>Ga0265798_10000037_pt1 | contig 309338 bp, 269 predicted proteins | sample P3T30metagenome_FD_192430 | JGI IMG/M metagenome (GOLD analysis project Ga0265798, IMG submission 192430) | Plant litter microbial communities from East Loma Ridge, Irvine, California - P3 T30 | ecosystem: Environmental > Terrestrial > Plant litter > Unclassified | place: USA: California...
TCTTGTTCGATGCTTGCGGCGCCGATCAGTGGCTATCGTGAGCCTGACCGAGGTACACCAGCGTCAGCATCATGAAGATGAATGCCTGCAGGAGCACGATCAGGATGTGGAAGATCGCCCAGATGGATCCGGCAATGACGTGGCCAACGAAACCGAAGATGGTGGCCGATCCGCCCAGCAGTGCGATCAAGAGGAACAGCAGCTCACCGGCGAACATATTGCCGAACAGTCGCATACCGAGCGACACCAGTTTTGCTGCGTATTCGATGACGTTCAGGAGCAGGTTGAACGGCGCCATCCAGATGCCGAACGGTGCTGCGAACAGTTCGTGGATCCAGCCGCCCAGACCCTTGATCTTGATGCTGTAATAGAACATCAGTGCCAGCACGCCCAGGGCGATGCCCATCGGACCATTCAGGTCGGCGGTCGGGACAACACGGTGATACGGGAAGATATGGGTGACGCCAAGCACTTCAAACAGCTTCGCCCACATGTCGACCGGCAGCAAGTCCAGCGAGTTCATCAGGGCAACCCAGACGAATACGGTCAACGCGGCCGGGGCGATGAAGCTGCGGTCGCCGTGCACGATGGTCTTGGCCTGGTCATCGACCATTTCGAACAGCATCTCGACGAAAGCCTGGAAACGGCCCGGCACGCCGGCGGTTGCCTTGCGCGCAGCAGCCCACATCAGCAGGCAGCCGGTAATGCCCATGGCGATCGACCAGAACATAGTGTCGTAGTTGATGACCGAAAAGTCGACCGGACCGACCTGATGCTGGTTCTGCAGGTGGCCCAGGTGGTGCTTGATGTATTCTGATGCGGTGGGCGCGTGCGCTGCGCCGTCTACTGGAGTCGCCATGTCGTCAATGCCTAAATAATAGAATAATGTAACTCTTCAGTGCCACGATGAACCCGGCGATCAGCGCCAGCCAGTTCAGATCGCGATACAGCCACGCCGTTGCGCCCAACAGCGCCAGCGTCAATGCAATCTTTACAAATTCCCAGATGAAAAATGTCGCGGGACTAGCCGTTCCGGATGCGGAAGCGGCAAACAAGCGCACTGCCATGATCCCGTTGGGCACGACACAACACAAACCGCCTAGTACTGCCGAAATCATCGCAGACCATCCCCCCAGTAGTGCGGCGAGGGCGCCGGCGACTACCGTTGCGATCAACTGCAGGGAAACGATGCGTAGCATATTTTTTTAGGTCTGGTGCCAGCGCATTCTGGACGTACTACGATGTGGTAATTACATGAATCGCCGGAATTATAAGTGGTTATACGGACGTGAGTCAAACGATTCGCAACTTATAACTGCTCCGTAAAGATGGCGAAAATGTGACACGTTGCTGACGGATTGGGCAATATTTTCAGTAACTTAACGCCAGATGGTGTATAGCGGGGATGTGACAATTGCACGTTAGTAAGCGTGTACTGACGTTGCTCGGGGGTAGCAAAAGTGGTGGTAGCGCTATCGCATATCGTCGGATGTTGAACGCGTCGGCCGGGGACCCGCCAACCCTACGGGATGCTTGAACACGTTGGCGTAGGGAATCCCTGGGGTTGGCGGCTTCGCCGCCGACGCGTTCAAGCTACCTCGACCAACCAGGTAGCATCCCTGCATTTCCCGATTTTTACGCGCGCAACCGTGCGAGCACGCCATCAAGGATATCGAGGTCGGCGAAGTCGATGATCATCTGCCCTTTGCCCTTCGGTCCCATCTTGAACACCACCGGCGTCGCCAGCTTGTCGGACAGTTCTTCTTCCAGCCGCACGATGTCGCCCGGCTTGTCTTTCGCACGGGCCGCGGTGGCCGGCGCGTTCTGCTCCTCGAGCGCGCGCGCCACCAGCTTTTCAGTCTCGCGCACCGACAAGCGCTTGGCGATCACGTGATTGGCCAGTGCGATCTGGTTCGCACTGTCGACCGCAAGTAAAGCGCGGGCATGACCCATGTCGATATCCCCTGCCATCAACATGGTCTGCACCGGTTGCGCCAGGTTGATCAGGCGCAGCAGGTTCGACACCGCGCTGCGCGAACGGCCGACCGCACCGGCCGCCTGTTCATGCGTGAAGTTGAAATCCGAGATCAGGCGCTGGATGCCCTGCGCTTCCTCCAGCGGATTCAGGTCTTCGCGCTGCATGTTCTCGATCAGCGCCATCGCCGCCGCAGCCTGGTCGTCGACGTCGCGCACCAGCACCGGGATTTCTTCGAGCCCCGCCATCTGCGCCGCGCGGAAGCGCCGCTCGCCGGCGATGATCTCGTACGGCGTGCTGCTGCCCTTCGGCAGCGGACGCACCAGCACCGGTTGCATGATGCCCTGGGTTTTGATGGAGGCGGCCAGCTCGGACAGGCTCACTTCATCCATGCGGGTACGCGGCTGGTACTTGCCGGCCTGGATCTGGGTGACGGCCAGCACCGATGGGGTGTTGGGCGCTGCGGGTGCGGCGTCCATGTCGCCGCCGAGCAGGGCGTCGAGGCCGCGGCCGAGTCCCTTGAGTTTTTTGGTTGCCATATTATGTGTAAACTTCGGTGTCAGCTAAACAGTTCGATTACATGGTCTTGATGCGCTGGACCATTTCCGCGCCAAAGGCGATGTACGCCTGCGCGCCTTTCGACGATGGGTCGAAGGTCACGCCCGGGATGCCATACGACGGCGCTTCGGCCAGGCGCACATTGCGCGGGATGATGGTCTTGAACACCTTGTCGCCGAAGTGCTGCTCGAGCTGGTTCGATACCTGCTGCGACAGGGTCATGCGCGGATCGAACATCACCCGCAGCAGGCCGATGATCTTGAGGTCGGTGTTCAGGTTGGCATGCACCTTCTTGATCGTGTTGACCAGGTCGGACAGGCCTTCGAGCGCGTAGTACTCGCACTGCATCGGAATGATCACGCCGTGCGCGGCGCACAGGCCGTTCAGGGTCAGCAGCGACAGCGCCGGCGGGCAGTCGATCAGGATGAAGTCGTACTCGCCGTCGATCGCGGCCAACGCATCCTTCAGGCGCCGTTCGCGGTTCTCGAGCGACACCATCTCGACTTCGGCGCCGGCCAGTTCGCGGTTGGCGGGCAGCACATCGAAGCGGCCGGCTTCCGAGCGCACGCGCGCGCCAGGTACATCCGATTCGCCCAGCAGCACCTCGTAGATGGATGACTCGAGCTCGGCCTTGTTGATGCCGGCGCCCATGGTGGCATTGCCCTGCGGGTCGAGGTCGACCAGCAGCACGCGCTGGTCCAGTTTGGCCAGGCCTGCCGACAGGTTGACGGAGGTAGTGGTCTTGCCCACCCCACCCTTCTGGTTCGCAACGCAAAAAATCTTCGCCATCTTTTATCTTTCCCGGAAACGGCTACAAGACGCTATACCGTTTATACCGTACAAACTATTTGAATGGTTCATACTGTATAAACGATATAAACGGTTTATACAGTTAATATTGTTTAGGTTGTTCTCTGGATGAATACCAGGTGGCGTTCCGCGCCCAGCTTTGGAACCTGCAGCGGCTGCAAGTCGCTGACTTTCCATTCTTGCGGCAGCCGCTCGCGCTCCTCGCTTGGCGCCACCCCTTTCAAGGCAATGAACTTGCCGCCTTCTTGCAGCACGTGCCCCGACCAGTTGACGAAATCGGACAGGTCGGCGAAAGCGCGCGAGGTGATGACGTCGAATTTGTCGCTCACTTGCAGATCCTGCACTTTCATCGTGTGCACCGTTACATTGCTCAGAGCTAGTTCCGCCTTTACTTGCGTCAGGAAGGCAGTTTTCTTGTGCACGGTGTCGATCATTGCCACTTTCATGTCCGGCCGCGTGATCGCCAGCACGATGCCAGGCAGTCCGCCGCCGGCCCCCACGTCCAGCACATTGCTCGCGTCCTTGAATGCCGGCACTGCGGCCAGCGAATCGAGCAGATGGTGAGTCACCATTTGCATCGGGTCGCGCAGCGAGGTCAGGTTGTAGACCGCATTCCACTTGTGCATCAGATGCAGGTAGGCCATCAGCCTGGTCTGCTGCTCTGGCGTCACGTCCAGCTGCATTTCTGCGACGCCCTCGCGCAGCACCCTGGCCAGCGCTTCTTGATCGAACAGATACTTCATTCTGCCTCCGCCGGTGCTGCGGTGAAGCCCTTGGCGCCGCGTTTTTTAAGATGCACCAGCAGCAGCGAGATGGCTGCCGGGGTCACACCGGAAATGCGCGAAGCCTGACCCAGGGTTTCAGGACGCTGTTTGTCGAGCTTCTGGCGTACTTCGAACGACAGCGCCACGATGTCCAGGTAGTTCAGGTTCTCGGGCAGCTTCAGGTTTTCGTAGTGATCGTGGCGTTCGACTTCTTTTGCCTGGCGATCGATATAGCCGGAATATTTCAGCTGAATCTCGACCTGCTCTTTCACTGCTGGATCTTCGACGCCAGGGCCTGCCAGCAACTGACCTTCGGCGCCCTGCATCGTCATCAGGGTGTCGTATTCAACACCCGGTCTTCTCAGCAGATCCGCCAGGTTATATTCGCGCTCGAGCGCCTGCCCCACCACGCGTTCGGATTCGGCCGCGGCCAGGATGCGTGGGTTGACCCAGGTTGCCTTCAGGCGTTCCAGCTCGCGGGCGACGGATTCGCGCTTGGTCTCAAAAGCCTGCCAGCGTGCGTCGTCGACCAAGCCCAACTGACGGCCGATCTCAGTCAGGCGCATGTCGGCGTTATCTTCGCGCAGCGACAGGCGGTACTCGGCGCGGCTGGTGAACATGCGGTACGGTTCGGCCACACCTTGCGTGGTGAGGTCGTCGACCAGCACGCCGAGATAGGCTTCGGAACGGCCCGGGGTCCAGCTATCCTTGCCCTGGGTTTGCAGCGCGGCGTTCAGGCCAGCCAGCAGACCCTGGGCCGCGGCTTCTTCGTACCCGGTAGTACCATTGATCTGGCCTGCAAAGAACAGGCCTTTGATTGCCTTGGTCTCGAGCGATGCCTTCAGGCCGCGCGGATCAAAGTAATCGTATTCGATCGCGTAGCCGGGACGCAGGATGAAAGCGTTCTCCATGCCGCGCATCGAGCGCACCAGTTCGATCTGGACATCGAACGGCAGGCTGGTCGAGATCCCGTTCGGATAGAACTCGTTGGTGGTCAAACCTTCGGGCTCGAGGAAGATCTGATGCGACTCTTTCGACGCGAAGCGGTGGATCTTGTCTTCGATCGACGGGCAGTAGCGCGGACCGACGCCTTCGATGACACCGGTGTACATCGGGCTGCGATCCAGGCCGGCGCGAATGATGTCGTGGGTGCGCTCATTGGTGTGCGTCACCCAGCACGGCACCTGGCGCGGATGCATCGCCACATTACCCATGTACGAGAACACCGGCACCGGATCGAGGTCGCCTGGCTGTTCGCTCAGGACAGAAAAGTCGATGCTGCGGCCATCGATACGCGGTGGCGTGCCGGTCTTCAGGCGACCCTGCGGCAGCTTGAGTTCTTTCAGGCGCGACGACAGCGAGGTTGCAGGCGGATCGCCGGCGCGGCCGCCCGAGTAATTCTGCAGGCCGACGTGGATCTTCCCGTCAAGGAAAGTGCCGGCGGTCAGGACCACCGCGCGGGCGCGGAACTTCATGCCGATCTGGGTGACGGCACCGACCACGCGGTCTCCTTCCACCATCAGGTCATCGACGGCCTGCTGGAACAGCCACAGGTTCGGCTGGTTTTCCAGGCGCGAGCGGATGGCCGCCTTGTACAGGACGCGGTCGGCTTGGGCACGGGTAGCGCGCACTGCGGGACCCTTGGACGAATTGAGGATGCGGAACTGGATGCCGGCCTCGTCGGTAGCAATGGCCATGGCGCCACCGAGGGCGTCGACTTCCTTGACCAGGTGACCCTTGCCGATGCCGCCGATCGACGGGTTACAGGACATGGCCCCAAGGGTTTCGATATTGTGGGTCAGCAGCAGGGTTTTTTGACCGGTGCGTGCGGACGCCAGTGCGGCCTCGGTTCCGGCATGGCCGCCGCCGACGACGATAACGTCGAATTCAGTAGGAAATAGCATGATGGGGATGTGAGGCGTGGGGACTTAATGCGCGATTATAGATTCTTTTTTCCTGTCGGACTCGCGGTGGGGCTGAAAACGACAAATTTTGTTTCACGTGGAACAGTGAAAAAAAACCGGGCAATAGCCCGGCTTCGATGTTTCACGTGGAACAGTTAGAACTACCAACCCAGCTTTGTGAACGAATCGTAGGCCGTCTTTACAATCAGCGCAGTGACAACGAACAGGAATAACTTGCGTACGAAACCGCTGCCATGCTTCAGCGCCAGCCTGGTACCGATCACCGAACCCACAATCTGGCACCCTGCCATTAACAAGCCAAGCTGCCACAACAAATGGCCGCTGACGCCGAACCACATCAGCGCCGACAAATTACACGCCACATTGACCACCTTGGCCGCTGCCGACGCGCTGAGGAAATCGAAGCCGAAGAAGCGCACGAACAGAAATAGCAGGAAGCTGCCAGTGCCCGGTCCAAAGAAACCATCATAGAAGCCGATGGCAGCGCCAATGCCGATTGCCCAGTAGCGTTCGGCCATCCCGCTATGCAGCGGCGCATGCACCGAACCAAGATCCTTCTTCATGAAGGTGTACACGGCAACAGCAACCAGGACAAAGGGCAGCAGTGCGCGCACGAAATCGGCAGGTACCTGCGTCACGGTCCAGGCACCGACAAACGACAAGGCAAACGCCGCGATTGCCGCCGGCGCCGCGGTACTCCACGCAACGCGCACCCGACGCGAGTAACTGATGGCGGCCGAACCGGTTCCGAAGATAGCTGCGAGTTTATTGGTACCGAGGATGGTTGCCGGCGCTTCTCTGGGCAACAAGGAGAACATGGCGGGTAACTGGATCAGGCCGCCGCCGCCGACAACGGCGTCGACCAGGCCGGCAGCAAAGGCGGCGCCGCCGAGCCACACAACATCGATCATTGGGAACTTTCAGGGGAAGTGCAGAGCCGACATTTTACGGCAAGCGTGACGTACTGACACGGCCCTACCCTTCCCTGTCGCGGCTCACGCCTGCACTGCTACGCTGGGCGTCCTGGCAAAATCGATGAGCAAACTATTGAGTTGTTCAGCCCCGGACAATTGCATCCAATGGCCGACGCCATCAATGCGCGCGTAGTTGAAACCAGCGCGGCACAGTTTGCCAGTATCTTGCATCTGGCGTTCGCCAAGCGCGGGGTCATGTTCGCTCCAGACACCCAGTACCGGCACATCGACCGGCTTCCAGCGTCGGGCGCCAGAAGGCTTGAGATTGGCGCGATAGTAATTCAAGGCTGCCGTGAGCCGGCCAGGTGGCGACAATGCGTCGATCCAGAGTTGCTGCTGTTCGCGGCTGCGGCTCATCTTTCGAAGCGCCGCCCAGTTGCCCGCCTTGAGGAGACCCTCGGCCAGGACCGGCGTCACGAACACACCCATATACCAGAAACGCAGTTTCTGCCCGAGCCCAGCTTTGGCAATCGCTTTTGGATGTCCGACTGACAGCGCGGCATAGCGCGTCACGCGCTGTGGTGCGTGCATCGCCAGGTGCCAGCCGATCAGCGCGCCCCAGTCGTGACCAACCACGGTTGCTTGATCAATGCCGAGCGCATCCATCAGCCGCAGCACATCGTCTGCCAGGAATTCCATCGCATAGGCGCTGGTTTCTCCCGGCATATCGGTCTTGCCGTAGCCGCGCAGGTCGGGAGCGATCACCCGGAAGCCAGCTGCGGCCAGCGCTGGAATCTGGCGCCGCCAGATCGCATGCGTATCCGGGAAGCCATGCAAAAGCACAACTGGCGGGCCCTCTCCCGCAGTCACGTAATGCATGTTGAGGCCATTGACCCTGGCGTACTGCGACACGAAGTCCATGCGTTTCCCCTCTACCGCAGCTCGTCGGAAACACAGCTTACCAGAACGTAAACGCCTGTCCAGACCCCATCTGTGGATAAGCTATTTGATATCCACAGGTATCGTTTGTGTAGAACTGCGGGTTTTTGCACAGGCAAAAATGTTGTTCAGATTTGCCATCAGCTAGTTTGCTGAGAAGTGCACCGACTTGTGCGCGCCGTAAGCGATTGATTTCTCGTTCTTAAACCGGGTTGTCCACAGAAGGTGGCTAGCGTTAACCACTACTATCAAGCTTGTATACAGATATTGCTTGTAAACCTGGTGCGTGCGCAAAAAAAAAAAATTGGCCGACTGTGGCAAATCGGCCCAACGTGATCAGCCTTGCCGAACTAGTTTGCCAACACAGCTGCGCTGGCGATTCGATACGCGCCTGTGGAGAACCCAATGCATATCCACAGGATGGAATGTGTAGAAACGGCCTACTTTCCCTTGTCTGAAATTTCTATCCACCTTTCCTACAGCGCCAGCACCAGCCTTTTCCAGCGGGTTACCGCGACCGTAAACCACTGATGTTGTGGAAAAAAAGCGGCTTATCCACAAAGTGGCCCGCGTTTACTATTACTATCATTTTGTATACAAGCTTTTAGCTAAAACAATATAGAAAGCGTTGCGCTCACATCCAAGCCGGCATCCTGCTTGCGTTCTTCGGCTAATCGCCACATGCCAACATCAATGCCAACATTGATGGCTCAGCACAACTGAAACGGCACCGCCTGTGGAAAAGCCACTGCATATCCACAGGCGCAGTTGTGCAGAACCAGCGCTTTTTCTGACAGCCAATTTGTTGTCCAAGAATCGTACTAGCCAGACGCAAGCTTTTTCCAGCGCGTAAACGAGGTCATAAACCATTGATACTGTGGAGTAAACTGCCTTTATCCACAGAGAACCTCGCGTTTACCTACTACTATCAACCTTGTATACATATCTCTTAATTAAATAAGCAAACAAAGCGCGGGCAAAAAAAGCGTCTTCCAGAACGAGATGATTCACCGCTTCCAATCGAAACCCTGATTGCTGCAATTAACCGACTGACCCCGTTGGAAGCTGTGTACAATCCGCCCCTTATGCACAGTCGTCAGCCTGAACTGCGTCAAACCGCCTTGTTCCAGGACCAACTCATCAGGAAATAATGCGTCTAGGAATCATCAGTGCGTTGCACGAAGAACAGGCAGGGCTCGTGGAAGCCATGGAAGGGCCCGCCAAGCTCATCCATGGCAAACGCGAGTTCTGGGTCGGACAGCTGTGGGAAATCGACGCTGTGTGCGTTTTATCGCGTATTGGCAAGGTTGCTGCCGCCATGACCGCCACAACGCTTGTGGAAAAGTTCGGAGTTACGCACATCCTCTTCACGGGCGTTGCCGGTGCGGGGGATAAAACGATCCGCGTTGGCGACATCGTGGTGGCCGAATCACTGGTCCAGCACGATATGGATGCCAGCCCCCTGTTTCCACGATTCGAAGTGCCACTGACCGGCCTGAGCCATTTTCAGCCCGACCAGAAGCTGTCATCGCTCCTGTCCGGCGCCGCCCACGCGTTTCTCGAATACGATTTTCTGGAGTCGATCGCGCCATCCGAATGCCAGGCTTTCGGTCTCGAGCAACCGCGCATGCACCGTGGCCTCGTTGCCAGCGGCGACCAGTTCATCAACGACGGCCAGCGCATCGAGGCGCTGAACCACGCCCTCCCCGCCCTGGTGGCGGTGGAGATGGAAGGCGCGGCAGTGGCGCAGGTCTGTCACGAGCTGGACGTGCCGTTCGCCGTGATCCGCGCGATTTCGGACAATGCCAATGAAAACGCGGCCCACGACTTCATGCGCTTCGTGAAGTCGGTGGCCGCGCAATACGCTTTTCACATCACCCGCCGCCTGTGCCAGGCGCTGGCGCAAGCCCCGCTTCAGGCCAGGAGCGAGTCGGCCGGGACGTAGTCGTAGCCCAGGGCCTGGGCTACCGCCTCGAAGGTGACCTTGCCCTGGCAGACGTTGAGGCCATGGCGCAGGTGGATATCGTCCGCCAGCGCGCGCCGCCAGCCTTTATTGGCCAGCGCCAGGGCATGGCCGATGGTGGCGTTGTTGAGGGCGAAGGTCGAGGTGCGCGCCACCGCGCCCGGCATGTTCGCCACGCAGTAGTGGACCACGCCATCGACCAGGAAGGTCGGATCGGCATGCGTCGTCGGATGCGAGGTCTCGAAGCAGCCGCCCTGGTCGATCGCCACGTCGACCACCACCGCGCCTTTCTTCATGCGCGACACCATATCGCGGGTGACCAGCTTGGGCGCCGCTGCACCCGGTACCAGCACGCCGCCTATCACCAGGTCGGCCGACAATACCGCTTCTTCCAGCGCGTGGGCACTGGAATACAGGGTCGAGATGCGGTTGCCGAATACCAGATCGAGCTGGCGTAGGCGATCGACGTTCTTGTCGAGCACAGTGACGCGGGCGCCGGTGCCGATCGCCATCTGCAGCGCGTTGGTGCCGACCACGCCGGCGCCGATGATGACGATGTGGCCGGCCGCCACGCCGGGCACGCCGCCGAGCAGCAAGCCCATGCCGCCACGGGATTTTTCGAGGTGGGCGGCGCCAGCCTGGATCGACATGCGGCCTGCGACCTCGCTCATCGGGGCTAAAAGGGGCAGACCGCCGCCGGGGCCGGTGATGGTTTCATAGGCGATGCAGACGGCGCCTGACTTGACCAGGGCGGCTGTTTGCTCGGGATCGGGGGCGAGGTGAAGGTAGGTGTAGAGGATCTGGTCTGGGCGCAGCATGGCGCATTCTGCGGCTTGCGGCTCTTTGACCTTGACGATCATGTCGGCGCGGGCGAAGACTTCCTGGGCGCTGTCGACGATGGTGGCGCCGGCAGCGGTGTAGTCGGCATCAAGCAGGCCGATTTCATGGCCTGCGCCTTGCTGGACGATGAGCTGGTGGCCGTGGGCTGCCAGTTCATGCACGGACGGGGGCGTGAGGCCTACCCGGTATTCATGGTTCTTGATTTCTTTTGGGACGCCTATAAGCATGGTGGTCTCCTGGTGTGTTTTTTTGCTGCTCTCCTGCTGGTTGGACGCGTCGGCGGCGAAGCCGCCAACCCTACGTGATTCGTTTCGGTTTGTTGAACGCGTGGATGGCAGAGCCATCCACCCTACGTCAGCGGTCAGGGCCGCCAACGTTTTTGCTGATTGTTACAGGCCCAGCGTCATCAGGCTTGCGTTGCCGCCAGCGGCGGTCGTGTTGACGCAGACCGCGCGTTCGGCGACCAGACGCCACAAGTCCACCGGGATCATAGCGTCAGTGTCGACGATACCGACGATCGCGCCCGGACGCGCCGCCAGTTGCGTACGCAGCGAGCCAGGCAGCCCGGTTTCGACCAGCGCGATCGCGATATCGGCCGCATCGACCTCGTTCTTGCCGACGAAGCGCACGCGCTCCTTCACCGCCGGCGGCAGGTCGGTCGGGATCGATTCAGGCGTGGGCGCCAGCACCAGCGCGCGGTTACCGGTAGCGAGGGCCGCTGCCAGTTGATTGAGCAGACCGGCGGCGGTGCCGGGCGCGCACAGCACGCTGCCGCGCGGCGTGAACGACAGGCGGTTGCTCTCGCCGGTCGGGCCGGGCAAGTCGATCGATACACCGTTGAGCGAGGTGCGTGCATAACCTTCGGCCAGGGCGGCGACTGGTTGCTGGCCATTGGCGCGCAGCCAGCCGATCAGGGACTCGAGCGCTGCTTCCGGCTGGCGCACATGGTCCATCAGCGGCGCCGCGCCGCGCTGCAGGCGCTTGAGGTAGAGCGGGCCGCCGGCCTTGGGACCGGTGCCCGACTTGCCTTCGCCGCCGAACGGCTGCACGCCGACCACCGCGCCAACGATATTGCGGTTGACGTAGATATTGCCAACATGGGCGCGGGTGACGATGTTGTCGATGGTTTCATCGATGCGCGAATGCACACCCAGGGTCAGGCCGTAGCCGGTGGCGTTGATCGCATCGATGACCGCGGGCAGATCGGCGCGGCGGTAGCGCACGATGTGCAGCACCGGGCCGAAGACTTCCTGTTTGAGTTCCGACAGCGAGGCGATCTCCAGCACTGTAGGAGGCACGAAGGTACCGGCGTCGGTCACCGAGGCAGGCAGTTCAAGCGCGAAGTGGCTGCGCGCAGTGGCTTTGGTGCGCTCGATGTGGGCCAGCAGGTTGCGCTGGGCTTCGGCATCGATCACCGGGCCGATATCGGTCGCCAGGCGGTCCGGACTGCCCACACGCAGTTCCTGCATCGCGCCCTTGAGCATCTTGATGGTCTTGTCGGCGATACCCTCTTGCAGGAACAGCACGCGCAGCGCCGAGCAGCGCTGGCCGGCCGAATCGAAGGCCGAGGAGAGGACGTCCTGCACGACTTGTTCAGGCAGCGCCGACGAGTCGACGATCAACGCGTTCTGGCCGCCGGTTTCCGCCACCAGCGGGATGTCGATGCCTTCCTGTTCGGCGCGTTTGGCCAGGGTGCGGTTGATCAGCTGGGCGACCTCGGTCGAACCGGTGAAGATCACGCCCTTGATGCGGCTGTCGGCCGTCAACGCGGCGCCGACCACTTCACCACGGCCCGGCAGCAGCTGCAGCGCGGCGCGTGGCGTGCCGGCCTCGAGGAACAGTTCTACCGCGCGGTGGGCGATCAGCGGCGTTTGCTCGGCTGGCTTGGCCAGCACCACGTTACCCGCCGCCAGCGCAGCCGCCACCTGGCCGGTGAAGATCGCCAGCGGGAAGTTCCACGGGCTGATGCAGCTGACAGGACCGAGCGCCTCTGCCTGGGACGAGCCACGCACCTGCACCGCGTAGTAGCGCAGGAAGTCGACCGCTTCGCGCAGTTCGGCGATCGCGTTCGGCAGCGACTTACCTGCTTCGCGCACGGCCAGGGCCATCAATTCGACGCCGTTCTGTTCGAACAAATCTGCGGTGCGTTCCAGGATCGCGGCGCGTTCATGGGTGCTGGTCGCTGCCCATTCGCCGGCGAAGGCGCTGGCGGCTGCCAGCGCGGTTTCGACATCGGTACGCGAGGCTTCGCTGACCTGGCCGACGATATCGCTCGCGGCGGCGGGATTGACGACTTTGGCGGGTAGGCCGGCGTCGACCGAACCCGCGATCAACGGGCCGGCCACGTGAAGGCGCTGCTGCGCGAGACCGTCTGCGATCTTGACCAGGATGTCCTCGTTGACGAGGTCCATGCCCGCTGAATTCTTGCGCTCGGCGCCGAACATGTCGAGTGGCAGCGCGATCGCCGGATGCGGACGGCCAGCACTGGCGCGTGCGACATCGAAGGGATCGGTGAGCAGGGTATCGATCGCCACGTTCTCGTCGACGATCTGGTTCACGAACGAGGAGTTGGCGCCGTTTTCCAGCAGGCGCCGCACCAGGTAGGCCAGCAGGGTTTCGTGCGAGCCGACCGGCGCATAGATGCGGCAGGCTTTATCCAGGTTCTTGCTGCCCACGACCTGGTCGTACAGGGTCTCGCCCATGCCGTGCAGGCACTGGAATTCGTAGTTGCTGACCTTATCCAGCTTGGCCCAGGTATAGATCACCGACAGCGTGTGCGCGTTGTGGGTGGCGAACTGCGGATACAGCACGTCGGCCGCGGCCAACAGCTTGCGCGCGCAGGTCAGGTACGAGACGTCGGTGTACACCTTGCGCGTATAGACCGGATAGCCCGGCATGCCGTCGACCTGGGCGCGCTTGATCTCGGCGTCCCAGTAGGCGCCCTTCACCAGGCGCACCATGAATTTGCGGCTGCTCCTCTTGGCCAGGTCGACCAGGTAGTCGATCACGAACGGGCAGCGTTTTTGATAGGCCTGCACCACCAGGCCGATGCCTTCGAAGCCGGCCAGTTCGGGATCGAACGCCAGCGCCTCGAGCAGGTCGAGCGAGATCTCGAGGCGGTCGGCTTCTTCGGCGTCGATATTGATGCCGATATTGTAGGTCTTGGCCAGCAGGACCAGGCTGCGCACGCGTGGCAGCAGCTCGCCCATCACACGCGCATACTGCGCGCGGCTGTAGCGCGGATGCAGGGCCGAGAGCTTGATCGAGATGCCCGGGCCGTCCTTGATGCCGCGGCCATTGGAGGCCTTGCCGATCGCGTGGATGGCCTGCTCGTACGAGGCATAGTAATTCTTCGCATCGCTTTCGGTCAGCGCCGCTTCGCCCAGCATGTCGTACGAGTAGCGGTAGCCGCGCGTTTCGTTGTCGCGGCTGTTCTTCAGCGCTTCGTCGATGGTCTGACCGGTGACGAACTGGTTGCCCAGCATGCGCATCGCCATGTCGACGCCCTTGCGGATCAGCGGTTCGCCGCCCTTGGCGATCAGGCGCGTGAGCGCCGAGCCGAGTCCCTGCTCGCTATTGGTGCCCACCAGCTTGCCGGTGATGAGCAGGCCCCAGGTTGCGGCATTGACGAACAGCGACGGCGATTCGCCGAGGTGCTTGCGCCAGTCGCCGCGGCTGATCTTGTCGGCGATCAGGCGGTCGGCGGTCTCGCTGTCCGGGATGCGCAGCAGCGCTTCGGCCAGGCACATGAGCGCGACGCCTTCTTCGGATGACAGCGAGAATTCGTGCATCAGGGCGTCGACACCCGAGGCGCGGGTGCGCTTTTCGCGCACTGCCGACACCAGGCGATGCGCCAGCGGCTGGGCGTCCGCGCTGGGCGTGGCGCCTTGCGCCAGCAGCCATTGCACTGCTTCGGCCTCGTCGCGGCGGTAGGCGGCGGTGATGGCGGCGCGCAGGGGCGTTTGTTTGCGCCTGGTTTCAGCATGGAGGGCGTCGAAAGGGACGAAGGTGGAGGCCGGGGAAGCAGCGATCTGCATGGCTATCTAATCACAAGAAAAAATCACAACGAAGGCCACCGTGCAGCAAAAGCGCCGTCCTGCAAAAGGCAGGCGGCGCGGTTTGGAAGTCGGTGGAAATGATTCGATTGTAGAAGGATTTCTTCTGGATTTATTCTGGATTTAAACCAGACTAGCAATAGATAGTTTTTGATGCGACAATCTGACCGAATAATATTTACGGGAGACACCCGATGTTGGATAAGATCAGTAAGAAGATCCTCGCGGAACTGCAGAATGACGGCCGCATCAGTAATGTGGAACTGGCGGCGCGGGTCAACCTGTCGCCGGCGGCCTGCCTCGAGCGCGTGCGCAAATTGCACGAATCGGGCTATATCATGGGCTACACGGCCCAGCTCAATCCGCAGCTGCTCGACGTGTCGCTGCTGGTGTTTATCGAGGTCGTGCTCGATCGTACCACGCCCGAAGTCTTCGATGCGTTCAAGCAGAGCGTGCAGATGATTCCCGAGGTGCTGGAATGCCATATGGTAGCCGGCGGCTTCGACTACCTGGTGAAGGCGCGCGTGAAGGATATGGCGGCCTATCGCGAATTCCTGGGCAAGACATTGCTGCAGAAAGGCGTGCGCGAAACCCATACCTACGCGGTGATGGAAGAAGTCAAGAATACGACCAAGCTGCCGATTCGTTGAAGTCGGCGTTGTTTGCAACGTAAAACGGCCAGGCATTTGCCTGGCCGTTTTGTTTCACGTGAAACATTTGCTGAAGCTGGCGCTGTCAGACGACTTTGCGGATGCCGCCCTTGGTGGCGCTTTCGGCCGAGGATTCGAGATTCTTGCGCAGCCAGCGGTGGGCCGGGCTGCGGCCATCGCGTTCATGCCACAGCATGTCCAGGTGGACTGCCGGCAGCTGGAACGGCAGCTCTTTCCAGATCAGCAAATCGGTCATGCCTGTCGACACCAGCAAATGCTTTGGCAGCACGGTGATCAGGTCGGAGTTGGCCACCACCCTGCCCGCTGTGAAGAACTGGTTCACCGTCAACAGGATGCGGCGCTCGCGGCCAACCTGGGCCAGCGCCTCATCGACCAGGCCATGGGCCCGGCCCGAGAAGCTCACCAGCAAGTGATTGGCCTTGCAATAGATGTCGAGGTCGAGCTTTTCCTTGGCCAGCGGGTGGTCCTTGCGCATCACGCACACATAGACGCCCGAGTACAGGCGCTCGTGGCGGATCGGCGAGCCGGTCTCGTATGACAGCTGGGCCGCGACGCCGGGGAAGAAGCCGACTGCCAGATCAATGTCGCCGCGCAGCAGCATCGGACGCGGTTCGCGCGTGGTCAACGGCACCATGCGGATGTTCACGCCCGGCGCTTCGCGTTCGATCGAGCGCATCAGGGACGGCAGCCACAGCGCGGCGGTGGCGTCGGCCATCGCCATGCGGAAGGTGGCTTGCGCCTTGGAGACATCGAAGGTTTCCGGCATCACCGCCGCTTCCAGCGCGGCCAGGGCCTGGCGCACGGCCGGCCACAGGGCTTCAGCGCGCGGGGTCGGCTTGACGCCGTAGGCGGTGCGGATCAGGAGTTCGTCGCCCAGGCTTTCGCGCAATCGCTTGATCGCATTCGATACCGCGGGTTGGGTCATGGCCAGGTGACCAGCGGCGCGGGTCAGGTTCTGCTCGGTCATCACTGCGTCGAATACGCGCAGCAAATTCAGGTCAAGCGTCAGAAAGCTCATGGGATTTCAGAGAAAACAGTTGTGAATACAAGTGTACGTATACAAGTGTACCGCAAATCATTCACAAACAGTATAAGAGCTATCAGTGAACAAAATTAGATTTATATGTTGCGGCGCACTATAGTTCTCAACAATAACAGAACGAGCCTATCATGTCTTCCACCGCCACATTAGTCCAAGCCGCCGCCGCCGTCCCTTACGGTCAGGTGTTCAGCACCACCATCTATCTTGCCTTGCTGGCTGGCTTTGTCTTGTTCTTCCGCCCGCTGCTGGTTGGCATTGGCCGTGCGCTTTACCTGACCGTGCGTCCGCGCCGTAGCAAGGCCGAGATGGCTGCCCGCCGCGCGCTGGATGAGGCGATCGCACTCAAACGCAAGCTGGCCAGCCTGGATCCAGTCGATGCCGCTGAAGTGCGCGCGATGGGCATCCGCCACTGATTACTCCCGAACTCCTCCCTGACGCGGTCTCCGGCAACGGACACTGCGTTTTTTTTCGTCCATACCCTTTGGCTTGAAACTACCCGGATTTACCGTTTTGGCAGGTAACTTTACGTTACCGGGATTTTCTCGCTCTTTCTATTTAACAAAATTCACAAAGAGTTACGTTTGAGTCTTTATTGATTTTGATGGATATCGGAATTTGGTATCACTTTGAGAAAAATAGTATGGCTATTGAATGATTTTAAACGAATATAGATGAGTTAATGCTCAGGATCGAAATGAATAGAAATTTAGCGTAGATGATGCATTTTATATTTAGATATACACAAATTAACGGTAAGATAGGTGATATTAAACACAGTTCACATTCTAACTGCATTTAAAAATAACTTATGGTAACTATAAAGACGAGGAAAAAAAGCAGACCGACAAGCGTGAAGACACGATGACCAACTCTGCTCGGATAGCGACAGCGAAATGTGGGCGTGCACAGGCGCCACGTACAGGGCAAGCCAGTACGCGGTCAGGGAAATCAGGGAGAAATAAAAAAGCCGGCTGAGAAGCCGGCTGGGAGGGGAATCAGGCGACGGCCTTGTCGGTCGTCAGCCGTTCGTACTTGATGAGGAGCTCTTCGCGTGATTCGCGCCACTCGGGGTTGAGCGGAATGCAGGCAACCGGACACAGCTGCACGCATTGGGGCTCATCGAAGTGGCCGACGCACTCGGTGCACTTGTGCGGATCGATCTGGTAATACTCTTCGCCCATCGAAATGGCATCGTTGGGGCATTCGGGTTCGCAGACGTCGCAGTTGATGCAATCGTCGGTAATCAGGAGGGCCATGATACTTCCAGAGAATCAGGCCTTCGGTGCTTGCGCCAGGCTGGCGATCTTCTTTTGCAGCCAGCGGTCAACCGAAGGGAAAACGAATTTGGACACGTCGCCGCCTAGCAGCGCGATCTCGCGCACGATGGTGCCCGAGATGAACTGGTACTGGTCGGACGGGGTCAGGAACATGGTTTCGACATCGGGCAGCAGGTAGCGGTTCATGCCCGCCATCTGGAACTCGTATTCGAAATCGGATACCGCGCGCAAGCCGCGCACGATCACGCGGGCGTCATGCTTGCGCACGAAGTCCTTGAGCAGGCCCGAGAAGCTCTCGACCTGCACATTGGGGTAATGGCCAAGCACTTCATTGGCGATATCCAGGCGTTCTTCGAGCGTGAAGAATGGACGCTTGTTGCGGCTGTCGGCGACGCCGACCACCAGTCGGTCGAACAGGCCGGATGCGCGGCGTACCAGATCCTCGTGGCCACGGGTCAGCGGATCGAACGTACCTGGATAAACGGCTACAACCATTGCGGCTCCCCTCAAATATCACCCTGTTGGAACGCGCATTATGCCTGAAAACATGGCATTCGCCCCAGGCCGGGGCAGGCTATGCCCAATGATTGTGCGGTTTCTGCCGCATTGGCGGGACCCGGGCCGCCTATTCTTGCGGCTTCAACAAATGGTAATACACCATGCCGGCCTTGTCGGCGCGCACAGCTTCCCACCCGACCAGCCATTCCGGGACGTCGTCGCCCTCGGTTTCCAGGAGCGATTCGGCTTCGGCATACACCATGCCACCGTCGGCCAGCAGCGCCGCGCACAGCGGCAGGGTCTTGGCCAGCAGGTCCTGTTGATACGGCGGATCGAGGAAGATCACATCGAAGCGCTGGCCGCGGGTGGCCAGGTCGCGCGCCAGGGTCAGGGCGTCGGCGCGCAGGATGGTGATGTTGGTCGCCTTGAACTTGTCGCGGTTCGCTTCCAGCTGGCGTACCGCCGGGCTGTGGTTGTCGACCATCGTCACCGAGGCAGCGCCGCGGCTGGCCGCCTCGAAGCCGAGCGCGCCGGAGCCGGCGTACAGGTCGAGCACGGTGGCCCGGTCCCAGTCACCACCGAGCTGGTGGTTGATCCAGTTGAACACGGTTTCGCGCACGCGGTCCGGCGTGGGCCGCAGGCCGAGGGCGTCGACCACCGGCAACAAGGTGCGTTTCCAGGCGCCGCCGATGATGCGCACCTGGTGCTGGGCCATGCGCGGCGCGCCGTGGGGTTTGGCGGCCTGGGGCCTTGATTTGATGGACTTCTTTTGCATGGGCGGCACTATAGCATGCAGGTTTCCATCGCTCAGCGGCCCTTATTTACCGGCCGCCAGCGACTCGAAATCATTGATCCAGCCCTGCATGCGCTGCTGCGCATGGGCTTTCTGCTGCGGCGTCGCCATGCGCAGCGCGGCCAGGATGTATTTGGTCGTGTGGTCGAGGCTGGCGTCATAGAATGCCTTGCGCTCGGGCGACTCCATGCGCGTAAACAGTTCGCGCATCAGGCCCTGCACCTTGGCCGTGGTTTGTTCGCGGTTGAGCTTTTTCTGCTGCACCTCTTGCAGCAGCGCCAGGATGCGGCGCTGGCGGTACTGGCGCTCTTCCAGCCACTGCTGGTTGTCGAGCGGGCGCAGGTCGGACGCCCGGCGCAGGGCCGCTTCCTGTTCGCTGCTGAAATTGCCGAACCACAGATCCATCTGTTCCATCGACTTCTTGAATCGCGCGCGCTGGCGCTTCTCGACGCTGCCGCTCATGAACTTGCGGCGGTATTCCTCGTTCTTATCCTTGAATTTCTTGTCGATATTGGCAATCTGGGCCGGCGTGATCGACATTGCCAGCGTGGTCAGTTCCGGCACTGCGCGCTGGGACAGGCGCTCGCCGCGCACGCGGATCTCGCGGTAGGCGGCCATCAGGTCGGCCTGGCTGGGGTTGCCAGCTACTTTCTGCTGGAAAGAACCGAGCAGCGCAGCGTAATCGCGCAACTGGGTCTGGCGATGCCACTGGAACAAACCATTGATGTCGCGCTTGGCGATGTCGGCCTGTTGTCCTTCGAAGTCGACATAGGAGTTCATCCACCAGTAAAGTAGGGTGTCGCCCTGGTTATACGAGAAGCGAATCGTGCTGCAACCGGCAGCCAGGGCCATCAAGGCGATGGCGAACAGCGCTAAGGTGCGCCGGAGTATGGTATCCCGCATGCTAAAATTTTTCATATTTTCAACTTTTTGAGAACGGCTTATGAACGTTGTGATCCTCGCCGCAGGCATGGGCAAACGCATGCAATCCGCCCTGCCGAAAGTCCTGCATCCACTGGCTGGCAAGCCCCTGTTGCGCCACGTCATCGATACCGCCCGTGGCTTGAGTCCGCAGAAATTATGCGTGATTTACGGACACGGAGGCGCAGCGGTGCCCGAGATGGTGGCCGCGCTGGCGCAAGAGACCGGCATCTCGATCGACACCGCGCTGCAGCAGCCGCAGCTCGGCACTGGCCACGCGGTGATGCAGGCCGTGCCGCAACTGGACGATGCAGCCACCACGTTGGTGCTGTACGGCGACGTACCGCTGACCACGGCCGACTCCCTGCGCCGCCTGGTCGAGGCTGCCGGCAGCGACAAGCTGGGCATCCTGACCGTCGAGCAGGCCAATCCCTTCGGGCTCGGCCGCATCGTGCGCGAAGACGGCAAGATCGTGCGCATCGTCGAAGAGAAGGATGCGAACGAGTCCGAGCGCGCTATTCGTGAAATCAATAGCGGCATCATGGCGGTTCCGACCCGCCACCTCAAGAAGTGGCTGGCGGCGCTGTCCAACAACAATGCCCAGGGCGAGTACTACCTGACCGATATCGTGGCCCAGGCCGTAGCGGATGGCGTCCCGGTCGTCTCGGCAAGCCCGTCCGGCGAATGGGAAGTGGCTGGCGTCAATAGCAAAGTGCAGTTGTCCGAGCTCGAGCGTCGTCATCAATTGAATATTGCCCATGCGCTGTTGGAAAAAGGCTTGACCTTGATGGATCCGGCGCGCATCGATGTGCGCGGGGAACTGATTTGCGGCCGCGATGTCGTCATCGATGTCGGCTGCGTGTTCGAAGGACGTGTCGAGCTGGCTGACGGCGTCAAAATTGGCGCCAATTGCGTGCTGGTCGGCGCTACGGTCGGCGCTAGGGCCAACATCAAGCCGTTCTGCCATATCGAAGGCGCCACGATCGGCGCGGCATCGCAGATCGGGCCCTATGCGCGCTTGCGTCCTGGTACCGAGCTGGGCGAGGACGTCCATGTGGGTAACTTCGTCGAGGTCAAGAACAGCACCGTGGCGGCGCACAGCAAGGCCAACCACCTGGCCTATATTGGCGACGCCACCGTGGGTTCGCGCGTCAATATCGGCGCTGGTGTCATTACCTGCAATTACGACGGCGCCAACAAGTTCCGCACCGTGATCGAGGATGAGGTATTCGTCGGCAGCGACAGCCAGCTGGTGGCCCCGGTGACGATCGGCAAGGGCGCGACCCTGGGCGCCGGCACCACGCTGACCAAGGATGCGCCGGCTGGCAAGCTGACCATCTCGCGGCCCAAGCAAATAACCATCGAGGGATGGACCCGGCCGGTGAAAGTGAAGAAGTAATCCACCGGCTATCGACAGGCTAATAACAGGAAATGAACAAGATAAACACAGGGTTTTACCGTGCTTACCCCCTGTTCATTCACCTGGTCATCCACAATATTATCCACAGGCCCGAGCCCGGGTTCTAGACGTCGACCCGGGTGTCGAACTTGCTGCGGTGGGTCGAAAAATAGGCTTTTACATTGCGCACATTGGCGTACGATGTGAATAGGCGATGGGCTAGCGCGTGATAGGCCGGCATGTCGGCCACCTGCACCACCAGCACGAAATCCGGTCCTGGCGACACCCGGTAACACTGCAGCACGGCCGCCTCCCTGGCAGCCAGGTTCTCGAACTCTTCCATGCGCTCGGCGGCCTGCACGTCGAGCGTGATCTCGACGATGGCCGACAGGCGGCTGCCGACCTTGTCGGGCGCCACGATTGCCACCTGGCGCTCGATGACGCCGCTGTCGGTCAGCTGCTTTACCCGGCGCAGGCAGGTCGGCGCCGACACGTGGACCAGCGCCGCCAGTTCGGCGTTCGTATGCGATGCATCAGTTTGCAAAATGTTCAGGATGCGACGATCGAGGTCGTCGAGGGTAGCGATTGTCATCGTAATGAAATATTCTGTAAATTTTTTAGCTTATGTGAAACAGGATTTCTTTAGTATCTCGTGATGAAATAATCTACCAAAAAATAGCGCACTCTGAACACTTATTTCATTACGATTGCTCTACGATAAGACTCATCAGTTCTTTTACAAGTGAGGTTAGCCATGTGCGGTATCGTCGGTGCAGTCGCAAAACGTAATATCACCCCTGTCCTGATCGAAGGCCTCAAGCGCCTCGAATACCGCGGCTATGATTCCTGCGGCGTCGCCATCCATCTGGACGGCCGCCTGACCCGCTCGCGCTCCACGTCGCGCGTGGCCGACCTCGAATCGCAAGTCAAAGAAGCCAATCTCGACGGCTTCACGGGCATCGCCCACACCCGCTGGGCCACCCACGGCGCCCCGGCGTCGCACAACGCCCACCCGCACTTCTCGCCCACCGAAGACAATGCGCGCATCGCACTTGTCCACAACGGCATCATCGAGAACCACGACGAGCTGCGCGACGAACTCACCAAGCTCGGCTACAAGTTCACCAGCCAGACCGACACTGAAGTCATCGCCCACCTGGTCGACCACCTGTACACGGGCGACCTGTTCGAGACCGTTCAGCAGGCCGTCAAGCGCCTGCACGGCGCCTACGCGATCGCGGTGTTCTGCCGCGAAGAACCACACCGCGTGATCGCCGCGCGCCAGGGCTCGCCGCTGATCGTCGGCGTCGGCAAGGACGAGAACTTCGTCGCCTCCGACGCGATGGCGCTGGCCGGCACCACCGACCAGATCATCTATCTGGAAGAAGGCGACGTGGTCGACCTGCAACTGGCGCGCTACTGGATCGTCGACGTCGACGGCCGCCCGGTCGAGCGCGAAGTCAAGACCGTGCACGCCCACACCGGTGCGGCCGAGCTCGGTCCATACCGCCATTACATGCAGAAAGAGATCTTCGAGCAGCCGCGCGTGATTGGCGACACCCTCGACGGCGTGACCGGCGTGATGCCCGAGCTGTTCGGCGACGGCGCCTATGCGGTGTTCAAGAAGATCGACCGCGTGCTGATCCTGGCCTGCGGCACCAGCTATTACGCCGGCCTCACCGCCAAATACTGGATTGAATCGGTGGCCAAGGTGCCGGTCAACGTCGAGATCGCCAGCGAATACCGCTACCGCGACAGCGTGCCACATCCGGACACCCTGGTGGTGACCATCTCGCAAAGTGGTGAAACGGCCGACACCCTGGCCGCGCTCAAGCATGCACGCAGCCTCGGCATGCAGCACACGCTGACCATCTGCAACGTCTCGACCAGCGCCATGGTGCGCGAATGCCAATTGGCCTACATCACCCGTGCAGGTGTTGAAGTCGGCGTGGCGTCGACCAAGGCGTTCACGACGCAGCTGGCCGCGCTGTTCCTGCTGACCCTGACCCTTGCTCAGGTTAATGGCCGCCTGACGGACGCCGAGGAAAGCGAACACCTCAAGATGATGCGCCACCTGCCGGTTGCGCTGTCGTCGGTGCTGGCGCTCGAGCCGCAGATCATTGCCTGGGCCGAGGAATTCGCGCGCAAGGAGAATGCACTATTCCTGGGTCGCGGTATTCACTACCCGATCGCACTGGAAGGCGCGCTCAAGCTCAAGGAGATTTCGTACATTCACGCCGAAGCGTATCCAGCAGGCGAACTCAAGCACGGCCCGCTGGCGCTGGTGACTGAAGAGATGCCGGTGGTGACGATCGCGCCGAATGATGCGCTGCTCGAGAAATTGAAATCGAATATGCAGGAAGTGCGTGCGCGTGGCGGTCAGCTGTATGTGTTTGCCGACGTCGATTCGCGCATCACCTCGGGCGATGGATTGCATGTGATTCGTCTGCCGGAGCACTATGGCCTGTTGTCGCCGATCCTGCACGTGGCGGCGCTGCAGTTGCTGGCGTATCACACGGCGCTGGCACGCGGGACTGACGTGGACAAGCCGCGTAACCTGGCGAAATCGGTGACGGTCGAATAAGTTTCCTGGCCCGGGCATCTGCTGTCGCAGAATAATAAAGTATGAGACAAGCTTGTAGCTTCAGGACTTCGCCAAGCGATCCGTCTCTGCTCATCGGTTAGTGTGCAATCGACATTGGGCGGTAGCCCACGGACTAAGCTGGTACGGACGTGCGTTTTTTTCTGACACGCACTAGTCCGGGCCGGGGGGGGCGAGCTGATTCTGGAGCCGCAGCCGCGTGAGTTCCTGGCGCAAGTCCCGGAAATGCTGCGCACTGAGCTCGAGCGGCTTGGCGCCTTTGTCCGAGAGGTACCAGCCGTTCCTACGGTCCAGACCGATCCAGCCGGTAGCGGGCAGGTTCCCGCCCGGGTGCAGGCGGTCGCGGGCATAGTGGACAAGCATGAACGTCGCCGGATCAGCGCCGTCGATCCGCTGGCTACGGTAGAACACAGCGTGCCGGTCGCGTAGTACGGCACTAACGGCAAGGGAGCCGGCGCCCGGCACAATGAATGCGATCGAGACCGCTTCCAGCGTCGATGGGTCTGCGCCGGGCAGTACGTGGCCGCCGTAAAGCACCCAGCGGTCGTCTGTCACGTACTCGGGCACCAGCGACCCTGGCAAGACCGCGCGCAGCTGCGTCAGGTCCAGCGCCGGTTCGAGCAGAGGGACCCGCTGCAGGGAGTCGAATACCACGCTGCCGTCGCTGAGAATACGGTCGTCCAGGTAGGAGCGCAAATGTCCAAGATCAACCGGGCCTTCAAGCCTGACCAGCAAGAATTGCCGCTCTTTGCGCGGGCGCTCGTATAGCGGAAAGCAGGCGACACCGATCATGCACACAGGCCCGCCGGGTTGGCGCCTCTCCCACCTCTCCACGTGGTAGACATCCTTGCCGATGCGGGCAAACGCCAGGCCGCCGACCTTGCGCGTGTCGGGCTCGTGCCGGCACGCGTCGACAGGAGCGACCAGGTCCTTGCCTTCGACATCCCTCCATGTGGCCGTGCAGGAAGTTTCCGGCAACTTGCAGTAGCCCAGCAGCAGGAGTGGAATGGTTGCGACGGCGGCGAGCGCCCATTTGCCCATCATTCAATCTCGATTGGTGTCAACTGCCCAATCGTAAGCGGCGCCGCCCATGCCAGCGTTGCCACGAATCAAGCGGCATTGGAAGTCGATTTGCTAGCGCCAACGGTGCCGAGCTGCTAGCCGAGATTCAGTACTGATGAAAGGTTTCGGCAGAGATTTCAACGTAAATTTCAGTCGAATATCTGCCCGGCCCGGTGTGGCGCTATAAGAAAATCCGCCACAAGATAGGAAATGCTGGTCTCAAAATAAAGGGCGCATACTGCGCCTTTTTTTTGTTTTTTGATCAAATGATGGTTCCGACTTTTCTTCCGCTACTAAGTTGATGAAATGGTTAAAATTGTCACGGTCGCAATCAGACCGTAACCGTCGCCGGTGCAGTTCAAGAGCAGCGAACTGGTGAGCATGGTGGCGCAGGCGCTGGCCGATGCCGGCCTCCCGGCCGAGCGGCTGGAGCTGGAAATCACCGAGTCGGTCTTGCTCGACAATAGCGATGGCAATATCCGCACCTTGAGGCATTGAAGAAGCTGGGCGTGCGTATTTCGCTCGACGATTTCGGCACCGGCTACTCATCGTTGAGCTACCTGCGCTCCTTCCCCTTCGACAAGATCAAGATCGACAAATCCTTCGTGCAAGAGATCGGAGAGAGCCGGGAAGCGATGGCAATCATTCGTGCCATCATGGGCCTCTCCAGCAGCCTGCTGATCGAAACAACGGCCGAGGGCGTCGAGACCGAAGAGCAGTACCGACGCCTGATGGAAGAAGGCTGCTCGCACTTCCAGGGCTATCTGTTCGGGCGTCCGCAAGCGGCCGACCACCGTGTCCAAGAGCTCGATCCGCGTATCGTTGGATAGTTTTCACTATGGTCTAGGTACTACTACTGAGACCGTAACAGGTAGAACACTGAGAAGGGCCGATTTAACGCAGGAGGTCCGAGCACGCGTGATTTGTTTGGGCTATACTCCGCTCAGTCTTCTATAGGACTTCCCGCTCAATGGACGCCAGGGATAGTGACTGGCCTACCTGACAATCCGTGTCAGCGCGTCATATCCATGCTGCCCGCAACGCCGGTCCGGCTGCTACCCAGCTGACCGTTGCTTGCCTTCGCAATGCGTCGGTTGCCGAGTTTTGTTGCTGTTTTCAACGACCGCGACAGGTCCCGACAACCCGTTCCTTATCGGTGCTTCCAGGCCGCCATCAGGCGGCATGAAATCATTCCTTTACCGAGCCGTTGAACTTTTTAAATCTGATTGCATGCCAGGCCATCGCAAACATTTTTCAGGTGATACTCGTATGCGTACCTCGCTACTCGTTGTCCTTTCTTGCTTTATCTTTGCATCGTGCAGCAAAGCACCCGCCCCTTCCAACGACAAGCCGGTCGATGTCGTCCTGATCGGTGCCGGCGTCATGAGCGCCACCCTGGGCACCATGCTCAAGGAACTCGATCCCAACCTCACGATCCAGATGTTCGAGCGCATGGATTCGGTCTCGGCCGAAAGTTCCGACGCGATGAACAATGCCGGCACCGGTCACTCCGGTTTCGCCGAGCTGAACTACACGCCCGAAATGCCGGACGGTACCATCGACACCAAGAAGGCGGTCGACATCAACGAACAGTTCGAGATCTCGAAGCAGTTCTGGGCCTACCAGGTGCAGAAGCAATACCTTGGCGCGCCGAACACCTTCATCAACAATGTGCCGCACATGGCCTTTGTCTGGGGTGACGACAACATCAACTACCTGCGCAAGCGCTACGCCGCCCTGCAAAAGGAAAACCTGTTCAAGGGCATGCTGTTCACCGAAGACCACGAGACGATCCGCAAGTGGGCGCCGCTGATCATGAACGGCCGCGACGCCAACCAGAAAGTGGCCGCCACCCGCATGGACATCGGTACCGACGTCAACTACGGCACCCTGACCCGCAGCATGGTCACGCACCTGACCGGCACCCACGGCATGACCCTGAACCTGCGCAGCCAGGTCGAAGACATCAAGCGTGGCGAGAACGGTTTGTGGAACGTCACGGTCAAGAACCTGGCCGACAACAAGCTGAAAACCGTGAGCGCCAAGTTCGTGTTCATCGGTGCCGGTGGCGGCGCGCTGCCGTTGCTGGAAAAGACCGGTATTCCTGAAGCCAAGGGCTACGGCGGTGTGCCGGTCGGCGGCCAATGGCTGGTGACCACCAACCAGGCGTTGATCGAAGCGCACCACGCCAAGGTGTATGGCAAGGCCTCGGTCGGTTCGCCGCCGATGTCGGTGCCGCACCTGGACACCCGCATCATTGACGGCAAGAAAGCCCTGCTGTTCGGACCGTTCGCGACCTTCTCGACCAAGTTCCTCAAGAATGGTTCGTGGATCGACCTGCCGGCCTCGATCGGCACCGGCAATGTGCGTCCGATGGTGCAGGCTGGCATCGACAACATCCCGCTGACCAAGTACCTGGTCGAGCAGGTGATGAACTCGCAGGAAGACCGCATCGCCACCTTGCGCGAGTACCTGCCTGAAGCCAAGCTGGAAGACTGGGAACTGGTCAACGCCGGCCAGCGCGTCCAGATCGTCAAGGATGACCCGAAGAAGGGCGGCCTGCTGCAGTTCGGTACCGAAGTGGTTGCCTCGGCTGACGGTTCCGTCACTGCCCTGCTGGGCGCCTCGCCAGGTGCGTCGACCGCCGCGCCGATCATGCTCAAGGTGCTCAAGGCCTCGGCCTTCCGCGACCAGCTGGAAACGCCGGCATGGCAAGCCAAGATGCACGAAATGATTCCTTCCTACGGTCGCCATCTGAACGACGACCCGGCCTTCGCCAACCAGATCCGCCAGCAGAGCAGCGCTGCGCTGGGCCTGAAGGCGGTCATGCTGGATGTGCCGGCGGCGAGCCAGGAGTAATGGTGTAGTCAGCAGTAAGTTCAGGCTGAAATAACGTCGTCCCTGCGCAGGCGAGGACCCAAGTTTGCCAGCGTAGTGTCTACGTTTGACGTAGTGGCTGCGCAAGAGACTTGGGTCCCCGCCTTCGCGGGGACGACGTTTTTATGCTAACTAATCGTTCTTATTTGCGTGCGCACAGCGACCTTATTTGCGTACGCACAGCGACCTTATTTGCGTAGGCACAGCGACCTTATTTACGTACGCACAGCGACCTTATTTACGTGCGCGCAGCCCTTCGAGTTCGGCCCGCAGATTGCTGCGTTCGGTACGCGAGGTATCGAGCTTGATCTGCAACTCCTTGACCTCGGCCGCCAGGTTGTCGCGCTCGGTCGTAACGCCGACCAGCTCCATCTGGGCGCGCAGGCGCGCATCCGACTCGGCGGCCGTGGCCGCCACATTGCGTTCGAGCTGCTGGCGCAGGTCGGCCAGCTGGGCATCCTTGCCGTCGATCGCCAGTTGATCCTTGGCCTTGCCGACCAGTGCATCGGCCGCGATCTGGCGCGCGTTGCGCAGTTCGGCCGTCAGGCGCTCGATCTCCTCGTTGCGTTCGTCCGCGATCAGCTGGGCCTGTTCGCGCGCGATGCGCGCATCCGTCAGGTCGGCTTCCAGTTCGTTACCGGCCCCGAGCAGGGTGTTCATGTCGCTCTCGGCGCGCGCCAGCGCATCGCGCGTGCCGGCGCCCGCTTCATGGGCATATTGCTGGGCCCAGCGGCTCAGGTCGGCAAGCAGCGCGGGCGGCATCTCTGCGATTGATGGTTCTGCCGTGCGGGCGTGACTGGCGCGCCATTCGGCCAGGTGCTGGTGGATGGTCTTGGTCGAGCCGGCACCGATCAGGTCGCGCACGGCCTCGATCGTGACCTGCCGTTTGCTGTTCTGCAGGGTGTCGGCTGCCTCGATGACGTCTGCGAGCGTTACGTCCAGGTGTGCCATATCGGTTTTCATACCGCGTCGGGATGTTCGTTGTTGGGCTGTCCATCATACGCTAGACGGCGGTTTAGTTGCTCAAAAGCATTGCCATTGCGTGACCGGGTGTCGCGGATTTGCCGCTATGAGCTGGTTAAGCAATGCGCGTCCGGCATTTCAGTGGTCGATGGCCTCGACCAGCTCCGGCGGATCGGTCGGAGCCGCGTCAGGCGCCGCTTCGGCTGCCTGCCTTGGCGTGGCCGCCGGTGTACGGCGACATGGGCCTCGTCGATCCAGGCGAATTTGCGTGGCAGTTCGAATATCACCGCCCACGCATCGGTCAGTTCGCAGAATGGCGTTTCGGCGGCCGTGCGCGCCAGCGAGCGTGGCAGGCCGGTAAAGCTGCCGGCGTCGGCGATGGCCAGCCAGGCGGCCCAGTGGGCATACCAGCCGATGACGCCGATCATCAGGCCCAGTCGCCCCATCCACAGCGGATTACGCGCCTTGCCGAGATGCGCCGCCGTCTGGGCGCCGATCGTCCTGCAGCAGCCGTTCGGCGAGCGTGTTCAGGCGCTGCGGCGACAGGCGTTTGGCGTGTTTGGGACAGCTGGTGCGCTCGCCCATGCGGGCAATGCCGACACCGTCGATATCGCTACGGGGCGAGGCTTCGAGGACAACGCCGCCGTGTGAGGTTCTGTCGCCAAGTCTGATGAGTGCTCCGGCCATGATTGTCTGCCTCCTTTGTCAGGACATCACCGCCAACAGCTCCAGCCTGAGCTCCTTCATCCCGGCCGGCACATACATCGAGATCGACTGCGCCTTGAGCATGCGCTCATACATCGCCCCTTTCGCTTCCAGGATGAAGTAGCAGGTATCAGGCCGCACAGGAATCGCAGCCGGCGGTTGCGGCGTGTATTGCAGCCGCACCCCCGGCAACGCCGACAGCACGAACTTCTCGACGTCATCCGGCGCGCCGACCTTGAAGCGCAGCGGCACCACCTCGACCAGTTCCGCCACCGGGATGTCGGCCGCGACGGCGATATAGAAGGTGGTGTCGTCGTCGATCTTGCCCGAATCGAGCATGCCGAGGTGGTAGCACGGCCGCACCTCATTGAGGGCGATGCCGAAGTACTTGGCCGAGATGACGGTGTCGAGCAATTCGCGGATGAGCAGGTAGAGCCTGGCGAAGGCGGGGCCGGGATCGTGGTGCTGGTAAGACGGCAGGTCGGCCAGGGTCCAGCTCTTGGAAAACGTCATCAGGCCGCCGGCCACGTCGAGCAGCGCTTCGAACAGGCGTTCGGGATGCAATCCCGGTTGATTGAAGTGGTGCGACAGCGTCGCATAGGCCGAGCTGGCGGTGTGCAGCAGCCAGAACGAGGACATGTCGCCCGAGCGGAACTCGATCACGTTGCGGGTCGGTTCGCGGTGGTGGCCGTACAGCGCGCCGACCTTGGCCTGCAGCGCGTCGAGCAGGCGCCGCAATTGCTGGAACAGCACCGGCGCCGCGCCCAGTGACAGCGACGGCGCCACCAGCGCCGGATCGAGCTCGAAGCCGCCGGTGGCCGCACGCCGCACGCGCAGCAAGGGAAAGTGGACGTAGGCGTCGCGCGGATCGAATTCGGACACCAGCCGCAAGGTGCGCTTCAAGTAGGCCAGCTGCACCGGCGCGGCCTGGGTGTACAGGTCGGGCGTCTCCGCATTGGCCTGCATGAAGCGGGTCGTGTGGTCGGTCTGCCCCGGCTGAACGAAGTTGGCATTGAAGGGCTTCATTCCCGGCAGCGATGCGTGATAGGTCACGGCCTGCACCGACTGCTGCAACTGGGTCAGGTCGATCGTGCCGGGCAACTGGTCGACGCCGGGCGCCTCGAACAGCTCGCCATCCTGGAAGCGCAGCGACAGCGTCAGCACGCGCAGCATGCCGCTCGCCAGCGCCTCGCGATCGATCTCGAAGGCCTCGACCCCCCATGCATACGGATGCGCCGCCTTGACGCCCTTGTACAGGCAGTGCTCGTGATACGCATCCTGGCGCTGGAAATGCTGCGGGCGTAACAGCAGGCCCTCGCCCCACAGAACTTTGCTGGTCATCGCTGTTTTCCCTCACATTGTTCTTTACGAAAGGGAACGATAACGACGAGATGCCGTTGCGCATGTGAACTTGATCAAAGTTTGGTGCTGAACGCCGTGGCAACATGCGATTGGTTTTCCGCACGCAACAGCCGCTGCTAGCAACGAGGAGGGGATCGATGAAAGGATTCACGCCGGACCTGTTCGACCGCCTGCTCGGCCAGCCGCAGCGCAACGGCGTGGTGGTCGCGCGCCTGAACATCGAAGAATTGAAGGATGCCGTGGCGCGCGACCTCGAAGCCCTGCTCAATACGCGCTCGACCATCCAGGACGGGTTATTGGTCGGTTTTCCCGAGAGCGCCAATTCGATGGTCAGCTATGGGCTGTGCGACTTCGCCGACCGCTCGCTGTCCAGTCCCACCGACCGTGCCCATATCTGCACCTGCATCGAAAACGCCATCGAGCGCCACGAACCGCGCCTGCAGAACGTCAAGGCCAAGCTCGACGTACGCCATGGGGCGGCGCCCACCGTCAACCGGCTCGACTTCTCGATCACGGCGGTGCTGGTGGCGAGCGTGTCGCAGGAGCCGGTCAACTTCGACGCCGTGCTGCAGCCGTCCACGCTCCAGTACAGCATCCGCAAGGCCGGCCGCGCCAGCACCAGCGGCGCCGTCGCCACCGCCGTGGGAGCCTGAGTTGGATTACCTGCTGCCCTATTACGAAAGCGAACTGGCCTACCTGCGGCGCAACCTGCGCGAATTCGCCGAGCGCTATCCGCGCATCGCAGGGCGCCTGTTGATCAGCGGCGAGGTCTGCGAAGACCCGCATACCGAACGCATGATCGAGTCGTTCGCCTTTCTCAATGCGCGCATCGCCAAGCGCCTGGACGACGACTATCCCGAATTCACCGAGGCGCTGTTCGATGTGCTGTATCCGCACTACCTGCGCCCTTTTCCATCGTGCTCGATCGCGCACTTCGACGGCGCCGCCGCCGCCAAGCAGCAGACCTCGTCCAACACCCTCCCGCGCGGCACCAGGCTCACCACGCGCGCGGTGCGTGGCATATCCTGTGTCTTCCGCACCGTGTACCCGGTCACGGTGGCGCCGCTGGCGCTCAGGCGGGCGGTGTTTTCGCCGATCATCCAGGCGCCGGATGCGGCGCCCCTGCCGCCAGGAGCCACCTCGAGCATCAGCCTGGCGCTGGCGGTCACCTGCGAAAGCGGCGGACTCGAAGCGATCGAGATGCCGGCGCTGCGCCTGTTCATCGACGGCGAGCCCTCGTTCTGCGCGGCCCTGCGCGACGCGCTGCTGGCGCGCACGGTCGCCGCCTATGTGCAGCCGGAGGGTGGCCACTGGAACCTGCTGCCCGCGCTGCCGGTGCGCGGCGCCGGCTTCGACGAGTGCGATGCGCTAATCGATTTCCCGGCCCGTTCGCACGCCGCCTATCGCCTCCTGACCGAGTACTTCTGCTTTCCCGAGAAGTTCAACTTCATCGACCTCGACCTGGCCCTGCTGGCGCGCAGCCTGCCCACCGGCACGCGCCGCCTGACCGTGCACCTGGCCTTGAGCGGCATTCGCAGCGACTCGAACCTGGCGCGCATGCTGGGCACCCTGTCGACCAATAACCTGGTGTCCGGCTGCACGCCGGTCATCAACCTGTTCGCCCAGCGCGGCGAACCAATGCGCCTGACCCATGCCACGGCCAGCTATCCGGTGCTGGCCGATGCGCGCCGCGCGTATGCCTACGAGGTCCATGCGATCGACGAGGTCAACCTGGTGCGCGAGACCCCGCAGGGCGAGACGATCGTCAAGTTCCAGCCCTTCTATTCGCTCAAGCATGCGCAGTCGCCCGAGCACAATGGCCATTACTGGGCCATGCGCCGCGACGATGCGATGATCGAGTGCAGTCCCGGCTTCGAGACCCAGATCTCGATCGTCGACATCGACTTCGACCCGGCCGATGTCGAGACCACCACCCTCAACCTCGAACTGACCTGCACCAACCGCGACCTGCCGCAACTACTGAGCTACGGCCAACCGGAAGGCGACCTTTTCCTCGAGGGCGGATCGGGCGTCAGCGGAATCACCTTCCTGCGCAAGCCGACTCCAACCTGGCGCTTCGCACGCGGCCGCAGCGCGCACTGGCGCCTGATCTCGCTGCTGTCGCTCAATCACCTGTCGCTGGCCGGCGGTGGCGTCGACGCCTTCCGCGAGATGCTGGCGCTGCACGACCTGCCGCGTTCGGCCGCCTCGACGCGCCAGGTCGGCGGCATCATGACGATCGCCTACACGCCCACCAGCGCCTGGCTGGCGGGGAACCCTTTCAATTGCCTGGTGCGCGGGATCGAGGTCAGGCTCGGCGTCGATGAAGAAGCCTTCGTCGGCAGCGGCATCCATGCCTTCGCCCACATCGTCGAGCGCTTCCTGGCGCTATATGTGCACGCCAACAGCTTTACCCAGCTGGTGATCGTGTCCCACCAATCCGGACAGGAGCTGCTGCGATGCGCGCCCCGAAGCGGCGACCTGAGTCTCCTGTAATCGAGCGCCTGCTGCGCGAGCCGTGGCGCTTCGAATTCTTCCAGGCGGTGCGCGTGCTCGAGCTGTGGCTCAAGCGCCGCGGCCGGGAACCGCACGGCCTGGTGGCCGACATGCTGCGGTTCCAGAATTCGATCTCGCTCGGTTTCCCGGCCAGCCAGCTCGAAGCCATCGAACCTGAACTGCGCGACCGCGAGATCGGCATGCCGTTCGAGCTGCCGATCGATGCTGCGGCGCTGGGCGACGCGCTCGAACAGGGCACCTTGCGCCGGGTGCACCTGACCCCCGCCTTCATGGGCCTGCTGGGCGGCCATGGCGTGCTGCCGGCCCACTACACCGAGCGCATCGCCGAGCACCAGGCCCGCCACAAGAACGAGGACGAAGACCAGGGCCCGCGCGCCTTCCTGGATGCCTTCTCGAACCGCTCGCTGGCGCTGTTCTACGAAGCCTGGCGCAAGTATCGGCTGCCGCTCAAGTACCAGCTGGACGGCCAGGACACCTTTCTGCCGCTGCTGCTGTCGCTGGCCGGCCTGGGCGACCCCGCGCTGCGCCGGCGCCTGGGCAGCGCGGCCGACGGCGCCGTGCTGGACGAATCGATCGGGTACTTCGCGGCGGCCGTGCGCCACCGGCCGGTATCGAGCGTGCAGCTGGCGCGGGTGCTGTCGGAATATTTTGGCGAGCAGGTCGAGGCCGAGCAGTTCGTCGGTGCGTGGTACGACGTGCCGCCCGCCCAGCAGACCATGCTGGGCCAGGACAGCGCCGTCCTCGGTGCGCGCGCGATCGCCGGGGCGCGCGTCTGGCAGCGCAGCCTGCGCCTGCGCCTGATCGTGGGACCGCTGGCGCACGCCGGCTTCCAGGGCTTCCTGCCGGGTGGCCTGGCGGCGCGCGCCCTGAACAGCGTGCTGGCGCTGTTTACCGGTGTTGCGCTCGAATACGAAGTCGAGCTGGTCCTGCGCGCCGCCGACGTCCACAACACCACCCTGGACGACCTGCACCCGGGCCGCCTCGGCTGGGACGCCTTCCTGGTGCTGGACGCCCCGCCCGGCGACCGCCACGACGTGCGCTACGAGCTGCTCGCGGCCGGCCAGCCTGCGCTGTAGTCCTGTTGAACGCCCTGGCGGCGCGTGATGGCGTATGCTGATGATGTCAGGCTGTGCGCCTCAATGAACGGGAATGGTGATGAGCGAACGTATCATCTCGGCGATCAAGCTGGGTGGCCAGCAACTGGCGGCCGTGGTTACGCTGCCGGGGCCGGAACGCTACGAGTATTTCATCCGGCGCGTGGCCGATGCGCGCGAGGTATGGGGCCTGTACCAGGATGGCTGGGCACTGGCCAAGACCGATGACGGCACCCTGGTGTTTCCCATGTGGCCGGCGAGCGACTATGCCAGCCTGTGCGCCGAATTCGAATGGGATGGCTACGATGCCCAGGCGTTCTCGCTCGAAGAGCTGATCGACGAATTGTTGCCGCAGCTTGAAGAAGACCGGGTGTTGCCGGGCGTGTTCTATACCCCGGGCGACAAGGGCATCACCCCCAGCGTGGTGCAGCTGATCGGCGACCTTGAAGACGAGCTGAGACGCACGTAGGGTCGGCAGCTTCGCTGCCGATGCGGCGATCGTGATCGTCTGCGCTACCGTTCCGGATGACCTTGCCGCCAACCATCACCGCGTCGGCGGCGAAGCCGCCAACCCTACCAGTAATTCTTCCACGACGGCGAGTTGCACCGGCTTGGTCAGATGGTGGTCGAAGCCAGCCTCGCTCGAGCGCTGGCGATCGCTCTCGGCGCCCCAGCCGGTCAGCGCCACCAGCACGCTTCCCTCCAGTTCGGCCATGGCGCGCATGGCGCGCGCCGTGTCGTAGCCGCTCATGCCCGGCATGCCGATGTCGAGGAAGACCACGCGCGGACGGAAATCGCGCGCCAGTTCCAGCGCCTGGTGGCCGTCATGCGCCACCCGGGTCATATGGCCCGAGGCTTCCAGGATCATCGACAGCGTCACCGCCGCGTCCACATTATCGTCCACCACCAGTACCTTCAGGCCGGCGCCGCCGTCCGCGCCAGGTGCCGGCGCGTCAAGCTGCGGCGCGGCCTGCGTGGCGGCCAGCGCCGCCAGCGGCAGGCGCACCGTGAATACGCTGCCCGCATTCGCGCCACCACTCTCGGCGGCCACGCTGCCGCCATGCATCTCGACCAGGCGCCTCACCAGCGACAGGCCGATGCCGAGTCCGCCCTGCGAGCGGTCGACGGTGCGGCCGATCTGGCTGAACATCTCGAACACGCCGGCCAGTGCATCGCCGGCGATCCCGACCCCGGTGTCGCTGACCACTACCACGGCCTGTTCTCCTTCACGCCGCACCGACAGCCGGATGCTGCCGCGCGCCGGCGTGTACTTGGCTGCGTTGTTGAGCAGGTTGGCCACCACCTGGGCAATGCGGGTCGCGTCGGCGTCCACCAGCAGCGGCTGGTCAGGCATATCCACCTCCAGCGCATGCTGGCCAGCCTCGATCAGCGGCAGGCTGGTCTCGACCGCGCTGGCCAGGATGGTGCGCAGGTCGGCGCGCTGGCGCTTGAGTTCGAGCTTGCCGCCGCTGATGCGGGCGACGTCGAGCAGGTCGTCGATCAGGTGCACCATGTGGCCGACCTGGCGCTCCATCATTTCCCTGACCTTGCCCACCGCCGCCGGATTGTCGCCGCCCAGGCGCATCACCGACAGGCCGTTGCGGATCGGCGCCAGCGGATTACGCAGCTCGTGCGCCAGGGTGGCCAGGAACTCGGTCTTGCGGCGGTCGGCCTCGGCCAGGTCGTCGGCCAGCCGGCGCAGTTCCTTTTCCGAGCGCTTGCGCGCCGAGACGTCGGAAAACAGCAGCGCCACCTTGCGGCTGTCCGGGCCGCCGATGCGGGTGGCGTAGACATCGAACCAGCGCGCCATGGCCGGCGCCTCGTTCTCGAAGCGCGCCGGCTCGCCCGTGAGCGCCACCCGGCCATAGGTGTCGAACCAGAACGCGTCCAGGCCGGGCAGCATCTCGCGCGCGGTGCGGCCCACGGCATCCACCAGGCCGGTGTGCTGCTCGAACATCGGGTTCATCTCCAGGAAGCGGTAGTCGACCGGCTTGCCGGCCGCGTCGAAGATCATCTCGAAGATGCAGAAGCCCTGGTCGACCGACTCGAACAGGGTGCGATAGCGTTCTTCGCTGGCGCGCAGCTGTTCCTGCACCCGCTTGCTCTCGGTGGTGTCGAGGACGATCGCGACCAGGCCCTCGAATTCGCCGCCTGGCCCGCGCAGCGCATTGATGCTGCTGGTGGCCGACTGCAGTGAGCCATCCTCGCGCAGGTAGAACTTGTCGAGCGCCACGCCGCTGGCGCCGGCCGCCAGGCGCTCGAGCGCGTCCTGGGTTTGTAAGCGCGATTGCGGCGCGGTGACGTCGGCCACGCGCATGCCGAGCAGCTCGGCTTCGCTGCGGCCCACCATCTCGCAATACTTCTGGTTGGCCAGCACGATGCGGCCCGCGGTGTCCATCTGCACCACGCCGGTGGCGGCCTGGCTGACGATCTTCGCGAAGCGCTCGCGGCTCGCGTGCAGCGCACGCTCGGCCTCCTTGCGCGCGGCGTCGGCTTTTACCTGCTCGGTGATGTCGCGCGAGATCGCCAGCAGGCGGGTTTCCTGGCCGTCGACGGCGGCGGTACGGGTGACCATCACATCCCACCACTTGGGCGTGCCCGTGGCGGTCGGGCAGGCGGCGCTGAAATGTCCGGTGCCGCCGGCGCGCGCCGCCTCCAGCGCGGCGGCAATGGCCGGGTCGGCCGGCTGTGGCCAGAGGGCATCCCACGGCTTGCCGCGCACGCTCGCGGCATCGTCGATCTCCAGCGCGCGCAGGCCGTTGCGGTTGATCGCCAGCAGCATGCCATCCATGTCGAGCAGTTTCACGCAGTCGGGGATGGCTTCGAACAAGGCCCATCCCAGGGTGATTGTGTCGTCGTGCGTCGTGGTGGGGTCGCGACTTTCTTGCATCGATATCGTGGATTTTCTAGTGAAGCTTTATCTATACCACAGTGACGAAGGCCAGTGCAGCTATGCACTACGAATGACACGCCATTGTTAAATGCATCGCGCGCCAGATGTGGGCCGATGTCGCTGTGTCATCAAACTGTGACCAAACTGTCACGGAGTCGTCATCTTGCCTTACTACTATTCAGTGGCTTTCCTTTCCCCTAACTAGAAACAGGATCTACTTCCGTGAACAAGCCGACCGATTTCGCCCGCATCCCTGCCGACCATGACGATGTCGATTCGAATGCCTCGTCGAACGAACATTTCAGCGACGTGCTCCAGAAGCGCCTGAGCCGCCGCAACATGCTGCGCGGTGGCGCTGCGACCGCGGCGACCGCCCTGCTCGGCAGCTTCGGCCTGACCGGCTGCGGCGGTTCGGACGACGATCCTGTCACCCCGCCGGCCACCAACCCGCCGCCGACCGGCACCACGCCGCCAGCCGAGAAGCTGCTGGCCTTCACCGCCGTCGGCAAGAGCCTGGCCGATACCGTCGTGGTCCCGGCCGGCTATACCGCCACCGTCCTGTACGCCCTGGGCGATCCGCTCACCAGCGCCACCCCGGCCTACAAGAACGACGGCACCGATACCGATTTCGAGAACCGCGCCGGCGACCACCACGACGGCATGGAATTCTTCTCGCTGTCCGACAGCGGCGGCGTTTCGACCAGCGGCGCCACCCGCGGCCTGCTGGCGATGAACCACGAAGCCACCACCAACGAAGGCCTGGCATCGTTCTTCGTGCACGCCAACGGCGGCACCAACACCCTGCCACGTCCGGCCGCTGAAGTCGACAAAGAGATGGCCCTGCACGGCCTGTCGGTCCTCGAAGTGCGCAGCAACAGCGGCAAGTGGGAATACCTGCCGGGTTCGGCCTTCAACCGCCGCGTGCACCAGCAGACCGAAGTCCAGATCTCGGGTCCGGTGCGCGGCAATGCGCTGGTCAAGACCAAGTACTCGCCGGACGGCACCAGGTTCCGCGGCACCATCAACAACTGCGGCACCGGCCGCACCCCATGGAACACCTATCTGTCGGGCGAAGAAAACTGGGCCGGCTACTTCACCCGCTCGGCTACCGACAATGCCGCGCGCGGCGACAAGAGCGTCGCTTCGCTCAACCGCTACGGCATGGCGCAGGGCGCAGCCTCGCGCCACGGCTGGGAAACCGGCGGCGCCGACGACAAGTACCAGCGCTGGAACATCAGCAAAGTCGGGACTTCGAGCGATGGTACCGACGACTACCGCAATGAGCTCAATGCCGAAGGCTACATCATCGAGATGGACGCCTACGACAAGACCCGTCCGCTGAAAAAGCGCACCGCGCTGGGCCGCTTCGCCCACGAAAGCGCCTCGTTCGGCCGCCTGACCGCCGGCCAGCCGCTGGCCGTCTACATGGGCGACGATTCGCGCGGCGAATACATCTATAAATTCGTCTCGACCGCACCATGGAACCCGGCCGATTCGATCGCCGCCGACCGCATCGCCACCGGCGACAAATACCTCGACAGCGGCAAGCTGTACGTGGCCAGGTTCAATGCCGACGGCAAGGGCCAGTGGATCGAGCTGAACATCGCCAACGCCACCATCGCCGGCTACGCCGCCTACAAGTTCGCCGACCAGGCCGACGTGCTGGTCAACGCCCGCCTGGCCGCCGACGCGGTTGGCGCGACCAAGATGGACCGTCCTGAATGGTGCGCGGTGAACCCGGCCAACGGCGAGATCTACTACACGCTGACCAACAACAGCAACCGCCGCATCGAGCCGAGCAGCTCGAGCCAGCAGGCCCCGGACGCCGCCAACCCGCGTTCGTACACCGACATGAAGGGCAGCACCTCCCAACTGGGCAACTCGAACGGCCACATCATCCGCGTGCGTGAAGATGCCGCCGGCTCGACCGCCACCGGCTTCACCTGGGACGTGTACCTGTTCGGCGCCGAAGCTGCCGCCGATGCCGGCCGCATCAATCTGTCGGGCCTGACCAATGACCAGGACTTCTCGAGCCCGGACGGCCTGGCCTTCAGCACCTCGACCGGCATCTGCTGGTTCCAGACCGACGATGGCGCCTACACCGACGTCACCAACTGCATGATGGTGGCCGGCCTGCCGGGCAAGGTGGGCGATGGCAAGAAGGTCAGCCTGAGCTATCCGAAGACCGACGGCTCGACCCTGAACGTCGACACCTTCGTCGGCAAGGCCGCCAGCGCCGACACGCTCAAGCGCTTCCTGGTCGGCCCGAAAGGTTGTGAACTGACCGGCATCACCGAGACCCCCGACGGCAAGGCGCTGTTCGTCAACATCCAGCACCCGGGCGAAACCACTGCCGCCGCGAATATCGGCGACGTGAGCAAGTACACCAGCCAGTGGCCGGCGAATGCCGGCTACGGCGCAGGCAAGCGTCCACGCTCGGCGACCCTGGTCATCACTAAAAACGACGGCGGCCGTATCGGTTCGTAATCAGGTAACGTCGTCTCGGCCGCGAGGCCAGAACGGGCCGGTTGCGCGAGCAGCCGGCCCGTTCCCTTTATGGCGCGCAAGATGGGCAGCGGCGCGCCGTGTCAGCATCGAGTGAATCGAGCACACGGAGCCTGCCATGCCTGCCTTGCCTCTCGCGACCTACCTGCGCCTCGCGCGCGCCAGCGCCGTCTACGACGTGCTGCAGATCCTGCCCTTCGCCACGCCCTGGACCTTCGCCCCGCTGCTCGAGGCGCTGTCGATCGTCAACGTGTGGTGGGGCGGCGCGCCGCTGCCACCGTTCGCGCCGCTGCACCTGCTGCTGTCGACGCTGCTCGGCACCCTGGTGCTGCTGTGGTGCGCCGTGCGCTTGAAGCAGCCCAGCCTGCGCCTGGGCCGCTTCGATGGCATCGGGCGCCTGCTGTTCGCATTCTGGATCGCCTGGGCGATGCTGGCGGCTGACCTGCCGGTGCTGTGGCTGTTCCTGATCCCCGAGCTGCTGTGGGGCGTGGCCCAGTGGTGGCCGGTGGCTCAGGCCAGTGGTAGCAGCACGCCGCGCGCCGCATTCACCAGCGCCGCGCCCATGCGCTCCAGCCGCGGCGGCTGAATGCGCCAGGCGTGCCAGTACAGCGGCACGTCGTGGTACAGGGCCGGGGCCAGGTCGACCAGCTCGCCGTTTTCCAGGAAGGCCGCGCACTGTTCTTGCGGCAGCATGCCGTAGCCCATCCCATGGCGCACTGCGTGCACGAAAGGATCGCTGGCCGGTACATAGTGAAATGGATAGGCGCCATCGGGCAGGCCGAAGTGGGTGAGCAGGAACGACGACTGCATCGCATCCTTGCGGTCGAACACCATCAAGGGCGCGCGCTGGGCCGTCGCGCGCGTCATCCCATCCGGGAACCAGCGCTGCGCGAAGGCCGGCGCGGCCACCATCCGGTAGCGCATCACGCCCAGCGCTCTGGCGCTGCAGCCGCGCATCGGCTCCGTTTCGCCCGAGATGCAGGCCACCGCGTGGCCGCCTTCGAGCAGCGAGAAGGTATGGCCCTGGTTGTCGAGCACGAATTCGACCAGCAGTTGTTCCTCGAGCAGGATCGGCGCCAGCACCGGCAGCAGCCAGGTTGCCAGCGTGTCGTTGTTGACCGCCAGCGTGACCCGCACCGGGCCGGGATCGATCTGCATCCCGGCCAAAAATTCAGATTCGAGCAGGGTCGAGCGGCGCAGGAATTGCAGCAGCCTGCTGCCCGCCGCGGTCGGGCGGCACGGGCGGCTGCGCACCAGCAGCGGCGTGCCCAGGTCTTGCTCGAGCGCGGCGATGCGCTGCGAGATGGCCGACGGCGTGACCTTGAGTTGAAGGGCGGCCGCTTCCAGGCTGCCGCAATCGATGGCGGCCAGGAAGGCGGCGCTGCGGCGCGGATCGAGTGTCATTGGATTAGCGCTTCTTAAGTAGCATGAATAATCATGAATATAATTGAAGTTGCCCGGCCGGGCTGGAATAGTGGCGTCTTTCCCAGGAGGTCGCCATGTTCTCGCATCAGGTTTATCTACAGGGCTTGGTGCTTGGCGCCGGCCTGATCATGGGCATCGGCGCCCAGAACGCCCACGTGCTGCGCACCGCAGTGCGCGGCCGCCATGTGCTGCCGACCGTCGTCACCTGCATCGTGGTCGATGTGATCCTGATCGCCGCCGGTACCGCCGGCCTTGGCGCGCTGATCGAAGCCTCGCCGCTGATGATGGCGCTGGCGCGCTACGGCGGCGCCGCCTTCCTGGTCTGGTATGGCCTGCGCTGCTGGAACAGCAGCTTGCGCGGCGGCGCCTCGCTGGCGGTCGATCCTTCGGCCCAGGCCCAGACCCTTGGCGCGGCGCTGGCGACGGTGCTGGCGCTGTCGCTGCTCAATCCGCACGTCTATCTCGATACGGTGGTGCTGCTGGGCGCTGTCGGCAGCAGCCTGGCGGCGGACCAGCGCAGCTCGTTCGCGCTGGGCGCCATCACGGCCTCGATCCTGTGGTTCACGGCGATCGGGCTTGGCGCGCGCCGTTTCGCCTCGACCCTGGCGCGGCCCACCGTGTGGCGCGTATTCGAGGCGCTGACCGGCGCCATGATGCTGGTGCTGGCGGCGTTGCTCTTGTTCGACAACTGAGCAAAATAGTGGATGGTTAGCAAGCTTATCGGTGTAAAGTTGCTTTTTGTCCATCCACTTCTCCGGAGGCTGCTTGAACCGCTTGACCCTGAACGTCCTATCCTTCTGCCTGGCCGCCGCCGGCCTGTCCACCGTCCAGGCGGCGGACGTCGTCATCAGCGCCGACCGCCTGCTCGATGTGAAGAGCGGCCGCATGATCCAGAACCCGGAGATCCTGGTGCGCGACGGTAAAGTGGTCAGCCTCAAGCCCGATGCAAAAACGCCTGCCGCCGCCGACGCAACCCGCATCGCCCTGCCCGGCATGACCCTGCTGCCCGGCCTGATCGACATGCACGTCCACCTCGACTCCGACCCTACTTACGGCGGCTACACCGGCCTCGAATACAACGACCGTTTCTGGTCGGCGCTGGCCGTGGCCCATGCGGGCAAGACGCTGGACGCCGGCTTCACCACCATCCGCAACCTGGGCGCCTCGGACTGGAACGACGTCGGCCTGGGCCAGGCCATCGCCGCCGGCAAGGTACGCGGACCGCGCATCGTGCCCGCGGCCTGGTCGTTCGGGGCCACCGGCGGCCATTGCGACAGCACCTACTTCCCGCCCTCGATGGACGAAAAGAACCCGTACAACGCCGACAGTCCGGACGAGGCGCGCAAGTCGGTGCGCACGCTGCGCAAGTACGGCGCCCAGGTGATCAAGATCTGCGCCACCGGCGGCGTATTCTCGCGCAATACCGAACCGGGACAGCAGCAGATGAACCTGGCCGAGATGCGCGCCGTAGTGGAAGAGGCGCACCAGTGGGGCCTGCAGGTGGCAGCCCATGCCCACGGCGCGGCCGGCATCAAGGACGCGATTCGCGCCGGCGTCAACACGATCGAGCACGCAAGCCTGATCGATGACGAAGGCATCGCATTGGCCAAGAAGCACGGCGCCTGGTTGTCGATGGATATCTACAACGGTAGTTACACGGCAGCCGAGGGCAAGAAGAACGGCGTGCTGGAAGATAACCTGCGCAAGGACCGCGAAGTAACGGAGCTGCAGCGCCAGAACTTCAGGAAGGCTCACGCAGCTGGCGTCAAGATGGTGTTCGGCACCGACGCCGGCGTGCACCCGCATGGCGGCAACGCCAAGCAGTTCGCGGTGATGGTCCAGTACGGGATGACGCCGCTGCAGGCGATCCAGGCCGCCACCGTGAACGCAGCCGAGGCCCTGGCGCGCAAGGATGTCGGCGTGGTCGAGGCAGGCCGCTATGCCGACATGGTGGCGGTCAAGGGTGATCCGACGGTCGACGTCACCTTGCTGGAAGCACCGGCTGTCGTGATCCAGGGCGGCGCCATCGTCAAGGGCAGCGCGCTCTAAGCTGCATCGAGGCGCGCCAGCAAGGGCGCGCAGCGCTCCTTGAGCAGCGCATGCAGCAGCTTCACCGCAGGCGAGAACTGCTTGCGGTGCGGGCATACCAGGCTCAAAGGGGTGGCTTCGCCGGGCACTTGCGGCAAGACCACCTCGAGCCTGCCTTCTGCCACGTCGCCGCAGACGTCGAGCCAGGATTTATAGGCGATGCCTTCCCCCATCACGGCCCAGCGCCGCACCACGTCGGCGTCGTCGCTGACCAGCGCTCCCTTGACCTGCACCACCTGTTCTCCTGCCGGCAGCGCGAAGCACCAGCGATCGTAGACCCGTCCGCGCAGGCGGTAGGCCAGGCAGGCGTGATCGGCCAGCGCCGCCAGCGTCGGCGGGCGGCCGTGACGCGCCAGGTAGTCGGGCGAGGCGATCAGCACACGCCGGTTGTGCGGCGCCACCGGCAGCGCGATATAACTCGCGTCATCGATCTGGCCGTAGCGCAGCGCGATATCGACCGGATCGCGGAACACGTCCGCCACCTGGTCCGACACCAGCAGCTGGATGTCCAGGCCCGGGTGCGCACGCCGAAACTCCGTGATCCACGGCAGCAGCACATTGCGCCCGAAGTCGGACGGCGCCGCCACCTGCAAGGTGCCGGTCAGCGGCGCGTCTTCACCGCGCATGCCGTCGATGCCGTCGCGCAGCGCCTGCAGCGCATCCTGGGCGAAGGGCAGGTAGCGCTTGCCCTCGTCGGTCAGGCGCAGGCTGCGCGTGGAGCGCGCGAACAGGCGGATATCGAGTTCGCGTTCCAATCGTCCGATCGCCGCGCTGGCCTGGCCGGGCAGCAGGTTCACTTCGCGCGCGGCCTGCGAAAAGCTGCCCAGGGCGGCGGCCCGCACGAACAGCGACAGGTCGTCGAGGCGGATCATTTTCTCTCCCACAGTGAAAGTGAAACCCTGCCGTGGCCCTGTTTGGCCGCCTGAGTCTTCTCTAGAATCGTTGCCACAGCATTGCCCCCACTTTATTCCCGGAGAAGAAAATGAAAGCGATAGTCTATACCCAACACGGCCTGCCCATTGACGACCCGCAGGCCCTGATCGACACCGAACTGGCGATGCCGCTGACCGGCCCGCACGACCTGCTGGTCGAAGTGCACGCCGTGTCCGTCAATCCGGTCGATACCAAGATCCGCCTGGGCGCCGCCGTCAGCGAGCCGCGCGTGCTGGGCTGGGATGCCAGTGGCGTGGTGCGCGCCGTGGGTTCGGCCGTGACCATGTTCGCGCCGGGCGACGAAGTGTTCTATGCCGGCTCGATCACGCGTCCCGGCTCCAACAGCCAGTTCCAGGCAGTCGACGAGCGCATCGTCGGCCGCAAGCCGCGCAACCTGGGCCACGCCGAAGCGGCCGCCCTGCCCCTGACTTCGATCACGGCCTGGGAATTATTGTTCGACCGCTTGCGTGTGGCCGAAGGCGGCGGCGAAGGCCAGTCGCTGTTGATCATCGGCGCCGGCGGCGGCGTCGGTTCGATCCTGACCCAGCTCGCGCGCCAGCTGACCAAACTGACCGTGATCGGCAGCGCCTCGCGCGACGCCACGCGTGAATGGGTGAAGAAACTCGGCGCCCACCACACGGTCGACCACACCCGCCCGATGCAGCCGCAGCTGGCCGAGCTGGGCTTCGCCAACGTCGACATCGTGATCAGCCTGACCCACACCGACCATCACTATGCCGACATCATCGAGGCGCTGGCGCCGCAGGGGCAATTGGCACTGATCGACGACCCGGCCACGCTCGATGCGGTGCCGCTCAAGCGCAAGTCGATCTCGCTGCACTGGGAACTGATGTTTACGCGCTCGATGTTCGGGACGGCCGACATGGTGCGCCAGCATGAACTGTTGAACCGGGTGGCCGCGATGATCGAGGACGGCAGTTTGACGACCACGCTCGGCGAGCACTTTGGCGCCATCAACGCGGCCAACCTGCGGCGCGCCCACGCCCTCATCGAGAGCAACCGGGCGATCGGAAAAATCGTCCTCGAAAACTTTTAAGTCCGGGATCGCTTACTATCGCCGGTTTCACCACCATACAAGGAGCACCATGAATATCCTGTCGGCCGCCAAGAAACGCCATACCGCCAAAGCCTACGATGCGCAGCGCCGCATTCCCGAGGAACTGATGCAGCAGGTGTACGACCTGCTGCGCAGCAGCCCGTCGTCGGTGAATTCGCAGCCGTGGCACTTCATCGCCGCCAGCACGCCGGAAGGCCGCGCACGCATTGCCAAGGCGGCGCAGGGCGGCTATTCCTATAACGCAGCCAAGATCAACGACGCCTCGCACGTGATCGTGCTGTGCTCGCGCATCGACATGGACGAAGCCCACCTCGACGCGGTGCTGGAACAGGAACAAAGCGATGGACGCTTCCGCGATGCGCAGGCGCGCGCCGGCCAGGATGCGACCCGCCGCAGCTACGTGAACCAGCACCGCTTCGGCAACAAGGACGTGGCGCAGTGGCTCGAGAAGCAGGTCTATCTGGCGCTGGGCACCGTGCTGCTGGGCGCGGCCGCACTGGAAATCAATGCGACCCCGATGGAAGGCTTCGATGCCAAGGTGCTGGACGAGGAATTCGGCCTCAATGAAAAGGGCTTGAGCAGCCTGGTGCTGGTGAGCTTCGGCTATTCGTCGGAGGGCGATTTCAATGCCGGCCTGCCGAAGTCGCGCCTCACGCAAGAGGCGGCGTTCACCTTCATCTGATCGCCTGATCCAACTCGATTTCAGCCAAGGCATGATGGCTGAAATCGAGGGTTATACGGCCAACAGGCCGTGTCTCATCTCCGTAGACTGTTTCTATCGACAACGAAACACACAGGAGAATGAGATGACCGCTACCCACGCCAATACTGCCCTGATCACCGGCGCCTCGACCGGCATCGGCGCCCGCTACGCCCAACGCCTGGCCGAACGCGGCTACGACCTGGTGCTGGTGGCGCGTAACCAGGAGCGTCTCGAACAAGTCGCCGCCCGGCTGCGCACCGAGACCGGTCGCCAGGTCGACATCCTGGTGGCCGACCTCACCCGCAGCGCCGACCTGCGCCGCGTGGAAGCGCGCCTGGCGAGCGACGCATCGATCACCCTGCTGCTCAATAACGCCGGCCTGGGGGCCACGGCCAGCATGCTCGATTCGAGCTTCGAAGATCTCGACCGCATGATCGCATTGAACGTGACCGCGCTGACCCGCCTGACGCGCGCCGTCGTGCCGCGCCTGGTGGCGCGTGGCCAGGGCACCATCATCAATATCTCGTCGATCGCCGCGGTCGCTCCCGAGGTCCTGAACGGCACCTACGGCGGCAGCAAGGCCTTCGTGCTGGCGTTGACCCAATCGCTGCAGCACGAAGTCGGCAGCAAGGGCATCCGCGTCCAGGCCGTGCTGCCGGGCGCCACTGCCACCGAGTTCTGGGACCACGCCGGCGTGCCGGTCGCCCACCTGCCGCAAGAAATCGTGATGCAGGTCGACGACATGGTCGATGCCGCCCTCGCCGGCCTGGACCAGGGAGAAGTCATCACCATCCCCGCCTTGCCGGACCTCGCCGATTGGGACGCCTTCGAAAGCGCGCGCCGCGCGCTGGGCCCGAACCTGTCTCACACCAGGCCGGCGCCGCGCTATGGCGCCACGCTGTCCTGAGGACTACGATCTGGCTGGCGCGCAGTTCGAATCTTCGAGCACCATCTCCTTGTAGATGTCGAGCGGCGGCATCCCCAGGGCAGCGCGCCGCGCTTCCACCTTGTCGCGCTCGTCCATCGGACTGAAATCGAAGTTGCAAGGCTGCTCGGCCGGCGCCATCAGCTGGGTTCCATACAGCTGCGGGCGCCCTTCGGCCACCGCCACGCGGTCGGCCAGGTAGGCGAAGCTGGGACGCATCGGCTCGCCGCGCCGGGCCGCCATGGCCTCGAGCAGGCTCAAGGTGTACTTCTGGAACGCCACATCGTGGTCGGCATGCTGGACCAGTAGCCAGGCATTGCCCTGGGCTTTCTCGCCATGCTTGTCCTTGTCCGGAAAGCCGCAGCGATCGAACAGCACCTTCAGGCGCGCGGTATTGGCGCGGTCGACAATGCCCATCTGCTGCAGCAGCTTTTGCTGGGCCGGGTCATCGAGCTTGCTGAAATCGAGACGCTCGCGCAAGGCCTGGTCGGCGCTGACGCGGGTGGCGAGTTCCTGTGGATAGTCGTCGCAGGCAGCATGGGCGGCAAGTGATGGCAGGATGGCGGCGAGTGCGATCCCGAGTAAGGCAGGCAGACGGTGCATCGATGGCTTGCATGAAGTGGACGAAGGCCGAGTGTAAGCCGGCGCTGGCGCCATGGTCCATTCGTCCTGCATGAACTGCGGTCTCACGATGGCCGGCGCAGCTGCTTTTCCATGAACACCGACTGGATACCGATGCCGCTGCGGTGCGGATAGACTTCTTCGCGCAGCAGGATGAAGCCGGCGCGCTGGTAGAACGGCACCGCATTGAGGGACGCCGACAGGAACAGGCGCGCCAGCCTGCGCTCGTGCGCCAGCGATTCGAGCTGCTGCAGTAGTTGCAGGGCGATGCCGCGGCCCTGGTGACTTGGTTCGACGAAGGCGGCGTCGATCTCGCCTGACTCCAGGTTGATCACGGCATAGCCCACCAGCTGGCCATCTTCCTCGGCCACGATGGCGCCGCCGGCCAGTACCAGCAGCGGCAGCGAGGTCGGTGCCGCGCAGGCGCACCAGATATCGATCACGGCGGCTGGATAGTGCGTGGCGCAACTGGCGCGTACTGCCCGGGTACGCAATTCCCACATGGTTGACAGGTCGGCGGCTGTCGCCGGGCGGCGCGATAACATGACCTTGCTCCTTGATAGATGGCAATAGATGCATCCTACACCGGGCGCCGCTGTCGTACGTGCGCCGGTACCACCTCATCGGCGCTATGATTGGTTGCTGCATTCGTCATGGATTTCTTCTTCTGGAGCAAGCCTATGAAACGCGCGCTTTTCCTGGCCGCCCTGCTGACCGTGGCCGCCACCGCTTCCGCCCATCACGGCTGGAATGAATACGATGCCAAGCAACCCCAACAACTGACCGGCACGATCGAGGAATCCGGCTACCAGCAGCCGCACGGTTTCGTGCGCCTCAAGACGGCCGACAAGACCTGGCTGGTGGTGCTGGCCCCGCCCGGCCGCATGGAAAACCGCGGCCTGGCGAAGGATATGCTGGCGGTTGGCGGCAAGGTGACCGTCTACGGCTATCCCAACCGCAGCAAGCCGAATGAGCTGCGCGCCGAACGCATCACGGTCGGCGACAAGGTCACGGAGCTGCGCTGAGCCTGGTGCAAGAGTTCGCTGCCTGGGCTGCTGCGACACCGCTGGCCCAGCTGTTGCGCGACGATGCGTGGCTGTATCCGGTCGTCGAGATTGTCCACATCGTCGGCTTCACGCTGCTGGTGGGGGCGGCGGCGATGTTCGACCTGCGCCTGCTTGGCTTTGGCCGCAGCCTGCCGGTGCAGGCGCTGGCGCGTCATCTGCTGCCATGGTCGTGGGTCGGGCTGCTGCTGCTCGTGCCGAGCGGCTTGCTGATGTTCACGACCCAGCCCGAGCTACTCGATAACGACGTGTTCCTGCTCAAGCTGGCGCTGATCGCGGCGGCGGGCCTGAACGCGCTGGTCTTCCACGCCGGGCCCTGGCGCGCGGCTGGTGGCTGGCCGCACACTGCGCCGGCCTGGGCCAGGCTGCATGCGATGCTCTCGCTGCTGCTCTGGATCGCGGTGATCGCCTGCGGCCGCTTGCTGGCCTATGTCTAGCGCGTGGACTGCGAATGGCCGGGCTTCGTGCTACAGTCTGTTGCCGCCTTTTCAGCCAACCACGATGCTCAAACAGTTCACCACCTTCGCTGTCGCCTGTGCGATCGCCGGCACCGCCCAGGCCGCGTTGCCGGTCTATGGCTTCGTCGTCAAGAACACCTATCCCCACGATCCGCAGGCCTTCACCCAGGGCCTGTTCTACCGTGATGGCCACCTGTACGAAAGCACCGGCCAGTACGGCCGTTCGACGATCCGCAAGGTGGAGCTCAAGACCGGCAAGGTGCTGCAGAAGGCCGATTTGCCGGCCGAAGTGTTTGGTGAAGGTTCGACGGCGGTGGGCAACACCCTGGTCGGCCTGACCTGGACCTCGCAGGTCGGCTATGTGTTCGACCTCAAGACCTTCAAGCTCAAGCAAAGTTTTCACTACGAGGGCGAAGGCTGGGGCCTGGCCAGCGATGCGAAACAGGTGTACATGAGCGACGGCAGTTCCTTCATCCGCATCCTCGACCCGAAGACGATGAAGGAATTGCGCCGGGTGCAGGTGATGGCCGAGGGCCGCCCGGTCGATCGCCTGAACGAACTCGAAATGGTCGATGGCGAGCTGTATTCGAATATCTGGGGCAGTGAACTCATCGCCCGCATCGATCCCGCCAGCGGCAAGGTGGTCGGCGTGATCGACCTGACCGGCCTGCTGCCGCCCGAGCAGCGCGGGACGAAGGAAGTCGACGCCGTCCTCAACGGCATCGCCTGGGACAGCAAGGGCAAGCGCCTGTTCGTCACCGGCAAGCTGTGGCCCAAGCTGTTCGAGATCGAGCTGGCCCCCAAGCTGAGAAAATAAGCCTAACCGCGGGCCGTCACATCGATCACGACCTTGCCGAAGTGCGCGCCGGATGCCATGTGGCGATACGCCTCTTGCGCCTGGCCGAACGGGAATACCCGATCGATCACCGGCTTGACGCCACTCACATCGGCAAAGCGCATCACGTCTTCGAGCATGCCGCGGCTGCCGACATAGATGCCCACCAGGCGCTTGGCGCTGGCCAGCAGCAAAGCCGGATTGACTTCGCCCCCAAAGCCGCTGACGCCACCGATGATGGCGACCGTCCCGCCCATCGCCGCGCTGGCGACCGAGCGGTTGACCGTCCCCTTGCCGCCCACTTCCAGCACCACGTTGGCACCGACGCCATGCGTCAGGTGCAGCACTTCGTCCTGCCACTCCGGGATGCGCTGATAATTGATCGTGTGATGGGCACCCAGCTCGCGCGCCCGCGCCAGCTTGTCGTCGCTGGATGAAGTGACGATGGTGCGCAGGCCCGCCGCGTGCGCCAGTTGCAGGCCGAGGATCGAAACGCCGCCGGTGCCCAGCAACAGCACGGTATCACCTGGCTTGACGTGATTGCTGGAGACAAAAATCGCATTCCAGGCAGTGACCGCGGCGCAGGGCATGGTGGACGCTTCGATGAAGCTCAAGCCGGCCGGGATGATGGCCAGCGCGTCCTGGTGCAGGATGACTTCTTCGGCCAGCATGCCGTCGATATCGCCGCCCAGGCCGTGGCGCACCTTGTCCGGCGACGGTGCGCCTTCAAACCAGTGCGGGAAGAAGGAGCCGGCCACCCGGTCGCCCACCTGCACCCGCGTCACGCCGGGACCGACCGCCAGCACTTCGCCGGCGCCGTCCGAACACGGGATGATCGGGTCTTCGACCGAGACCAGGTAGTTACCGCTGGCGACCATCAGGTCGCGGTAGTTGAGCGACACCGCATGCACGCGGATGCGTACCTCGCCCAGGCCGAGGTCGCGCTCGGGGTAGTCGATGCATTGAAGGCCGTCGATATTGGCGCCGTGAAGGATTTGGTAAGCTCGCATGGGTCTTCCTTTCATTTGGTTCGGTATGGGACGCGGCAAGCGTCACATCGGCTTGGCCACCATCAGCCAGAAAATCACGATGAATGCCGCAAACGCCGGCACGCCCAGGGTCACCCAGATCCTGAAGTAACGCCAGTACAGGGCCGGTAAAGCCGTATCGGTTCGCGCGGCGTGCGCCGCCAGGTCGCGCATGCGGATCTGCAGCCACACCACCGGCAGCCAGCAGGCGCCGGCGATCACGTAGAGGACGATCGACCACATGAGCCACTTGCTGTGCAGCGGATAGCCGGCCAGGTAGACCATATAAAAGCCGGTCAGCGGCTGCAGGATGGCGGTGGTCGCCGTGAACAGCCAGTCGGCGATGACGACGTATTTCGACACCACCGCGATCGCCCGCACATCGCGGCTGACATTCGCGAACAGCATATAAAAAGCCGACCCGATCCCGGTGCCGAACAGCAGCGTCGACGAGACGATGTGCAGCCATTTGAGCACCAGGTAATCCATCATTTTTCCTCGAGTTGGTACAGCAGCCAGATCGCGGCCAGCATCGGCAGGTTCTTGGTCAACGGCCCATACGGATGCAGCAGGAACTCGGGCAGCTTGAACGCTATCACGATCGTATAAAAGCCGATCAGGCCCAATTGTACGAGCCACAGCCAGCGCCGCCGCGCCAGCACCAGGATGCCCAGGCCCAGCAGCAGGTCGACGGTGGCGGCGCCGTACAGCATCAGGGGCTGCAGCTCGGGCGGGACGCCGGTGCGCGCCAGCAGCTCGTAGCTGGCTTCGACCGGATACAGGCCGAACGACACGATGGCGGTCAGGATCCAGACCGCTGCGATGCTGTAGCGAAGCATCGGTAGCAGCCAGTCCAGTTTGGCGCGCGCGCGTTTGCCGTCCGGGTCGCCGATGAATTCGTGCGGCGAACGTGGCAGGTGGCCAAGCAGCATCGCGGTCTGCATGACGTCAGCCGAGTTATCGCGGTCCAGCATGCTGAGCGCGTCGCGGCTGATGAGCGAACCCGGCAGAATGGCGGCCGCCATCCGTGCCAGCGGCCCCGGCAGGGTAAGCACACGCTGGCGCCCCATGCCCATCGATGAACGCAACAGGCCGAGGTAATCGGTGAACGGCATCGCCTCGGGCCCGACCAGCGGCACCCGCATCGAGGTGCCGGATCCCGGCATCATCGGCAGGCGGTGCTTGAGCAGGCCGACCATGGCCTGCACCAGGTCGTCGATGTGGATCGGCTGCACCAGTTGCGGCTTGCTGCCCAGGCGCACGGTAAGCGGCATGCTGGCCAGGCTGCGGAAGATGCGCGCGCTGGCGCCGTCGCGGCCGTACACCAGTGAAGGCTGGACGATGTAGGAACGCAGCGGCAGTGCAGCCAGGTAGTCGTCGGCATCGCGCTTGGACAGGTGATACGGCGTCTGCGCCTCGCGATCGGCGCCCAGCGCGGACAGCTGGATCACCACCTGCACATCGTGCGATTCGGCGCAGGCGGCGAACAATGCGCGCGGCGCATCCCGGTGCAGGCGGACGAAATTCTGGCGCCCGCTTTCCCTGAAAATGCCGACTGTGTTGATCACGGCGTCCACATGCGACAGGCGCGCCAGCCACACCGATTTATCGGTATCTTTGGAGAAATCGGCGTGGATATAGCTCAGGCGCGGGTCGTGGCTATGTGGAAGCCTGGCTTCAGGCGTCCGCACCGCACACACGACGTGGTGGCCTTCGGTCAGCAACGCCTGCAATAAATGTTGCCCGATAAAACCGCTAGCCCCCGTCAGCAAAATCCGCATCCGTTGTTCCCTTCACATCAAGTAAAAGAGGATTGTATGGAAAATACGGCTATACAGCGCGCACTCATCTCCGGGGCGACCTCGAGCGTGCTGTCAACGGTGGCCATGGCCGTGGTCGGCAAGCTGCAAACGGGCAGCGCCTATGGGCCGACCAATGCGGTCAGCCATTATGTGCACGGCAAGAAGGCAGGCTACCGCGACCGTTTTTCGCTGCGTTACACGGTGCCTGGCTACCTGATCCACCATGCCAGTGCAACCTTCTGGTCGTTCGTGTTCGAGCGCACGCTGGGCGGTGTCATGGACGGCAAGAATCCGATGGCCATCGCCGCTTCGTCGGCGGCAACGTCGGCGTTCGCCGCCTTCACCGACTACAAGCTGACGCCCAAGTCATTGCAGCCGGGCTACGAAAAGCGCCTGTCGCGCAATGCACTGGGGGTGGTGTATGTGGGGTTTGCGATCGGGCTGGCGATCGGCGCCATCCTGACGCGCAAGGATCAACCGCCAGCCACATGATGGTTCAGTGCGCGGCTGCCTTTTTACCGCGCATTTTCTGCACCAGCATCACGGCGGCCAGCACGATGGCGCCAACCAGCACGCCCACCAGCGCATCGACCAGGATCGGCGCCAGGAAGGCCAGCACCGGGCCCACCGCCGGGACGTCGGCTACCGAAGCGGCGATGCCTTGCGAGAAGTGGTGCACGGCCTCGATCGCGTGCGCGATGATGCCGCCGCCGACCATGAACATGGCGGCGGTGCCGACCACCGACAGCACCTTCATGAGGCGCGGCGCGGTCGCCAGCAAGCCCTTGCCCAGGCCGCGCGCGGCGCCGTTCTGGCTCTGGCTCAGGTACAGGCCGGCATCGTCCATCTTGACGATGGCGGCCACCAGGCCATACACGCCGATCGTCATCGCCACCGCGATCGTGACCAATACCGCCGCCTGCTGGCTGAGCGCCACGCCGGCCACGGTGCCGAGCGAAATCACGATGATCTCGGCTGACAGGATGAAGTCGGTGCGTACCGCGCCCTTGATCTTGTCCTTCTCCATTTGCACGATATCGACCTGCGGGTTGGCGATCGCCGCCTTGTGCTGGGCCTTGTGCGCTGCTTCGTCCTGCGCGCTGTGCAGGTATTTGTGGGCCAGCTTTTCAAAACCTTCGTAACACAGGAAGGCGCCGCCGATCATCAGCAGTGGCGTGATCAGCCAGGGTAAAAATACCGAGATCGCCAGCGCGGCCGGCACCAGGATCGCCTTGTTGACCATCGATCCCTTGGCCACCGCCCACACCACCGGCAGCTCGCGCTCGGCCTTCACGCCGGTGACCTGCTGCGCATTGAGCGCCAGGTCGTCGCCCAGCACGCCGGCGGTCTTCTTTGCCGCGACCTTGCTCATCGCGGCCACGTCGTCGAGGATGGTGGCGATATCATCGAACAGGGTAAATAAACTGGCTCCGGCCATGGGTGATGCTCCTTCATAGTGTGTTGACATGATATTAACCGAGCCGCGCAACGGCGGCTACACGGTTCGCCAAAGCCGTTCGGCGCGGCTTTTTGCAGTTCATGCCCGGAAATCTGCATCTCGTCGCTTTTGGCGGGCGACTTCCAGTTTGCGTACGTATAGTCCACGCTGAAGGTTGCGGTACTGCAGCCTCGTCCCCCCAAACGAAGGAGATCATCTTATGAACACCGATTCGATCCAGTCTGCCGCTCCCGTCGCCGCCGCACCAGCCCGCCGCACCCGTCCGCCGAAGCGCAAGACCCGCATCACGATCTATCTCGACGACGAAGTGCTGAACGAATTTCGCAACCTGTCCGAGCGTTGCGGCACCGGCTACCAGACCCTGATCAACGCGGCGCTGCGCAACCGGGTGCGGGGTCCGATCATCGAATCTGGCGTCGCATAAGGCTTTCTTGCAGATTTCCCTCTGGGCGCGGCATTACACATAGCAATATTTATGCTAATCTTCCCGCTCTTTTAACCCCGGAGGGATTTATGAAAAAAGGCGAACTGATCGCAGAATTCGCGAAGCGCACCGAGATGTCGGGCGCAGCCGCTGGCACCGCCGTGAACACCATCATCGAGATCATCACCGAGCGCCTCAAAAAAGGCGACACGGTGGGCATCACCGGTTTCGGCACCTTCTCGGTGACCAAGCGCGCCGCACGCAAGGGCCGTAACCCTGCAACCGGCGAAGTGATCAAGATCGCGGCCTCGAAGAGCCCGCGTTTCTCGGCTGGCGCGACCCTGAAGGCATCGGTCAACCCGACCAAGAAGAAGTAATCAGTACCACGGCCTCGCGTCGCGTCCCCGTTCGCGGGTCGCGCGCGCTGGCTGGATGAGCCGTTTCCCGCACCACCCTCCCCTGCAGTTCCTTTCATTTTCTCTGCCACCATGAGCTTCGCCACCTGGATCGCCTTCGTCATCGCCGGCTCGCTGATCGCCATTTCACCCGGTTCCGGCGCCGTGCTGTCGATGTCGCACGGCCTGGCGTACGGCCTCAAAAAGGCCAGCGCGACCGTCCTTGGCCTGCAACTGGGGCTGGTCCTGGTGCTGGTCATTGCCGGTGCCGGCGTCGGCTCGCTCCTGCTGGCGTCGTCGGTGGCATTCACCGCAGTCAAGGTGATCGGCGCGCTGTACCTGATCTATCTTGGCATCAGCCAGTGGCGCGCCGCCCCGGCGCCCGGCCCGACCGCGTCGACCGCCGGCCTGGAAGCGCATCCCTCGTTCGGCAAGCGCGTGCTGACCGGCTTTTTGACCAATACCACCAATCCGAAGGGCATCATCTTCATGGTCGCGGTACTGCCGCAGTTCATTTCCAAGGATGCGCCCCTGCTGACCCAGCTGGCGATCCTGGGCGTGACGATGGTGGCGATCGATTCGATCGTGATGCACGGCTACGCCGCCCTGGCCGCCTCGATGCAGCGCTTCATGCGCGATCCGCGCCACATGCGCCTGCAGAACCGCGTGTTCGGCGGCGTGCTGGTGCTGATCGGGTCGATGCTATTCTTCGTCAAGCGCCAATCGGCCTGAATCCACCATGCCGGCATATTTCCGTGTGCCAGCAGATGCAACTTTGTGTAACCCGCGTTGTCCGCACGGGAGCTCAAGCGTTGTAATGAGCTTGCCTCATCCCGTCCGCGTTCCATCCTGGAGCCATGCCATGACCCACCGCCTTGTCCATACTGCCGCCCTGCTCGCGCTGGCGGCGATTTCCACCTGCGCGCCGGCGCAGACCGTGCTGCAGACCGACCCGCTCGAACAGACGCAGCTTGGGGACGGCGTCATGGAAACCGAGCCGCCGGGCCGGGTCGGGCGCGTCTCGCTGGTCCAGGGCAAGGTCGAGATCGGCGGCGTCATCGGGTCCGAAAGCAGTAATGCGCTGGTCAACTGGCCGATCACGACCAGCAACCTGATCACGACGGCGCCCGGCGCGCGCACCGAGATCCGCATCGGCTCCACCTCGATCCGCCTGGACGGCGACAGCTCGCTCGAGTTCACCGAACTGGACGACGACAGCCTGCGCCTGCGCCTGCACTTCGGCAGCGCCAGCATCCGCGTCATGAACAGCGAAGTGGTGCCCGAATTCGAACTGCGAACGGCCCAGGCGACGGTGCGCATGACGCAGCCGGGCCGCCTGCGGGTGGACGCTGACCAGCAGCCCGACACCAGCCTGGTAAGCGTGCTCGATGGCGAAGCCCAGGTCGATGGCGCCGGCGCCAGCCTGACCGTGCGCGCCGGCCGCAGCGCCGAGGTGCGCGACGACGACGTGCGCACCCTGCAGGCGCAACGCGATGAATTCGACAACTGGGCCCTGACCCGCGACCAGACCCTGGTGGCCGAGCAGTCGCAGCGCCACATCGGCACCGAGATGACCGGCTACGAAGAACTCGACCGCTACGGCAGCTGGAGTACCAATTCGGACTACGGCAGCCTGTGGACGCCGACCACGGTCGCTGCCGACTGGACGCCCTACCGCGACGGCCAGTGGAGCTATATCGCGCCCTGGGGCTGGACCTGGGTCGACAACGCGCCATGGGGCTATGCGCCCTTCCACTACGGGCGCTGGGTGCAGGTGCGCAATCGCTGGGCCTGGGCCCCGGGCCGCCTCGAGCGGCGGCCGGTGTGGTCGCCGGCGCTGGTGGGCTGGGTCGGCGGCGGCAACTGGAGCGTCGGCTTCGGTGCGCACAATCAGTACGCGCATGGCTGGTATCCGCTCAGCCCTTACGACCGCTACGTGCCCGGCTACCGCCTGTCCGACCAGCGCCTGCAGCGTTTGAACGACTGGCGCCACGCCACCCGCCGCGCGGCCCAGCAGCGGCCCGGCCAGCATCATGGCCTGACTGTGGTGCCGCGCGAGCATTTCGGCGGCCGCGGGCCAGTGCTCGTGCCGCGCGCGCCGCGTCCGGACCGTGCGCAACTGGCGGTGCCACGCGGCCAGGGCAGCGCCCCGCCGCCACCGCTGGTGACGCGCGCCGGCTTCAATAATGACCGGCGTGACCTGATCGAGCGGCGCGAAGTACGCCAGCGTCTGGAGACCGGGCGCGTGACGCAGGACCGTTTTGAACAGCGCGATCCGATGGCCGGCCAGCGCGAGAGCAACGAGCGGTTGGCGCGCGAGCGTGCGCAGCAACAGGAACGCGCCGCGCGCCAGCAGGATCAACGCGACCGCATGCAGCGCGACCTGGACAATCGCATGCAGGCTGACCGGTTGGGCTTCCAGCGCGACCGCGATCAGCGTGAACAGCGCGATCGCATGCGTGAACGGGCCGAACGCGCGCAGCAGATGCAGCAACAACAGCAACAGCCGCGACCGATCATGACGACCAATCCGACGCCAGGCTTCGTGCGTCCGGAGCCAAGGCCGCAGCATCAACCGCGTCCCGAACCGCGGCCCGACCCGCGGCCGATCGCACGTCCCGAGCCACGCCCGGCGCCGCCGCCGCAGATGGTCGCCGCGCCGGCGCCGCGCCCGCAGCCATCCGCGCCTGCCTTCACGCCGCGCGGTGGTGGCGAGCAGCGTGCCCATACCGACGCCCGTGGCCGGCAAATCCAGGAACGCTGAGAAAATTGCCGGCATTGGCTACAATGCGCTTTTACACAGGATTAGATATGGACCCGAAAGAATCACTCATCGAATACCCGAGCGAGTTCCCGATCAAGGTGATGGGTGCGACCCACATCGATTTCGCGCCGACCATCATCGCGCTGGTGACCCAGCTGGATCCGAGTTTCCATGAAGGCAAGCTGGAAACCCGTCCTTCGGCTCAGGGCAACTACACCGGCCTGACCGTCACTATCACCGCCACCAGCCGCGAGATGCTCGATGAGGTGTACCGCACGCTGTCGACTCATCCAATGGTAAAGATGGTCCTGTAAGCTGGACTGGCCTTTCGGCCAGTCAGCCACGTCGTCGTAACCAGCTAGGGACGTGCGCCCATTGTCGTGCTCACGATTTCCCATTGCGCTAACCACTGTTGAGTATCTCCGCATCGTAGATTGACGAGGCGTTGAATACGGGCGTGGTGCTCAGCAAGTGGGTACGCGAATATGGGCTCATGATGAGCGATACGATTGCGGAACCCGCGTAGCGCTTCCATGTCGTCATAAAGCATTTTTCGCCCCATTGCGACGGTTAGAGGCAGCGGCAATAATGGAAACACCGTGTGCAGATGGGCATTCCAGATGTGCTGGTCCTGACGTGCGGTGAAAAGCTGGCACCAGAACGCAAACTTCAACTCGGCGATCACCTTACCAGTGGAACCTATTTGGGTCCTCTGCTTGGCGGAGAGCAACTCATTTTTTGACCATTTTGATAGCGAACGGTCAAATCCTGGATCCCATGGCCAGTTTGGTCCGTATTTAAGTTCGAGCGCATGAGCTATCGCGTTGCGGACAACGACCTCGCAGACATGCAGTGCGGAGAAGAATGCACCAGACACTAATGCATTCCAGACATAGATATCCAGCGCAGTAGCTCCTGCGCCAAAGCCGGTCGCATTCAGGTACGTTCCCATTCGCGTGGCAGAAAGAGCGCTGGTGACGGCTGCAATTCGATATTGTGTGAGTACCATCAGGAGTCTGCTGATGAAAGTTAGAGCGCGAACTCAGAAAAGTGTATAATTTTTCCGTGAGTTCTGGGACTTGTTGGCGCAAGCCTCCCCCCAGAAACAAGAGAGTCAGAATGGCCCACTTCGGTGGGCCATTCTCATTTCCAGCTCCAGGTTTAGTGGCAACCTGGTGCGCTACCGGTCTTTCGAGCGACAGGCTGGGCTACCTCCGGCGGGCACGTCCCATCGCGCTGGCTTATAATGACGAGGCTGTCCATACTATGGCCCTCGAGCCTCGTCCCTATTCCATGTCCTTGATTCACCCCGCCACGCCACTCGTCCGTGAACTCGGCCGGGCCGACTACGAACCCACGTTCGCCGCCATGCGCGCCTTTACCGATGCGCGCACGCCCGAGACGCGCGACGAATTGTGGATCGTCGAGCACCCGCCCGTGTTCACGCTGGGCCTGGGCGCCGATCCGGGCCATGTGCTGGCGCCGCAGGGCGTGCCCGTGGTCCAGACCGACCGCGGCGGCGAAGTCACTTACCATGGCCCAGGGCAGGTGGTGATTTACCTGCTGATGGACTTGCGCCGCAACAAGCCAGGCGGCAAGCTATACGCGCGCCAGTTTGTGGAAAAAATCGAACAGGCGGTGATCGATGTGCTGGGGGCGTATAATCTGGCCGGTGAGCGCATCGCCGGCGCGCCCGGCATCTATATCGCCGAAGGCCCGCGCAAGGGCGCCAAGATCGCCGCGCTCGGCCTCAAGGTGCGCGGCAACGGTTGCACCTATCACGGCGTATCGCTGAACGTGGGCATGGACCTGGCCCCGTTCACCTGGATCAACCCGTGCGGCTATTCCGGGCTGGCCACGGTCGACATGCGCACCATGGGCGTCGAGGCGCCACTGGCCGATGTCCAGCAGGCCCTGGCCAGGGCCTTGACCGAGCATCTCGGGCAGCAGCTCGGCGCCAGCAACGCCGAACCGGCCCTGAACAACATCAACTGACGCCTTTTTAGGGCTACGAGCCAAATGACTTCCGAAATCGATACCGGCATCGCCTCCGCATCCGCCTACAACGCCAGCGAAAAGCAGAAAGGCGCCAGCAAGACGTCGCGCATCCCGATCAAGATCGTGCCGATCGCGGACGTCGAGCGCCTGAAAAAGCCGGACTGGATCCGCGTCAAGGCCGCGACCGCCTCGTCGCGCTTCTACGAAATCAAGGACATCCTGCGCGCCAACAAGCTGGTGACGGTGTGCGAGGAAGCCAGCTGCCCGAACATCGGCGAATGCTTCGGCAAGGGCACCGCGACCTTCATGATCATGGGCGACAAGTGCACCCGCCGCTGCCCGTTCTGCGACGTCGGCCACGGCCGTCCCGATCCACTGGACGTCAATGAGCCAGGCAACCTGGCCAAGACCATCGCCGAGCTGCGCCTGTCGTACGTCGTGATCACCTCGGTCGACCGCGACGACCTGCGCGATGGCGGCGCCGGCCACTTCGTCGAGTGCATCCAGAAGACCCGCGCTTCGAGCCCGAACACCAAGATCGAAGTGCTGGTGCCAGACTTCCGCGGCCGCCTTGAGAAAGCGCTGAACATCTTCGCTGACGGCCTGCCTGACGTCATGAACCACAACCTGGAAACCGTGCCGCGCCTGTACAAGGAAGCGCGTCCAGGCGCCGACTACACCCACTCGCTGGTGCTGCTGCGCGACTTCAAGAAGATGTATCCAAGCGCGGTCACCAAGTCGGGCCTGATGGTCGGCCTGGGCGAGACCGATGAAGAGATCCTGCAAGTGATGCGCGACATGCGCGAGCACGATATCGACATGCTCACCATCGGCCAGTACCTGGCGCCGACCAATTCGCACCTGCCGGTGCGCCGTTACGTGCACCCGGATGTCTTCAAGATGTTCGAAGAGAAGGCGTACGAGATGGGCTTCGTGCATGCGGCCGTGGGCGCGATGGTGCGCTCGTCGTATCACGCTGACCAGCAGGCGCATAACGCGGGCGTGGCTGCTTGAACGGTTGCTGGTCCAGGCGCCATTGCGGCGCCCTGTAGTATTTCCTGCGTTTCACGCTCGACTTGCGGTCACGCAAGTCTGAATATCTTGCGCTCTTGAATAATGACAATCGCTCGTCCCCCTAAGGACGAGCTGCTGTCATTCTCACGAGGCAACGATGACCACGTTATATCGATCCTTTCGCGATCTGATCAACGACAGGCAGCACGACCGTATCCTGCGGCTGTCCTTCCCCAATAACGATGCGCCGGTTTCCCAGTTCTTCGTCAACAAGATCGAGGCAACAGAATGCCTGTCCAGGGACTTCATATTCACGGTCGAGTTGTTGTGCGATAAAGCCGACGTCGCCTTCAAGGAAATGCAGGGGAAGTTGCTGAACGTCGCGCTGGTGCGCAGGGATGGCAGCCTGCGCTATTTTTCCGGTTACGTGTTCAGTTTCAGGCGTTGTCATTCCGACGGCGGTATTACCTTCTATGAAGCCACGCTCGGTCCCTGGTTAAAGTTTCTCAGCCTGCGCAAGGATAGCCATCTATTTCATGGAAAGAGCTTGCGAGACCAGACGGCAGAGATCTTTCAAGACTACGGTTACCATGCCCAATGGAGCTGGCGCGTAAAAGGTGACGATCCCGTCATGACCGACGCTTGCCAGTTTGACGAGACAGATTTCAATTACCTGAGCCGGCGCTGGGAAGCCGCGGGCTGGCATCGTCTGGCAGCGGGTGCTCACCGTGCGCAACAACGGCGGCGCCGTGGCGCCGCGCACAGCAGCCAGGGTATCCCGGCAGGTGGTGCTACCGGAGCCCCGGATAGTGCAGGATGGGGATGAGAACTGTTCGCACACTGGTACCTGGCAGTCCTGGGTGACACCCGGCCATCCTCTGGAACAGGCCGTCAACCAGGCGTGGCGGCAACGCTGGTTGACAGCAGGTCAATCATTTCCCGACCCAAAGCGCGACTGGGTGCTGCCACTCGACAGTGCCGATTTGAAGTGGCACTTACTGGAAGCGCAAGCACCGGCGCACAAGTAGCGCCGGCTCATACATCGGCCAGGAGGACCGACGAACATGAAACATGAAGGACGTGGCGTGATTCGAATAAATGACCAGACCGATCATGGAGGAAAGGTGATAGCAGTTTCATCAGGCACAGTGGTAGCGGGAACTGAAGCAGCACTCGCCGACGATGTCACCTTCTGTCCCCAATGCAAAGGAAATTTTTCTATCAAGCCGGACGGCGCTGGCGCCAAACATCAACGACGTCCCTATGCGTATGACAAGGATCTCACTGCCTGCGGTGCAAGACTGATCTCTTCGATTTGATACTAGTGCCAGCAGTGTTTCGAGAGGCTGTTCCCCCACAATGCATGACGAGCAATGCACTGGCTGCGTACGCGCTATAGTGGCGCCAAGCGATCCTGATGCATTCACTCATGAGCAATCACCAAGAAAACCATTCTTTAGAAAACACCGAACCCGACGACGCCTTCCTCGAACGGGAGCTTGGCCTGGCTGCGCGCGGTATCGAGCTGGTCAAGATGGAAGGCCGCGTCTTCCTGCGCTTCTCGGGCGAGGTCCGGTACGAAGGCCTGCGCGTGCCCTATCGCCTGGTGCCGGGGCGCGGCGTGCTGGCCAAGCCGAGCAAGTGGCGCAAGATGGACTTGCTTGGGCGGCGCGAGCTGATCGAGGAGCGCACCGACGAGCAGGACCTGCGGCGCCTGTACGCGGAGACTGAGGAGTTCGTGCGCGACATAGCCGAGGATGCCGACGAATTCGGCTGGGATCCGATGACCTTCCTCGACGTGCTGGACGAGCTGGAAACCTCCGAGCCGGCCGAATACGTATTCCAGCGCATCTCGCAGCGCCTCACCCACGCGGTCGAGCGCGAATCGGAAGAGCGCCACGCGGCGCGCACCAAGGAAAGCATCAACCTGGGCGAGTATCCGCGCTCGTTCGAGGTTGCCAGCCGCATGCAGCGCAAGTTCATCGCCCTGCTTGGGCCGACCAACTCGGGCAAGACCCACCGCGCGATGGAGGCCCTGGCCAAGGCCGGCAGCGGCGTCTACCTGGCCCCATTGCGCCTGCTGGCGCTGGAGAACTTCGAACGCCTGCAGGCCGCGCGGCCGCATGGCGAGCCGATCAAGGTGAGTCTGATCACGGGCGAAGAGCGGCGCCTCGAAGAAGGCGCTACCCACGTCGCCAGCACGGTCGAGATGCTCAACACGAAGACGCCGGTAGAGGTGGCGGTGATAGACGAGATCCAGATGCTGGCCGACCGCGACCGCGGCGCCGCCTGGACCACGGCCGTGGTCGGGGCGCCGGCGAACGTCGTCTACCTGGTCGGCGCCCCCGAAGCGCGGCGCGCGATCGAGGCGCTGGCCGAGCGCCTCGAAGTGCCGCTGGAGGTCCATATTCTCAAGCGCATGGCGCCGCTGGCGATGGAAGACTCGGCGGTGCGCAAGCTGTCCAACCTGCGCCGCGGCGACGCCGTGATCTGCTTCTCGCGGCGCGAAGTCCTGAAGTGGCGCGACATGATCACCGAGAAGGGCCTGTCGGTGGCGACCGTGTACGGCAACCTGTCGCCCGAGGTACGCCGAGCCCAGGCTGAGCGCTTCCGCGAAGGACAGGCCGATATCGTGGTGGGCACCGATGCGCTGGCGATGGGCCTGAACATGCCGATCGCGCGTATCGTGATGACCACCTCGGTCAAGTACAACGGCGTTGAAGAAGAAGAGATTTCGGCGGCGCTGGCCAAGCAGATCGCGGGACGGGCAGGGCGCTATGGCGTGCACGAAGAAGGCTTTGTCGCCGGCTATGACGACGACACCCACCAGGTGATGCGCGCGCTGATGAAAGAAAAAGTGCCGCCTGTTGCGGCCACCGGCTTCGCCGTCGCGCCTTCGCTCGAGCAGCTGCACCGCATCTCGGCGGTCACCGGCGAGACCTCGCTGGTCAAGCTGTTGAAACGCTTCGTGCACAATATCGATGTGCCGGACGGCTTCTTCTACCCGCGCATCACCGAGGAACAGAATGAGCGCGCCGAATGGCTCGATACGCTGCCGCTGTCGGTGGCCGAGAAATTCATGCTGTCGCTGGTGCCGATCTCGAGCCGCGTGCCGATGCTGCAAAACGCGTGGGAACACTGGGCGCTGTCGCTGGCCAAGAAGAAGGTGGTCAAGCTGCAGCCGCACCCGAATCCGCAGCACCTGTTCTACATGAACCTGCAAGAGGTCGAGGATACCTGCCGCGTGTATTCGGCCTATGCCTGGCTGGGTTACCGCGAGCCGGAGTACTTCCCGAGCATCGAGCTGGCGCAGGAGCTGGCGCGCGAGGCGGCGGAGCGGGTCGATGCGTTGCTGCAGCAGCAGAATTCGGCGGCGCGCAAACGGCAGGGCGGGAAGCCGGGTGGTGGGGGCAAGCGGGGGGAAGGGCGACGGCGTTGATGGCTGCGCGACGGGCTTGGGTTACCGCCTTCGCGGGAACGACGTGCTGGGGTAATGTATAAACTGAAGCGCTGCGAACGCTTCATCCAGCTTCAAGACCGTCGTTCCCGCGAAGGCGGAAACCTAGGTTACGCAACAATAGACGCCACACTCGAAACAACCACCCACTCCCGGTGTACGATGCCGTTTTTTACAACAACATCGAGACACACGTGAATACCAAGTACACCCCGGAAGCCTTCAACGAGTTCGGCGCCAAATTCCTTCCCGGCCACCTGGGCATCCGCATCACTGAAGTCGGCCCCGGCAAGCTGGCCGCCGAGATGAAGGTCGAGCCGCAACTGCTGGCCCCCAACGGCTACCTGCACGCCGGCAGCGTAGTGACCCTGGCCGATACCTGCGCCGGCTATGGCTGCGTCAGCAACCTGCCGGAAGGCGCCCAGAACTTCACCACCATCGAACTGAAGTCGAACCACCTGGGCACCGCGCGTGAAGGCACGCTCGCGTGCGTGGCCACCGCGGTCCACCTCGGCCGCACCACGCAGGTGTGGGACGCCACCGTCACCGATCAGGCCAGCGGCAAGACCATTGCCCTGTTCCGCTGCACCCAGATGATCCTGTATCCGAAAGCGTAAGCTTAGCCGGCCAGTTCTTTTTCGATCAGCTTGTGAACCGCTGAAAAATCAGGCTCGCCCACATACGTCTTGATGATGCGCCCCTGCTTGTCGATCAGGAAGGTGGTCGGGGTCAGGGTAACGTCGCCGAACTGGCGCGCGATATCGCCCGCCGAATCGAGCGCCACCTTGAACGGCAACTGGCGCTGCTCGGTAAAATTGAGCACGTAGTCGGCCCGGTCATACTGCATCGCGACCGCGACGAACTCCAGGCCCTGGTCCTTGTACTTGTTGTAGGTCGCGACCATGTCCGGCATCTCCTTGACGCAGGTGACGCACGACGTAGCCCAGAAATTGACCATCACGACCTTGCCGCGCAAGGATTCGGTGGAGATCTTTTCGCCGGCGATGCTGATGAAGGTGACGTCGGGTGCCTGCGTGGTGCTGCTCAACGAGGCGTAGCCGATGCCGGCCAAGGCCAGCACCACGGCGCCGATGGCGGCGGGCTTGATCCAGGAACGGGAAGAAGTAGATGCGGTCATGGTCGATCGATCAAAAAAAAGCGGCAGGACCATTATAGTCCTGCCGCCTTCGAAGGTCTGCAGACCTCCGGATTAGTCCAGCGAAGCCTGCGCAGGGCTGTTCTGCCGCACGCGCGCATCTTCTTCGCTGATGTACTCAAAAATCTTCACCACGCGGGTCACGCCCGAGACGCCCTTGGCGACATCGGCGGCGATATTGCCTTCGCGCGGAGTGACGAGGCCCATCAGGTAGACCACACCGCGTTCGGTGGTGACCTTGAACGAAATTGCCGACACCGTCTTCATGTCGACCAGGCTGGTCTTGACCTTGGTGGTGATCAGGGCGTCGCTCGAGCGCGAGGTGTAGCTCGACATACCCGAAATCTGCAGCTCGTTGATGACCGAGACCACGTTGGCGATCGCGCGCACTTCGCGCTCGGCCGCCTGCTTCATCGCTTCATCGCGCACTTCACCGGTCAGCAGCACGCGGCGGTTGAAGCTGGTGACGTTGATATTGCCGGCGCCATTGGTGACCTTGCGCATCTCGAGTTCGGCCTTGACCGTGATCGATTTGTCCTCGGTCTGGGCGCCCAGGGTGCGGCGGTCGACCGTGGACACGGCGCCGGCCACGCCAGCGCCGACGATCAGGCCGAAGCAGCCCGACAACGATGCCGCCAGGGCGGTGCCCATCACGACCTTGGTCAACAGCACGGCCAGTGGCCGGCGGGTATTACGCATTCTCGTCTCCTCCGAACAGCGCGACGTCGATGCCGTCGCAAATGCAGTGAATGGCGCACAGGTGGACTTCCTGGATGCGCGCGGTGCGGGCATGCTGGACGTTGATGTGTACATCGGCGTCGGTCAGCATCTTGCCGAGCTGGCCGCCGTCCTTGCCGGTAAAGGCCACGATGCGCATTTCGCGCTCCAGGGCCGCCTCGACCGCGGCCAGCACATTGGCCGAGTTGCCCGAGGTCGAAATCGCCAGCAGGATGTCGCCGGCCTGGCCGAAGGCCTGGACCTGCTTCGAGAAGATCTCGCGGAAGCTGTAGTCGTTGCCGACCGCGGTCAGGATCGAGGTGTCGGTGGTCAGGGCGATCGCCGGGAGCGGGAAGCGCTCGCGCTCGAAACGGCCGACCAGTTCGGCCGCGAAGTGCTGGCAGTCGGCGGCCGAGCCGCCATTGCCGCAGGCCAGGATCTTGTTGCCGTTGGAGAGGGCGCCGAACATGAGTTCGATCGCCGCCGCAATGGAGGGAGCCAGGGTGGTGGCCGACTTCATCTTCAGGTCGGCGCTCTCCTGGAAGTGAGCGAGGATGCGTTGTGTATTCATAGCCGGGAATTATAGTGCAGTGGCAACCCCGCCTGAGCAAGCGCAGTAAAAATTGCTTACACTTCAATGATGTTCCGCAACCATTCAATCTGCTCGCCATCGATGGCGACCAGGTCGAAGCGGCAGGGAGGAGTGACGGGAAAACGCAACAGATAGACTTGCGCCGCACAGATCAGGCGACGAATCTTGGCAGGGGTGATGCTGGCGGCCGCGCCGCCGTGTTCGCGGTCGGCACGCTGGCGCACCTCGACGAACACCAGGGTAGCGCCATCGCGCATGATCAGGTCGAGCTCGCCGCCCTTGCAGCGAAAGTTCTGCTCGACCGGGATCAAGCGCTGGCGGCGCAGATGATCGAGGGCGACGCGCTCCCATTGCTGGCCCTGGGCCTGCCGTCGGGACAGGCGAGCGGGCCACATCTCATAGACCGGTGGAGACCGGCTCGAACACGCGACGAGCACGCGGGAGGCTGGCGCCGCCGGCATCGTCGGTAAGGATTTCTTCGGTCGGGCCGTTGTCTTGCACCACGACGCCGGTTTCAACGCGGCGGAAGGCGCGTTCGCCTTGTCCCATATTGACCGACAGGCGGCCGGTGGCGCCATCGAGCTCGAACGAGCCGGTTGGGCGCTGGGCCAGTTCGCGCGCGACGCGGAAGGCGTCGATGCCGAGCGCGTACAGGCGCTGCAGGTCGAGCGCTTCGCTGCCGCTGCCATAGCGCGGATAGCCGGCGACGGCCGGGTGGTCGGGCTGCACGGTCCAGGGCAGGTCGAGGATGCGCACGCCCACCAGTTCGGCCGGCACGCTGGCCAGGTCGCGGCCCGGATTGACCGAGGCGGTGCCATAGGTCGGCAGCGAGGTGCCGAGCGCGCTGCGCACCTGGCGCAGGCCGTTGGCGTCGAGTGCGGCGTACACCAGTTGCGGCGCTTCGTTCGACAGTCGCGCGCGCAGTTCGGCCAGCGCATTGCCGTCGACATAACCGCCTTCGGCCGGCAGTTCGACCGTGGCATGGCTGCGACCCAGTTCACTCCAGCGCTGGCTGAAGGCGCCCGCCAGGCGCTGCTGCCATGCGGCGCGGCCGGTCAGCACCAGGGCCTGGCCAACCGGCTGCTCGCTGGCGGCCCACTCGGCCACTTGCTGCGCCTCGTCTTCGAGCGACAGGCCGATGACCAGCATCTGGCGCGGCAGCGGAGCATTGACTTGCGGGTGGTTCAGGGCGATGGTCGGCTTGTTGACCGTGCCGCTGGTGGCCAGGGCCGCGACGGCGGAACGCGCCAGCGGGCCGACCACGATATCGTTCTGTTCGACCGCGCTGCGGTAGGCGTCGAGGGTGGCCTGCGACGAGTCGCCGGTGGGGACCAGATTGACGGTGATGCCGTCGCGCTGCTGCTCATGGGCCGCCATGAAGCCGGCGCGCACCGCTTCGGCCGGCTGGGACAGGGCTGGCGAATCGAGCGGCAACAGCAACGCCACGCGCACCGCCGGGCCGCTGTACGGCGCCGACGAAGGTAGAGGCGCTGCGCGCGCACTGCCGTCGGCGCTTGGCGGCAATTCGACCGGATTGGTCTGTACGCCACTTTCAGGACGGGGCGGCGGCGTGTAAGCTGGCGCCGGCGGCGGTGCATTGATTACCGGCGTTGCGGAGCTGCACACTCCGCCAGGCATGCCGCAACCGGTATCGGGGGGCAGCGGTGTGCTGCCGCAGCCGGCTAACAATGTAAGTACGGCGGCAGCGAGCAAGCCCGGTAGATTTTTTTTCTTCAGCATCGGAACCCTTTATGACAGATCAGCAGACCATCGACATCGCCCGACTTCCCGTCATGGGCGAGGCGGCCCAGCAGTCCTATCCTACCGCAACGCTGTACGTCGTGGCTACTCCGATCGGCAACGTCACCGACATCACGCTGCGTGCCTTGCACCTGCTGGCACTGAGCGACGTAATCGCCTGTGAAGACACGCGCAAGACCGGCGCGCTGCTGCAGCGCTTTGGCTTGAGCAAGCAGACCATCGCCGCCCACCAGCACAACGAGCGCGAAGTGGCCGAAAAAATCGTCGAGCGCCTGCAGGCCGGGCAGCGCGTGGCGCTGGTGTCCGATGCCGGCACACCGGGCGTGTCCGACCCTGGCGCGCGCATCGTCGACGTGGTGCGCGCCGCCGGCCTCAACGTGGTGCCGCTGCCCGGCCCGTCGGCCGCGATCACGGCGCTGTCGGCCAGCGGCCTGGTCAACGACCGCTTTCACTTTGTCGGTTTCCTGCCGGCCAAGGCCAAGGGGCGCGAAGCGGCGCTGGCATCGCTGGTACGCGAGACCTCGACCCTGGTGTTGTATGAAGCGCCGCACCGGATCGTCGATTGCGTCGAGGCATTGGCGGCAGCGTTCGAGCCGGCCCGCCAGGTGGTGTTCGCCCGCGAGCTGAGCAAGATGTTCGAGGAAGTGCACCGCTGCGAGCTGAAGGATGCGCTGGCCTGGGTCAAGGCCGACCAGCATCGCGAACGTGGTGAATTCGTGGTGCTGGTGGCGGGGGCGGTCGAGGCCAGCGATGCCGAGGATGTCGAGGCCGAGCGCATTCTGCAGATCCTGTTGAGCGAATGCAGCGTGAAGCAGGCGGCGAATCTGGCGGCGCAGATTACGGGGCGCAAGAAGAATGCGCTTTACGAGCGGGCTTTGCAGATCAAGGGCGGACAGGGGATGTGATCTGACGCGAGAAGTACATCCTCAACGACGACGACGAAAAAAGCTCGGAATGCGTGCCCGTACGGCTGAACACGACGCTGCCAGACTTGGCGGAATCGTTCGATTTTTCACTGCAATGGTCGACATAAACACACTTGACACAGGTCAGTACGCAAACTGCCCTTATCAAAATCTCATCGACCTACCACTTGCACCCCGAATCTTTCTTATCCATTAGCAAGTAAATTGGCGCGAGCAGCCCGCCTGGAATGCCATCCTTGCAATCGGCCCGCTTGGCCCTGGCAATCCCGCGCGCCAATCGTGTTTCAGTCTGCAATGCCGGCTCGGGGAACTGCCCTACCGCCGTGCCTTCCTTCGACGGATCGCGCAGGTGCGCATTCGCACGGGCTACCTCGCGCGCCGCATTCATGTCGAACTTCGGTGCTGGTTCTGTCGTCTCTTCTTGCTGAACAACAAACGGATCCGGCTCAGGCTGCGAACTGTGCGGCACCACGATGACAGCTTGCGGGGGCGCTGGCCGGGCCGCCCGTGGCGCTGCGGGTGCGCGCGGTGTGGATGGCGTGGCGCGCGCCACTGGCGGCTCGGGCGGCGGTGGAGGTGGAGGTGGAGCAGGCGGCGCCAGCAGGACCGACATCACGGTCGGCTCGTCCGGCACGATCTGCATGGTCTTGAAACTCGTGTCCCGATACGCCAGCAGGAATAATGCATGCATCGCCAGCGATACCCCGATGCCGATGACGACGCGGCGATTGCCTCGTCGCAGGCTGGCCGGCTCGGCAGCGTAACTTAGCACCTGATGCATGACATACATACCTAAACTTAACTTTAGAAAAATACCGGATCACTATTTTGCAACGAAAACTTGACCAGGTCACGCGAAAACGATATTATCTCGCTTCTTCGGAGTGTAGCGCAGCCCGGTAGCGCACCTGGTTTGGGACCAGGGGGTCCAAGGTTCGAATCCTTGTACTCCGACCAGCATTAAGAGAAAAGCCGACAACGTGAGTTGTCGGCTTTTTTCGTTATGGCTTCTGTTTTCTTCGCGATGGGGGGCAGTGACAATCGACGCGTCGACGGCGGAGCCGTCAACCCTAGGTATCGAGGCGTCCGCCGATCAGGCCGAGGAATTATCCAGCGCGCTTGGCGGCGATCGCGTTACCCGCGCGGCTGATGCTCTTGCGGCCCAGCTGCTGCGAGATGAACAGCCCGGCATCGACCACCTGGTCGAGATCGACGCCGGTGTCGATGCCCAGCCCCTGCATCAGGTACAGCACGTCTTCGGTCGCCACATTGCCGGTCGCGCCCTTGGCGTAGGGGCAGCCGCCCAGGCCGGCCACCGAGGAGTGGAAGATCGCCACGCCCACTTCCAGCGCCGCATAGATGTTCGCCAGCGCCTGGCCATAGGTGTCATGGAAGTGCCCGGCCAGCTGACCGATCGGGAACTCCTGCGCCGCGCGCAGCATCACGGCTTGCGTCTTGCGGGCGGTCGAGACGCCGATGGTGTCGGCAATGTCGATCTCGTCGCAGCCCAGGTCGCGCATACGCGCCACCACGTCGCCCACGGCGTCCAGCGCGACCTCGCCCTGGTAGGGGCAGCCGAAGGCCGTGCTGATCGAGCCACGCAGGCGCAGGCCGTGTTCCCTGGCCGCGCGCGCCACCGGCTCGAAGCGGGCGATCGATTGCGCGATCGAGCAGTTGATGTTCTTTTGCGAGAAGGCCTCGGAGGCCGCGCCGAACACGACCACCTCGTCGGCGCCGCCGGCAAGCGCGGCCTCGAAACCCTGCATATTCGGCACCAGCGCCGAATAGATGGTGCCGGGACGGCGCTCGATGCGCGCCAGCACCTCGGCGCTGGTCGCCATCTGCGGCACCCATTTCGGCGACACGAAGGCGGCTGCCTCGACGTTGACGAAGCCGGCGCGCGCCAGGCGCTCGACCAGGTCGACCTTGACGTCGGCGCTGAGCGCTTCCTTCTCGTTCTGCAGGCCGTCGCGCGGGCCGACTTCGACGATTTTCACTTTCGCAGGCAGGGCGGCTTGATGCGTCATATCAGTATCCAAGTTGGCGGTCGACCAGGTCGGTGACCGGTTGGCCGTTCTCCAGCGCGTTCACCTTGTCGGCGATCTGGCGCACGGCGTCGTGGCGCATGGTGAGCGCCGAGATGTGCGGGGTGAGGGCGATGCGCGGTTCGTTCCAGAACGGATGCGGGGCCGGCAGCGGCTCGTGGCGGAACACGTCGAGCGTGGCGCCGGCGATGTGCCCGGAACGGATCAGCGTCATCAAATCAGGCTCGGCCAGGATGGCGCCGCGCGACACGTTGATCAGGTAGGCGCCGGGCGCCAGCCTGCCCAGCCGGTGGCGGTCGAGCAGGTTGGTGGTGTCTTGCGTCAGCGGCAGCAGGCACACCAGCACCCGGGTGCCGTGCAGGAAGTCGTCCAGGCCTTCCATACCGGCGTAGGTCGGCACGCCAGGGATGTCCTTCGGGCTGCGGCTCCAGCCGCGCACCGGGAAACCGAAATGGCGCATCGCCTCGACCACCGGCATGCCCAGCCGGCCCAGGCCCATGACGCCGATCGTGAACGCTTCTTTCGGATACTGGGGCAGCGGGTTCCAGGCGCCGTGGCGGGCCTGCTGTTCGTATTCGTCGAAGCGGCGAAAGTAACGCAGCACGGCGTGCGCCACGTACTCGGCCATCTGCACGCCCATGCCGGCGTCGCCCAGGCGCACCAGCGGCACGCGCGGCAGCGCTTCGCCGAACTTGAGCACGGCGTCGACGCCGGCGCCCATCAGGAAGATCGCCTTGACGTCCTTCAGCTGCGCCAGCAGGCCGGGCGCCGGGTTCCACAATACCGCGTAATCGCAGGGGGCCAGCTGCTGGCCCTCCTTCCAGGTGACCGTCTCGACGCCTGGCATCATGGCCGAGAACTCGCGCTCCCACGGCTCGATGACGCCATCGCCCCGGTACAGGACAATGCGCATGTCTCCCCCTCGTTTTGTCAGGGTGGTTGTTGGTATGTCTTTTACGCTGCCTTGAAGGCCAGCAGCGGGGCGCCGTCCGCGACCTGGTCGCCGACCTGGTACAGCACTTCTTCCACCAGGCCGTCACTCGGCGCGGCGATCGTGTGTTCCATCTTCATCGCTTCCATGATCACCAGCGGTTCGCCCTTCTTCACGTCCTTGCCGGACTGGGCCAGCACCGCGACCACTTTGCCCGGCATCGGCGCCGTCAGGCGGCCACCGGCTGCTTCAGTCTCGCCGGCATGTGCCATCGGGTCATTGTACGTCAGCGTGTGATGACGCCCACCGGTAAATACGTGGAATGCGTCGCCAACGCGGCGCACGCAGCCGTGCAGGGCGGTCTCGCCCAGGCGCAGGGCCAGTTCGGCGCCTTCTTGCGAGACCCGCTCGAGGCGCTGGCGCTCGCCGTCCAGGTCGATTTCCCAACCTTGCTTGCGGTAGGTCAGGCCGACCCGGTAGTCGCCGTACTCGTCGGCGAACGACAGGGTGCGGCGGTAATCGCCGTTCATGCGCCAGCCACGGGCCTGGCTCCATGGATCGGCGTCGTTGGCGGCGCCATGCACGGTTTCGCCATCACTCAAGGCGAGCGCTGCCAGCGCCAGCGCACCCAGCGGGGCCGGGGCCGCCGGCGGGAACAGGGTGTCGTGGTTGCGCTCGATCAGGCCCGTATCCAGGTCGGCGCGCGAGAAGGCGTCGCCTTCGACCAGGCGCTTGAGGAAGGCGATATTGGTGGCCAGGCCGACGATGCGCAATTCGCTCAGCGCCTGCGACATGCGCGCCAGCGCCTGGGTGCGGTCCACGCCCCAGACGATCAGCTTGGCGATCATCGGATCGTAGAACGGCGAGATCGCATCGCCCTCGCGCACGCCGGAGTCGACGCGCACCGCGGCCGGCGTTGCCCCACCTACGCCATCTGCGCCGAGCTCGAACGCCACCGCCTGCGGCACATCCATATGGCGCAAGGTGCCGATCGACGGCAGGAAACCCTTCTCGGGATTTTCGGCATACACGCGCGCTTCGATGGCGTGGCCGTGGATGCCGAGTTCATGTTGCTGCTTCGGCAGTGGCTCGCCAAAGGCGACGCGCAACTGCCATTCGACCAGGTCGGTCCCGGTGATCATTTCGGTCACCGGATGCTCGACCTGCAGGCGGGTATTCATCTCCATGAAGTAGAACGAACCATCCTGGTTGGCGATGAATTCGACGGTGCCGGCGCCGACGTAGCCGACCGCGCGCGCGGCATTCACCGCCGCTTCGCCCATCGCGGCGCGGCGCTCCTGCGGCATGCCGGGAGCCGGCGCTTCTTCCAGCACCTTCTGGTGGCGGCGCTGCACGGAGCAGTCGCGCTCGTGCAGGTAGACGCAGCCGCCCAGGCTGTCGGCGAACACCTGGATCTCGATGTGGCGCGGACGGATCAGGTATTTTTCGACCAGCACCTTGTCGTCGCCAAAGCTGCTGATCGCCTCGCGCTTGCACGAGGCCAGCGCGGCCTCGACATCTTCCGAACGCTCGACCACGCGCATGCCCTTGCCGCCGCCGCCGGCGCTGGCCTTGAGCAGTACCGGATAGCCGATGCGGTCGGCCTGCTGGCGCAGGAATGCCGGGTCCTGCTCGTCGCCGTGGTAGCCCGGCACCAGCGGCACGTTGGCGCCTTCCATCAGCTGCTTGGCGGCCGACTTCGAGCCCATCGCGCGCATCGACGATGCTGGCGGCCCGATGAAGACCAGGCCGGCGGCCTGCACCGCATCCGCGAACTCGGCGTTTTCGGACAGGAAGCCGTAGCCAGGGTGGATCGCCTGGGCGCCGGTGGCCTTGGCCACTTCGATGATCTTCGCGCCTTTCAGATAGCTGTCCTTGGCGGCCGCGGGGCCGATCAGGACTGCCTCATCGCATACCGCGACATGCTTGGCGCCGGCGTCGGCCTCGGAATACACGGCGACGGTACGAATACCCATGCGGCGCGCGGTGGCGGCGACACGGCAGGCGATTTCGCCACGGTTGGCGATGAGGATCTTGGTGAACATGCGCTTTATCTTTCGCTTATGGTTGTTCTGGGATGGTGGCGGCTGTGTCTCCCCAGCCGCCTGGTATCAGCAGCCGCAGGCTTCCTTCTGCACCGATTCGAGCGTGGCGGCGCGCGTCTTGAGGCCCAGCTTCTCGAGCAGCACGCGGTCGTCGTCGGCTTCCGGATTGTCGGTGGTGAGCAGCTTGTCGCCGTAGAAGATCGAGTTGGCGCCGGCCATGAAGCACATCGCCTGCACCGCTTCGCCCAGCTCGCGGCGACCCGCCGACAGGCGCACGCGCGCCAGCGGCATGGTGATGCGCGCCACAGCGATGGTGCGCACGAATTCGATCGGATCGAGTTTTTCCATGCCGTGCAGCGGCGTGCCCGCAACCTGCACCAGGTGATTCACCGGCACCGATTCCGGATACGGGTTCAGATTGGCCAGCTGGGCGATCAGGCCGGCGCGCTGCTCGCGCGTTTCGCCCATGCCGACGATGCCGCCGCAGCAGACCTTCAGGCCCGCTTCGCGCACACGGCCCAGCGTGTCCAGGCGGTCCTGGTATTCGCGGGTCGAGATGACGTTGTTGTAGAAGTCAGGCGCGGTATCGATATTGTGGTTGTAGTAGTCCAGGCCCGCCTTTTTCAGCTGCTCGGCCTGGCCGGCCTCTAACATGCCCAAGGTGGCGCAGGTCTCCATGCCCAGCGCTTTTACTTCGCGCACCATGGTCTCGACCTTTTCCATATCGCGCTCCTTCGGGCTGCGCCAGGCCGCGCCCATGCAGAAGCGGGTCGCACCGCTGGCTTTGGCCGCGCGCGCCGCGTCGAGCACGGTGTCGATGTCGAGGATCTTCTTGGCCTCGACGCCGGTGTCATAGCGCGCCGCCTGCGGGCAGTAGCCGCAGTCTTCCTCGCAGCCGCCGGTCTTGATCGACAGCAGGGTCGCCAGTTCGACGTCGCCGTCCGGGAAATGCTCGCGGTGCAGGCTCGAGGCGCGGTGCATCAGTTCGGGGAACGGCAGCTCGAACAGGGCAAGCACGTCGGCCAGCGGCCAGGTCGCATTGTCGGCAGGCTTGATGGCGGCCGTTGGACGGTGCAGGGCGATGGTATTCATATCGGACATAGTGGTTCCTTCAGGACTTGCCTCGCGTGGACGGCCATCCCGGCAGTCCAGCGAGATCGATGAATTCGGCCGCCGCGGCGGCCGTCGGTGTTTGCAGGCGTGGCACGCGGCCCAGCAGCGGCGCCGGGATGCGTTGTGCCAGCGCGTCTATATTTTCTTGCTCGAAGCGCATATCGGGATCAGCCGTATTGGCAACCCAGCCGGCCAGCACCAGCCCGCGCGCCACGATCGCTTCGACAGTGAGCAAGGAGTGGCTGATGCAGCCCAGGCGCATGCCGACCACCAGGATCACCGGCAGGTTCAGTTGCGCAGCCAGGTCGGCGCTGTCGAACGTCTCGTTGAATGGTACCCTGAAACCGCCCACGCCCTCGACTACCACTGCGTCGGATGCGGCCTGGATCTCGGCAAAGGCTGCGATGATCGGCGCCGATTCGATGGTCACGCCTTCCAGTGCGGCGGCGATGTGCGGCGCAGCCGGTTCGCGCAGCATATAGGGCGTGGTGATCGAGGCCGGCAAGTGCACATTGCCGGCTTTGAACAGCATGTCGGCGTCGTCGTTATGCAATTGGCCGTCACGCAGCTCGGCGCCGGCGGCCACCGGTTTCATGCCGCAGGCGCGCACGCCGTTGTGTGCCAGCTTGTACAGGATGGCGCTCGACACCAGGGTCTTGCCGATCTCGGTGTCGGTGCCGGTGACGAAGCAGGCGAAGCGCGATGGCAGGCCGTCGAGGGCGCGCAGCTCGAGTTCCGGTTCGAGGACCGGCTCGTCGAGCTCTACGTGCGGCACGATGGCCGGAGGGGCGGCAACCGGGTCGTCATTGTCGTTCAGGTTTTTCATGGTACGGCCTTTTCCAGTCTGTTGAGCGCCTGCGCCAGTTGCGCGACGTCGTCGATGCCGTGGGCGGCCGACAAGGTCACGCGCAGGCGCGCCGTGCCCGCCGCCACGGTCGGCGGGCGGATCGCCGGCACCCACAGGCCCTGCTCATGCAGGGCCGCGGAGGCGCGCAGCGCATCGTCGTTGCTGCCGATGATGACGGGCTGGATCGCGGTGCTCGATGCCGCCAGTGTCCAGTGTTGGAAATCCAGCGATTCGCGTAGCTGTTTGATGAGGCCCGCCAGATGGGTGCGTCGTTGTTCTCCCTCGGCGCCGCCTATGATATCAAGGCTGGCGAGCAGGGCATGCGCGAGCGCCGGCGCGCAGGCCGTGGTGTAGATATAGGGGCGCGCGCGCTGGATCATCAGTTCGATCACGCTGGCATGCGCCGCGATGAAGGCGCCGCCGACGCCGGCCGCCTTGCCAAGGGTGCCCATGTATACCAGGTTGGGCGAGCGCAGGCTGAAATGTTCAAGCGCGCCGCGGCCGTGCGCGCCCAGCACGCCGAAGCCGTGGGCATCGTCGACCACCAGCCAGGCGCCGTGGCGTTCGCACACAGCCAGCAGTTGCGGCAGCGGGGCCAGGTTGCCGTCCATGCTGAACACGCTGTCGGTGACGACGATCTTGGTGCCGGCGCTGCTGGCCTGCAGTTGCGCGTCGAGCGCCTCGACGTCGCCATGTGGGTAGACCGTGACGCCGGCTTTCGCCAGCCTGGCGCCGTCGATCAGTGAGGCGTGGTTGAGTTCCTCGGAAAAGATCGTCGCGTCGCCATCCAGGCCCAGCGCGGTCAGGATCGCCAGGTTGGCCATATAGCCGGTGCACAGCGTGAGTGCGCGCGCCTGTTCCAGGTGCGGCGCCATCCACTCGGCCAGGCGTTCTTCCAGCAGGTGATGTGCGCGGCCGTGACCCGAGACCAGGTGCGAGGCGCCGCTGCCGGCGCCGTACAAGGCAGCGCCTTCCTGCAGCGCTTCGATGACTTGCGGATGCGCGGCCAGGCCGAGGTAGTCGTTGCTGCAGAAGGCGAGCAGCTCGCGGCCGTCGACGACCTGGCGCGGCGCGCAGGCGCCGTCGGTCACCCGGCGGCGGCGTATCAGGCTGTGGGCGGCAAGCGACTCCAACTTGCGCTCGATGTCGGCAATCAGCTTCATATCAGGCCGCGATCACCGATTCGAAGGTCTTGAGGGTGCGTGCGGCCAGGCCGGCGACGTCCTCATCGTCCAGCACGTACGGCGGCATCAGGTAGACGGTGCGGCCGATCGGGCGCAGCAGCAGTTCGTTCTCGACCGCAGTAGTGAAGAAGCGGCGCGAGAAGGTCGAGGCGCGATCCTGGTCCGGCTCGATGGCATCGAACGCGAAGATCATGCCGCGCTGGCGGAAGTGACGCGCGCGCTCATGCTCGGCCAGCGGGGCCAGTGCAATCGTCATCTTGGTCGCCAGTTCGCGGTTGCGGTTCAATACATCGTCTTCTTCGAAGATATCGAGCGTGGCCAGCGCCGCGCGGCAGGCCAGCGGATTGCCGGTGTACGAATGCGAGTGCAGGAAACCGCGCGTGATGTCTTCGCTGTAGAAGGCCTGGTAGATGTCGTCGCGGGTGAGTACCAGCGACAGCGGCAGGTAGCCGCCACTGATGCCTTTCGACAGGCACAGGAAGTCGGGCCAGATCGATGCCTGCTCGCAGGCGAAGAAAGTACCGGTACGGCCGCAGCCGACCGCGATTTCGTCGGCGATCAGGTGCACATGGTATTGGTCGCACAGGTCGCGCAGCAGCTTCAGGTACAGCGGGTCGTACATCGCCATGCCGGTTGCGCACTGCACCAGCGGCTCGACGATGATGGCAGCGATCTTGTCGCCGCGCTGCTCGAACAACTTCTTCACTTCGACGATCGCGCGGCGCGCTACATCTTGCGCGGTTTCGCCTTCACCCGCGTTGCGCGCATCGGGCGCACTTACCACGTGCGAGGCGCGCAGCAGCGGGCCATAGGCATCCTTGAACAGCGCGACGTCGGTGACGCCCAGCGCGCCAAGCGTCTCGCCATGGTAGCTCCCCTGCAGGCAGACGAATTCCTGCTTGGCCGGGAAGCCCGCGTTGCGCCAATAGTGGAAGCTCATCTTCATCGCGATCTCGACCGCCGATGCGCCATCCGAGGCGAAGGTGGCGTGGCCCAGCGCGTAACCGGTCAGCTTCGACAGGCGCTCGGACAGCTCGACCACCGGCGCATGCGTGAAGCCGGCCAGCATCGCGTGTTCGAGCTTGTCCAGCTGGTCTTTCAGCGCGGCATTGATGCGCGGGTTGGAATGGCCGAACAGGTTGACCCACCATGAGCTGATGCCGTCCATATAGCGCTTGCCGTCATAGTCGTACAGCCACGGACCCTTGCCGTGGCTGACCGCGATCAGCGGCACCTCCTCGTGGTGCTGCATCTGGGTGCAGGGATGCCAAACGCTGCGCAGGCTGCGCGCGATCCACTCGGAGGAGGTCGATTGAGTCACTTCAGGTTTTCCAATATCTATGAGTTCAGCCAGGTCGGCTTGCGTTTTTCGAGGAAGGAAGCCACGCCCTCGCGCCCTTCGAGTGAGGCGCGGATGGCGGCGATACGGCCGGCGGTATCAAGCAGCAGCGCATCGTCGACATCCTGGCCGACGATCTCGCGCACCAGCGTCTTGGCTTCCTTGACGGCGTTGGGGCTGTTATTGACCAGCGACTTGACGATGCCGGCGACAGTCGTATCCAGCGCCTCCGCGGCCACCACTTCATGCGCCAAGCCGATGCGGCGCGCTTCGGCCGCATCGAAGCGTTCGGCGGTAATGAAGTAACGGCGCGCGGCCTGTTCGCCCATGGCCTTGATCACATAAGGCGAGATGGTAGCCGGAATCAGCCCGAGCTTCACTTCGGACAGGCAAAAACCGACGGTATCGGCGGCAACCACGATGTCGCAGGCCGCCACCAGGCCCATGCCGCCGGCGTAGCAGTCGCCCTGGACCCTGGCCACGGTCGGCTTGGGGCACAGGTAGATGGTGCGCAGCATATCGGCCAGTCGCATCGCATCCTGCTGGTTCTCGTCGTGCGAGTAGCCGGCCATCTTCTTCATCCAGTTCAGGTCTGCGCCGGCGCAGAATGACGGGCCGTTCGCGGCCAGGACGATGGCGCGCACCGTGTCGCTGCGCCCCAGTTCATCGAAGGCCAGCGCCAGTTCGGCGATCGCGTGCTCGTTGAAGGCATTGCGCAGCGCTGGGCGATTCAGGGTAACGGTAGCTACCTTGTCGGCGATCGCGATAGTGAGGGTCTGATAGTCCATGTTGATCTCCCTTACATGCGGAACACGCCGAACTTCGTGTCCTCGATCGGCTTGTTCATCGCGCTTGATAAGCCCAGGCCCAGCACCATGCGGGTGTCAACCGGATCGATCACGCCATCGTCCCACAGGCGCGCGCTGGCGTAGTAGGGGTGGCCCTGGTGTTCGTACTGGTCCTTGATCGGCTGCTTGAACGCGGCTTCTTCATCGGGCGACCACTGGCCGCCGCGCGATTCGATGCCGTCGCGCTTGACCGTGGCCAGGACGGATGCCGCCTGGTCGCCGCCCATCACCGAGATGCGTGCATTCGGCCACATCCACAGGAAGCGCGGCGAGAACGCGCGGCCGCACATACCGTAGTTGCCGGCGCCGAAAGAGCCGCCGATGATGACGGTGAACTTCGGCACCGAAGCGGTGGCAACTGCGGTGACCATCTTGGCGCCGTTGCGGGCGATGCCTTCGTTTTCGTACTTGCGGCCGACCATGAAGCCGGTGATGTTCTGCAGGAAGACCAGCGGAATCTTGCGCTGGCAGCACAGCTCGATAAAGTGGGTGCCCTTCAGCGCCGACTCCGAGAACAGGATGCCGTTGTTGGCGATGATGCCGACCTTCATGCCGTAGATATGGGCGAAGCCGCATACCAGGGTGGTGCCATAGCGCGCCTTGAACTCGTCGAATTCGCTGCCATCGACCACGCGCGCGATCACTTCACGCACATCGAAGGGCTTGCGGGTATCGACCGGGATCACGCCATACAGTTCTTGCGGCGCATACTTTGGTTCGACGCTCTCGCGCAGGGCGCCCTGCTGCGGCTTGACCCGGTTCAGGTTCGACACGATCGTGCGCGCCAATGCCAGCGCATGCGGATCGTTCTGGGCCAGGTGGTCGACCACGCCCGACAGGCGGGTGTGGACGTCGCCGCCGCCCAGGTTTTCGGCGCTGACCACTTCGCCGGTCGCCGCTTTTACCAATGGTGGGCCGCCCAGGAAGATCGTGCCCTGTTCCTTGACGATGATCGACTCGTCGCTCATCGCCGGCACATAGGCGCCGCCCGCGGTGCAAGAGCCCATCACGACCGCGATCTGCGGAATGCCCTTGCTTGATAAGTTGGCCTGGTTGTAGAAGATGCGGCCGAAGTGGTCGCGGTCGGGGAATACGTCGTCCTGATTCGGCAGGTTGGCGCCGCCCGAGTCGACCAGGTAGATGCAGGGCAGGTTGTTCTGCTCGGCGATCTCCTGGGCGCGCAAGTGCTTCTTGACCGTCATCGGGTAATAGGTGCCGCCCTTGACGGTGGCATCGTTACAGACGATCACGCATTCCTGGCCCGAGACGCGGCCGATGCCGGTGATGATGCCGGCGCTGGGCGCGGCGCCGTCGTACATCTCGTAGGCGGCCAGTTGCGAGAATTCGAGGAAGGGCGTACCCGGATCGAGCAGGTGTTCGACACGCTCGCGCGGGAGCAGCTTGCCGCGTGCAACGTGCTTGGCGCAGGCGGCTTCGCCACCGCCCTGCGCCATTTGTGCGACACGCGCGCGCAAGTCATCCACCACTGCCTGCATCGCGGTGGCGTTGGTCTTGAAGTCCTCGCCGCGCGGGTTCAGTTTGCTCTCGATCTGGGGCATGTGCCGTCCTCTTGTCTCGTCCGCCGTTTCGGCGCTTTACTTCTTGTCAGGGAAACTGCCGTCCAGGTAGAACCAGCGAAGCGCGCCGTCGGGGCCGGGCTCGCGCACGAAGCGGCTGACTTCGTGCAGGCGGTGCGCACGGCCGCCAGTCTTGAAGCGGGCGACGAATTCGACGGTGTCACGGTTCGGGTCTTGCCCTGGATCGTTCGGCAATTCTGCTTTACGTTGACGTAAACGTAAAGCAGTTTTTATCTCGAGTCCGAGCCAGCGCATGGGCTCGGTGTCGTCGATGATGGCTTCTTGCGGGCGAGTGCTGGGATGCCAGGTGGCAACCAGATAGGGTTCATCCTTGAGCGTGAACGCGGTGTAGCGCGAGCGCATCAGGGTCTCTGCGGTCGCTGGCACGGCCGCGCCGGCCAGGTAGGGGCCGCAGCAGTGCGCGAATGCGGGGCCGCCACAGGGGCAGGGAGAGGTGGGGCGCGTAGACATGGCGGCAATTATCCGCGATTTCGCCCACGCCGGTCATGCAAGGCGCATGCGTGTCCTCCCGTGAATGACGGACAACAGATATGGTCAGTGGCGCAGCGTCAAGCCATCCAGCGCGAAAGCCGGCGCCTTTCCCTGCACCAGAGCTGCCAGCACCTCCGCCGTCCCGCAGGCAAACGTGAACCCCAGCGGCCCGTGCCCGACGTTCAGCCAGAGATTGTCATAGCGCGTGGCCCCGATGATCGGCGCGCTGCTCGGCGTCGCCGGCCGCAGTCCCGCCCACACCGACACCTGCGAGTAATCCGCCGCGCGCGGCATGGTTTCGCGTACCTGGCGCGTCAGGCCCTCGACCCGCTTCGGATCGTGAGTCAGGTCCTCGCCCACCATATCCACCATCGCTGCCACCCGCAGGCGGTCGCCGATGCGTGCATACAGCACCTTGCGCTCGAAATCGGTGACGCTGATCTCGGGCGCCACATCGTCCTGGCGGATCGGCGCGGAGAGGCTGTAGCCCTTGAGCGGATACAGCGGCAGGTTGATGCCGATCGATTCGGCCAGGTCGCGGCTCTGGATGCCGGCAGCCAGCACGTAGGCGTCGGCCGTGAGCAGGCCGCCGGCCGTCTCGACGCCGCGGATGCGTCCGCGCTCGGCGTACAGCCCGCGCGCCTCGCCATGCACCACACCGCGAAAGCGCGGATGCTCGCGCAGGCGCTCGGCCAGCGCCACGCAGAAGGCGTGGCAATCGGCCACCGCTTCGCCGGCGTTGTAGATGCCGCCGGCCAGCAGGTGCTGGCTGGCTGCCAGCGCCGGTTCGCGCGCGCCGCATTCCTCGGGCGACCAGACCTGGCCGGCGCCGGGTTTTGCGGTGGCGGCTGCAAACACCTCGCGCGAGCGGTAGACCACCAGCTTGCCGGCGTCGCGCCAATGAAAGCGTTCGGGCGGCACCACCAATTCGAGTTGTCCCATCGCCTGGCGCGACAGTTCTCCCAGCTCGAGCAGCTTGGCCGTGGTGCGGCGGTTGACGTCGGCGCGGCAGTGGGCCAGGAAGCTGGCCAGCCAGCGGTACTGGCGCAGGTCGGCCTCTGGCTTGAAGCGCAGCGGGCCGTCGGCCTGGAACAGCCACTTGAAGGCCTTGAGTGGAATGCCTTCGTCGGCCAGTGGCGAGACGTAGCGGTAGCTCAACTGGCCACCATTGCCGTAGCTGGCGCCGCTGCCGACTTCCGGCGCGCGTTCCAGCAGGGTGACGCAGTAACCGGCTTCCACCAGCCACCAGGCCGAAGTCAGTCCAACGACGCCGCCGCCGATCACGATGATGTGCTGCATGCCAGACTCGTTTGTTCAGATAAGGAAATGGAGCTTAGAGGCTGTACCGACGGGCCGCCAATGAATGGTGGGCGAGCAGTCATAACCGGCAGATATGCGCGCATTTGCGGGGCCGTTCAGGCAGGTTGGCCGAGGATGGCGCGCCGGTAGACACTGGCCAGCACCCGCTCCTCGTAGCGCGCCAGCGACGAGTCGCGCCCCGGATTCACGCTTGGGTCGCGCGCGCTGCCGCCGGCCAGCACCACGATTCCGTTGCCACTGGCGCGGTCCAGCGCGAAGATCGAGCGCAGGCCGTAGGCATCGCCCAGGTGGCCCACCGCGTCGAAGCCGGGCGTGAGCCACATGCCGGGACGGTCGGGATAGTGGGCGTTGCCGAGGCCGCGCGGGCTGAGGATGCTGCCCAGCGGGTTGCCGTTGCCGCCGACACCGTCATAGGCCCACTGGCGCGCGAACATCCGCTCGACGGTGGCAAGCCGCAGCAGGCGCTTGCCCTCGTGGACGCCGCCCGCCATCAGCATGCGCATGACGACGCCGAGATCGCGCGCCGAGATGCGCAGGCCACCGGTCGGGCTGAACGGCGTGGCGTTGGTGCCCGGGACGTAGCCGGCCAGGCCGGGCGGCGGCACGATGCCGGGGGCATCTACCTGCACGACCCACGGCCCGTCCGGACTCCAGGTCTCGCTGTCCACCGCGCGCTTGCGGTAGATGGTGGCCAGCCGTTCCTGCGCCGCCTTTGGCAGCTCGGACGGGTTGTAGCCGGCCTGCAGGCCGAGCGGCTGCAACAGCAAGCGCGTCATCAGGCGGTCGAAACGCTCGCCCGTGATGCGCTCCATGATCGTGCCGATCAGGCCGAAACCCAGGTTGCAGTAGCTGTAGTAGCTACCTGGGCCGGCGTGGCTCGACCAGGCGGGCTGCACGTCCTTCAGCGCTGTCGTGGCTGGCCAGAAGTAGCCGCCGTCGTCGCGCAGCGAGGAGGTATGCAGCAGCAGGTGGCGCAGGGTGATCGCCTGCGCCGGGAAGTGCGGATTGCGCACACTGAAACCGAGGTAGCCGGAAACGTCGCCCTCGAGATCGACCTTGCCGCCTTCCAGTAGCCGCATCAAGCCGAGCGTGGTGACCAGCTTGGAGATCGAGGCGATCCGGTACAGCGTATCGGGTGTGGCGGGCCGATCGGGACCGATCGTGCGGCGGCCGAACGCCCCTTCATACACGGGCCGGCCGGCGCGCAGCGCCACTACCGACAGGCTGGCCAGCGCAAAGGAAGGATCGTCCACGATGGCGGCCAGTTCCGCATCGAGCGTTGGGGCTGCGGCGCCGCCGGACGCCGGCGGCATCGCCGCGAACAGCGGTTCCATCGCGCCCAGCATGACCATGCCGAGCAGGGATCGCCTGCCGTGATTCATCGCATTCCTTCATGATTGTGTTTGCCGGATCAGCATACGGACAGCCGGAAACCCTTGCCTAATGAATAGCCGTAGGGAAGTCATAACTCTTTTGTATTGGTTGCAAGTGGTATGCTTCCACGGTATGCCGCTACACTGCCAACCATGAACACCCCCGGCCCCGGATTCCAGGTCAACCTGGACGACAATTCTCCCCTCTACATGCAACTGGCGCGCAAGCTGGCGCAGGACGTGCGCGACGGCCGCTACCAGGCCGACCAGGCGCTGCCCTCCGAACGCATGCTGTCCGAACAGCTCGACGTCTCGCGCGTCACCGCGCGCAAGGCGATCGACCAGCTGGTCGAGCAGGGCCTGGTGGTGCGCCGCCGCGGCTCGGGTAATTACATCGCGCCGCGCATCGAGCAGCCGCTGTCGAACCTGTCGAGTTTCTCGGAACAGTTGCAGCAGCGCGGCTATACCCCGCGCTCGGAGTGGCTGCGGCGCGAAGTGGTCGTAGCCGACGCCGACCAGCAACTGTCGCTCGGCCTGTCGCCTGGCTCTCGCGTGGCGCGCCTGGAACGCCTGCGCCTGGCCGACGACATCGTGATGGCGTATGAGGTCAGCCTGATCCCGGCCACCGTGCTGCCGCGGCCCGAGGGCGTGGCCGCCTCGCTGTACGCCCACCTGGGCAAGACCGGCCACCTGCCGGTGCGCGCGCTGCAGCATATCCGCGCCATGAACGCCGATGCCGAGCTGGCGGCGCGCCTGGACATCCCGGAAGGGCGCGCAGTGCTGTTCATCACCCGCATCGGCTACCTGGAATCGGGCGAACCGGTCGAGCTGACCCATTCCTACTGCCGCAGCGACCATTACGACTTCGTGGCCGAGCTGCGCCGGCCCACCTAGGCGGCCCCCTACGCCGGGCGCCCACATAACTTCGCGGCATGGCGGCGGCCGATCCTTTCATGGGATGGCTTGCCGAATTGGTATTACACTGGTTTTATCAACATTGCGAACCGAGACATGGCGATGCTCAATACCGAAACCCCTTCCCAGGCGCACGCCGCCCTCGACCAATATCCAACGACTGAACTGGTCAACGTCTTCGTCGACGACCAGTTCCAGGCCGTCGAGGCGGTGCGCAATGCCGCGCCGCGCATCGCCGCCGCCGTCACCGCCGCGCTGCCGCGCATGGAGGCGGGCGGACGCCTGATCTATGTCGGCGCCGGCACCTCGGGCCGCCTCGGCCTGCTCGACAGCGTCGAGCTGTACCCGACCTTCTCCTGGCCGCATGGCCGCGCGGTGGCGCTGCTGGCCGGCGGCAGCGACGCCATGTTCGTCGCGGTCGAAGGGGCCGAGGATGACTTCGAGCAGGGCGCGGCCGACCTGCAAGGCGTCGACGTGGGCCCGGACGACGTGGTGCTGGCGATCGCCGCCTCGGGCGGCACGCCCTATGTGCTCGGTGCGATCAAGGCTGCACGCGCGGCCGGCGCCCTGACCGTGGGCTTCGCCAACAACCCGGACGCGCCGGTCACCAGGGAAGCCGAGATCGGCGTCACGCTCGATACCGGCCCGGAGGTAGTCTCGGGCAGTACGCGCCTGAAAGCAGGCACCTCGCAGAAGATCGCCCTGAACACCTTCTCGAGCGCGCTGATGGTCCGTTTGAACAAGGTGTACGGCAACCTGATGGTAGACTTGAAGGCTACCAATGCCAAATTGGTCAGGCGTGCAATCCGCCTCACCAGCTTTGCCACCGGCGCCGACGAGGAAGCCGCGCGGGCAGTATTGGAGCAGTGCGGATTCCACGTCAAGACCGCCATCGTGGCCTTGTCCAAACAAACCAGTGTCGAGCAGGCGCAAGCGCTGCTGGAAGCGGCGCGCGGCAGCGTGCGCCAGGCGCTCGCATAAAGCGCGTCATCCAGCAGCGCCGCGCCTGAACGGCACGCGAGTCGACCACCAGCGAGAACATGCAAAAACCGCAAGCGAACAGCCCCTGGTTGTGGGTGCCATCCCTGTACTTCGCCCAGGCCATCCCCTATGTCGTGGTGATGAGCCTGTCCGTCATCATGTACAAGGACATGGGGATCTCGAACTCCGACATCGCCTTCTATACCAGCCTGCTGTACCTGCCGTGGGTGATCAAGCCGCTGTGGTCGCCCATCGTCGACATGTTCGGCACCAAGCGCCGCTGGACCGTGCTGCTGCAGGTGGCGGTCGGCGCCTCGCTGATCGCGGTCGGCACCGCCCTGCACACGCCGGCCTTCTTCGCCGTCAGCCTGGCCGTGATGTGGGTCATGGCGTTCAGCTCGGCCACCCACGATATCTCGGCTGATGGCTTCTACATGCTCGGCCTGCGCCAGCAGCAGCAGGCCGCTTTCGTGGGCGTGCGCAGTACCTTCTATCGCCTCGCGACCCTGGTCGGACAAGGCCCGCTGGTGGTGCTGGCCGGCTACCTGGCCACTACCCTGGGCGATGTGCAGCAGGCCTGGTCGATCGTGTTCTACGTGCTGGCCGGGATCTTCTTCGTCGCCTTCGCCTGGCACCAGTTCGCGCTGCCGGTGCCGCCCGAAGACCAACCCGCGCCGTCCAGCGACAACCCGCTGCGCGACTTCTTCGGCACCTTCGCGGCCTTCTTCAAGAAGCGCGACATCTGGATGATCGTCGCCTTTATTTTGACCTTCCGCCTGGGCGAGGCCCAGTTGCTCAAGCTGGTGGCGCCATTTTTGAAAGACCCGGTCAGCGAAGGCGGCCTGGGACTCACCACCGCCGAATACGGCATCGCCTACGGCACCGTCGGCATCATCGCGCTGACCCTGGGCGGCCTGGCCGGCGGCTGGCTGATCTCGCGCCTGGGTCTCAAGCGCTGCCTGTGGCTGATGGTGTTCGCGATCCACCTGCCGGACCTGGTGTTCGTGTATCTGTCGCAGACCCAGCCGACCGACCTGATGACGGTGTCCGCCTTCCTGGCGCTGGAGCAGTTTGGCTACGGCTTCGGCTTCACCGCGATGATGATGTACATGATCATGGTGGCCGATGGTCCGAACAAGACCGCGCACTACGCGATCTGTACCGGCCTGATGGCGCTGGGGATGATGGTGCCGGGCATGTGGAGCGGCGACCTGCAGGAATACCTGGGCTACCAGCACTTCTTCATCTGGACCTGCCTGGCGACGATCCCCGCCTTCATCGTGGCGGCGCTGGTCAAGATCGATCCCGAATTCGGCAAGAAATAAGAGGCCATGATCGACGCACCGGTGCGCCTGACATCGCTCGACGCCTTTCGCGGCTTCACCATCGCCGCGATGGTGCTCGTGAATAATCCGGGCGACTGGGGCAATCTGCATGCGCAACTGGCGCATGCGGCCTGGCATGGCTGGACGTTCACCGACACGATCTTCCCATTCTTTCTGTTCATCGGCGGCGTCGCGATGGCGCTGTCGCTGGGCCGCCTGGCTGCGGCCGGCGCCGATAAGCCGCAACTGCTGGTGAAGCTGGCCAAACGCGCCGCGCTGATTTTCCTGATCGGCTTCCTGCTCAACCTGATCCCGCGCTTTGACTTCGACAGCGTGCGCATTCCCGGCGTGCTGCAGCGGATCGCGCTGTGCACGGTGCTGGCGGCGCCGCTGGTGGTCTACCTGACCTGGCGCGGCCAGGCGCTGGCGATCGCCTTGCTGCTGGCCTTGTACAGCGTCGTGATGCTGCTGGTGCCGGTCCCCGGCGTCGGCGCCGGGGTACTTGAGCCGGGCCAGGACTTCGGCGCCTGGATCGACCGCGCGCTGATGGACGGCCACCTGTGGGTGGCGGCCAAGACCTGGGACCCCGAAGGCCTGGTCTCATCGTTGCCGGCCGTGTGCAGCCTGCTGTTCGGCGTGCTGGCCGGTCGCCTGCTGCTGTCGACGCTGGCCCGCACCGAGCAGGTCGTATGGCTGATGATGGCAGGCCTGGCCTGCCTGGCGCTGGGCTCCACGCTCGATGCCATCCTCATGCCGATCAACAAGAGCCTGTGGACGCCCTCGTTCTGCCTGTGGATGAGCGGCTGGGCGCTGCTGGCCTTCGGCGCCAGCTACTGGCTGCTCGATGCCGCGCCGTCACCAGCACTGCGCGCGCGCATGACGCGCCTGAGCCTGCCCTTCGTCATCTACGGCATGAACGCGCTGTTCATCTTCGCTTTATCGGGCTTCGTCGCCAAGATGCTCGGTTTCATCACCTTCGCCCAGCCAGACGGCAGCCAGCGCGCGCTCGGCAGCATCCTGTACGCGCCGTTTGCGGCATTGCCGCTGGACCCCCGCAACACCTCATTACTGTACGCCATCGCTTTCAACGCCTGCATGTTCGCCATCGCCTGGTGGATGTGGCGCAAGCGCTGGTTCGTCAAAGTCTGAACAGAATACATAGGAGCCACTTTTGCTTCCCAACCTGAACAAACGCGCATTCACGCTTGGCCTGGCCAGCGCCTTCGCCCTCGGCGGCCTGCTGGCCGGCTGCGGCACCAAGCCGCTCACCCGCGGCGTGCCGGTCGCTGAAACCAGCGGCGGCGACGATCCACCGGCCGCGCCGCGCGAACTGCGCGCCGCCTGGGTCTCGACCGTCGCCAATATCGACTGGCCCAGCAAACCCGGCCTGACTTCGGCCAGGCAGCAGCAAGAGGCGATCGCCATCCTGGATCGCGCCAAGAGCCTGAACCTGAACGCGATCGTGCTGCAGGTGCGGCCGTCGGCCGACGCCATCTATCCATCGAAGATCGAGCCGTGGACCGAATACCTGAGCGGCGCCCAGGGCAAGGCGCCGTCGCCGGCCTACGATCCGCTGCAATTCTGGATCGACCAGGCGCACGCGCGCGGCCTCGAGCTGCATGCCTGGTTCAATCCCTACCGCGCGCGCATGGACGCGGCGCGTTCGCAGTCGGCGCCGAACCACATCACCAATACCAATCCCGCGATCGTCAAGCGCTACGGCAAGTTCATGTGGATGGACCCGGGCGAGCCGGCCGCCGTCAAGCAGACCATGGACGTGATCCTCGACGTGGTGCGCCGCTACGACATCGACGGCGTGCACATCGACGATTACTTCTATCCCTACCCGATCGAGGCCACGCCGGCGGTGGCCGGCAATGCGGCCGCCCTGGACGGCCGCGCGGCCAAGGCCGAGCTGGACTTCCCCGACGACCCGGCCTGGCAGCGCTACCTGAAAAGCGGTGGCACGCTTGATCGCGCCGACTGGCGGCGCGACAATGTGAACCGCTTGATCGAAGCCATGTACAAGGGTATCCACGCCGAAAAGAGCTGGGTGCGCTTCGGCATCAGCCCGTTCGGCATTGGCCGCCCTGACCGCCGCCCGCCCGGCATCGTCGGCTTCTCGCAATACGACAAGCTGTACGCCGACGCCGAGCTGTGGCTCGAGAAGGGCTGGCTCGATTACTTCGTGCCGCAGCTGTACTGGCCGGTCAAGCCGCCAGGCCAGGCCTATGATGTGCTGCTCGATTACTGGATCGGGCAAAACCCGATGGGCCGCCATATCTGGCCTGGCCTGTTCACCAGCCGCATCGGCGCGCCGAGCCGCGACTACCAGCCGGACGAAGTGCTGCAGCAGGTCAGCGTGACCCGTTCGCGTCCGCTGGCCACCGGCCACATCCACTTCAGCATGGTGGCACTGATGCAGAACCGCAAAGGCATCAGCGACCAGCTGCGCGCCAGCCGCTACACCGGCCAGGCGCTGGTGCCGGCCACGCCCTGGCTGGGCAGCCATCCACCCGGCACGCCCACGATCAAGGCCGCGCGTGGCGCCAGGTCGGTCGACCTCGCCCTCAAGGCGGGCAAGGGCAATGCGCTGTATGCGATCTGGGCCCGCCACGGCGGCGAATGGCGCTTCGCGGTGGCGCCGGCGGGGCGCGCCACCTGGACCGTGTCGGACGACGAGCGCCTGGGCCCGGCCGAGATCGTCGTGGTCAGCGCGGTCGATCGCCTTGGCAACGAGGGTGAACGGGTGCGTGTGTGGTCGACACCATAATGCAGGTAGCATCGCGATATGCCAACTGATCAAGACAACTTGCGTGGCGTTGGCCTGGGCATCGACGCCGGCGGCACCCAGACCCGCTGGGCGCTGGCAGCACCCGGCGGCGCGATCCTGGCCGAGGGCACGGTGTCCGGTCTGTCTGCCCTGCAGATGGCCACGCCCCACGGCCGCGAAGCCGTGCGCGCCACCTTCGAAACGCTCGCAGCGGCGGTGCTGCAGCACGCGAACCCGGTGCGGGTGCAGGCCGGCCTGACCGGTTTTGGCGGCGATGGCGAACTGCTGCAGGGCTGGCTGGCCGCCTTGCTGGGCGTGGCGCCGAGCGCGGTCGTCCTGTGCAACGATATCGAGATCGCCTACCGCGCCAGTTTCAGTCCCGGCGAAGGCTACCTGGTGTATGCCGGCACCGGCTCGATCGGCGCCTTCATCGATCAACAAGGCGTGTTCCATCGTGCCGGTGGCAGGGGTGTGGTACTCGACGATGGCGGCGGCGGCTTCTGGATCGCGCGCGCCGCGCTGCGCCACATCTGGCGCAACGAAGACGAACAACCGGGCCGCTGGCAAGACTCGCCGATGGCGCATGCCGTGTTCGAGCACATCGGCGGCCCCGATTGGGACCAGTCGCGCCATTTCATCTACCAGAACGAACGCGGCACGGTCGGCAAGCTGGCGCTGGCGGTCGCCGCCAGTGCCGAACGCGACCCGGCGGCGCACGCCATCCTGGTCGACGCCGGACGCGAGCTGGCCCGATTGGCGCTGGCCTTGATTGCGCGTTTTGGTGCGCGTCCGGTAGTCCTCACCGGCCGCGCCGCCGAGCTGCATCCCGTAATTGCGGATACCATGCGCGGCGCGCTGCCGCCGGACACCGTATTGATCCAGGCTCGCCAACTGGCCCACCACGCCGCCGCACGGCTGGCGCTAAGCTGACAACAAGAATCCACCCAGGAGAACACCATGAAATCGATCGCCGCAATCCTCGCCCTCGCCGCACTGGCGGGTTGCTCCACCACCCCGAGCTACGACACCACGTACACCGCCCAGGGCCAGTCGAGCCGCGCGCGCTTCCTGGTGCTGCACTACACGGTCGCCAACACGCCGGCCTCGATTAAGATCCTGACGCAGCAGCAGGTCAGTTCGCACTACCTGCTGACCGACGAAGCGACACCGAAGATCTACCGCCTGGTGGACGAGAATCGCGCCGCCTGGCATGCCGGTAACTCGAGCTGGAAGAATTTCACGCAACTGAACAACAGCTCGATCGGCATCGAGATCGTCAACGCCGGCTGGAAGGACACGCCGCAGGGCCGCGTCTATGCGCCGTTCCCGCAGGCGCAGATGGACGCCCTGGTGCCGCTGCTGAAGGACATCGTCCAGCGCCACGGCATCGCGCCCGAGAACGTGCTGGGCCACAGCGATATCGCGCCGTTGAGGAAGCAAGACCCGGGTCCGCAATTCCCGTGGCAGCGCCTGGCGCAAGAAGGCCTGGTCTTGTGGCCGGATGCCACCCGCGTAGCCGCGGTGCGCCCGGCCTTCGAAGCCCTGCTGCCCGACGTCGGCTGGTACCAGCGCAAGCTGGCCATGCACGGCTTCGGTATCGTGCAGAGCGGCGTGTTTGACGAAGCGACCCGGACGACGCTGGCCGCATTCCAGATGAAATACCGCCCGCTCGACATCGCCGGCAATCCGGACGCCGAGACCGCCGCGCTGCTCGAAGTGCTGACCACCCCGGCCGGCACGCCGCCGCCGCCGATGCCGGTGATTCCGGCGCAGCCGCTGCCGCCGGTTGGCACGCCAATGCCGCCGTCGGGCCCGGCCCCAAGCGCCGAACCGCTGCCCGGCGCACTCGAAAATATCCCGCCGACCGCGCCGGTGCCGGCCCCCGTACCCGCTGTGCCACCCGTGAACACGCAGTGAACCGCACAGTGAGCCATCCCCGAGCAGCAATTTTCGCTGTATCCTTCGCCCATCCACCCTGTGCGTATGCAGGGCGGGTTTTCAACTGAAGGATGAAGCAATGCGTCTGCGTCATATTGAGGTATTCCACGCCATCATGCAGGTCGGCACCATCAGCGGCGCCGCCCAGGTGCTGCATATTTCCCAACCTGCGGTGACGAAGGTGCTGCAGCATGCCGAACTGCAGCTGGGCATGCCGCTGTTCGAGCGCGTGCGCGGCAAGCTGTATCCCAAGCCCGAAGCGCACCGCCTGTTCGCCGAAACCGAGAAGCTCAACCGCGACCTGCAGGGCATCCGCCGCCTGGCCGCCAGCCTCAAGGGCCGTGCGGTCGAAACCGTGCGCCTGGTGTCGACGCCGACCATCGCGGTCAGTGTGCTGCCGGACGGGATGACCGCCTGGCGCCGCGATTTCCCCGAAACGCGTTGCGAACTTGCCACACACCACACGAGCGAGATCGTCAATGCGCTGCGCCTGGGCGAAGCCGACCTGGCCCTGTCGCTGCAGGATCCGCGCCATCCCGGCATCGTGGCCGAGCCGATCGCCCACGGCCTGTTGACCGTGATGGCACCGGCCGGCACCTGGAGCGAAGAAGCGTGCAAAAAGCCGATTTCGGCCGAAGACCTGAGCGGCGAATTGATCGGCCTGGCCGACCGCGATCCGCTGGGCGAGATGGTGATCGCGGCCTGCGAGGCGCAGGGCGTGCAGCCGGTATTTCGCACCGTGGTGCAGACTTACCAGATCGCCCGCTCGCTGGTCGAAGCCGGCGCCGGCACCGCGATCCTCGACCCGTTCACCGCCGCCTCGGCGGCATCGAACCGGGTGCAGTGCCGCCAGTGGTCGCCATCGATCCCGGTACACCTGTACCTGCTCACCGCCAGCCATTCCCCCTTGTCGCACGGGGCGCGCGAGCTGGCCAACTGTATCGGCGCGAGCGCGCGCGCCTGTCTCGACAACAAGTAAATGAACCTGACCCTCGCCAGCGAGGATATCGCCACCAGCCCGGATTTCCGGCATCTCGACAGCATTGCCGGCATCCGGGTCGACCTGCGTTACGCCACTCCCAACAACTTCGTCGGGCGCGACCTGTATTCGCCGTATGACTGCGCCTGGCTGCACGTAGAGGCTGCGGCCGGCCTGGAACGGGTGGTGGCCTGGCTGGCCGCGCGCCGCCCCGACCTGACGCCACTGGTGCTCGACGCCCTGCGTCCGCAGCGCGTGCAGCAGCAGTTGTGGGATGCACTCGAGGGCACCGACCTGCGACTGTACCTGGCCAATCCGGCGCGCGGTTCGATCCATTCATACGGCATGGCGCTCGACCTCACCCTGGTCGATGCCGATGGCGTCGAGCTGGACATGGGCACCGGCTTCGACGACATGACGGAACTGTCGCATCCGGCGCTGGAAGACGGTTTTGTACTGGCCGGCAGCCTCAGCGAACAGCAGCTGGCCAACCGCCGCCTCCTGCGCGCGGCGATGCTGCAGGCGGGCTTCGTGGGCATCAATACCGAGTGGTGGCACTTCGATTGCGGCGACCGCGAACTGGTGCGCGCCACCTTCCACCGCGTGCTATAAGGCCACTTCGACCGACTCGACCCGGTTGCGGCCGTTGCGCTTGGCCGCATACAGCTGCTTGTCGGCCGCCACGATCAGGTCGGGCAGGGTGACGCGCAAGTCGCGGCTCGAGAAATCGAAGGTGGCCACGCCGAAGCTGGCGCTGGTCGGCACCGGCTCTCCATCGACCGTAAACGAGCTGGCGGCGAAGGCCTCGCGCAGGCGTTCGGCCAGGGCGCTGGCTCCCGGCAGGGCGGTCACCGGCAGGATCAGCAAGAATTCTTCGCCGCCGTAGCGCACCACCGCATCGACGCCCTGGCGCGTCATCCCCTGCAACAGGGTGGCGAAACCCTGGATCACGTTGTCGCCCTGGTGGTGGCCGAAGTTGTCGTTGATATGCTTGAAGTGATCGATATCGCACAGCACCGCCGACACCGGGTGGCCGAAGCGCCGCGCCCGCGCCAGCTCGGTGCCGAGCAGGTGGTCGTTGAGGTAATGGCGGTTGTAGCAGCCGGTGAGCTGGTCGCGCTCGGCGAGCCGCTTGAGCTGGGTCTGCAGGCGAAATTCCTCGCGCGCCACGCGGTTGAAGCGGCGCGCCGCCAGGATGCCGAAGGTATTGATCATCGCCAGCAGCATGCCCATCGTGAGCAGGTCGGCCATCGGCCGTGGCGGCAGCATGAAGTGCACCAGCGCCAGGAACACGACCACGCCGCCGCTCACGATCGCGGTGGCATAGGCCAGCCGGTTCGGAATGTACAGGTAGATCACGACCTGGATCACCACCATCGACAAGGCATGCCAGTGCACCTCGTTCGGGCGCGCCAGCGCAACCACCATGAAGCAGCCCAGCGACAGGATTTCGGCGCTCGAGGCGGCCAGCCGCGTGGCGCGCACGGTCAGCGGACGGCGATAAGCCAGCCAGGCGCCAATGCCGCCGATGAGCGCCACGCCCAGGCGCGCCGGCAGGGTTTCCCTGAGCGCTGCGTCCAGGCCCAGCGCCGCGATATCGGTCAGGAAGAACAGCTGGAAGAATACGACGCAGAACAGCAGCGTGAAGCCGAGCAGCGAGCGCGTGCGAGGTAACTGGCTGGTGAGGAACTCGGTCTCGTCCGCGGCGCGCGCGAATTCTCCGGTCAGTGGATGGAATTTCATGGATCTCAGGACGGCCAATCAGGACAGTCGGCAACGCGTCCTGTGGAGGCGGAAACCAGAAGCGCAGGACACGCGCCAGTCCGTCATTGTGTCAGCATTTGCTATCGGTAACTAACTAATTATAGTAATTTGATAGCTATCTTGTCTCGGTAGCAAGTTTATCGCCTGTACAATCCCGGTTCAGGGCGCCGCGCCCGAGCGCGCCACCCAATCCACCAGCGTGTCGAGCACCACGCGCCCGCGGCCATTGCCGCTCTGCTCGCTATTGATCATCGCCACCAATACACAGGGATTGCCGTTCGCATCCGGCACATAGCCGGCCAGCGCCGTGACGTTGCGCAGGCTGCCGGTTTTAAGGCGCGCGCGGCCGGCGGCGGGGCTGTCCTGCAGGCGGCGGCGCATGGTGCCGTCGACTGCGCCGATCGGCATGCTGGACTGGAATTCGGGCGCCCAGGGGCTGCGCAGGCCGGCCCGCAGCAGCCCGGCCATCTGCCGGGCGCTGATGCGTTCGATGCGCGACAGGCCCGAGCCGTTGTCGATCACGAAGCCGGTGTCGTCGATCTGTTGTTCACGCAGCCAGCCACGCACGGCGGCGTCGGCGCGGGCGAAGGTCGATTCGGTGGCAACGGGGGCGGGGAGGGCCAGGCTGCCCGCGACCGGGTCGGCATGCAGGCTGCCCAGGCTCAGGAACAGGGTGCGCGCCAGCGCGTTGTCGGAGGGCTTGTTGATGTCGCGTACCAGCTCGGGCAACGGCCGCGACACATGGGCGGCCAGCACGCGCGCGTCGAGCGGGGTGCTGCCGGTGATGGTGCGGCCACTGAGCACACCGCCGGCGTCGCTCCAGGTCTGGCGCACCAGGCGGCCGACGTAGTCGTCGCGATCGAGCACATTGACGCCGTAGCTGCGGTTGCAGTTTTTCGGGAAGGTGCCGCGCAAGACCACCTTGATGCGGCCGTCGGGCTCGCGCCGCACGTCGGGCTGCTGCCAGCCGTTTTCCCATGCAGCGCAGTCGGCGTCGACCAGCATCATCTCGGACGTCACGGACACCCGTTCCAGTTCGGGATGCATGCGCAGCTGCAGGCGCGAGGCAGTCGAGCGCATATCCAGCTGCAGCATGTTCTTGTTGACCAGCAGCGCATCGGGAATCACGTTGTAATACGCTTCGGGCGATTCGTCGAACGGGGGCAGGCCGACATCGAGCCGCGCTGGCTGGAACAGCTCGCGGTCCAGCACCAGGTCGCCCTCGATGCGCGTGATGCCCTCGTAGCGCAGCGCGCGCAGCATGTCGGCGATGTGTTCGCCCGACAGGTCGGCATCGGCGCCGCCCTTCAGGTACAGGCTCCCGCGCAGCACGCCGTCCTCGACCTGGCCGCTGGTACGCAGCTCGGTGCGGCCGCGAAAGGCCGGGCCCAGGCGCTCCAGGCCGACCAGGGTCGTCACCAGCTTCATGGTCGATGCCGGCTGCATCGGCAGGGTGGAGCGATGCTCCAGCAGGGTAGCGTCGCCGCGCAGCACCAGTACCCCGATCTCGTCCTGCGCGATGCCGTTCTGCTGCAGCGCCTGGGCTAGCGCTGGCGGCAGCTGGGCGTGGGCGAACGCGATGTTCGTGAAGAGGGCGAGGGCGAGTGCCGTGCGTCGGAACATGCTGGTCCTTTAACCGAAGAAGAGATAGGCCACGAAGATCGCGCCGATGACGCCGGCCAGGTCGGCCAGCAGGCCGTAGCCGATCGCGTAGCGGGTCTTGCGGATACCCACCGAGCCGAAATACAGGGCGACGATATAGAAGGTGGTGTCGGCGGCGCCCTGCAGGATGCTCGACAGGCGGCCGACGAAGGAATCGACGCCGTAGGTGGTCATGGCGTCGATCATCATGGCGCGCGAGCCGCTGCCCGACAGGGGTTTCATGAGCGCCGTCGGCAGCGCGCCGACGAAGTCGGTCGGCAGGCCGAGCGCACTGAAGACCCAGGCGAAACCGCTCACGATCAGGCCCAGGATGCCCGAATTGCGCACCACGCTGATCGCCACCAGCATGCCGACCAGGTAGGGGATGATCTTGAGCGAGGTCTCGATGCCGCCCTTGGCGCCTTCGATGAAGGCGTCGAACACATTGACCTTTTTTAGCAGGGCGCCGGTCATGAAGATGGCGATCACCGAGAACAGGATCAGGTTGGCGGCGACCACCGACACCAGTGCGATCTGGGCCTTGTCCAAAAAATGGGTGAACACGAACACCAGGCCGCCGATCAGCGCGGTGCCGCCGCCGATCCAGCCAAATACCACCGGGTCGAGCAGGTTGATGCGCTGGCGCAGGCTGACGGCGATGATGCCGGTCATGGTCGAGCAATAGGTGGCGATCAGGGTCGGGATGAAGATGTCGGCCGGGTTGGCCGCGCCCAGGATCGCGCGCTGGGCCATGATGGCCAGCGGGATGATGGTCAGGCCCGAGGTCTGGATCACCAGGAACATGATCTGGGCGTCGCTGGCCTCGTCCTTTTTCGGATTGAGCGATTGCAGGCTTTCCATCGCCTTCAGGCCGAACGGCGTGGCGGCGTTGTCCAGGCCCAGCATATTGGCCGAGAAGTTCATCACCATATGCCCGTTGGCCGGGTGTTCGCGCGGCACCCCGGGGAAGATGCGCGAGAAGAAAGGGGCGATGACGCGCGCGAACACATTGATCGCGCCGGCCTTTTCACCCACGTTCATGATCCCGAGCCAGAGCGTCATGACGCCGGCCAGCGGCAGCGCGATATCCATCACCGCCATCTTGGCAGAGGAAAACGTGCCGTCGATGATGCGCTTGAAGATCTCGGTATCGCCGAGGAAGATCCATTGTCCCAGCGCCGCGATGAAGCCGACCAGGAAGAAGCCCGTCCAGATGTAATTGAGTGCCATGTGATGAGTCGCTGCTGGGTAGCGTACGATTGTGCAGTGGACAGTGGCTTAGAGCAAGCTGCATGAATGAAAGTATGCAGCCGCACCATGCGCAAAAGTTATGAGCGTTGCTTCGGGATGGCGACCGCGCCTATGATACGCAACGCCCAACAGGACCCGCCGTCATGACTTTCCGCTACGCTGCCGCTCTCGTATTCTCGCTGTCCTGCTTTGGCGCGCAGGCGGCCCAGCCCCAGGCCCAGGTGCAGCCGCAGCCGCAGTCTTCCCAGAAGGTGCTGCGCATGTTCCTGTCCACCAGCGAAACCGGGCTCGACCCGGCGGTGGCGTCCGACAACGCCACGCTGTCGCTGCTGGAAAACCTGTTCGATCCGCTGCTGCGCTACGACTACCTGGCACGGCCGGCCAGGCTGCGCCCGAATACAGCGACCGCAATGCCTGAAGTGAGCGCCGACGGCCTGACGTATACCTTCCGCATCCGCCCCGGCATTTACTTCACGCCCGATCCGGCCTTCAAGGGCGTGAAACGCGAAGTCACCGCTGCCGACTATGCCTATAGCCTCCAACGCCTGCTCGATCCGTCACTGAGGTCGCCCTGGTCGTATATGTTGGAAGGCAAACGCGTCGAGGCAGTCGACCGCTACACCCTGCGCATCCGCCTGGCCGCGCCCGACAACAACTTCCTGTTCTATCTGGCGACACCGGCCACCGGCGTGGTGGCGCGCGAGGTGATCGAAGCCTATCCGGGCCAGGCCGGCAATCATCCGGTCGGGACCGGCCCGTTCATGATCGGCGAGTGGAAGCGCAGCGATCGCATCGTCCTGCTGGCCAACCCCTATTCGACAGCCGTGTTCAATGCCACGCCGGGAGATGATCCGGAAGACCAGGCCATCGCTGCCGCCCTGGATGGCAAGCGCCTGCCGCTGGTCGACAAGATCGAGGTCAAGATTGCCGAGGAATTCCAGGGCCGCATGCTGGGCTTCCTGAACGCCGAATACGACTACCTGGAACAGATCCCCGAATCGATGACCGAGATGGTGGTGCACGACGGCGCCTTGAAGCCGGACTTGAGCGCGCGCGGCATCGTGCTGTCGCGCTTCCCGGTGCTGCAGACCTACTATATGTGGATGAACATGACCGACCCGGTGGTCGGCGGCTACGGCAAGGACCGGGTGGCGCTGCGGCGCGCGATCTCGATGTCGTATAACAGTGCCGAGGACATCGCGCTGCTCAAGAAGGGCTTTGCAATCAAGGCCGAGTCGCCGCTGCCGCCGAATGTGCTCGGCTACGATCCGAACTACCGCAGCCCGGTGCCCTACGATCCGGCCCTGGCCAATGCGCTGCTGGACCGCCATGGCTACGACCGACGCGATGCCGATGGGTTCAGGCGCGCGCCTGGCGGCAAGCCGCTGACCCTGACCATGCACAGCGAAGCCACCGTCGGTGGCCGCCTGCGCGATGAGTTGTGGCGCAAGTGCCTGAACACGATCGGCCTGCGCGTGGTGTTCAAGTCGGACAAGAAGACCGAGATCATCAAGGCCTCACGCCTGGGCACGGTGCAGATGTTCGAGAGTAACTGGATCGCCGACTTCCCCGACGGCGACAATTTTTATCAGCTGCTGTACGGCCCCAACGCGGGCCGCGCCAACTACGCGCGCTTCAATCTCCCTGAATACAATATGCGCTACGAAAGAGCGCGTCTGCTCAGCGATGGTGCAGAGCGCAACAAGCTCTATTTCGAGCTCAATCAACTGCTCCACGCCTATAACCCATGGGTCCCATTGACCCATGTTCTCTCTGGCGACCTGCGTCATCCGTGGCTGAAAAACTACAAACGGCATCCAGTTGAATTCACGACCTGGCGTTACCTCGATGTCGATGTTGCGCAAAGAGCACGCTCGCCTAGAGCTAAGCGATAGATTTCGTTAGTTTTTCCTAAATAAAATATTCCCGCTGGTTATACTTCCCTCCGGATAATTCATTGGCACCTGCGAAATTTGTAGGCGTACTCTGGATTCACAACATAATGTAATGCTAAGAGCGAACTAGCCATTACGAACAGAGCAGGCCAGGCGCTGCACCTTGCAGCGCACCAATCTGGCCCAAGACCGCCAAGGGTAACGTTAGGAGAAACACGGTGAAACTGAAAAAACTGGCACGGATGATGGCCCTGATGGGCGTTTGCGCCCCGATGGTGGCACAAGCGCAGGCACAGGCGGAAGCGTCGATGCAGAGGGTGGAAATCACCGGCTCGAGCATCAAGCGCATCGCCAAGGAAGGCGCGCTGCCGGTCGAGATCATCTCGCGCAAGCAGCTTGAAGACCAGGGCATCGTGACGGCCGAACAGCTGATCGCCACCCTCAACGTCAACGGCAACGGTTCCGACAACCTGGCCTCGAACGCCGACGTCACCTCGGGCGCCCAGCGCGGCAATAACGGCGCCTCGAGCGCCAACCTGCGCGGCCAGGGCGCCGACTCCACCCTGGTCCTGCTCAATGGCCGCCGCGTCGCGACCCACGGCATGAAGGGTTCGGCGGTCGACCTGAACTCGATCCCGATGGCGGCGGTCGAGCGGGTCGAAGTGCTGAAGGACGGCGCCTCGGCCGTCTACGGCACCGACGCCATCGGCGGCGTGATCAACTTCATCCTGCGCAAGAACTACAAGGGCCTGGAGGCGCAAGCCTTCACCGACGTGACCGAAGCGGGCGGCGGCGAAATCGGCCGTGCCACCCTCACCGGCGGCTGGGGCGATCTCGACACCCAGGGCTGGAACGTGCTGGTCACGGCCGCCCACAGCGAGAACAAGGCGCTGCGCGGCGACCAGCGCGATTTCGTGAACACCTTCCAGCCGAATCGCGGCGTGTCGGTCGATACCCGCGGTACGCCGAGCGGCAACATCTTCGCCACGACCCTGGCGCCGACCCTGCTCTCGCCGAACGGCACCGGCCCGACCATCCCGGGCGGCGGCACCGTGGCCTATAACGGCATCAGCCTGCTCGACCTGCCGGGCGGCCCTGGCTGCGACAGCATCGATGGCATGGGCGCCTACGATGAAAAGCTGTGGGATTCGCCCGGCTCGGCCTATGGCTGCGCCTGGGACACCGGCCGCGCCGCCGTGCTGCAGCAACCGGTCAAGAACACCAATGCGCTGGCGCGCGCCACCTTCCGCTCGGGCGAGCACGAGTTCTTTGCCGAAGGCGTGGCCTCGCGCGTTGAAGTAGCCAAGCGCTTCTCGCCGAACCAGATCTCGCCATCGGCCTCGACCTTTGGTCCGACGTCGTTCTATCCGAGCACCGGCGCCGCGTACAACGATGTCTACAACAAGCTGGTCGCAGTGTTCCCGGGCATCGCCGCCAACTACGGCCGGCCGATCGCCTACCGCTGGCGCTGCATGGAGTGCGGCAACCGCGAGATCGAGACCGAAACCAAGGCCGGCCGCGTGCTGGTGGGCGCCGACGGTCCCCTGACCCTGTTCGGCAAGCGCTACGACTACCGGGTCGGCCTGTCGCGTGCCTTCAGCGAATCGGATTCGACGCTGGGCACCGGCTACAACTACACCCAGGCGCTGGCCAATGTGCTCGGTTCTGGCATCGTGAACCCGTTCCTGCTGCCGGGCCAGACCCAGAGCCAGGAAGCGATCGACGCGATCCGCGCCACCTCGGCTGCGGGCGTGGTGATGTATGGCGGCAAACAGACCCTGACCCAGTTCGACGCCGCGATCTCGGGCGAGCTGTTCAAGCTGCCGGCCGGTCCCGTGCTGGCTGCGCTGGGCACCGACCTGCGCCGCGAAGAGTACAAGTTCAACGGCGACCGCCGCGCCGCCAATGCGCGTCCGGCGATCCTGAACGCGCCGTTCGACGACGTCAATGCGCTCGACCAGGTTAGCCGCGACATCAAGGCGGTGTATGCCGAGGTGCTGGTGCCGGTGACCCAGGCACTGGAACTGACCTTCGCGATCCGCCGCGACGATTACACGGGCTTCGGCGCCACCACCAATCCGAAGGTCTCGTTCCGCTACCAGCCGATTCCGCAACTGATGTTCCGCGGCTCGTACAACGAAGGCTTCCGCGCGCCGTCGTTCAACCAGCTGTTCAACGGCATCACCGAGTCGCCCTACGCTGGCAAGGACCTGGCCGACCCGGCCACCTGTTCGATCGGCCGTGTCGACACCACCGTGCCGGGCTGCGAGGCGGTCAATCCGAATACGCTCACCGGCGGCAAGAATACGCTGGGACCGGAAACGGCCAAGCAGGCCAGCCTGGGCGTGGTGTTCGAGCCGACCAACTACTTCTCGGCCAATGCCGACCTGTGGGAGATCCGCAAAGAGAACACGATCGACTCGTTCAACGTGGCGACCATGGTGGCGAACTACGACCTGTTCCAGGACCAGTTCATTCGTGATCCGGCCACCGGCCAGCTGGCCTTCATCGACCAGCGCTGGCTCAATGCCGGCGAGCGCATCACGCGCGGTGTCGAGGTTGGCGCCCGCCTGAACGGCAAGTTCAGCACGGGTTCGGTCTGGAGCCTGGGCATCGACGGTTCGCGCCTGCTGGAGAAGAAGTCGCGCGCCACCCGCAACGCCGAATTCGGCGAGAGCGAAGTGGGCCGCTTCCTGTTCACCGGCGACCTGGGCCTGAAGTGGAAGCACAGCGCCTATGCCACCTACAAGTACGGCAACTGGAGCGGCATGCTGCAGAACATCTACCGTTCGGGCTATGACGACCAGGTGCTGCCGGGCGTGGCCAGCGGCCGCATCGTGCCGTCGAACTACCAGCGCAAGGTCGACGACTACTCGATCTTCAACCTGTCGGTGAACTACACGGGCTTCCAGAACCTGACCCTGACCGCGGGCGTCAAGAACCTGCTGGACGAGGATCCACCGTTTGCGATCACGTATGACAGCAACACCGGCGCCGGCAGCAGCTGGGAGCCGCGTGTCGCCGATCCGCGTGGCCGCTCGTTCACCCTCTTGGCGAACTACAAGTTCTTCTGATTGCTCTACACTGATGGCCCGCGCCGGGGAGATGTCCCACCTCCCCGGCGCGGGCCATTTTTTATTCGTAGACCCGTAACCTCCGCACGTCGTTCCCGCGCAGGCGGGAACCCAAGTCCTGCACGCGCAGCCGCAATGCATGAAAACTTGGGTCCCCGCCTGCGCGGGGACGACGTTGATTGACATCGCCATGAAAATCAGTCGTCGCAGTTTTGGCGCCGTCGCCGCCGCCTTGTCCCTGCCCACGTTTGCCGCAGCGCGTCCGCATGCCCCACGTCCCATGAAGAAGCTCATCAAACCACCCCGCCTGAAACAGGGCGACACCGTTGGCCTGATCGCACCCGGCGGCTACACCACCGACCGCGCCATCGAGAAGGCCGTGCGCAATATCGAAGCGCTGGGTTTCAAGGTCAAGCCCGGCGCCTACCTGCGCGAGGTGTTCGGCAACTACGGCGGTTCGGTGCAGCAGCGCCTGGCCGATTTACATGCGATGTTCGCCGATCCCGAGGTCAAGGCGATCTGGCCGATCCGCGGCGGCTCGGGTTGCATCTCGCTGCTCTCAAGCCTGGACTACGACCTGATTCGCCGTAACCCGAAGGTGTTGATCGGCTATTCCGACATCACCGCGCTGCATCTCGCGATCTACAAACAGACTGGCCTGGTGACCTTCCATGGTCCGGTGGCGTCGTCGACGATGACGCCATATTCGACCGAACACCTGATGGCGGTGCTCACCGAGCCGCAAGCGGGCTACACGATCCCGATGTCGCCTGAAAACGCCGAACGGGCGGCCAGCGAACCGCATTTTGGGGTCCATACCTTTACCCACGGCGTGGCGACCGGCCCGCTCATGGGCGGCAACCTGTCGCTGGTGGCGGCGCTGGCCGGCACGCCGTATGCGGCCGAGATCAAGGACAGCATCCTGTTCCTGGAAGAGGTGAACGAGGCGCCATACCGGATCGACCGCTGGATGACCCAGCTCGACCTGGCGGGCGGCTTCAGGAATGCGGCGGCGCTGGTGGTGGGCATTTGCGAAAACTGCGGGCCGGAGCATGAAGACATCTCGCTGACCCTTGAACGTACGCTCGGATTGCACCTGCATCCGCTGACCATTCCCGCGGTATCGGGCTATTCGATCGGGCATATCCGCAACCAGTTCACGCTGCCGATGGGGATCCAGGCCAGGATCGATACCAGGGCGCAGACGATTACCTTGTTGGAACCCGCGGTGTCGTAACGCGTCGGCTCATCGTGACCGAACCGTGCGACTCACCATCGATCCGGTACAGGTCTGGCACGTCGCCAGTGACGACGAAGCCGCAGCGCTCATACAACCGGCGCGCCGCCAGGTTGGTCGACAGCACATCCAGGTCGACCCATTCGAGCGGCGGCGTGGCGCCGGCCCACACCAGCGCATGGTCGACCAGCGCCTGGCCCAATCCCAGGCGCCGGGCATCGCGGTGCACGCCCATGCCGAGCAGGGTGCGGTGAAGGGATGCCGGCTCTGGCCGCGCACGCAGGTCGACATGGCCGGCGATACTGCCCGCGCCATCGAGGGCAATCCACACCCGGCGCCAGCCCGGCTGGCCATAGGGCGTATCGAGGCCGCCGGCAAACGCCGCAGCTTTCTCGGTTGGAAAGCGCGACAAGGCCCGCGACTGCGGCTGGAACAGGGCCGTGCCGGCCCGGCCATTGTCCTGCAGGTGATCATCGAGGTAGAGGAACAGCTGCGGCAGCCGTTCCGGTTCCAATGCCACGATGCGCAGGACAGGATCCATTACAGCGCGCGTGCGATCAGGATCTTCTGGATGTCGCTGGTGCCTTCGTAGATCTGGCACACGCGCACGTCGCGGTAGATGCGCTCGATCGGGAAATCGGCCACGTAGCCGTAGCCGCCAAACACCTGCATCGCGTTCGACACCACGTTCTCGGCCATCTCCGAGGCAAACAGCTTGGCCATCGCCGCTTCCTTCAGGCACGGCAGGCCCGCATCCTTCATCGACGCAGCATGCAGGATCAATTGGCGCGCGGCCTCGATCTTCATTGCCATCTCGGCCAGGCGGAACTGCACCGCCTGGTGCTCGAAGATCGGTTTGCCAAAGCTTTCGCGTTCCTTCGCATAGCTTAGGGCCGCCTCGTAGGCCGCGCGCGCCATGCCGACCGATTGCGAGGCGATGCCGATGCGGCCGCCCTCGAGACCCGACAGGGCGATCTTGTAGCCCATGCCTTCTTCGCCGATCAGATTCCCGGCCGGGATGCGGCAATTGTCGAACACGATCTGCGCCGTGTCCGATGAGTGCTGGCCCATCTTGTGCTCGATGCCGGCCACGATATACCCGGGCGTAGCGACCGGCACCCAGAACGCGCTGATGCCCTTCTTGCCAGCCGCTTTATCGGTGACCGCCATGACGATCGCCACGTCGCCATGCTTGCCACTGGTGATGAACTGCTTGGTGCCGTTGATGACGTAATGCTCGCCATCGCGGGTGGCCGTGGTGCGCAGCGCCGCCGCATCGCTGCCGGTATGCGGCTCGGTCAGGGCGAAGGCGCCCAGCAGCTCGCCTTGCGCGAGAGGCCGCAGCCAGCGCTGCTTCTGTTCTTCGCTGGCATACATCATGGCGATGCTGCACACCGGGCAGTTATTGACCGAGATGATGGTCGAGATGCCGCCGTCGCCGGCCGCGATTTCCTCGAGCACCAGCGCCAGCGAGACGTAGTCGAGGCCTGCGCCGCCGTACTGTTCGGGCACCGCCACGCCGAAGGCGCCGAGAGCCGCCAGCTCCTTCAGTTCCTCTTTCGGGAAGTGGTGCTCGCGGTCCCAGCGCGCGGCGTTGGGGGCCAGGCGCTCTTGCGCAAAGCTGCGCAGGGCGTCGCGGATCATCTGGTGTTCTTCGCTCAGGATCATGGTGTCTCGTCTGTTTTTTGCAGGTATGGGTGAAGGCTTACCAGGCGATCGGTGTGCCGTCGTGGTTCAGGAAGCTGCCGTTGGCGCTGGCATCGAGGCTCGCCAGGGTGGCGCGCAGGTCGCGCACACTGTGCTCCGGAGTCAAGCTGGCGCTGCCACCGCCCATATCGGTCTGGACCCAGCCGGGGTGGAAGGCGATGCAGGTCACGCCCTGGGCGCCGTAGGTGATCGAGGCATCCTTCAGCACGGAGTTGAGCGCGGCCTTGCTGGCGCGGTACAGTGTGCCTTCGGTACCGGAGCGCTCGCCGATCGATCCCATGCGCGAAGACAGCACGGCCAGCTTGCCGCGGGTGTCGGCCAGCAGCGGCGCGACGACCGGGATCAGGCGCATGCTCGCCAGCACATTGGTATGCATGACGGTATCGAATTCGGGGCCGGTCGGGAAGCTGCCGTGGGTCGGGCCATAAACGCCGGCCACCAGCCAGGCGCTGTCGATCTGCTCGTCGTCGAGGCGCCAGGCCAGCGCCGCGATCGAGTCGGCCTGCGTGACGTCGAGCTGGTGCGCCTCGGCGCCCAGGTGGGCCAGTTCGTCGCAGTCTTGCTGCTTGCGCGCGGTGGCGATGACGCGCCAGCCATCGGCCCGGTACTGGCGGACCATTTCGTGGCCGATGCCGCGCGAGGCGCCGATGATCAGTGCAGTGGGCATGATGAACTCCTTGTGAACGTTGTTTGAAAATACGTCTTCAATGTTCGCATGGTTTGTTCATCATTGCCGCGCACCGGGCGAACCGGCTTACACCAGCTCGACCGCCATCGCGGTGGCTTCGCCGCCGCCGATACACAGCGATGCCACGCCGCGCTTGCCGCCGGTGCGCTTGAGCGCGCCGAGCAGGGTGACGATGATGCGTGCGCCCGAGGCGCCGATCGGATGGCCCAGCGCGCAGGCGCCGCCGTGGATGTTGACCTTGCTGTGCGGGATGTCGAGGTCGCGCATGGCGGCCATCGGCACCGCGGCGAAGGCTTCGTTGATCTCGAACAGGTCGACGTCGCCCGCCGTCCAGCCGGTCTTCTTGAACAGCTTCTGCATCGCGCCGATCGGGGCGGTGGTGAACAGGTTCGGTTCCTGGGCGTGGGTAGCATGGCCCAGCACGCGCGCGATCGGGGTCAGGCCCAGTTGTTTCGCTGTCGATTCACGCATCATCACCAGCGCGGCGGCGCCGTCGTTGATCGACGACGACGAGGCGGCGGTCACGGTGCCGTCCTTCTTGAACGCAGGTTTCAACGACGGGATCTTGTCGACCTTGGCCTTGAGCGGGCCTTCGTCCTTGTCGATCACGGTGTCGCCGGCGCGGCTGGTGACAGTGACCGGGGCGATTTCCCAGTCGAAGCCACCATCCGTGCTGGCGGCTTGCGCGCGCTTGACCGATGCGATCGCGAACGCATCCTGTTCCTCGCGCGTGAACTGATAGGTGGCCACGCACTCTTCGGCGAAGGTACCCATCGAGCGGCCTTCGCCGGTCTTCTCGTTGCGCGAGTAGGCGTCTTCGAGGCCGTCGAGCATCATGTGGTCGAACATCGGCGCGTGGCCGATGCGGTAGCCGCCGCGCGCCTTCGGGATCAGGTAGGGCGCGCCGGTCATCGATTCCATGCCGCCTGCGACCACGATGTCGGCGCTGCCGGCCACCAGCTGGTCGTGGGCGAAGATGGCGCTCTGCATCGCCGAGCCGCACATCTTGGACAGGGTGACGGCGCCGGTCGACATCGGCAGGCCGGCCTTGATCAGCGCCTGGCGCGCCGGGGCCTGGCCCTGGCCGGCCATCAGGCAGTTACCGAAATAGACGTGCTCGACCGACTCAGGGGCGACGCCGGCGCGCTCGACCGCGGCCCTGATCGCCACCGCGCCGAGGTCGCTTGCGGTCTTGGAAGAAAAATCGCCCTGGAAGGCGCCCATCGGGGTGCGCGCTGCGCCGACGATAACGACTGGATCATTCATGGTGTGTGTCTCCGAAAAAGGTGGTGTTCGCTTACACCGTTGAAGCCTGATCCGTCGTCCCCGCGAAGGTGGGGACCCAGGTTACTCGCGTCCTGATAGCATTGGATGTCGCTGGACTGCGTGCAAACCTGGGTTCCCGCCTGCGCGGGAACGACGTGCTGACGCCAACAAGAAATAATTTATGCCGTTTCACCGAACAGCTCACGGCCGATCAGCATGCGGCGGATTTCGCTGGTGCCGGCGCCGATCTCGTACAGCTTGGCGTCGCGCCACAGGCGGCCGACCGGGTATTCATTGATATAGCCGTTGCCGCCCAGGGTCTGGATCGCTTCGCCCGCCATCCAGGTGGCCTTCTCGGCGCTGTACAGGATGGCGCCGGCGGCGTCCTTGCGCAGGGCGCGCACTTGCTCTGGCCCGGTGGCGCGGTCGCAGGCCTGGCCCACGGCGTACACATAGGCGCGGCAAGCCATCATAGTCGAATACATATCAGCGATCTTGCCCTGCATCAGCTGGAACTCACCGATCGCCTGGCCGAACTGCTTGCGGTCGTGGATATATGGCACCACGACATCCATGCAGGCCGACATGATGCCCAGCGGACCACCGGACAGCACGGTGCGCTCGAAGTCCAGGCCCGACATCAGCACATTGACGCCTTTGCCGACACCGCCCAGCACGTTTTCAACAGGTACTTCGCAATCCTGGAACACCAGCTCGCCAGTGTGCGAGCCGCGCATGCCCAGCTTGTCCAGTTTCTGCGCGATCGAGAACCCTTTGCATCCTGTTTCGATCAGGAAGGCGGTCATGCCGCGCGCACCAGCCTCGAGGTCGGTCTTGGCGTACACCACCAGGGTATCGGCATCAGGGCCGTTGGTGATCCACATCTTGTTGCCGTTCAGGACGTAGCGATCGCCCTTGAGGTCGGCGCGCAGCTTCATGCTCACCACGTCGGAGCCGGCGTTCGGCTCGGACATCGCCAGCGCGCCGATGTGCTCGCCCGAGATCAGCTTGGGCAGATACTTGCGTTTTTGTTCTTCGTTGCCGTTGCGCTTGATCTGGTTGACGCACAGGTTCGAGTGGGCGCCATATGACAGGCCGACCGAGGCCGAGGCACGCGAGATCTCTTCCATGGCCACGATATGGGCCAGGTAACCCATATTCGCGCCGCCGTATTCTTCGCTGACGGTAATGCCCAGCAGGCCGAGTTCGCCCATCTTCTTCCACAAGTCCATCGGGAACTGGTCGCTGTGGTCGATCTCGGCGGCGCGCGGCGCGATCTCGGCCGCGGCGAATTGTTGGACTGCTTCGCGCAGCGCGGCGATGTCTTCGCCATGGTCAAAGGTCAAGCCTGGAAGATGCAGCATGTCGTCCTCACGGTGAACGGTGGTTGGGTTGGTGCCAATGCAGGAATATCATACTCGCCCATTACGTTAACGTAAACGTCAACCAACGGGTGAAAAAAAGGCGCAACCGATATGTGCGCCCGATTACAGCCGGCTCAGGCTGCAGCGGTATTGCCGCTTACGTCCTCGCTGAGCAGGCGTCGGCATTCGTCTTCGTGGGCCGAGATTTCTTCAAGCGCCATTTCGATATCCGCCCGCTGCTGCTCCAGGGTCAGCCGCTGCTGGGCCAGCACGCCCAGGAAGCGATCGATCTGGGCGGCGGTGTCCTTCGGCGACTCATACATGTCGACGATGCTCTTAATTTCAGACAAGGTCAGGCCGAGGCGCTTGCCGCGCAGGGTCAGTTTCAGGCGGGTGCGGTCGCGCGGGGTGTATACGCGGTTGCGTCCGCCCACGCCTTCGCGCATGGGACTGAGCAGGCCCTGGTCTTCATAAAAACGGATCGCCCTGGCGGTGATGTCGAATTCGCGTGCCAGTTCGGCGATGGTAAAGGTAGTAGGCATGGGTTCCGGAGCGGTTGGGAAACGATGGCGGGAATCGCTTAGAATCAAAAAACGATACCCTGGTTGCCGTTTACGTTAACTGTCTCGCCGCATTGTAGCGCGCTCCTCGCGCCCGGAAAACGAAAGATTGCCATGAATGCCCTCGAAGCCCAGCTGGATTATCCGTTTGGCGACACCATCCCCGCGCCCGGCGCCATCCACGATGTCTTGCCCGGCCTGCGCTGGGTACGCATGCCGCTGCCATTTGCGCTGGATCATATCAATGTGTGGCTATTGGCAGACAAGATCGAGGACCGCCGCGGCTGGAGCCTGATCGACACCGGCGCCGGCACCGACGCCACCCGCGCCGCCTGGGAACAGGTGCTGGCTGATGGCCTGGACGGCCAGCCGCTGGTGCGGGTGATCGCCACCCACTGCCACCCCGACCATGTCGGCCTGTCCGGCTGGCTGACCGAGCGCTTTGACGCACCGTTCTGGACCACCACCGGCGAGTTCGGTTTCATGCGCATGATGGCAGCCGCGCTACCAGGCGTGGACGGTCCGTCGGCCATTCCCCATTTCGAGCGCCATGGTTTGATGAATATGGCGATGCTGGAACAAATGCGTAGCCGGCGCAACTATTATCCTTCTCTGGTACCATCGGTACCGGAATCTTATACTCGTCTGCAGGATGGCCAAGTCGTCAGTATCGGTGGCAATGCATGGCGGGTGATTATCGGCTTTGGGCACTCGCCGGAACATGCTTCGCTATATTGCGCAGCGTTGAACGTACTGGTGTCGGGCGATATGGTATTGCCGCGTATCTCGACCAATGTCTCGGTATTCGCGGTGGAGCCGGAAGGCAATCCGCTTCAGCTCTACCTCGATTCGCTGTCGGCATTTGCCGACTTGCCGGCGGACGTGCTGGTGTTGCCGGCGCATGGCAAGCCGTTCCGCGGCCTGCATACCCGTATCGCCCAACTGCGTGAGCATCATGTGGCGCGCCTGGCCGAGGTGGTTGAGGCCTGCGCCACGTCACAATCGGCGATGGATATCGTGTCGGTGATGTTCCGCCGGCCGCTCGATGCGCACCAGCTCAGCTTTGCCCTGGGCGAGGCGCTGGCTCACCTGCACAAGCTGTGGTACGACGGCGAATTACACCGATTGAAAGGTAACGATGGCGTGTTCCGATTCCAACAATTCTCACATTGAGGTTGTAACCGCTTGATACAAATTTTTTGGTACGAGCATTCCGGTTAAGTTGTCTAAGTAAAGCTGCGTACACTTATTCATTTCGGATAATAGAAAATTTAATGAGAATCATTCTACGCTGTATTGCTGTTGGGAATTGGTCGCACTCGGCGTAAAAACTCTTAAATAACCACATCATTGTTACATTTTAGTTGTATGATTTGGACCTTTGGCTCCTCATCCATAAGGTAGAGAAGTCACCCGTCAAGCCTCATAACCAGTATCACGATGAACTCAACGAATGAACGGGAGAGCTTCAGCGAACGGCTGCAGCAGGCCCTGAAAAACGCGCATTACTCGCCCGATAGCCCGACCCGCCTTGCCCGAGAATTTAATATCCGCTTCGAAGGCCGTCCCATCACGGTCCATGCCGCCCGTAAATGGCTGGTAGGCGAAGCCATCCCTACTCAAGAAAAGCTGCGCATGATCGCCCAATGGCTGGGCGTGCCGGCTGACTGGCTGCGTTTCGGCGGCGCCGAACAGGTTGCCAGTACCGATGCCGCCAATGGCGGCGCCCGCTTTGAATCGGCGGACGTCAAGCTGATTGCCGATCTGCAACGCCTGGATGAACACCACCGCCAACTGGCGCGCGAGTTCATCCGCATGCTGGTGCGCATGAACCACCAGAAAGTGGAAGCCAAGTAAGCTTTAGGCTTCAAGTTTCTACGCTGCACTTTTTGCATGCAGAACGGCACAAACAGCCTTGGCTGGTTCATAATCTGATCAGGTGGCGGGGCTTCCCGCCATCGTCCCAGGTTCACCAGGAGCAGCTGACGCATGCGAAACAACTACGCCAATACCGCCCAGCTCAAGGATCTGATGACTGCGCCGCCGATGACGGCAGCGCGTCATGCTGAATTGATGCGAGAGCGCAACGCCCGGCGACGGATGCTTGAAGAGGCGCGTGAGTTGAAGAAGTCCGAAGACAAGCAATACGACGACAAGCGCTGATGACGTAGCGCCGGCAGGACGCCGGCGCCGCGCTTCACGCGTCCTGTTCGCCCTTCATGCCGCCCCAGCGGGCGGCTTGGGCATTCTCTATCCCTAATAAATCCACCGCGCGGTCCACCGTGTGCTCGACCATGTCCGCGATCGTCGCCGGCCGGTGATAAAAGCTCGGCAGGGGAGGGAAGATGATGCCGCCCATCTCGGTCACGGCCGTCATATTGCGCAGGTGGGCCAGGTTGAACGGCGTTTCGCGCACCATCAACACCAGGCGCCGGCGTTCCTTGAGGATCACGTCGGCTGCGCGTGTCACAAGGTTATCGGAAAGACCATGGGCCACCGCCGCCAGCGTTTTCATCGAGCAGGGGGCGATCACCATGCCGTCGGTCTGGAACGAACCGCTGGCGATCGAGGCGCCGATATCGCGGTTACGGTGGACGACATGGGCCAATGCTTCGGCATCGCGCCGCTGCAGGCCGAGTTCCTGGTGCAGGGTGAGAGTGGCGGCGTCGGAGATGACCAGGTGGGTCTCGACGCCTGGGGTGGCGTGCAGCCGCCGCAGCAGCTGCACGCCATAGGTCGCGCCGGTCGCGCCGGTGATGGCGATGACGATCCGGCGCGGACGCTCAGCCATGCAATCAGCCGTTTTTCAGCAGGGTCTGCAGTTCGCCGGAATCGTACATCTCGTTCATGATGTCGGTGCCGCCGATGAACTCGCCGTTCACGTACAGCTGGGGCACGGTTGGCCAGTTCGAGAAGTCCTTGATGCCTTGGCGAACTTCAGGGTCATCCAGCACATTGACGGTGGCGACATTGTCGACGCCGCAGGCTTTCAGGATCTGGATGGCACGGCCCGAGAAGCCGCACTGCGGGAACTGGGCGGTGCCCTTCATGAACAGCACCACCGGGGTGGAGGTCACGGTTTCTTTGATCCAGGTTTGCACGTCGCTCATTTGATTCTGCCTTGAAGGAAAGGGATAAGTAGATGGCGACATTCTATAAGAAATCGACCTTGAGGGCAGCGCCATCAAGGTCGCCCCCGCGCAGGCGGGGGCCAGCTTAGCCTGAACAACCACGCTCTGTTGCCAGAACACCCATGCGGTATCATCAACCGGTTCAAGATTAACTAGAAAGACGATGAAGACATTTGCTACCTTGCCACCTGTCGCGATGTGGGTGTTCGCGGCCTTGCTGGGGCTGCCCGCCTTGTACGACATCGCCGGTGCTGTCGCGCGCGCTTGGTTTGCCGGAATTTTCTTTGCGCTCGGGCCGCTGATGATGGCGCTGTACCTGGCCTGGTGCGCGCTGCAGTGCCGGGCCGGCCGCACGGCGCTGCTGGAGTCGCCGCGCGTGACCTTGATCGGTTATATCTGCTTTGGCGCCTTTGTCGGCAGCTTCCTGGTCAAGATCATCACCCAGGGCTCATCGCTGAAGCTGGCTGGGTATGCGGCCGGCATTGCGGTATGATTCGCCGGTTTGTCATCTCATTTGTCATCTGATTATCGGAGTAAACATGCAGCAACCTCGCCCGCGCGTACCGTCGCCGAACATGAACTTCGTGATCGCTGCCCTGCTGGGCGTTCCTGGCATGCTCAACATCTACGGCGGCTTCACCCGTTCCAGTCCGGGCGACATCCTGTCCGGCCTGGCGGCGCTGGTGTATGCCGTGCTGCTGGTGCGTGACGCCCTGCACATCAAGAAGACCGGCCTGCCGGCGATTCCACAGGCGCGGATGCTGTTGATCGGGTTTGGTTGCCTGACGGTTTACCTGATCGGCATGTTCATGAAGCACAGCGGCTGATGCATTGAACGTGTGGACGGCACAGCCGTCCACACCTCACCTATTTACGCAGCTTGGCGAAGGCATCCGCCATCGCGTTATTGGCCTGCGGCGCCGAACGTTCCTGGCGCTGATGCTGGGCCACCCGCTTGGCGTCGTTGCGGTCGCCGCGCTGCTCCGGCCGCGCACCAGCCTGTGGCGCGCTGTCCGACAGGCGCATGGTGAGCGCGATGCGCTTGCGCTTGGGATCCACTTCCAGCACTTTCACCTTCACCACCTGGCCGGCCTTGACCACCGTGTGCGGGTCCTTGACGAAGGTGTTCGACAGCGCCGAGATGTGCACCAGGCCATCCTGGTGCACGCCGATGTCGACAAACGCACCGAAGGCCGCGACGTTGGTCACCACGCCTTCCAGGATCATGTCCGGCCGCAGGTCCGAGATCTCCTCGACGCCTTCCTTGAAGGTGGCGGTGGTGAATTCGGGACGCGGATCGCGGCCCGGCTTTTCCAGCTCCTTCAGGATGTCGCTCACGGTCGGCACGCCGAATTTTTCATCGGCATACTTCGCTGGAGACAGGCCTTTAAGCAAAGTGCTGTCGCCGATCACGGCCTTCATGTCGCGCTTCACATCGGCCAGGATCTTCTCGACCACCGGATACGATTCCGGGTGCACCGCCGACGCGTCCAGCGGATTGGCGCCGTTCACCACGCGCAGGAAGCCCGCCGCCTGCTCGAAGGTCTTGTCGCCCAGACGCGGCACTTTTTTCAGCGCGGCGCGCGAGGCAAACGCGCCGTTGGCGTCGCGGTAGGCCACGATACCTTGCGCCACCGTGTTGGACAGGCCCGAGACCCGCGCCAGCAGCGGCGCCGAGGCGGTGTTCACATCCACCCCCACCGCATTCACGCAATCCTCGACCACCGCGTCAAGGGAGCGCGCGAGCTGGGTCTGCGATACATCGTGCTGGTACTGGCCGACGCCGATCGACTTCGGATCGATTTTCACCAGTTCGGCCAGCGGATCCTGCAGGCGGCGCGCGATCGAGACCGCGCCGCGCAGCGAGACATCCATATCGGGTAGTTCGCGCGAGGCGAATTCGGACGCCGAATACACCGAGGCGCCGGCTTCCGACACCACGATCTTGGTCAGCTTGAGATCCGGCAGCTGTTTGATCAGGTCCTGCGCCAGCTTGTCGGTTTCGCGCGAGCCGGTTCCATTGCCGATCGAGATCAGCGATACCTTGTGCTTGGCGGCCAGCTGGCCCAGCGTGTGCAGCGCGCCATGCCAGTCGTTGCGCGGCTGGTGCGGATACACGGTGGCGGTGTCGACCACCTTGCCGGTGGCGTCGACCACTGCCACTTTCACGCCGGTGCGCAGGCCAGGGTCCAGGCCCATGGTGGCGCGCTGACCGGCCGGCGCCGCCAGCAGCAGCGCTTTCAGATTGCGCGCGAAGACGCCGATCGCGTCCTGTTCGGCCTTGTCGCGCAGGGCGCCCATCAACTCGGTATCGAGGTGCATGAAGCTTTTGACGCGCCAGGTCCAGCGCGCGCTGTCCTGCAGCCATTTGTCGGCAGGGCGGCCTTGCGCCTTGATGCCGAAGCGCGCCGCGATGCGGCCTTCGCACGGGTTCAATGGCGCGTCCCATTTCGGTTTCTCGGGTTCGGTGTCCAGGCGCAGGCTCACGTCGAGCACGCCCTCGCGGCGGCCGCGCAACAAAGCCAGCGCGCGGTGCGAAGGCACGGCGGCCAGCGGCTCGTTGTAATCGAAGTAGTCGGCGAACTTCTCGCCCTCGTCTTCCTTGCCGGCGACGACCTTGGATTCGACCACGCCGTGGTCCTGCACGTATTCGCGCAGCGATTGCAGCAGTTCGGCGTCTTCGGCGAAGCGCTCCATCAGGATCTGGCGCGCGCCATCCAGGGCTGCCTTGGTATCCGCCACGCCGGGATTGGCGCCGCCATCGGCATTCGTGAAGGCTTCGCGCAGGTAGCCGCTTGCGGCTTCTTCGGGCGTGAGCGTGGGGTCGGCCAGCAGGCTCTCGGCCAGCGGCGCCAGGCCGGCCTCGATCGCGATCTGGGCCTTGGTGCGGCGCTTCTGCTTGTACGGCAAATACAGGTCTTCGAGCCGGGTCTTGTCTTCGGCCAGGGCGATCGCCTGCAGCAGCTCGGGCGTCATCTTGTTCTGTTCCGTGATCGACGCGATGATCGAGGTACGGCGGTCTTCGAGTTCGCGCAGGTAGCGCAGGCGTTCTTCCAGCAGGCGCAGCTGGATGTCGTCAAGGCCCCCGGTCGCCTCCTTGCGGTAGCGGGCGATGAAGGGCACGGTGGCGCCTTCGTCGAGCAGGGCGATGGCGGCGGCCACCTGGGCCGGCCTGGCGGCGAGTTCTTGGGCGAGGCGTTGTTCGATGGATGGCAGCATGGATCGTGAATCGTTGTATCGAAGGTCGAACGGTCAATGATACGCGCTCGTCGACGATGCGCCAGTCTTGACAGCGCCACACGAACATGAGAGAACAACCGGTTGACATAGAAGCGTGCGGATTGCGCACTGATGAGATTTGTCCGCTACGTGCGATTCCGAACAAAACGGAAGTGTTCGTATGCGAGATAATGCCGTTTATTGCCTTTTTTGATACGAAGCCACGAGACCCAATGACGACAGTCGATTATCTTCGCGAGAAAGCCGGCGACGCAGCCCCGGTCCGCGCTCCTGCACGTTCCCCGGCGCTCCCGGCGCCGGTGGTGAGCTGGTTGCAGCGGGTCGAGGCGGCGGCGCATCCCCAGCCGAAGCTGACCGACGAAGTCGTCGACCCCAAGGCAGCCCAATACAAATTCGTCTACGTGATGGCGCCCACCAGCGGTGGCCGCCACGTCGCGCTGTGCCTGTGCAAGGCGCGCCTGCGCCCCAATGGCGACGTGGCCGCGGCCAGCCCGGTCAGCGAAGTGTTCTCGCTGCTGTCGGCGCCGCCCGCTTATCTCGAAGGCGATGACGTCGACCTGGTGCGCTTCTTCATCGCCATGCGCAGCGGGTCGGCCCAGGGCACCAGCGCCACCGAACCCAAAGGCAAGGTGGGCGCGATCCTGCTGCAGATGCTGCTCGAACAGGGCAAGCTGCTGTGGGCGAACTCGTGGTCCGACATGGCCAGTGGCCTGGTCTACCCGCTGCAGTGCGGCCCGACCCGCCTGGCCAGCCTGGCCTGGCGCGACGAAGGCCGCGTGGCCAAGCTCGGATGGTCGGTGGAGCCGGTGGGCGGCACGGCCACCCACAGCGCGGCCGACCAGATCGACTACATGCTGCCGACCGATCCGCCGTGGTACATCGACAACCTGTCGTGCGGGCCGCTCGAACTCAATCGCGGCGGCGTCGACATCTCGCTGGCCGAATTGCAGGCCCTGGTAGCGCAAGCCCCGGCCTTGAGCGGCACCGATAAAAAGCGCGTCTCGCAGCTGCTGCTGGCCCACGGCCTGCAGGCCCTGATGCCGCTGCCGCAGCCGCTGACCCAGCGCCTGCGCAACGATGTCAAACCGATTCCGCACCTGATGCTCGACGCGGTGCAGCTGGCCGACGGCAACGTCACGCGCTGGCACGACTTCGCCGTGCTGGCCTTCGACTACGACGGTCAGCGCGTTTCGTTCGACCCGTCGCAGCGCGTGGTGCGCCAGATCGGCGACCTCACCGAGATCATCGAGCGCGATCCCAAGGCCGAAAGCGACGCCCTCGATAAACTGGGCGAGATTGGCTTTCGCAAACCGGCCACCGCGCCGTTCAACGCCATGGCCGGCGCCCTGCAGCTCGAGAGCCAGGCGCACTGGCTGCGCTTCGCCGAGAACGACGTCGACGCCCTGTCCGACGCCGGCTGGCACCTGCAGAAATCGAACAAGTATCGCTACGACGTGGTCCCGGTCGAAGACTGGTATGCCGACATCGACGAACCGCTAGAGGCAGGCAATGCCTGGTTCGAGCTCGAACTGGGCATCGTGGTGGCCAAGAAGCGCGTGCCGCTGCTGCCGGTGCTGGTGCAGCTGATCCGCGGCGCGCCGCTCGAATTCGATCCGAGCGTGCTGGCCGCCCATGCCGAGGATGACCAGATGCTGGCCGTGCTGCCCGATGGCGAGCGCGTGGCGCTGCCGTGGGGCCGCCTCAAGCCCATCCTCGCCACCTTGGGCGAGCTGTACTTCAACGACAAGATCAAGGGCAAGCTGCGGCTGTCGACCCTGGACGCCGCCCGCCTCGAAGAACTGGCGCGTGGCGTCGAGCTGCGCTGGACCGGTGGCGAGCGCCTGCGCGAGACCGGCCGCAAGCTGAGCCAGTTCGGCGCGGTCAAGAAGGTCGAAGCGCCGGCCGGCTTGCAGGCTACCTTGCGCGACTACCAGCTCGATGGCCTGTCGTGGATGCAGTTCCTGCGCGAGTACGACCTGGGCGGCATCCTGGCCGACGATATGGGTCTCGGTAAAACGGTGCAGACCCTGGCCCACATCCTCACCGAGAAAGAAGCCGGCCGCCTTACCAGCCCGGCGCTGGTGATCGCCCCGACCAGCCTGATGGCCAACTGGTTCGACGAAGCCGCGCGCTTCGCGCCAAGCCTCAAGGTCCTGCTGTTGCAGGGTAAGGAGCGCATGGACCTGTTCGACCAGATCGACGGCGCCGACATCGTGCTCACCACCTATGCGCTGCTGCCGCGCGACGAGGAAGAACTGCGCAAGCACCACTATCACCTGGTGATCCTGGACGAATCGCACTACATCAAGAACACCCGCTCCAAGGCGGCGCAGACGGCCGGCTCGCTCGACGCCAGCCATCGCCTGTGCCTGTCCGGCACCCCGCTCGAGAATCACCTGGGCGAGCTGTGGTCGCAGTTCCACTTCCTGCTGCCAGGCCTCTTGGGCGACGAAAAGACCTTCAATACCCAGTTCCGCCATCCGATCGAACGGCAGGACGACCCGGTGCGCCGCACCCTGCTCAATCGCCGCATCCGTCCCTTCCTGCTACGCCGCACGAAGGACCACGTGGCCAAGGAACTGCCACCGAAGACCGAGATGGTGCGCCGCATCGAGCTGTCCGGCCCGCAGCGCGACCTGTACGAGACCGTGCGCCTGGCGATGGACAAGAAGGTGCGCGACGAGATCGACCGCAAGGGCGTGGCGCGCAGCCAGATCGTGATCCTCGAGGCGCTGCTCAAGCTGCGCCAGGTGTGCTGCGATCCGCGCCTGGTCAAGTCGATGCCGTCCAAGAAGAACACGGCGGCGGTGTCAGCCAAGTTGACGGACCTGATGCAGATGGTCGAGGATTTGCTGGGCGAGGGCCGCAAGATCCTGGTGTTCTCGCAGTTCACCAGCATGCTCGGCCTGATCGAGGAAGAACTCGACGCGCGCAACATCCCGTACGCCATCCTCACCGGCGAGACGCGTGACCGCTCGGCCCAGGTAGCGGCCTTCCAGCAGGGCGCGGTGCCAATCTTCCTGATCAGCCTGAAGGCCGGCGGTGTGGGTCTCAACCTGACCGCGGCCGATACCGTGATCCACTACGACCCGTGGTGGAATCCGGCGGCCGAAAATCAGGCGACCGACCGCGCCTGGCGCATCGGGCAGGACAAACCCGTGTTCGTCTATAAACTGATTGCGAAGGGCACGCTGGAAGAAAAAATCCAGCTGCTGCAGCAGAAGAAATCCGAACTGGCGCAGTCGATCCTGTCCGAAGGCGAATCGCAGAAAATGGCGCTGACGCAGGAAGACCTGCAGGCGATCTTCGCGCCGCTGGACGATTAACCGGTGTCGATCGTGCCGGCGCTGGCTGTCGTTGCACTGCGCTGAGCGCTGCCAACAAAAAAACACGCGGCGCAAGGCCGCGTGGGAACATCTTATTTGTAGAAGGCTTCGACCTTGCCCTTGAGCTTGATCAGCATCGGCTTGCCCTTGCGATCGAGGGTCTTGCCGGCGGCGACCTTGATCCAGCCTTCGCTGAGGCAGTATTCTTCGACGTCGTAGCGATCCTTGTCGTTGAAACGGATGCCAACATCGTGCTGGAACACATCACGGTTATGGAATGGGCTGCTCGGATCGATCGACAGCCGGTCTGGGAGCGGGGGGAGGGTTGCGGTATCGTTCATGGCGCGAATTATCCCTCAACTTGCCGCAAGGTGGCGCATTTGTTTGTACAGGCGCCCCGTGGTCAGGCGCCGCCAGGCGGTAATCATGGCTTGCCGGCAGAGAGATATTTCACAAACATTGTTCTGCAGCTGTATACTTGCTGGTAAAACTGAATCGTTGCCAGCTGGTTAAGAAAGAACCTTGATGAAGTCCAGCCCCCATGCCGCCGCCCCGCCTGCCGTCCCGGACCGTCCTGACGACGAAGCGCTGTCGGCCAGGCAGTTCCGCACGATCGCCGAACTGTGCGGCGACGTTGCCTTTGCCATCGCGCTGCCCACGCGCCACCTCGATTACCTGAGCCCCGCCTTCAGTGCGCTCAGCGGCTTCAAGACCGAGGCGCTGCAGGGGGCGCTCGACGGCGACGGCGCCTCGCCCCTGGCGCCGCTTGCGGCATGGTTGCGCGAGGCGGCCGCCGGCCAGCCCGGGGTGCGCAGCCAGCGTGAATTCGACCTGCTCGACGCCGAGGGCCGGCCGCTGGCGCTGGATGCGCTGGCGATGGTCCCGCTGGACGATGGCGCGACCCTGGTGGGCGTGCTGCGCGACCTGTCCGCGCGGCGCGGTCATCAAAGCGAGCAAAAGCGTTTCGCCAGCATGCTCAACCACGAATTCCGCACTCCGCTGGCAACCATCGACGGCGCCATCCAGCGCCTCGAGGCGACCTCGAACCACGCCGACGAGCCGACCCGTGCGCGCTACCGCAAGATCGGCGCCGCGGTCGACCGCCTGATCGGCATGCTCGACGAATACCTGTCACCTGACCGCATGGCCGCGCTGGGCCGCGTGCGCCAGCCGAACACGATCACCGTGAGCGACCTGGTCGAGACCGGCGCCACCCAGATCCGCACTGCCGGCCGCGAAGCCGTGCTGCGGCTGGACGAATTGTCCGCCGGCGACAAGCTGCAGCAGACGCTGCGCGGCGAGCCGGAAGGGCTGCGGCTGGCGCTCAAGGTCCTGATCGACAATGCGCTGGCATTTTCGCCGCCATCGGCCGCCGTGATCCTGCGCGCGCGGCGCAGCGGCGGCGGGATCGAGCTGGCGGTGCTCGATGGCGGCGCCGGCGTGCCGCCGGACGATGTGACGCGGGTGTTCGACAAAGGCTACCGCGGCCGCAACGCCGCCGGCCTGCCCGGCAGCGGCCTGGGCCTGTACATGGCGCGCTCGATCGTCGAGGTGCATGGCGGGGTACTGAGCCTGGCGCCGGGCGAAGAAGGCGCCGGCGCCGAATTCCGTCTCTGGATGCCGGCCTTGGGCCTATAGAAGAACAACTCCTTGCCTCGAACCCGCCTCAGCAGTGATAATCGGACCGCGACCCGGCATGGATAACGCTACCATTGGTATCATTGCCGAGTTATTGAACAATATGGCCAAGGCATGACGCAGATATTGATTGTTGAAGACAACGGCGAGTACGCCGACGACATGGCCGAGTTCCTGAAGGAGCTCGACCATGACGTGTCGATCGCCAGGACCGCCAGCGAGATGTGGGCGGCGCTCACGCGCACGCCGGCCGCGGTGGTGGTGCTCGACCTGGGTTTGCCGGACGAAGACGGATTCAACGTGATCCCGCGCATGCGCCAGCTCTACCCCGAGATCGGCCTGCTGGTATTGACGGGCCGGGTAGCCTTCGACCACCGCATCCTGGGCCTGCGCCTGGGCGCCGACCATTACCTGACCAAGCCGATCAAGTTCCCCGAACTAGCGGCCCACATCGAGGCCCTGGACCGCCGCGTGCGCCCCCCCGACCCCACTCCCGCGCCAAGCAAATGGACCCTGCGCGTCAGCGCGCGCCAGCTCGAGCTGATGGGCAAGGTGATCGACCTGACCGAAAAAGAGTGCAACTTCTTGCACCTCTTGACGATCAACACCCGCCCCGTCCCCCGTCACGTGATCGTGGCCGGCATGGGCGGCGAAGACCCCGACGCCAGCCGCCGGGTCGACATGCTGGTCTACCGCCTGCGCAAGAAAGCCCGCTCCGGCCTCGGCCAGGACCTCCCCCTGCGCAGCGCCTACGGCGAAGGCTACAGCCTCTCCGCCGGCTTCACCCTCAATTAGGGTCAGAGTAGAATTATTGGCCAATTGCCACCCCGATAATTAGGGTCAGAGTAGAATTATTGGCCAATTTCTTCTGTAATTTTGCGCGGCTTACTCAAATTTGCGCAAAAGAGCACGGCGGTCATTGCTCCAAAGATGAGTCTTCAATAAATGGGGACAGAGTCAGCGTGATTCGTCGCCGGCTTGCGATTAATTAGGGACAGAGTCGATTTCTCGGGTAAAATCGCTGCTCAACATTTGAGCAGACGCCATGGCACGCCAACCCCGACTCATCGTTCCCGAGCAACCGCACCACGTCATCCAGCGCGGTAATAACCGTCAGGTGATCTTTCGCGAACAGGACGATTACCAGCGTTTCCTGGTCTGGCTCAAGGAAGGCGCCAAGTTCTACGACGTGGCGATTCACTCCTATGTGCTCATGCCAAACCACCTGCACCTGCTGGCCACGCCCAGCGACGCTGGCGGCCTGGCGCTCATGATGCAGAAGGTGGGCCGGCTGTATGTCCCCTGGTTCAATCACAAGTACGAGCGCAGCGGCGGCCTGTTCGAAGGGCGCTTCCGCACCTCGCTGATCGATTCGGATCGCTACTTCATGACCTGCAGCCGCTATATCGAGCTCAATCCGGTACGTGCGCAGCTCACCGGCGCGCCCGAGGACTATCCCTGGTCCAGCTATGCCCACCATGCCGGCATCCGCACCGACACCCTGGTCGGCGATCATCCCTTGTTCTGGAGCCTGGGTAATACGCCATTCCAGCGCGAAGCCGCGTATATCGACATGGTGCGGCAAGGCCTCAGCACGGAAGAGGTCGAGTTCATCACGGTCGCGATCCTGAAGAACCAGCCGCTCGGCTCGGTTAATTTCAAGAGCGAACTCGAGCAAAAAACGCAACGCCGGATCCTGCCGGCCAAGCGTGGACGCCCGTTCAATCCGCCTTTACCACCCCTTTCAGCCGTCCTGAACGGCTGATTCCTGACACGACGGCACGGTTATCCGTGCCGTTTTTCTTGGCTAAATTCTAAATAAAATCAAAGACTTAGCGCTTGACCCTATGATTTTGAACAATTCGAATTGACTCTGTCCCCAATTAATCGCCAAGACAAAAAGTTGTCAAACAATTCGACTCTGACCCTAATTATTCTGGTTGACGGGGTATTTTGCAGTGCACTATTCTCGGTATTCGATCCCCGAAAAGTTGTGGAGAATGTCGCATGATTGCCCAAGGTTTGTATGATCCCGCCAATGAACACGATGCCTGCGGCGTCGGCTTCATCGCCCACATCAAGGGCAACAAGAGTCATTCGATTATTGAACAGGGTCTGCAGATCCTGAAGAATCTCGATCACCGGGGTGCGGTCGGCGCCGATGCGCTGATGGGCGATGGGGCCGGCATCCTGATCCAGATCCCGGACCAGTATTTCCGCGACGAAATGGCAAAGCAGGGCATCGAGCTGCCGCCACCGGGTGAATATGGCGTGGGCATGGTGTTCTTGCCGAAAGAGCATGCTTCGCGCATCGCTTGCGAGCAGGAGATCGAACGCGCAGTGCGCATTGAAGGCCAGGTCGTGCTTGGCTGGCGCAATGTGCCGGTCGACGAGACCATGCCGATGTCGCCGTTCGTGCGCGCCAAGGAACCGGTGATCCGCCAGATCTTCATCGGGCGCGGTCCGGACATCATGGTCACCGATGCGCTTGAGCGTAAGCTGTATGTGATCCGTAAGTCGTCGGGGCACGCGATCCAGGCATTGAAACTCTTGCACGGCAAGGAGTTCTTCGTGCCGTCGATGTCGGCGCGCACCATCGTATATAAAGGCCTGCTGCTGGCCGATCAGGTTGGCGTCTACTACAAAGACCTGCAGGATCCACGCTGCATCTCGGCCCTGTCGCTGGTCCACCAGCGCTTCTCGACCAATACCTTCCCCGAATGGCCGCTGGCCCACCCGTACCGCATGATCGCCCACAACGGCGAGATCAATACCGTCAAGGGCAACTTCAACTGGACCCGCGCGCGCGAAGGCATGCTCAAGTCGGCCGTGCTGGGCGAAGACCTCAACAAGCTGTTCCCGCTGATTTATGAAGGCCAGTCCGATACCGCCTGCTTCGACAACGCGCTCGAACTGCTGGTGATGGCCGGCTACCCGGTGGCCCAGGCGATGATGATGATGATCCCGGAAGCCTGGGAAAACCACACCGCGATGGACGACAACCGCCGCGCCTTCTATGAATACCATGCGGCGATGATGGAACCATGGGACGGCCCGGCCGCCATGGCCTTCACCGACGGCCGCCACATCGGCGGCACCCTCGACCGCAACGGCCTGCGCCCGGCGCGCTATGTCATCACCGAGGACGACCTGGTCGTCATGGCCTCCGAATCGGGTGTGCTGCCGATTCCCGAGTCGCGCATCGTCAAGAAATGGCGCCTCCAGCCGGGCAAGATGTTCCTGATCGACCTCGAAGCCGGCCGTATCATCGACGACAAGGAGCTGAAAGACAGCTTCGCCAACGCCAAGCCGTATAAAGCCTGGATCAAGTCGGTGCGCATCAAGCTGGGTGAGATCAAGTTGTCCGAGTCGCAGCTGTTGGCCGCGCGCGCCAAGGATGCGCAAGGCGAAAAGCAGCCGCTGACCCTGCTCGACCGCCAGCAAGCCTTCGGCTACACGCAAGAAGACCTGAAATTCCTGATGTCGCCGATGGCCGTGCTGGGTGAGGAAGCCACCGGCTCGATGGGCAACGACTCGCCGCTGGCCGTCACCTCGAACAAGCTCAAGCCGCTGTATAACTACTTCAAGCAGCTGTTTGCGCAAGTGACCAACCCGCCGATCGACCCGATCCGCGAAAGCATGGTGATGTCGCTGGTGTCCTTCATCGGCCCCAAGCCGAACATCCTCGACACCAACAACGTCAACCCGCCAATGCGTTTAGAGGTCGCGCAGCCGATCCTGGGCTTCGACGATATGGCGCGCCTGCGCGCCATCGGCCAGCACACCGGCAGCAAGTTCAAGGCCTATGAGCTCAACATCTGCTACCCGGTCGCCTGGGGCAAGGAAGGCATCGAAGCCTCGCTGGCCTCGCTGTGCGCCGAAGCGGTCGATGCCGTCAAATCGGGCCACAACATCCTGATCGTGTCGGATCGCCGCCTGTCGCCCGACCTGGTCGCGATCCCCGCGCTGCTGGCCACCTCCAGCGTGCACCAGCACCTGGTGGCCAAGGGCCTGCGCGCCTCCACCGGCCTGGTGATCGAAACCGGCTCGGCGCGCGAGACCCACCACTTCGCGCTGTTGGCAGGCTACGGCGCCGAAGCGGTCCACCCTTACCTGGCCCTGGAAACCCTGGCCGAACTGGCCCACGGCATGCCGCACGAAATGTCGGCGGAGACGGCGAGCTACAACTACATCAAGGCAATCGGCAAGGGCCTCTTGAAGGTGATGTCCAAGATGGGCATCTCCACCTATATGTCCTACTGCGGCGCCCAGATCTTCGAAGCCATCGGCCTGAACAAGTCGCTGGTCGACAAATACTTCAAGGGCACCTCGTCGAACATCGAAGGCATCGGACTGTTCGAAGTGGCCGAGGAAGCGCTGCGCCTGCACGCCCTGGCCTTCGGCAGCGACCCGGTACTGGCCAATAGCCTGGACGTCGGCGGCGAATACGCCTTCCGAGTGCGCGGTGAAGACCACTTGTGGACGCCGGACGCGATCGCCAAGCTGCAGCACTCGACCCGTTCCAACAACTTCTCGACCTACAAGGAATACGCCCAGCTGATCAACGACCAGACGCGCCGTCACCTGACCCTGCGCGGCCTGTTCGAATTCAGGATCGACCGCGACAAGGCGATCCCGATCGAGGAAGTCGAACCAGCCAAGGACATCGTCAAGCGCTTCGCCACCGGCGCGATGTCGCTCGGCTCGATCAGCACCGAAGCCCACGCCACGCTGGCGATCGCGATGAACCGTATCGGCGGCAAGAGCAATACCGGCGAAGGCGGCGAAGATCCGGCACGCTACCTCAACGAATTCAAGGGCATCGCGATCAAGAAGGGCGAGACCCTGTCGTCGATCCTGGGCGACAACCGCGTGATGGTCGACATCCCGCTCGAAGAAGGCGATTCGCTGCGCTCGAAGATCAAGCAGGTGGCCTCGGGCCGTTTCGGCGTCACTGCCGAATACCTGAACGCGGCCGACCAGATCCAGATCAAGATGGCGCAAGGCGCCAAGCCGGGCGAGGGCGGCCAGCTGCCGGGCCACAAGGTGTCGGACTATATCGCTTCGCTGCGCTTCTCGGTGCCGGGTGTCGGCCTGATCTCGCCGCCGCCGCACCACGACATCTATTCGATCGAAGACCTGGCCCAGCTGATCCACGACCTCAAGAACGCCAACCCGCGCGCCTCGATCTCGGTGAAACTGGTGTCGGAAGTCGGCATCGGCACCGTCGCCGCCGGCGTCTCCAAAGCCAAGGCCGACCACGTGGTGGTGGCCGGCCATGACGGCGGCACCGGGGCCTCGCCGCTGTCCTCGGTCAAGCACGCCGGCACCCCATGGGAGCTGGGCCTGGCCGAAACGCAGCAAACCCTGGTGCTCAACGGTCTGCGCAGCCGCATCCGCGTGCAGGCCGATGGCCAGATGCGCACCGGCCGCGACGTCGTGATCGCCGCCATGCTGGGCGCCGACGAAGTGGGCTTTGCCACCGCGCCGCTGGTGGTCGAGGGCTGCATCATGATGCGTAAATGCCACCTGAATACCTGCCCGGTGGGCGTGGCCACGCAAGACCCGGTCCTGCGCGCCAAGTTCCAGGGCAAACCGGAGCACGTGGTGAACTACTTCTTCTTCGTCGCCGAAGAAGCGCGCCAGATCATGGCCCAACTGGGCATCCGTACCTATAACGAGTTGATCGGCCGCGCCGACCTGCTGGACAAATCGAAAGCGATCGGCCACTGGAAGGCGCAGGGCCTGGACTTCTCGAACATCTTCTACCAGCCGCAGGTCGACTGTCGCACCTCGCTGTACCACACCGGCGAGCAAGACCACGGCCTGGATAAAGCGCTGGACCACAAGCTGATCGCACAGGCCAAGGCCGCGCTGGAAAAGGGCGAGCGCGTCTCGTTCATCTCGCCGGTCAAGAACCTGAACCGCACCGTCGGCGCCATGCTGTCGGGCGAAGTCGCCAAGCGCTATGGTCACGCCGGCCTGCCGGACGACACCATCCACATCCAGCTGCAAGGTACCGCGGGCCAGTCGGCTGCGGCCTTCCTGGCCGGCGGCATCACGATGGACCTGGTCGGCGAAGGCAACGACTACGTCGGCAAGGGCCTGTCGGGCGGCCGCATCATCGTGCGGCCGAACACCGAGTTCCGCGGCTGGGCGGTGGACAACATCATCGTCGGCAATACCGTGCTGTATGGCGCGATCTCGGGCGAAGCCTTCTTCAACGGCGTAGCCGGCGAACGCTTCGCGGTGCGTAACTCGGGCGCCATCGCGGTGGTCGAGGGCTGCGGCGACCACGGTTGCGAATACATGACCGGCGGTACGGTCGTGGTGCTGGGCGAGACCGGACGCAACTTCGCGGCCGGCATGTCGGGCGGGGTGGCCTTTGTCTACGATCCGAAAGGCGAATTCGCGGGCCGCTGCAATACCACGATGGTCAACCTGGAACCGGTGCTGTCGTCGAAGGATCAAAGCGACCCGGCGGCCTGGCACAGCCAGACCCGCAACGGCGAACGCGAATCCGACGAAGCCATCCTGCGGCGCCTGATCGAACGTCACTTCAAGCACACCGGCAGCACGCGCGCGCGCAACCTGCTCGACGACTGGGCCAATAGCCGCGCCAAGTTCGTCAAGGTGTTCCCGACCGACTACAAGCGCGCCCTCGAGGAGATGCACAACTCGAGCATGGAAGAAGCGAACGACAAGATCGAACTGGCCGCCTGACGGCGACATCAACCAACGTCGTCCCCGCGAAGGCGGGGACCCAAGTTTCAAGCGTGCCACTAGCGCGACCGTGCCGGCAGCGCACGCAAACTTGGGTTCCCGCCTGCGCGGGAACGACGGAGTTACGGCCGCGGGCCAGATGAAAAGGAAAACAACGTGGGCAAAATCACCGGTTTCATGGAATTCGCACGACAGGAAGAGGAATACCTCGACCCACCCGTACGTCTCAAGAACTACAAGGAATTCGTCGTCACCCTGACCGATGGCCAGGCCAAGGTGCAGGGCGCGCGCTGCATGGATTGCGGCATCCCGTTCTGCAATACGGGCTGCCCGGTCAACAATATGATCCCGGACTGGAACGACCTGGTCTTTCATGGCAACTACCGCCATGCGCTGGACAATCTCCACTCGACCAATAACTTCCCCGAGTTCACCGGCCGCATCTGCCCGGCGCCGTGCGAATCGGCCTGTACCCTGGGCATCAACGATGACCCGGTCGGCATCAAGTCGATCGAGCGCAAGATCATCGACACCGGCTGGGAGCACGGTTGGGTGGTGCCGCAGCCACCGAGCGTCAAGACTGGCAAGAAGGTCGCCGTGGTCGGCTCCGGCCCCGCCGGGATGGCCGCGGCCCAGCAACTGGCGCGGGTTGGCCACGACGTGACGGTGTTCGAAAAGAGCGACCGCATCGGCGGCCTGCTGCGTTACGGGATCCCCGACTTCAAGATGGAGAAGGAACTGATCGACCGCAGGGTTGAGCAAATGCGCGAAGAGGGAGTAACGTTCCGCACGGGTGTCCTGATCGGCAAGGATTTCCCGGCCACGGTCAGCAATATGGCGCGTGAGACCATCTTCCCGGAAGACCTCGAAAAAGACTTCGATGCCGTGATCCTGGCCGGCGGCGCCGAGCAGCCGCGCGACCTGCCGGTCCCGGGCCGCCAGCTCAAGGGCGTGCACTTCGCGATGGACTTCCTGCCGCAGCAGAACCGCGTCAATGCCGGCGACAAGATCAAGGACCAGATCAAGGCTACGGCCAAGCACGTGGTCGTGATCGGCGGCGGCGATACGGGTTCGGACTGCGTCGGCACCTCGAACCGCCACGGCGCGCTGTCCGTGACCCAGTTCGAACTGATGCCTCAGCCGCCGGAACAGGAAAACAAGCCGCTGGTCTGGCCTTACTGGCCGACCCGCCTGCGCACCTCGTCCTCGCACGAGGAAGGCTGCGAGCGTGACTGGGCGGTGGCGACCAAGCGCCTGGAAGGCAAGGGCGGCAAGGTCGAGAAGCTGATCGCCTGCCGCGTCGAGTGGAAAGACGGCAAGATGGTCGAGGTGCCGGATTCCGAATTCGAACTCAAGGCCGACCTGGTGTTCCTGGCCATGGGCTTCGTCTCGCCGGTGCAGCAGGTGCTGGACGCCTTCGGCGTGCAGAAAGACCCGCGCGGCAACGCGCGCGCCACGACCGAAGGTGAAGGCGCCTACCAGACCTCGAACCCGAAACTGTTCGCAGCAGGCGATATGCGTCGCGGCCAGTCGTTGGTGGTGTGGGCGATCCGCGAAGGCCGCCAGTGCGCACGCTCGGTCGACGAGTTCCTGATGGGCGCCTCTAGCCTGCCGCGCTAGGCACTTGACGGCGGTCGCGCAACGCGGCCGCCACTGCCTTCGCCCCTTGTTCGATCGCCGCCTCGTCAAAGGCGGCAAACCCCATCACCAGCGATGGCGGCAATGTCGCCTGCGCGCAGTAGCGCGCCAGCGGAAACGCCGTCAAGCCGGCAGCATTCAAGCGCTGCCAGGCATCGCGCTCCTCGTGCGCCACCAAACGCGTCACCACATCCAGCCCCGCCGTCACCGGCGGCACCTCGATCAAGCCCTGCCAGTGACACTGCGCCGCTTCTTCAAAAGCCGCGGCACGGCCCGCATACACACGCCGCATGCGCCGCACGTGACGGTCGAAGTGGCCGTCGTCGATGAAGTCAGCCAGCACCGCCTGCGACAGCGCATTCGCATTGCGCGCCGCCAGCGACGCCGCGCGAATAAAGGGATCGACCAGCTGCCAGGGCAGCGCTACGAAGGCCAGCCGGATCGCCGGGAACAGCAGCTTGCTGAAAGTGCCGGCCAGGACCACATGCGACTCGGCCCCCTCCATGCTGCGCAGCGCCGGCACCGGTTTCGCCGAAAAGCGGTATTCGCTGTCGTAGTCATCCTCGAACACGATGGCGCCGCGTTCGCGCGCCCAGCGCAACAGCGCCAGCCGGCGCTCCGGCGACAGCGCCATGCCCAGCGGCGCCTGGCGCGCCGGCGTCACATAGGCCAGCCGCGCATCCGGCGCGTCCACCAGGGCCTGGTGCACCTGCATGCCGTCGCCATCGAGCGCAACGTCGACCACCCGCGCGCCATGGGCCAGCATGGCCTGGCGCGCACCCGGATAGCCGGGGTCTTCCATCCACACCGCCTCGCCCGGCGCCACCAGCAGGCGCAGACAGATATCGAGCGCCTGCTGCACACTGCCCAGCACCACGATCTGGTCGGGCGAGACCGACACCCCGCGCGCCAGGTCCAGGTGGTGCGCGATCGCCACCCGCAGCGCGGCCAGGCCGGCGGCCTCGTTCTCGGACAGGATCGCCAGTTTCGAGCTGCGCAGGTGGCGTCCGTGCAGACGCCGCCACAGGTCGATCGGAAAGCCGCGCACATCGCAGCGGTGCGGGTGGAAGGTGGGTGGCAGTCCGCTGCCGGGCCGCAGCGGAAAGGCAGGGGCCTGGTCGCCGAGATTGCGCAGCCATGGGCCGCCCGGCTCGGACATCGAAGGCGCCTGGTCCAGCACGCGCACCAAGGCCGGCCCGGCCTGCAGGCTGGTATCGGGCAGCACCCGGCTGACCCGGGTGCCGCTGCCGCGCCGCGCCTGCAGGTAACCCTCGGACAGCAGCTGGTCGTAGGCCAGTTGCACGGTGCCGCGCGCCATCGCGTACTGCTGCGCCAGCGCGCGGGTGCCGGGCAGCAGGGCGCCCTCGAGCAGGCGGCCGTCGAGGATGGCCTGGCGCAGGCTGCGATACAGCCAGCGCTGCAGGGTCTCGCCCGCGACCGGGTCGCCCAGTGCCAGCGCGCCGCGACTCGATCGTGTGGAGGATGCCTCTGTCATGGGAAGTGGATCAATCGTTTGTAAGAGAACTGGATCAATACATGAGGCCAGTCTAGCCCCAGAATGCATCCATCGACAACCAACCAGGGGAACACCATGATCCAGAACGTCATCATCGCCGGCAGCGGCTTTGCAGGCCTGTGGGCCGCCATCGCCGCGGCGCGCGCCGCCCACGTGGCCGGCAAGTCGGACGAACTCGCCATCACCGTGGTGTCGCCGGTCGCCGAGCTGCAGATCCGCCCGCGCCTGTATGAAGCATCGCTGGAGAATATGGCGCCCGAACTGGGCCCACTGTTCACCGCGGTTGGTGTGCGCCACATTGCCGGCCGCATCGAGACGATCGACGCCACCGGCCGCCAGGTCACGCTGGCATTGAATAACGGCAGCCAGGCCACGCTGCCATACGATCGCTTGGTGCTGGCCACCGGCAGCCAGGTCCTGACCCCGAACGTGCCGGGCCTGGCCGAGTATGGCTTCAATGTCGACCAGCTGCAACAGGCCGAAAGGCTGGAGCAGCACCTGCAAAGCCTGGCCAGCCGCCCGCAGAGCGAGGCGCGCGACACGGTGGTGGTGGTCGGCGCCGGCTTCACCGGCATCGAGACCGCGTCCGACATGCCGGAGCGCCTGCGCGCCATCCTCGGCCAGGATGCCAAGGTGCGGGTGCTGATGCTGGAACACGCGCCGGTGGTGGGCCCCGAACTGGGCGCCGGCCCGCGTCCAGTGATCGAGGAAGCGCTGCGCGAAATCGGCGTCGAAACCTATGTTTCGAGCGGCGTGTCCGCGATCGGCCCGGGCGGCGTGGTGACGTCGGATGGCCGTACCTTCGCTGCCGCCACCGTGATCTGGACCGCCGGCATGCGCGCCAATCCGCTGGCCGAGCAGGTCGGCGGCGAGATCGACCGCTTCGGCCGCGTGCACGCCGACCCCTACCTGCGCGCGCCCGCCGCTGACGGCATCTACGTCTCGGGCGACGTGGCGCGCGCCGCCACCGACAACGAAGGCAATGTGGCCGCGATGTCGTGCCAGCATGCGCTGAGCCTGGGCCGGGTGGCCGGCTACAACGCGGTGGCCGAACTGGTGGGATTGCCGCTGCACGCCTACAGCCAGCCGAAGTACGTCACCTGCCTGGATCTAGGCCCATGGGGCGCACTGTACACCGAGGGTTGGGATCGGCAAGTCAAGCTGACCCGTGAAGAGGGCAAGGCGCTCAAGCGCGCCATCAACACCGAGTGGATTTATCCACCGGCTCCGGACCGCGACGCCGCCTTCGCCATGGCGCGCCCGGACCACGTGATCGTTCCGTGAAGGACAGCAGCATGAACGGCACTGACCTGGCCCGTCGCAGCACCATCGCGACCGCCAGCGGCCTGCAGGCGCACTGGTTCGCGGCGCCGCTGGCGGCCGCGATCTCTCCCTGGCGCGCGTGCACTTCGGGATCGACACCGACTGGGGGCTTCGCGATCGGCGCGCCGACCATCATCCTGGCGATGTGCGGCCTGCGCCTGCACTTCGCCGCCTGAAGCATTTACTTGTGAATGGAATGTCCATGAACATCCTGCACCTCAGCGCCAGCCCGCGTGGCGCGCAAGCGGCCAGCCGCCAACTGTCGAACCACGTCGTCGAGCGCCTGCTGGCGCGCCATCCCGGAGCCAGTGTCACCGTGCGCGAACTGGCGGGCAGCGACGACGACGCCGCGCTGCCCCATATCGATGCCGGCTATGCGCTGGCCCTATCCAGCGCTGCCAATGAACCGGGCATCGATGGCGCCCAGCTGCGCTCCGATGGCCTGATCGAAGAACTGGTGCGGGCCGACATCGTCGTGATTGGCACCCCGATGCACAACCTCACCGTGCCCTCGACCCTCAAATCCTGGATCGACCACGTGGTGCGCATCAACCGCACCATGCGCCCGACGCCCGAGGGCAAGGTCGGCAACCTGCACGACCGCCCGGTCTACCTGGCATTGGCCAGCGGCGGCATCCGCACCGGCGAGCGGGCGCGCCAGCCCGATTTTCTCGAGCCCTACCTGCGCGCCATCCTGGCCATGATCGGCCTCAAGGAGGTGACGGTGTTCTCGGCCGAAGGGCTGGCGCTGGGGGCCGAGCGCGCCGCCGAAGGCCGGGCCCGGGCCTGGGAGCAGGTGGCGCGCCACTTCGAGCACTGAGTCTGGCGCTGCGTTGACAATTTAGCGACAAAGTAATTCGTATCCTGCGACTTGTTATTTCGCCATGCCGCCTCATATCATGGTGCGGTGCAAAAAGAAGTAAATCAGGCCCAGTAATTAGGAGGAGCTTAAAGTGACTCCTCTGGCCGTTTTCTGCGCGCCGCTTGTTGATACAATTCAACAGTCACAATATTGTAAAACATACATATCTCAACAAAAACAAGGGCTTATAAAGCCAAATAGCTGACTCATTAGTTATTAGTGTTGTAATAGTACGTCGCCACCTGGGGGTAAAATCGGGTCCCTCAAGCAGGTAAATAGCTTTCTGCACTACAATACCGGATTCCCCAAACATTAATTATGCTGTGTCGAACCTAGTCGAAATCCGCGATCTGCATTTTGCTTACGGTGAGCGTTCCATCCTGTCGAATCTCCGTATGGACTTTCCACGTGGCAAGCTTATTGCCGTCATGGGCGGGTCGGGTTGCGGCAAGACCACGGTGTTGCGCTTGATCGGGGGCCAGATCCGTCCCCAGCGCGGCGAAGTCCGCATTGGCGGCGAAGTCGTGCACCGCCTCGATACCGAAGGCCTGTACCGCCTGCGCCGCCGCATGGGCATGCTGTTCCAGTTCGGCGCCTTGTTTACCGACCTGTCGGTATTCGATAACGTTGCCTTCCCGCTGCGCGAGCATAGCGACCTGCCCGAAGAACTCATCCGCGACCTGGTGCTCATGAAACTGAACGCCGTCGGCCTGCGCAATGCGCACCGCCTGAAGCCGGCTGAAATTTCGGGCGGCATGGCGCGCCGCGTGGCCGTGGCGCGCGCGGTGGCGCTCGACCCTGAGTTGATCATGTACGACGAGCCCTTCGCCGGCCTCGATCCGATCTCGATGGGCGTGACCGCCAACCTGATCCGCAACCTGAACGATGCGCTGGGCTCGACCTCGATCCTCGTCTCGCATGATGTGCACGAGTGCTTCGCGATCGCCGACTATGTGTATTTCATGTCTGCCGGCAAGATCGTGGCAGAGGGCACGCCGGACGACCTGCGTGTCTCGGAAGACCCTTACGTGAAACAATTCGTGAATGCCGCCCCGGATGGCCCGGTGCCCTTCCATTATCCGGGCAAGTCGCTGGCCGACGACCTCGGCCTGGGAGCGCGCACATGATCGCCCGCGTCCTTGGCCTGGTCGGCTGCACCGTGCGTGAGGCCTTCGCCGGCCTCGGCTTTGCCGTGCGTTCCTTCTTCAGCGTATTGAAAGTATCTCCCGGCGCCTTCCGCCGTCCGGGGCTGATTTCCGAGCAAATCCACTTCATCGGCAATTATTCGCTGGTGATCATCGCCGTCTCCGGCCTGTTCGTCGGCATGGTGCTGGGCCTGCAGGGGTATTACACCCTGAACCAGTACGGCGCCGAGCAGATGCTGGGCCAGGTGGTGGCGCTGTCGCTGGTGCGCGAACTGGGTCCGGTGGTCACGGCGCTGCTGTTCGCCGGCCGCGCCGGCACCTCGCTCACCGCGCAGATTGGCCTGATGAAAGCCGGCGAACAATTGTCGGCCATGGAAATGATGGCGATCAATCCGGTGCAACGGGTGCTGGCGCCGCGTTTCTGGGCCGGCGTGATCGCCATGCCGGTGCTGGCCACGGTGTTCTCGGCGGTGGGTGTGCTGGGTGGTTATCTGGTTGGCGTGAAATTGATCGGCGTTGATGAAGGTTCGTTCTGGGCGCAGATGCAATCTGGTGTCGATGTGCGAGATGACGTACTGAACGGTGTGATCAAAAGCTTTATCTTTGGCATCGCAGTGACCTTTACCGCTCTGTTCCAGGGGTATCAGGCCCAGCCGACGCCGGAAGACGTGTCGCGCGCAACAACGCGCACTGTCGTGATCGCTTCGTTGCTGGTCTGGGGTCTGAATTTTGTCATGACCGCCCTGATGTTCAATAAATAAGTTTAATAAACAGTTAAAACGGTTACTGTAGGGTATTCAAAATGCATCGCAAAACTATCGACGTCTGGGTCGGCCTGTTCGTTCTGCTGGGTCTGGCCGCGCTGCTGTTCCTGGCTTTCCAGGCAGGAAACATGAGATCGCTGTCGTTCGGCCAAACCTATTCGGTGACAGGCCGCTTCGACAATATCGGCGGGCTCAAGCCGCAGGCGCCGGTCAAAAGTGCCGGTGTAGTGGTCGGTCGCGTGGGCCAGATCGCCTTCGATGACAAGAGCTTCCAGGCATCGGTGCGCCTCGATATGGAATCTGAATTTAAATTCCCTAAAGACAGCTCGCTGAAGATCTTGACCGCGGGCTTGCTGGGTGAGCAGTACATCGGCATCGAAGCCGGTGGCGACGAAAAGAACCTGGCGGAAGGCGATCAAATCAATCGCACCCAGTCGGCGACGGTTCTGGAAGACTTAATCAATCAATTTATCTACAGCAAGGCTGCGGATGGAAAGGAAGGTAGTGAATGAAACACGCCGTCACGCTCTCGCACTTGCGCCTTGGCGCCGCCGCTGCTGCTGTCCTGGTCCTGACCGGTTGCGCCTCGACCGCCAATAATCCCCAGGATCCGCTGGAAGGCTATAACCGCGCCATGTTCGCCGTCAATGACACGGTCGACCGCGCGGTGTTGAAACCGGTGGCTACCGGCTACAAGAAGGTGGTTCCGGGCTTTGCCCAGACGGGTGTTGGTAATTTCTTCGGCAACCTGTCGGATGCCTGGAGCTCGGTCAACAACCTGCTGCAGGGTAAGCCTGAACAAGCCGGCACCGATTTCGGCCGCGTTGCGCTGAACTCGACCTTCGGCATCTTCGGCCTGCTCGACATCGCCTCCGAGGCGGGCATGCAGAAAAGCGACGAAGACTTTGGCCAGACCCTGGGCAAATGGGGCGTGCCAAGCGGGCCCTACTTGATTTTGCCACTGCTGGGCCCATCTACGGTCCGTGATACCGCAGCATTGCCGGCCGATATCGGCGGCGACATCTGGAAGTACAAAGAGCCGGCCAACTGGCGCAATATCGGCGCGGCGGTACGGATCGTCGATACCCGCGCTTCGCTGCTCGACGCCTCGGGCCTGCTCGAAGACGCCGCCCTCGACCGTTACGAGTTCCTGCGCGACGGCTACCTGCAGCGCCGCCAGAGCCAGGTCTATGACGGCGATGTGCCGCGCCAGCCGGTCGACGCCGAGCAGCAGTAAACCAAGTTAACCGTGCGTGCGGCCCATCGCCGCCGCCAACCGAAAGGAAACTATGAAGCCATTCATGCACCTGGTCGCAGCCGCCGCCACCGTGGCCTTCTCCACCGTCCTGGTTGCCGCACCGGCAGCTGCCGCCGAAGCGCCGGACGTGCTGGTCAAGCGCATCAGCAATGAAGTGATCGACAGCGTCAAGGGCGACAAGGATATCCAGGGCGGCAACCGCGCCAAGATCATGGAACTGGTCAACGCCAAGATCCTGCCTTATGTCGATGCCGAAAAAATGACCCAGCAGGCGGCCGGCCGCCACTGGCGCGCAGCCACCCCGGAGCAGAAGCAGAAGCTGACCAAGGAATTCCGTGACCTGCTGGTGTACACCTACGCCGGTGCGCTCTCGACCATCAAGAACGAGACCGTCGAGTTCAAGCCGATGCGCGGCGCGCCGACCGATACCGACGTCGAAGTGCGCTCGCAGGTGAACGTCAGCCGCGGCGAACCGATCACCCTCAACTACCGCCTGAGCAACGAAAAAGGCAGCTGGAAGATCTATGACGTGAACGTGCTGGGCGCCTGGCTGGTCCAGACCTACACCAGCACCTTCAACAGCGAGATCGGCAAGAGCGGCATCGATGGCCTGATCAAGCGCCTGGCCGACCGCAATGCCCAGCTGGCGTCGAAGCCGCTGGCCGCGCCGGCCAAGTGATCCATCACCATGGCTGAAGCAAACCCGATGCTCTCGATCGACGCCCTGACTTTCCTGGCCGCCCCCCAGGCGCTGGAACAGGGCGCGGCGGCGATCCGCGCCGGCGAGACCGTGTTCGATCTCGGCGGCGTGAAGGCGGCCGACTCGTCGGGCGTGGCCTTGCTGCTGGCCTGGCAGCGCCGCGCGCTGCAGGCCGGCCACCGCCTCACCTTCATCAACGTGCCCGACAACGTGCAAAAGCTGGCGTCCCTGTACGGGGTCGACACGCTGCTGCCACAAGCCTGATCCATCGGCGGCCATTGGCCGCCGATTGTTTTTCTGCCTCCCTCTTGCGCGCCCTGCGCAATTGCCCCTTTAGCCGCTTGACACGGCGATTTCACCTATAATGGACCGTTTCCCTGCACGGTCCTCCGGTGCGCTTTCGGGTCTCATCCCTATTTTGCGCACCGCGCCATCCAACAAGCATGACAGCAATCCAGATTGATAGCGTCGAGAAGAGCTACAAGGGCCTCAAGGCCTTGAAGGGCGTCTCCCTGGACATCCAGGAAGGTGAGTTCTTCGGCCTGCTGGGCCCCAACGGCGCCGGCAAGACCACCCTGATTTCCACCATCGCGGGCCTGATCCGGCCCGATGCCGGCACGGTGCGCATCCACGGCCACGACGTCGTGAGCGACTTCCGCGAAGCGCGCAAGCGCCTGGGCGTGGTGCCGCAAGAGCTGGTGTTCGATCCCTTCTTCACGGTGCGCGAGACCTTGCGCCTGCAATCGGGCTACTTCGGCATCCGCAACAACGACGCCTGGATCGACGAGGTGATGCACAACCTCGACCTGACCGAGAAGGCCGATGTGAACATGCGCGCGCTGTCGGGCGGCATGAAGCGGCGCGTGCTGGTGGCGCAAGCCCTGGTGCACCGTCCACCCGTGATCGTGCTCGACGAGCCGACTGCCGGCGTCGACGTCGAGCTGCGCCAGACCCTGTGGAAGTTCATCGCGCGCCTGAACCGCGAAGGCGGCCACACCGTGGTGCTGACCACCCACTATCTCGAAGAAGCGCAAGCCATGTGCCAGCGCGTGGCCATGCTCCGGCGCGGCAATGTGGTGGCGCTCGACACCATGAGCGCGCTGCTGCGCCGGGTGTCCGGCTCGCAGCTGGTGGTCCATTTGAAGTCGGGCGATCTGCCCGATAGTCTGCGTCCGCTGGTTTCGCACGACGAGCACGCCAACGGTAACAAGTACACGCTGCGCGTGAACGACTACAGCGAAGTCGAGCCGATCCTGGCGCGCCTTCGCGAGAACGGCGCCGTCATCGACGAGATGCAGCTGGAGCAGGCCGACCTCGAAGACATCTTCATCCAGATCATGGAGGAAGGTAAATAATGTTCTCGATCGGTTTCCGTACCCTGTTCTATAAAGAGTCGCTGCGCTTCTGGAAGGTCGCGACCCAGACCGTGGGCGCGCCGGTGGTCACCGCCATGCTCTACCTGCTGATCTTCGGCCATGTGCTCGACGGCCGGGTCGAGATGCTCGACGGCGTGAGCTATACCTCATTCCTGGTCCCCGGCCTGGTGATGATGAGCGTGCTGCAGAACTCCTTCGCCAATTCGTCGTCGTCGCTGATCCAGTCCAAGATCACCGGCAACCTGGTGTTCATCCTGCTGCCGCCGCTGTCGCATGTCGAGATCCTGGGTGCCTATGTGGCGGCCGCCGTGGTGCGCGGCCTGGCGGTCGGCGCCGGCGTGTTCATCATCACTGCCTGGTTTGCCCATCTCGAGTTCGCTGCGCCCGTGTGGATCGTGGTGTTCGCCCTGCTGGGCGCGGCCATTCTCGGCACCATGGGTGTGATCGCCGGTATCTGGGCCGAGAAGTTCGACCAGCTGGCGGCATTCCAGAACTTTTTGATCATGCCGGCCACCTTCCTGGCCGGGGTGTTCTATTCCATCCAAAAACTGCCGCCTTTCTGGCTGGCAGTCTCGCATTTCAACCCGTTCTTTTATATGATTGACGGATTCCGCTACGGTTTCTTCGGCCAGTCCGACGTTTCGCCCTGGACCAGCCTGGCCATTGTGTCGGTGTTCCTGGTGGTGCTGACGGCCGTGGCGATCAATCTGCTCAAGCGCGGCTACAATCTGCGCCATTAATATTTTTACTCTGGAGTTATCGTGGCCACCACACCCGAACTGATCCACGGCTATATCAGCGCCGGCCTCGAATGCACCCACCTCGACGTGAAGGGCGATGGCCAACACTTCCAGGCCGTGATCGTTTCCCCGGCGTTTGCCGGCAAGCGTCCCATCCAGCGTCACCAGATCGTGTACGCGGCGCTGGGCGACCGCATGCGCGAGGAAATCCACGCGCTGTCGATGAAAACCCTGACCCCTGAAGAATTCAAAGGATAAGCATGGACAAGCTCCAGATCGTTGGCGGCAAACGCCTGCAAGGTGAGATTTCGGTATCCGGCGCCAAGAACGCGGCGCTGCCCATCCTGTGCGCTGGCCTCCTGACCGCCGGCGACCTGCAGCTGTCGAACGTGCCACGCCTGCATGACGTGCGCACCATGCTCAAGCTCCTGGAAAAGACCGGTCTCAAGGTCGTGCAGGATGACGAGAAAGTCACCATGAACGGCAGCGCCATCGACACGCTGGAAGCGCCGTACGAGCTGGTGAAAACCATGCGTGCCTCGATCCTGGTGCTGGGCCCCCTGCTGGCGCGCTTCGGCGAAGCCAAGGTCTCGCTGCCGGGCGGCTGCGCCATCGGCTCGCGTCCGGTCGACCAGCACATCAAGGGCCTGCGCGCGATGGGCGCCGAGATCACGATCGAGGGCGGCTATATCTACGCCAAGGCCAAGAAGCTCAAGGGCGCGCGCATCCACACCGACATGATCACCGTCACCGGCACCGAGAATTTGCTGATGGCCGCGACCCTGGCCGAAGGCGAGACAGTGCTCGAGAACGCCGCGCGCGAGCCGGAAGTGACCGACCTGGCCAACCTGCTGGTGGCGATGGGCGCGAAGATCGAGGGCATCGGCACCGACCGTCTGGTGATCCAGGGCGTGGACGAACTGCACGGCGCCCAGCATGCGGTGATTTCGGACCGCATCGAGGCCGCTACTTTTCTCTGCGCGGTGGCGGCCACCGGTGGCGACATCGTGCTGACCAATACCCGCACCGATATCTTCGACGTGGCGCTCGAGAAGCTGCGCGAGATCGGCCTGCAGCTGACCGTCGGCGGCGACACCATCCGCGCGAAAATGGATGCGCGTGCGCGTCCGGTCTCGTTCCGCACCACCGAGTATCCGGGCTTCCCGACCGATATGCAGGCCCAGTTCATGGCCGTCAACACGATCGCCGACGGTCCGTCGAAGGTCACCGAGACCATCTTCGAGAACCGCTTCATGCACGTGCAGGAAATGAACCGCCTGGGCGCCCAGATCTCGACCGAGGGCAATACCGCCTTCATCAAGGGCGTGGCTCGCCTGGTTGGCGCGCCGGTGATGGCGACCGACCTGCGCGCCTCGGCGTCGCTGGTGATCGCCGGCATGGCGGCCGAGGGCACGACCCTGATCGACCGCATCTACCACCTCGATCGCGGCTATGACCGGATGGAAGTGAAACTGTCGGCGGTTGGCGCCGATATTGTTCGTATCAAGTAAGAACACCATGACATTCAATGGCATCACCGGCGAGCCCCAGCTGATCCTGGCGCTCTCCAAGGGCCGCATCTTCGAAGACACCCTGCCGCTGCTGGCGGCGGCAGGGATCGAAGTGACGGAAAATCCCGAGACCTCGCGTAAGCTCATCCTCGCAACCAACGATCCGGGCGTGCGGGTGCTGATCGTGCGCGCCTCCGACGTGCCGACCTATGTCCAGCATGGCGCTGCCGACTTCGGCGTGGCCGGCAAGGACGTGCTGCTCGAGCATGGCGGCGAGGGGCTGTACCAGCCGATCGACCTGCGCATCGCCCAATGCCGCATGTCGGTCGCGGTCAATGCGGGGTTTGACTACGAGACCGCCGTGCGCCAGGGCGCGCGCCTGCGGGTGGCGACCAAGTTCGTCAACACCGCGCGCGAGCACTTCGCCAGCAAGGGCGTGCACGTCGACCTCATCAAGCTGTATGGCTCGATGGAGCTGGCGCCATTGGTCGGCCTGTCGGACGCCATCGTCGACGTGGTCTCGACCGGCGGTACCCTGCGCGCCAACAACCTGGTCGAAGTCGAAAAGATCATGGACATCTCGTCGCGTTTGGTGGTGAACCAGGCCGCGCTCAAGCTCAAGCGCGAGCGCCTGCAACCGATCCTCGAAGCGTTTGAACGCGCCTCGCAACAACAAGGCTGAAGCAAAATCATGGCAGTACAGATCCGCAAGTTTGATTCATCCGCGCCCGATTTCAAGACCACCCTGGATGCCTTGCTGGCGTTCGAAGCGCAGACCGATGACGCCATCGAAACCGCGGTCGCGCATATCCTGCGCGACGTGAAAGCGCGTGGCGATGCGGCTGTGCTGGAGTACACCAACAAGTTCGACCGCATCCCGAACGGCGGCGCGCAATCGATGGCTGCCTTCGACGTCAAGCAGGCCGAGCTCGAGCAAGCCCTGGCGGCGCTGCCGCAAGCCCAGCGCGCCGCGCTGCAGACCGCTGCCGATCGCGTGCGCGTGTTCCACGAGCGCCAGAAGGATGCCTCGACCGGTTTCACCTTCACCGAGCCTGACGGCACGGTGCTGGGCCAGCGCGTGACTCCGCTGGACCGGGTCGGCATCTATGTCCCGGGCGGCAAGGCCGCGTATCCGTCGTCGGTGCTGATGAATGCGATTCCAGCCCACGTGGCCGGCGTCAAAGAAATCATCATGGTCGTGCCGACCCCCGATGGCGTGAAGAACCAGATGGTGCTGGCCGCCGCCGCGATCGCCGGCGTGACGCGCGTGATCACCATCGGCGGCGCGCAAGCCGTCGGTGCGCTGGCGTATGGCACCGAGACCATCCAGGCGGTCGACAAGATCGTCGGCCCCGGCAACGCCTATGTCGCCGCCGCCAAGCGCCGCGTGTTCGGCACGGTCGGCATCGACATGATCGCCGGTCCATCTGAAATCCTGGTGCTGTGCGACGGCAGCACCGACCCGGACTGGGTGGCGATGGACCTGTTCTCGCAGGCCGAGCACGACGAGCTGGCGCAAGCCATCCTGCTGTGTCCCGACGCCGACTACATCGCCAAAGTGGAGCAGAGCATCCACAAGCTGCTGCCGACCATGCCGCGCGCAGCGACCATCACCACCTCGCTGAGCGACCGCGGCGCGCTGATCCTCGTGCGCGACATGGATGAGGCGTGCGAGATCGCCTCCTCGATCGCCGCCGAACACCTCGAAATCTCGGCCGTCGCGCCGATGCAGTGGGCCGACAAGATTCGCCACGCCGGCGCCATGTTCCTCGGCCGCTTCTCGTCCGAATCGCTGGGCGACTACTGCTGCGGCCCGAATCACGTGCTGCCGACTTCGCGCACCGCGCGCTTCTCGTCGCCGCTGGGCGTGTACGACTTCCAGAAACGTTCGTCGATGATCCAGGTCAGCGAAGCCGGCGCGCAAACGCTTGGTAAAGTCGCGGCCACGCTGGCCTACGGCGAAGGCCTGCAGGCCCACGCCCGCAGCGCCGAGCTGCGCTTGAACCCAGTGCCACCGCAGGCATCATGACGTCCTGGGTCAACCAGGTGTTCTGCGAGGATGCGCTGGCCGGACTGGCGCGCATCCCGGACGGGTCCATCGACCTGATCCTGACCGACCCGCCCTACAACCTGGGCAAGGACTATGGCAACGCCTCGGACCAGCAAAGCGTCGAAGCCTACCTGGAATGGACGCAGCAGTGGATCGATGCGGTGGTGCCGAAGCTCAAACCCAACGGCAGCCTGTACATCTTCCTCACCTGGCGTTTCGCGCCCGAGATCTTCGTGATGCTGAAAAAGCGCATGACGATGATGAACGAGATCATCTGGGACCGCCGGGTGCCGTCGATGGGCGGCAGCGTGCGCAGCTTCTCGTCGGTGCACGACACCATCGGCTTTTTCGCCAATCGCAAGGATTACTACTTCGACCTGGACGCGGTGCGCATCCCGTATGACGCCGAGACCAAGAAGGCGCGTTCGCGCTCGATCTTCATCGGCGCCAAGTGGCTCGAAGTCGGCTACAACCCGAAGGATGTGTGGAGCGTGTCGCGCCTGCACCGCGAGCATCCGGAGCGGGCCGACCATCCGACCCAGAAGCCGCTCGAGATCATCGAGCGCATGGTCAAGGCGTCCTGCCCGCCGGGCGGCGTGGTGCTGGATCCCTTCATGGGCAGCGGCACCACGGCGATTGCCGCCAAGCGCCTGGGCCGCCAGTACACCGGCTTCGAACTGAACCCCGATTATTGCGCCATCATCGCCGAGCGCCTGGCCGCGCCCGAGGTACCGGTGACCGGGGCGAAAGCCAAGAAACTACGCAAGGCCGCCAAGGCCGCCATTACGGAAGAAACCTCATGACCGACATCGCTAAACTGATCGAGAACACCATCCGTGCCGACGTGCGCGCCGTGGGCAGCTACCATGTACCGGACTCGATTGGCTACGTCAAGCTCGACTCGATGGAGAATCCGTACCAGTTGCCGGACGAGTTGCGCGCCGAACTGGGCAAGCGCCTGGCCGAAGCGGCGCTGAACCGCTATCCGGTACCGTCATACAGCACACTGAAGAGCCGCATCTGCAGCAAGCTGGGCGTCCCGGCTGGCTACGACGTCCTGCTCGGCAATGGCTCGGATGAGCTGATCACGATCCTGGCGACCGCGATCGCGCGCCAGGAACGCATGTCCGATAGCAAGCGCGCCGTCGTCATGGCGCCAGTGCCGGCGTTCGTGATGTTCTCGCGCTCGGCCCAGTTTGCGGGCGCCGATTTCGTCGGCGTGCCGATCAAGTCCGATTTCTCGCTCGACCTGCCGGCCATGCTGGCCGCGATTGAAGAGCACAAGCCTTCGCTGGTGTTCCTCGCTTACCCGAACAACCCGACCGGCAACCTGTACGACGCCGACGACATGGTGAAGATCATCGAGGCCTGCGGCGAACACGGCATCGTGGTGGTCGACGAAGCCTATCAACCGTTCGCCCGGGTCAGCTTCATGGAGCGCCTGCCGCAGCACCCGAACCTGGTCGTGATGCGCACCCTGTCCAAGCTGGGCCTGGCCGGCATCCGGCTCGGCTATATGGCGGCCGCGGCGCCGCTGCTGGCGGAATTCGAGAAAGTGCGGCCGCCGTACAACGTCAATGTGCTGACCCAGGTGGCGGCCGAATTCGCGCTCGATCACGTGGAGGTGCTGGACCGCCAGGCCGGCCTGCTCAACGAGGAACGCACGCGCCTGGCTGCTGCCCTGGCCGCGTTGCCGGGCGTGGAAGTGTTCCCGTCGGCCGCCAATTTCATCTCGCTGCGCGTGCCCGATGCCGAGCGCGCCTGCGCGATTCTCCACGGCGAGAAGGTGTTGATCAAAAATTTGAGTAAAATGCATAAATTGCTGGCCAACTGCATCCGGGTCACGGTCAGCACCCCCGAAGAGAACGACCAGTTCCTGGCAGCCCTGAAGACGTCGCTGTAATCCAGCGGCCCGGACGGACACCATTTAATTTGCGGGCCTCTCCCGGATGAGAGACCGCCTGAACAGCACCCCTGAGCAATGACCCGCACCGCCGACATCACGCGCAATACCAACGAGACCCAAATCCGCGTCTCGATCAACCTCGACGGCACCGGCCGCCAGAAGCTCAATACCGGCGTCCCCTTCCTCGACCACATGCTCGACCAGATCGCGCGCCATGGCATGTTCGACCTCGAGGTCGAGGCCGTGGGCGACCTGCACATCGACGCCCACCACACGGTGGAAGACGTCGGCATCACGCTCGGCATGGCGGTCGCCAAGGCGATCGGCGACAAGAAGGGCATCGTGCGATACGGCCACTCCTACGTGCCGCTGGACGAAGCGCTGTCGCGCGTGGTGATCGATTTCTCCGGCCGCCCGGGCCTGGAACTGCACGTGCCGTTCACGCGCGCCATGATCGGCACCTTCGACGTCGACCTCACCGGCGAATTCTTCCGCGGCTTCGTGAACCACGCGGCCGTCACCCTGCACATCGACAACCTGCGTGGCGTGAACGCCCACCACCAGTGCGAGACCGTGTTCAAGGCCTTTGGCCGCGCGCTGCGCATGGCCACCGAACTCGATCCACGTTCGGCCGGCATCATCCCGTCGACCAAGGGCAGCCTGTAATCATGGCCAACAAGATTGTCGTCGTCGATGGACTCGGTAACCTGCGCTCGGTAGCGCAGGCGCTGCGCGCCGCCGCGCCCGAGGCCGACGTATTGATTTCGAGTTCGGCCGCGGACATCGACCGCGCCGACCGCATCGTGCTGCCGGGCCAGGGCGCGATGCGCGACTGTATGAACAGCCTGCGCGAATCCGGCCTCGAAGACGCGCTGCTGCGCGCCGCGAAGACGCGTCCCATCATGGGCGTGTGCGTGGGCGAGCAGATGCTGTTCGACGCCAGCGAAGAGAATGAAGGCACGCCGGGCCTGGGCCTGTTGCCCGGCAAGGTGGTGCGGTTCCAGCTCGATGGAAAATTGCAGGCCGACGGCTCGCGCTTCAAGGTCCCGCAGATGGGCTGGAACCGCGTGCAGCAGTCGCGCGCCCATCCGCTGTGGGAAGGCGTCGAGGACGGCAGCTATTTCTACTTCGTGCACAGCTATTATGCGGCGCCCGAGAACCGCGGCGACGTGATTGGCGAGGCCGACTACGGCGCGCCGTTCTGCTGCGCCGTGGGCCGCGATAATATCGTCGCCACCCAGTTCCACCCCGAAAAAAGCGCCGCCGCCGGGCTGCGCCTGTACCGCAATTTCATCCACTGGAATCCGTGATTCCAGCGATCCAATCGATTTATCCCGTCAACCAACCGACAACGACCATGCTGCTGATCCCCGCCATCGACCTGAAAGACGGTCACTGCGTTCGCCTGAAACAAGGCGATATGGACCTCGCCACCGTGTTTTCCGAAGATCCCGCCGAGATGGCGCTGCATTGGCTGAAGAACGGCGCGCGCCGCCTGCACCTGGTCGACCTGAACGGCGCCTTCGCGGGTAAACCGAAGAACGAGAGCGCCATCAAATCGATCCTGCAAGTGGTGCAGGAATACGCCGAAGACAACGACATCGATGAAATCCCGGTCCAGCTGGGCGGCGGCATCCGCGACCTCGACACCATCGAGCGCTACCTGGACGACGGCATCAGCTACATCATCGTCGGCACCGCCGCGGTCAAGAACCCGGGCTTCCTGCACGACGCCTGCGGCGCCTTCCCGGGCCACATCATCGTCGGCCTGGACGCCAGGGACGGCAAGGTCGCCACCGATGGCTGGAGCAAGATGTCGGGCCACGAAGTGATCGACCTGGCCAAGAAATTCGAAGGCTATGGCGTCGAATCGATCATCTACACCGACATCGGCCGCGATGGCATGATGGCCGGCGTGAACATCGAGGCGACCGTCAAGCTGGCGCGCGCGGTGAAGATTCCCGTGATCGCCTCGGGCGGCGTGCACGTGCTGGCCGACGTGGAGGCGCTGTGCGCGGTGCAGGACGAAGGCATCGAAGGCGTGATCTGCGGCCGTTCGATCTACGAAGGCACGCTCGACCTGGCCTCGGCCCAGGAGCGCGCCGACGAACTGACGGAAGGGACGCAGGCCTGAGCACGGCGCTGAAAATTCTATGCTAGCCAAACGCATCATCCCCTGCCTGGACGTTACCGGTGGCCGCGTGGTCAAGGGCGTCAACTTCACCGAGCTGCGCGACGCCGGCGACCCGGTCGAGATCGCGCGCCGCTATGACGGCCAGGGCGCCGACGAGATCACCTTCCTCGACATCACCGCGTCCAGCGACGGGCGCGACCTGATCCTGCCGATCATCGAGGCGGTCGCTTCGACCGTGTTCATCCCGCTCACCGTCGGTGGCGGCGTGCGCAAGGTCGAGGATGTGCGGCGCCTGCTCAATGCCGGCGCCGACAAGGTCAGCATGAACACCTCTGCCGTCACCAATCCGCAACTGGTGTTCGAGTGCGCCCACAAGCACGGTTCGCAGTGCATCGTGGTGGCGATCGACGCCAAGCAGACTGGTCCCGGCAAATGGGAAGTGTTCACCCATGGCGGCCGTAATGCCACTGGCCTGGATGCGGTGGAATGGGCGCGCAAGATGGAGAGCCTCGGCGCCGGTGAGTTGCTGCTCACTTCGATGGACCGCGACGGTACCAGGATCGGTTTCGACCTGGGCCTGACCCGCGCCGTCTCGGACGCCGTGGGCATCCCGGTGATCGCCTCGGGCGGCGTCGGCGGCCTGCAAGACCTGGCCGACGGCGTGCTCGAAGGCCATGCCGATGCGGTACTGGCGGCCAGCATCTTCCACTACGGGCAGCACACGGTGGGCGAGGCCAAGCGCTTCATGGCCGCACGCGGCATTCCGATGCGCCTCGATTAAGGAAGCCCCATGCCGACCAATGCCAAATGGCTCAACAAGGTGCGCTGGGACGAGCACGGCCTGGTGCCGGTGATCGCCCAGGAAGCGGCGACTGGCGACATATTGATGTTCGCCTGGATGAACCGCGAAGCGCTGACCCGCACCGTCGAGACGGGCGAGGCGGTGTACTGGAGCCGTTCGCGTAAAAAACTGTGGCACAAGGGCGAAGAGTCCGGCCATATCCAGAAGGTGAGCGAGATCCGCCTCGATTGCGACGAGGATGTCGTGCTGCTCAAGATCGAGCAGGTCGGCGGCATCGCCTGCCATACGGGCCGCCATTCGTGCTTTTTCCAGAAGTACGACCAGGGCGACTGGCACAGCGTCGAGCCGGTGCTGCAGGATCCCGCTACCATTTATTCCGACAAGAAGAAGACCTCATGAGTATCACCCTGGCCCGTGTCGCGGCCGTGATCGAATCGCGCAAGCCCGAACACGGCGGCGATCCCGCGACCTCGTATGTCGCCAAGCTGTTCACCAAGGGCGACGACGCCATCCTCAAGAAGATTGGCGAGGAAGCCACCGAGCTGGTGATGGCGGCCAAGGATGCGCGCGTCGAGGGCGATCCGTCCAAGGTGCTGTATGAATGCGCCGACCTGTGGTTCCATTCAATGGTGCTGCTGGCCAAGTTCGACCTGAGCCCGCAACAAGTGCTGGACGAGCTGGCGCGGCGTGAAGGCGTGTCCGGTATCGACGAAAAAGCTGCTCGCAAGGAATAGTCATCAACGCTGCGTTGCAAGTGAGCACCAGCTCACTGTGCGCTGCACAGCGTCCGGTGTCATAATCGGCGATCAGGCGTCATACCGATGTCATGCGGCGTTGATACGATGCCACGGCTTCATGGACCATGAAGCGTTGTAATAATCTGGAGCCAAGATGGATAACTGCATTTTTTGCAAGATCGTCGCCAAGCAGATTCCGGCCGCCATCGTCTATGAAGACGAGGACGTGCTGGCGTTCAAGGACATCAACCCGGCGGCGCCCGTGCACTTGCTGGTGATCCCGAAGCAGCATGTGTCCACCCTGTCCGACTGCAGCGATGAGCATGCGGCGGTGCTCGGCAAGATGCTGGTGCTGGCGCCGAAACTTGCAAAAGAGAATGGTATTGACGTCAAGACGGGCGCCGACGGCAAGCCGAGCGGCGGTTTCAAGACCTTGATCAATGCCGGTCCCGACGGCGGCCAAGAGGTGTATCACCTGCATCTGCATATGTACGGCGGCCCGCGTCCATGGCGCGGCCTGGGCTTATAAGCCAGGACTAAGTTTCAAGGGGGGCAAGTCGCCCTCGCATCGCGTATACTGCGGTAGACGCTTCCCGATTTTTCAGGCGCACGCGCCTTGCTAGGAGAACAACATGGGTAGTTTTAGTATTTGGCACTGGGTGATCGTGCTGGTAGTCGTGATGCTGATCTTCGGCACCAAGAAGATCGGCAATATGGGTTCCGACCTCGGCAAGGCCGTCAAGGGCTTCAAGGATGGCGTGAAGGGCGACGAAGAAAAGGCTGCCGAAGCCAATGCCGCCGCACCGGTCCAGCCGACGCAGCAGGTGGCCGACAAGTCGACCATCGATGTCGAAGCCCGCGACAAGACTCGCCTGTAACGCGCGAGTACCATGATCGATCTCGGACTGTCGAAAATCGCGATCATCGGCGTGGTCGCCCTGATCGTGATCGGCCCTGAAAAGCTGCCCAAGGTGGCGCGCATGGCCGGGACGCTCTACGGCCGCGCCCAGCGCTACCTGCATGACGTCAAATCCGAGGTCAGCCGCGAGATCGAACTCGACGAGCTGCGCAACCTGCACAAAGAGGTGCAAGACCGTGCGCAGTCGTTCAAGAACGACGTCGAGTCGGCTACCAGCGATTTCGAGTCGTCGGTCACCAGCCACGTCGACGAAGTCGAGGCACTGTGGGATGGCCGCGCCTCCCACGACAGCGGCAACACGATCACGCCCACCGCGGCCGACATCGACCGCAAGGCCAAGGACTTCCGCCGCAAGAAGCTGGTGCGCACATCGAGTGTGCCGGCCTGGTACAAGAACCGCCATGGCACCAAGCGCCATGTGATGTCGGGCGCCGCCCGGGTGCGCAAGTTCCGCCCCGGCAGCGCCGGCAAATCCAATTCTTCCTTCTTCTAAATGACTGAGCAAGCCGCCGGCGAAGACACTTTCATCTCGCACCTGGTCGAGCTGCGTGACCGTTTGGTCAAGGCCTCGATCGGGATCGCGATCGTGTGCGCCGCGCTGATGGCGTGGCCGGGGCCGTCGCATATCTACGACCTGATCGCCGCGCCGATGATCGCCTCGCTGCCGCCCGGCTCGACCATGATCGCTACCGGCGTCATCTCGCCGTTCCTGGTGCCGATGAAGGTCACCCTGCTGCTGGCCTTCATCCTGGCGCTGCCCTGGGTGTTCTACCAGGCCTGGGCCTTCGTCGCGCCTGGCCTGTACGCCCACGAGAAGCGGCTGGTGCTGCCGCTGGTGATCTCGTCCTCGCTGCTGTTCATCGCCGGCGTGGCGTTCTGCTATTTCTTCGTCTTCGGCCGGGTATTCCACTTCATCGGCGAATTCGCGCCGAACTCGATCGCCGTCACGCCCGATATCGAGAACTACCTCGATTTCGTGATGTCGATGTGCCTGGCCTTTGGCGCCTCGTTCGAGGTGCCGGTGGTGGTCGTGATCCTGGTGCGCATGGGCATTGTCAGCCTCGAGAAGCTGCGTGCGGTGCGTTCCTACGTGATCGTCGGCGCCTTCGTGGTCTCGGCCATCGTGACGCCTCCGGACGTGGTCAGCCAGCTGGCCCTGGCCATTCCGATGTGCCTGCTCTACGAACTGGGCCTGCTGGTAGCGCCGATGTTCGCGCGCGCCACCCGCGCGCCAGAAGAAACCGCCTGATCGGGCGCCGGGCAGCGCCCCGGCGTTACGGACAACTCCCCACGATGTAATACCCCTGCGCCGTCTGCGCCAGCGTGCTGGTGAAGAAGGTGTTGTACAGGCCCATGCTCTGGTTCGAGCCGTTGGCCAGCGCATAGCCGCCGCTCACATGCGCGCGTCCGGCCTGCACGTGGGCGTAGTTGCTGGCGCTGGAGGTGGTGCAGCTGAACACCGGCGGTGGCGTGCCGGTGCCGACCTGGAAGGCCGGGATGGCGCAGGCGCTTGAGGTTTGCCCGTTGCTGCCGATCGCCGTCACGCTGCCGCCATAGCTGCCGTCGGCGCGGTTCGCATAGGCCTTGCTGAAACCGGCGCCGCTGCCGGCCGCATTGTCATCCACCGGCGACGGGCCGTTCAGCAGCACCCGGTAGCCGGCGATGGAACCCTGGGTAAAGCTGGCGGCGCCGTTCACGCTGACCGTCGATCCCGATACGCTGGCGCTGCACGAGGTCATCACCGGCGCCGGCGCCTGGCTCACCCGCAGGTTCTTGTTGAACCAGAAATCCATGATGAAGGCCGGATAGTTCACCTTGGTCGAGCTGACATAGTTGGCGTTCTGGCCGCCGGTGCCGGCCGGCCAGGCGTGGGCCAGGCCGGTCACCGTGACCTGCGAGGTGCGCACCTTGCCGTTGGCGTCCGTGTACTGGACGTCGCTGCCGCCACCGGCCACGCTGGTGGCCGTTCCCTGGGTGTAGCTGCCGCCGTAGACCTGGCGCATCGCCGCCGCATCGAGCGGGCCGTAGGCTTGCGCGACCGTATAGTCGCCCGTGCCCCAGATCACGCCCGTGACCTGGGTCGCGAAATGGTCAAGCGTGGCGCCGGCCATCGCGCGGCAGGCATTGGCCGCCGTGGTCGCCGTATAGCCGGAAGGGACCAGCGCGATCTGGCCGGTGGTGACGCCCGGCGGCGGGCCGGCGCTGATGCCGAGCCCCGCGAAGATCTCGGGCGCGGTGCAGCCCAGCACCATGGCCTTGGCGCCGCCCGCGGACAGGCCGGTCACGTACACCTGTTTCGGGTCGATCGCATATTGCGGGTTGCTGAGGAAGCGGTTGATCAGGTCGAGCAGCACCGCGTTATGGCCGACACCGCGGCTGCGGTTGGCCGCAGCCCAGTCCCAGCAGTGCGCGCTGTAGACGTTGCCGGTAGCGTTCGGGGCCAGGATCACTGCGCCATACTGGTCGGCCACGGTTTTCCAGTTGTAGCCGGCGTCCGAGCTGCCGGTGATGACGTCGCCGCCGGCCGTTTGCGCGCAGCCGTGCAGCACCAGCACCAGTGCGCGCTTGTTGTCCAATACAGGTGCGGTGGCCGGCCAGTAGTAGTAGCCGTTCAGGGCGCCGCCATGGGTGGTGTCGTTGGCCCAGATCTGGTTGGCGCTCCAGGCGCCGGGGCCGGCCTGGACCGGGGTTTGTGCGAGGGCGGGGATGAATGGCGCGGATAGCGCCAGGCAGATCGCGGCTTGCGCCGCTCTTCGGTAGAAAGGCTGCATGCGGTGTCTCCGATATGCTTATGTGGCCGGTCTGGACGACCTGCCGACTTTCATCATAGTGCGGGAGACAAGCCGCACAAGCGGGCCTGCGAGCAAGCCGCTTGTGCGTTTTTGCACGGCCTGGATGGCCATGCAGGCAGGGTTGTTACTGCATCAGTTCCGAGATCATCTTGACCGGCGCATTGCCGTAGCTGAGGAACTGGTCATGGAATTGCTTGAGCTTGAAGCGCTCGCCGAGCTGCTGCTTGCGGCGTTCGCGCAATTCCATGATCTGGTGGTAGCCGCTGAAGTAGCTGGTCAGCTGCACCGAGGTCAGGGTCACGCGGCGCCATTTTTCGTCGGCTTCCTGGCGCGTCTGGAAGGCCTGGCGGGTCAGCAGGTCGATCGCCGCTTCTTGCCCCATGCCGTTCACGTGCACGCTGTAGTCAAGGATGGTGTTGGTGACGCTGCGCAGGTTCCACTTCGAGTACATCAGCCACATCTCGGGCGCGTTGTCGCCATAGCCCGACTCGAGCATCATGCGCTCGCCATACACGGCCCAGCCTTCGACCATGGCGCCATTGCCGAACAGCGACTTGATCAGCGAGGGCGAACGGTTGGCGTGCACCAGCTGCGCGTAGTGGCCGGGAATCGCTTCGTGGATGTTCAGGATCTGCAGGATCCACTCGTTGTACTCGCGCAGGCTGCTCTCGGCCTGTTCCGGCGTGAGGCTGTCCATCGGCGTGACGTTGTAATAGGTCTTGTCCTTCGAGCGGTACGGGCCCGGTGCGTCGATGCTGGCGCCGGCCACGCCGCGCTGGTACATCGGGGTTTCGCGCACTTCAAGCGGCTTGCTCGGGTCGAGCGTCAGCAGGTCGTGCTTGATGACCCAGTCTGCCAGCTGCGGGATCTGGCGCCGGATCTCGGCGAAGAAGTTCTCGCGCGCGACGTGCCTGCTTGATAGCTTGTCGATCATCATGCCGATCTTCTGGAAGCGGTCCGCCGGCTTGGTCACGCCCGCCATGTGGCGCGGCCACAGCTCGTCCGAGATCTTGTCCATGTGCGACAGCAGTTCCTCGCGTGTGACCAGGGCCTTGCGGAAGGTCTGTTCGGCGCTGCTCGACGACTGGATGTCGAGCGCGAACTTCTGTTCGTACAGCGCCTTGCCGGCGCGGAAAGGACGCGCCTGGCCGCTGGCCGCCTGGCGCTTCTCTACCCCGCTCAAGAACTCGACATAGCCCAGCACCGCGGTGCCGGCGTTGGCGATGCGCTGGGCGAAGATCGCCTTTTCTTGCGCGGTCAGGATCGATTCCTCGGCTGCCTTGCCCAGGTCGGCCAGCACCGCCAGCGTGCCCGGCGCCTGGCCGATCGCGAGCTGGGTGTGTTCGCGGGTTGGATTGGTGATCGAGGCTTGCGCCGCCGCGTAATAGTCCGGCACATCGGCCAGGCGCTTGAGGATGGTGCGCAGGCGCTGCGGCTTGGCCGCGTAGTCGGTGTTCAGGATCAGGTCGAGCGGCGCAGCGATATTGTACTGCGACGGGTTCCACTCGAATTCACGCCAGGTCGTCAGGCGGAAGCGATCTTTCTCGAGCTTGTTGACCAGCAGCGCCAGGTCGGTGCGGTAGCGCGGCGACAACTGCCTGGCATCGAGCTTGCCGAATTTGTCGAGCCATTCGTTGGCGAATGCGAGTTGCTTACCCCGTGTTTCGGCGTTCGGGATCGTCAGGTTGGCGGCGTGGTCGAACTTGCCGACATAGATGCCGCCTTCCGGGTCGTTGCGCCAGAGGGCGGTCAGGTATTGCATGCTCAGGGTCGACATGCGGCGGTCGAGGCGCATTTCGGCGGCGTTGCTGCCGGCGGCGCCGGCTGCGGCGGCGGTAGCGCCGACTGCCGCGGCGCCGACCAGGGCTTTCTTGGCTTTGGCGGGGGTCTTCTTCTTGACGACCTTCGAGGACTTGGCCTTGCCCTTGGCTGGTTTGGAAGTGGCGGCGATGGCCGGCGTCAGTGCGAAACACGCCAGCAATGCCGCCAGCGCGATTTTCGTTTTCATCATCGTATTCAGCCCTGTAACAAAAGGAGAGGTCTTGACTCGCGCATGCGCGAAGGCGTGCAGGTTAGCACCAAACGCACCATTTGCCGACAGCTGAAACATTCCGACACGCATGAATGTCAACGTTGACGGATCGACAAATCAGCGCCCCAAACCTGCCTTGAGCATCTGGAGCATATCCCCCGGCGACATGCGCGCCGCCATTTCGGTCCCTTCCAGCAGGCTGTCGGCCAGGTCGCGTTTATGGCGGTGCAGGTCGACGATGCCTTCCTCGATCGTGCCGCGCGCCACCAGGCGATAAATCGTTACCGGCCGCTGCTGGCCCATGCGGTGCGCACGGTCCGAAGCCTGGTCCTCGACCGCCGGGTTCCACCACGGGTCCATGTGGATCACGTAGTCGGCCGCCGTCAGGTTGATGCCGACCCCGCCCGCCTTCAGGCTGATCAGGAACAGGTCGCCCTCGCCGGCCTGGAAGGCGTCCACGCGCCGCTTGCGCTCCTGGATCGGGGTCGACCCGTCTAAGTATTGGTAGACGATGCCCTGCGCATCGAGGTACTGGCGGATCAGGGTCAGGTGGTCGACGAACTGGCTGAACACCAGCACCTTGTGCCGGTTCTCGAGCAGGTCGGTGGTCAGGCGTGCGAAGGTCGCCAGCTTGCTGCTGGCGATGCCGGCGCCGGGCGCCACCAGCTCGGGATTGCAGCAGGCGCGACGCAGCCGCATCATCTCGGCCAGGATCTCGATCGCCTTTTGTCCCTCGGGCGCCTCCAGGGCCGCCAGCTTGTCGAGGGCCTGGCGACGGAGCGACTCGTACAGCGCGTTTTCTTCGGCGCTGAGCTCCACCGGGACCACGATCTCGGTGCGCGGCGGCAGTTCGGATAGCACCTGTGCCTTGGTGCGGCGCAGGATGAAGGGCGCGGTCAGGCGCCGCAGGCGGGACCGCGCCCCGGCTTCGGCGCGCTTGTCCTGGGCTTTCTCGATCGGGCCCGCAAAGCGCAGCTGGAACTGCTCGGCGCTGCCCAGCAGGCCCGGATTGATGAACCGGAACAGGTTCCACAATTCGCCCAGGTGATTCTCGAGCGGGGTGCCGGTGGCCGCCATCCGGAAGTCGCCCTGCAGCGCCATCACTGCCTGCGAACGCTTGGTGTGCATATTCTTGATCGCCTGTGCCTCGTCGAGCACGATGCTGCCCCAGCGCCGGCTCTTGAAGCGCGCCGCTTCCAGCTGCAGCAGGCCGTAGCTGACCACGACCACGTCGAACGGGCCGGCATTGTCGATCATGGCGGCGCGCTCGCCGGGGCCGAACAGGTGCAGCTTCAGGGTCGGCGCGAAGCGCGCGGCTTCGTCGATCCAGTTCAGGCACACCGTGGTCGGCGCCACCACCAGCGCCGGGCCGTCCTTTGCACGCGTGAGCAGCAGCGCCAGCGCCTGCAGGGTTTTACCGAGGCCCATATCGTCGGCCAGGCAGGCGCCCACGCCCCAGTGGGCCAGGCGCGCCAGCCACAGGAAACCGTCGATTTGATAATCGCGCAGCTCGGCCTGCAGGGTGGACGGCAGCGCGGGCGTGTAGGCGGCGTTGTCCGCCATGCGCTGCAGGTGGCCCTGCCAGGCCTTGTCGGCATCGACGCTGCCGGCATCGACCGCGAGTTCGCCCAGCGCGAAGCTGGCCAGCGCATGGGTGCGGATGCCGTCGCCATGCAGCTCGCCGTAGGCGCCAAGCTCTGTCAGGCGCCGGTGCAGCTCGTCGGACAGGGCCAGGTATTCATTGTCGCCCAGCGCCACGAAGCGGCTGCCGCTCTCGTTGATCTTTTCCAGCAGGGTGCGCAGGCTCATCACGCGGCCTTCGTCGATCACGATGTCGCCGCTGGCCGCGAACCAGTCGCGTTCGCGCCGGATCTGCACCCGCACCGACTTCGACGTCGCCTTCTTGGTGACGCGGAATTTCTCGCCTTCGGGCCAGGCCACCACGATGGATTCACCATCGAGCGCGCGCAACTGGTCGACCAGCTCCAGCGCTAGCAGTGGCTGGCCCAGCAGCCATTCGCCGTGGTCCGGTTCCGCGTGTTCCAGCGCCTGGCATCTGGCGATCAGCTGGCGCTCGGCTTCGCGCTCGCCGTTCAGGTCACGCTGGGCTTCGGTGCGCACGCCGTCGACATCGGCGATCACGTTGGCCGCGCCTTCGCCGGGGCCGTAATAGGCGCCCCCTGGCAGGGGCCGCACCAGCAACTGCAGGCGCATGCCCTGCTGGTAGGGACGCAGCAGTACGTGCAGGCGCGGGTCGGCCGCCACGGTTTCGATATCGCTGCTGCTGGCGCCGATGTCCGATTGCACGGTGACCACCGACGACACCGCGCCGATCGCGCGCAGCACGCGGCGTTCGGCCTCGATCGGCACATCCAGGCCGGCGCCGACGATGGCGGCGATGCGGCGGTGTTCTTCCTTGATGTGCACCAGGCGCAGGCGGGTCGGCGTCTCGCGCGTGACCACCACGTCGCCGTCGCTGTCCTCGAGCGGCGGATTCAGCACGATCGACACCAGGTCGCCATGCTTCTTCACCAGCAGCTCCGGCTCGCCCGGCAGCAGTTCGACCCGGGTGCCGGGCGAATCCATCCAGAACAGCAGCGGGTGGCCGACCAGGGCGGCCAGCGCCTTGTGCACCTCGAGCTCGAAGCGGATGCCGCTGCCGGCGTAATAGCGGCGGCCGGCAATCGCGTTCACCGCCTGCAGGTCTTGCGCGGTGAGGAAGTCGAGCTGGGCGCCTTCTTCGGCCAGGCGTTTCAGGCCCATGGCACGGCCGCGGCTCCAGCCGCCCTGGGTGTCGCGCTTCTGTTCGCGTGGCTCGATTTCCTGTACGCCCAGGTGCGGGTCATGGCGAATCAGCCAGACCAAACGCGACTCGCGCACGTTTTCCACGTTCGCCGCCGGCTGCAGGTTGATCAGGGCATTGAGCTGACGTTCCCACGGTTCTTCGCGCGTAAACCAGCCGGCCATGTCGGGCAGGCGGTGGCGGCGCCGCAGTTCGCCCGCGCGCGCTTCGTGGACCAGGTAACCGGCCTGGCCCATCTGCGCCAGCACGCCGGCCAGCTGGGCCGACCACAGGTCGAAGCCGGCCGCTTCGGATTGCAGCAGCATCTCTTCCAGGCGTGTGCGCTGGCTGCTCAATGCCGGCAAAGCCAGCCAGTAGTGGATCAGGGCGCGGAACACGGTCGGCTCGAGCGACAGCTCCCAGCTGCGGGTGGCGAACAGCGCGGCGTCGACGGTGCCGCGCTGGATCTCATGCAGCATGCCGAGCTGGAACCAGACCGCATTGTCGGGTCGTTGCACCGCGCGCGTCTCGATCTCGAGCCAGGCGTCGGCCAGCTTGCGGTGGCCGGGATCGCTGCTGCGCAGCAGGGCGGCCATCGCGATGTGTGCGCAGTGGCCGTCGAATACCGCCTTGCGCTTGCCGGTTTCGCGCCGCAGCTGCTTGATCGAGGCATCGATGCCGGCCAGCCCTGCATCCGGATCATCGCGCAATACCTGCACCACGCTGCGCAGGAACAGGCCGGGCGAGTCGCTCATCTCGCTCACCAGCGCCAGGGCGTCGTCCAGCCGGCCGCACAGAATATAGTGCTCGCCGAGCGAGCGGCGCAGCGGACTTTCAGGGCTGCTGCGCGGGATTAGCCGTTCGGCGTAGTCGCGTACCGCCGGCGCCAGTGCTGTTTCGCTGCGCGCATGCATGATCAGGACGTGCAGGATGCCTTCGCGCAGGCGTGGGTGGATGCGTTCCATCAGCGCCGCTGCGAACGGGCGCGCGCAGACGTCGACCAAGGGATGCAGGTAGCTCGCCTCGTGGCAGCGCTGGCAGGCATCGAGCAGGGGCGAGACGACATCGTACTCCTGTCCGGTGAGCAGGGCGATGCGCAGCAGGGACAGGCCCTGGCGGTAGCTGCGCAGCATCAGGTTGCCCTGCCAGTCGCGGCGCACTGTCGAGACCTGGGCGTAGGCGCTGGCCACGCTGTCGAACAGGCCGTCGTCGAGGGCCGCGTCCAGCACCGGCCATGCCAGCTCGGGCGCGATGCCGGTGCCGCGCTCGCCCATATCGACCACCAGGCCCTGCTCGCGCAGGCGCGCCAGTTCATCGACCCATTGCGCGATCGGCAGCGCCACGCCCAACGCCCGCATATGTTCCAGGATGCGCTGGCGGCCCATCGGTTCACCCGCGATCGCCAGCACCACCAGCAGCGCGCGTTCCTCCGCCGTGCAGGCGGCCAGGCGCGCGTTCACATCCACTTCTGTCATGCGAGGTTCTCGATCGTCACTTCTGGCAAGTCACCCGGCACCGGGATGCCGAATACGCGCAGGTAGAAATACAACTCTGCTTCCAGCGTGCGCACCACGCTGTCGGCCTTGCGGAAGCCATGGCCTTCGCCCTCGAGCGTCAGGTAGGCCACCGGCAGCTTGCGCGCGCGCAGTGCCTCGACCACGCTCTCGGACTGCTGCGGCGGCACCACCTTGTCGTCCAGGCCCTGGAAAAAGATCATCGGCTGGCGCAGCTTGTCGGTATGGTGGATCGGCGAGCGCGCCTGGTAGACCTCGGCGGCGGTTTCTGGCGGCGCGATCAGGTACTGGTTGTAGTGCGATTCGAACTTGTGCGAGTCGGCATCCAGCCCGGCCAGGTCGGACACGCCGTAGTAGCTGGCGCCGGCCTTGAACACGTCGTGGAAAGCCAGGCTCGATAGCACGGTCAGGCCGCCGGCGCTGCTGCCGCGAATCAGGAGGCGATCCGGATCGACGATGCCTTGCGCCGCCAGGTGGCGCGCGCCGGCCACGCAATCCTCGACGTCGACCACGCCCCACTGGTGCCTGAGCAGATTGCGGTAGTCGCGCCCGAAGCCGGTGCTGCCGCCATAGTTCACGTCGAGCACGGCGAAGCCGCGGCTGGTCCAGAACTGGGTGGAGAGCTTCAGGGTGCTGGCAGCCATGCCGGTCGGGCCGCCGTGGCCGATCACGATCAGCGGCGACAGTTCGCCGTCTTGCGGCGCGTGGTCGGCATTGGTCGGCGCGTAATAGAAGGCGTGGGCGGTGCGGCCGTTGGCGCTCGGGTAATCGATCGCCAGCGGCACCGACAGGTAAGCGGCTGCCGGCAGTTGCGGGATCGAATGCGCGAGTATCTCGGTAATGCCGCTCTCCAGGTCGATCCGCGCCAGTTCCGGCGCGATGGTCGGCGCGCCGCCCAGCACGGCGACGGTGTCACCCTGCACCCGCAGTTCGCGGATCTCTTCATATGGCGACTCGAGCGGCACCAGCTTGCCGTGCGAAAGGCGGGCCAGATAGCTGACGCCCTTCTCGACATAGGCGCACACGATCTCGTCGTCCGGGCGGAAGCCGTACAGCGAACCGCCGAAGTTCCAGTGCGGGCCGCCGAATTCAGCTTCGCGCGGGCACAGCGCATGCACCACGCCATGATCAAAACGGTACAGGTTCCACCAGCCGCTGCGGTCGGACACGAAGTGCAGCACGCCGCCGGGCGACCATTCTGGCTGGCAGATCGATTCTTCCGGGCCGCCCGCAACCAGGCGGCCGTTGAGCAGGGCGCCATCGTCGGCCACGTCGGCCAGCCACAGTTCGGTGCCTTCCCATGGCATGCGCGGATGGTCCCAGCACAGCCAGGCCAGCTGGCGGCCATCGGGCGACAGGCGCGGGGCCGCGTAGAAGTCGCTGCCGTCGACCAGCACCGTCTCGGCGCCGTCGAAGCCGACCGCGACCAGGGTATTGACGGGATAGGTGGCGCCGCTCGAGTGATCCTCGCGCACGGACACCAGGCGCTGGCGGCCGGCATCGAGCACGAAGTCGGCGAAGCGGTGGCCGCTGCCTTCGGCCGTGATGGCCACCGGCGCGGCGCCGGCAAGGGCCCGGTACAGGCGGTTATCCACATGGTGCGAGAACCAGGCCACGCCGCCGGCCAGCAGGCAGGCGCCGCCGCCGTATTCGTGCACGCGGCTGCGGACATTGAACGGCGCCGGCGTCAGCTCGCGCGTGCCGTTCGCATCATGCACCATCAGGGTCGTGCGTCCGGCCTCACCCGTCCGGCCTTCGAGCCAGCCCAGGCGCTCGCCATCGAGCATCAGCTGCGCCAGCGGCACCGCGCCGGCCGCGACCACCGCGGCGCTGATCGGGGAGGGCCAGGCGCCGCAGGGGCTTGGCTGTTTGCTGGTGGCAATGGTCATGGTCTGGACTCTTTCCTTGGTCGGACGAGCATTATAGTGTTTGCCCAAGAATGCGATAATAGCCGTTTCCCTACCAACGCCATTGTCAGCCATGCCACAATTTGCTCCGCTCCAGAACGACACCTTCCTGCGTGCGCTGTTGCGCCAGCCGACCGACTACACCCCGGTGTGGCTGATGCGCCAGGCGGGCCGCTACCTGCCGGAATACCGCGCCACGCGCGCGCGCGCCGGTTCGTTCCTGGGGCTGGCGAAGAATCCCGATTACGCCACCGAAGTCACGCTGCAGCCGATCGACCGCTATCCGCTGGACGCGTCGATCCTGTTCTCGGACATCCTGACGGTGCCCGATGCGATGGGCTTGGGCCTGTATTTCGCCGACGGCGAAGGTCCGAAATTCGAGCGCCCACTGCGCACCGAGGCCGAGGTGAATGCCCTGGCGGTGCCCGACATGGCGTCGCTCGATTATGTGTTCAAGGCCGTGACCTCGATTCGCACCGCGCTGAACGGCCGCGTGCCGCTGATCGGTTTTTCGGGCAGCCCGTGGACGCTGGCCTGCTATATGGTCGAAGGCGCCGGCTCGCGCGAGTTCCACACGGTGAAAAAGATGCTGTACAGCCGGCCCGACCTGATGCACCGCATCCTGGACATCAATGCCCAGGCCGTGACCCAATACCTGAACGCCCAGATCGACGCCGGCGCCCAGGCCGTGATGATCTTCGATTCCTGGGGCGGCGCGCTGGCCGATGGCGCCTACCAGGAATTCTCGCTGCGCTATATGCAGACCATCCTGGCCGGCCTGCAACGCGAGAAGGATGGCGTGCGCATCCCGGCCATCGTATTCACCAAGGGCGGCGGCATCTGGCTCGACCAGATGGCCGACATCGGCGCCGATGCGCTGGGCCTGGACTGGACCGTCAACCTGGGCCAGGCGCGCAGCCTGGTGGGCGACCGCGTGGCGCTGCAGGGCAACCTCGATCCGGCCATCCTGTTCGCCGAACCGGAGCAGATCCGCGCCGAGGTTGAACGTTCGCTCGCCGCGTATGGCGCGCCCTCGAATGGCCATGGCCATGTGTTCAACCTCGGCCACGGTATCTCGCAATTCACGCCGCCGGAGTCGGTCAGCGCCATGGTCGAGGCCGTGCACAGTTTCAGCCGCAAGCAGCGCGCCGCCTGAGTTGTATCACCCGCGGTTGGCGGCCCGGTTGACCAGGCCGCCAGCCCGACCCCTCACTTGTTCACAACTTCCTAAACGCGGGTAAAAATTCCTGTGGACATCTCGGAACTTGCTGAATCGTTCTAAAACGATGATTTATAAGCGTTTTTTGTTTCACGCCAGTGCTGAGTGCCTCCCGCGCCACAAGCTTGTCCAGTAGAATTCAGCAAAGTTCGGCTCTTGTTCACAAAGTTATCAACAGACGTTTTGGCAATTGGGAAAAGTGCTTGGTTTACCGAGACTTAGCGCGCTTCTTCATGTATTGCCTTAAGTTTGTGATGCAATGCAGCGAGTTTTCCACTTCCGATGCGCTACTTATGCACAATGCTGAAAAAGCCCCCGAGCTTGTTAACAGGTTTGAAGATGAATATGCAAGCTGTTGATTTATAAGTGAAATATTCTCTTGATTTCGAGAATTATCGATTTTGACTTGATCTAACGTAAACCTTTAACAGGGTCAAGTCCCACGCTATTCACAAAGTTTTCCACAGATTTGCACAGGGCCCAGATTGACCGATAGCATCCTCACGCACTGCATTCTTGAAGTCGTGCTCGATACACCGCTGAACAGCAGCTTCGATTACCGCTGGCCTTGCCAGCCGGGTGAGGAGCCGCTGCCCGGCCAGCTGGCGCTGGTGTCGTTCGCGCGGCGTGAGATCATGGCCCTGATCGTCGCGGTCAAGCATGAGACCAGTGTCGCGCCCGAAAAACTGAAGGATGCGCTGGCCGTGCGCAGCCAGTTGTCGCCCCTGCCCGAGCGCTGGATCGCCCTGGCGCGCTTCGCCGCCGATTACTACCAGCGTCCGCTGGGGGAGGTGGCGCTGCCTGGCCTGCCCAAGAACCTGCGCGTGCCCAAGACCGTGGCGCTGGACCGCGCTCTCAACAAGCTGGCCAGGCTCGACCCGGTGCAGGATGCGACGGCGGTCGATATGCCGGTGCTCAATCCGGACCAGCAGCAGGCGGCCGACACGATCGGCGGCGCCATTGGCTTCAAGCCGCTGCTGCTGTGGGGCGTGACCGGCAGCGGCAAGACCGAGGTCTACCTGCAGGCATGCGCCCAGGTCTTGCAGCGCGACCCGCAGGCGCAGATCCTGATCCTGGTCCCCGAGATCAACCTGACGCCCCAGCTGGAGGGGAATATCCGGGCCCGCTTCCCGGGCATGATGCTGGCCACCCTGCACAGCAGCCTGTCCGAGGGCGAGCGCATGCTGCACTGGCTGGCGGCGCACCATGGCCAGGCGCAAATCGTGCTCGGCACCCGGCTGGCGATCCTGGCTTCGCTGCCGCACCTCAAGCTGATCGTGATCGACGAAGAGCACGACCCCTCGTACAAGCAGCAGGAAGGCTTGCGCTATTCGGCGCGCGATCTGGCGGTGTGGCGCGCGCACCAGCTGGGCATCCCGATCGTGCTGGGGTCGGCCACGCCCTCGCTCGAATCCTGGCATCACGCGCGCTCGGGGCGCTACCAGCGGCTCGACCTGCGCGAGCGCGCGGTGCGCGACGCCGTGCTGCCGAAGGTGCGCCTGGTGGACATGGAACGCGACCGCGCGCGCGACGGGCTCACGAGCGAGATGCTGGTGGCCTTGCGCGCGCGGCTGGAACGGGGCGAGCAGTCGCTGTTGTTCCTGAACCGGCGCGGTTACGCCCCGGTGATCTGCTGCGACGCCTGCGGCTGGATCAGCGACTGCACCCGCTGCACCGCCTTCATGGTGCTGCACAAGCCCGAGAACCGGCTACGCTGCCACCACTGCAGTCTTGAACTACGCATCCCGCGTTCGTGCCCTACCTGCGGCAACGTCGACCTGCAGCCGCTGGGGCGCGGCACCCAGCGTGTGGAAGAGGGGTTGCGGGCGCTGTTCCCCGAGGCGCGCATCCTGCGCATCGACGCCGACTCCACGCGCCTGAAGGGCAGCGCGCAGGCCGCGTTCGACAGCGTGCACCGGGGTGAAGTGGATATCCTGATCGGCACGCAGATGGTCGCCAAGGGCCACGACTTTAAAAAGCTGACCCTGGTCGGGATCCTGAACCCGGATACCGCGCTGTTCTCGCAGGACTACCGCGCCAGTGAGCGCCTGTTCGCGCAGCTGATGCAGGTGGCGGGACGTGCGGGACGCGCCGGCCTGGCATCCGAGGTGCTGGTGCAGACCCGTTATGCGCAGCACCCGCTGTATGGCGCCGTGATGCGCCACGATTACGAGCGCTTCGCAGGCCAGTTGCTCGACGAGCGCAAGGAAGCCGGGCTGCCGCCTTTCATGTACCAGGCCTTGCTGCGGGCCGAGGCGAAGGAGCTGCCGATCGCGATCGAATTCCTGGAAGCTGCGCGCGACTGCCTGCCGGCCGATGGCATCCTGATCAACGATCCGATTCCGATGACGATGACGCGGGTCCACAATGTGGACCGCGCCCAGCTGCTGGTCGAATCGAGTTCGCGGCCTGCGCTGCAGGCATTCTTGCGGATCTGGACCCTGCAGCTGCGGGCGATGAAGTCGCGCGTGAAGTGGTCGCTTGAAGTCGACCCGCTCGATATCTAGAACGTTTAAACGGCAGCCTTGCCGGCGGTGCGGCGGCGGCGGCCGGCGTAGCCCAGCATGGCCAGACCGGCGCCCATCAGCAGGGTTGTGGATGGCTCGGGCACTTCGCCAGGCTCTTCGGCCAGTTCCACTTCGAAAGTGATGGTGCCGGAGTTCCAGATGCCATCAGCGCCCGGGAGATCATCGGGCCCATTCTCGAAGAATTGCAGCCGCAGGATGCCATCTGCGCCAACAGTGACGCCCTCGCCCAGATCCTCGAAGCCGGAATAGGTGGCCGTACCCGGAGACTCTATGGGGCTATCGCCGTCGTAACCCGGCAGCAGAGTGCGAAACTCGGACGAATCGGTATTTTCAAACAGCAGTGCGATTTCGGACAGATAGCTGTTGGGGATGGCGGTGATATTGACATTGTAGGAAACGCTGGTAATCCTGGAATTCGCACCTACATCGAGAAACCTGAAAACATTGGCTGGATTATCGAGACCTGCAATACTCTCGATACCGCTGACGTCGATCGTGAGTGGGACTGCGGAAACCGAGGCGCAAGCGAAGAAAGACAAGGCGGCAAACACTTTGTTGAGCTTGATTAACTTCATTAGATTCCCCAAGATTAGTTATATGTTCTTAATTAAGCAAAAATTGTGCCGTCTAAATCAGGCATTCTAATCGTTTGATTTTTAATAGAAATCCATCAATATTTACATTTTTATATCATTGGGGTGTAAAGTAATCCGACATGTATTGGCTACGTCGGAGACTGCACCTCGGCCCATCGGCAGGCTGCCCAATCACCACTGACTCAGCCAAAATAGCGTATCGTCTTGCCAGTCAATCGCGGAGAGCAGCATGAAACAAATGAACGTTGACGTCGCCATCATCGGCACCGGCACCGCCGGCATGACGGCCTACCGCGCCGCCAAGGCGCAAGGGGCCCGCACGGTGGTGATCGAAAGCGGCCAATATGGCACCACCTGCGCCCGGGTCGGCTGCATGCCGAGCAAGCTGCTGATCGCGGCCGCCGAGGCGTCCCACGTGATCGATACCTCGGCACCATTCGGCGTGCACGCCGGCGAAAAACGCATCGATGGCCGCGCCGTGATGGACCGGGTCAAGCGCGAGCGCGACCGCTTCGTCGGCTTCGTGCTCGAAGGCGTGGAGGCAATGCCGGTGCAGGACCGCCTGCAGGGTCGCGCGCGCTTCACCGGCCCCTGCAACCTGGTGGTCGACGACCATACCGAGATCGTGGCCGGCCGCATCGTGATTGCCACCGGCTCCACGCCGCTGCGCCTGCCGCAGCTGGAAAACGTCGGCCCCGGCATCGTCACCAGCGACGATGTGTTCTATTGGGACGACCTGCCGCGCTCGGTGGCCGTGATCGGCACCGGCGTGATCGGCCTCGAACTGGGCCAGGCCCTGGCCCGGCTCGGCGTGCGCGTGCGCTTCTATGCGCGCGGCGGCAGCATCGCCAATATCACCGATCCCGAGGTACTGCGCTGCGCGGGCCGGGTCTTGATGGAAGAACTCGACATCGCCTTCCAGACCGAGGTAGTGGGAGCGGTGCAAGAGGGCGACGAGGTGGCGCTGACGGTGCGCGACGCGCTGGGCAAGGAGAGCACCGAGCGTTTCCAGTACGTCTTGATGACGGCCGGCCGCACGCCCAATGTGCATGACCTGGGGCTGGAGCTCACGGGCCTGGAACTGGGGAAGGATGGCATCCCCGGTTTTGACGCGCGTACCATGCAGTGCGGCACCAGCCATATCTTCATCGCGGGCGACGCCAACAACGAGCGGCCCTTGCTGCACGACGCCGCCGACCACGGCAAGATCGCCGGCGACAACGCCGGCCGCTATCCCGACGTACGTCCGGGCTTGCGCCGCGCGCCGATTGCGGTCGCCTTCACCGAACCGAATATCGCCACCCTGGGCAAGAACTACAAGACCCTGTGCGCCGGTGGCCAGCGCAAGTTCGGGGTCGGCAGCGTGTCATTCGCCAACCAGGGCCGCAGCCGGGTGATGTTGCAGAACAAGGGGATGTTGCGGGTGTACGGCGAATACGGCACCCGGCTGTTCCTGGGCGCCGAGATGATCGCGCCGCGCGCCGAGCACCTGGCCCACTTGCTGTCATGGGCAGTCCAGATGCGCCTGACGGTCGACCAGATGCTCGAGATGCCGTTCTATCACCCGGTGATCGAGGAGGGCGTGCGCACTGCCTTGCGCGACCTGGCCATCAACCTGTCGAAAGGCGAGAGCCAGACCGACCCGGCCGATACCGAGCCGGGAACCTGATCGGCTATTAATTCAACAACGTGGTATTCAGCTTGCCCTGGCTGGCGAGCTGGCGCAGGATGCGGACGGTGTCCAGATCGGCTTCTTCGTAGGCTGACTTCTTGAAATCGTCATACATGGCGTTGGCCGGGTCGCTGTGTTCGCCGGTGCCGTCGTCGTAGCAGAAACGCACCAGCAGCATGGCATTGGTCGGCGCCTCGATGATCATGCGCAGGCTCGAGGCCGCGATCTCGCCCTGGGCCGGCACCTCGTAGCGCACTTCCTGCAGCGGGGTCAAGAATACCTGGTCTTCGATCACCAGTTCGCCGAAGGTCAGGCGGCGCCGGAAGGCGCCGGCTTCGCGCTCGACGATTTCGCTGCTGTCCAGGTGCGGAATGAACATCTTCGGGTCTTCGGCGCGCAGGACCAGGCCGTGCCATACCTGTTCACGGCTAAGGGTGTCGATCAGCGGGTTCATCGGATCGTTGATCTCGACGAGATGTTCGAATTTCATGGGGCAAGTATCCGGAAAATAAGGTCCGCGGCGTCGCTCGCCGCAAAGGACGCATGTTACTCGATTGCGTACCGGCGCGCCCGTCCTCTCCGGTTCGTGCCATCGCTCGCCCCGGTGTTGCAATCCGGTATGCGGGCACGCGCCATCACCCGCTGGGCGCGCCAGATTGTTACAATCGCTGCCTATCCCTCCAGAAATAATTCCCATGTCCACTGCACCAGAATTCGGCCTCAACGGGCCGCAGAGCGAAGCCGCGCTATACCTCGACGGCCCCTGCCTGGTGCTGGCCGGCGCCGGCTCGGGCAAGACCCGCGTGATCACGCAAAAAATTGCCTACATGATCGAGCACTGTGGCTATGATCCGCGCACCATTGCCGCCCTGACCTTTACCAACAAGGCGGCGCTCGAGATGCAAGAGCGGATCGCCAAGCTGCTCAAGCAGCCCAAACAGGCCAAGCAACTGACCGTGTCCACTTTCCACTCGCTGGGCGTCAAGATCCTGCGCCAGGAAGCAGCCGGCGTGGGCCTGAAGGACAAGTTCTCGATCATGGACAGCGACGATTGCTACACCATCGTGTCCGACCTGGCGATGAGTACCGACAAGCAGGAAATCCGCGGCATCCAGAACACGATCTCGCTGTGGAAAAATGGCCTGGTGGATCCGGAAGACGCGATCAAGGCCGCGCGCGACGAGGACGAGGCCCATGCCGGCCGCGTCTACCGCAGCTATGTGGCGACCCTGCAGGCTTATCAGGCGGTCGACTTCGACGATCTGATTCGCCTGCCGGTGGAATTGTTTCGCAACAATGAGCCGATCCGTGACCGCTGGCAGCGGCGCCTGCGCTACTTGCTGATGGACGAGTACCAGGACACCAATACCTGCCAGTATGAACTGGTCAAGCTGCTGGTGACGGGCCTGGGCAAGAAACCGATGTTCACGGCGGTGGGCGACGACGACCAGGCGATCTACGCCTGGCGCGGCGCCTCGGTCGAGAACCTGAAAACCCTGGGCGACGATTTCCCCGACCTCAAGGTGATCAAGCTCGAGCAGAACTACCGCTCCACCACCCGCATCCTGCAGGCGGCCAATGCCGTCATCGGCAACAACCCCAAGCTGTTCGAGAAGTCGCTGTGGTCCGAGCACGGCCTGGGCGAGCCGATCAAGGTGCTGTGCATGCAGAACGACGACCAGGAAGCCGACCAGGTGGCGATCATGATCTCGAGCGAACATTTCCAGCGCAAGAACAAATGGTCGGACTACGCGATCCTGTACCGCGGCAACCACCAGGCGCGGGTGATGGAGCAGGCGCTGCGCAAGGAGCGCATCCCGTACACGATGTCGGGCGGCCAGAGCTTTTTTGACAAGGCGGAAATCAAGGACATCATTGCCTACCTGCGCCTGATCGCCAACCAGAACGACGATCCGGCCTTCATTCGCGCGGTGACCACACCCAAGCGCGGGGTCGGCATGGCCACCCTGGAAGTGTTGGGCGAGTTCTCCAAGCAATGGAATTGCTCGCTGTTCGAGGCAGCCGGCAAGGGCGGCATCGAAGCCAAGCTGGCCGAGCGCCAGCTGGGTTCGCTACGCGAATTCTGCCGTTTCATCGACGAGCTGGAAGACCGCGCCACCCGGCCGGGACCGTCCGGCAGCGGCGACCATGCGGCCGAGGTGCTGGACGACATGATGAAGGAGATGAACTACGAGCACTATTTGTACGAAAACTTCGACGACCGCGCGGCCCAGGCCAAGTGGCAGAACGTACTCGAGTTCAATAACTGGCTGAAAGACCGCGGCCGTGGCGGCCGCGACCGCGACGGCGAAGAAAAGAATCTGCTGGAACTGACGCAGATGGTGGCCCTGATGTCGATGCTGGAAGGACAGGACGAAGAAGAAGATGCGGTGCGCATGTCGACCCTGCACGCCTCGAAGGGGCTGGAATACCCGCACGTCTACCTGGTCGGAGTGGAAGAGGGCATCCTGCCGCACAAGGGCGATCCGGATGCCTCGATCGAAACCATCGCCGCCCGCATCCAGGAAGAACGGCGCCTGATGTATGTGGGCATTACGCGTGCCCAACGCACCCTGCACGTGAGCTGGTGCAAGCGCCGCAAGCGCGCGGGTGAACTGGTCAATTGCGATCCGTCGCGCTTCATCAAGGAGATGGCGCTGGACGTCGGCGAAGCGGCGCCGATGGAGAGCGAAATCCTGAGTCCGAAGGAAAGGTTGGCAAATCTAAAAGCATTGCTGGCGACACCGAGGCCGGTACCTGACTAAATGTTGCGCATAAGCCTTGGCGGGGTGGTAATACCCGCGCACGATTGAAAATCGCATTTGACTAGAACTGTCGGGCAAGAAATACTTGCCTGGATGCGAGCTTTTTGATAGCGAAATTTCCACGGCATTTGCCGTGTCGCAACGTGCAATGTTTTCTTCTGAGCCATGGCCACCGTTTCTGACATCACCACTATCCCACATACCGGGCTGAACCACATCGATGCCCTGCTGGACAAGGGGCCGGACTGGAATTACCTCAGCAATTCCAACGCCAACGTCCTGTATTACACCTTTTCAACGGCCTCTGGCAATGAAACCGGTAAGGCCGGCCAGGAAATGTTCAGCTTTGCCCAGCAGGCCGCGGCGCGCACTGCCTTCTCCTATATACAGCAGGTGACCGGCATCGAGTTCCGCGAGACGGGCACGGGCACGGCTGCACAGATCCACCTGGCGAAGATGGATCTCGACGGCCAGTACACGACCGGCTTGTGCAGCTGGCAGGCGGGCTACCGCTCCTATCCGGACGGCACGCTGACCGAGTACACCGCCAACGCCTATGTCTACCTGGACAATGCCAACTGGAGCCATATCACCGACAACCTGACGCCAGGCACGCAGGGTTACGAGACCCTGCTGCACGAGCTGGGCCATGCCATCGGTCTCAAGCATCCGTTCGCAGAAAGCGCCGGGGACATCGCCTTGCCGGCGTACGAAGACAACACCGCCAATACCATCATGTCGTACACCAGCACTGGCGCTTCGTACAGCACCTTCCAGCCTTATGACATCGCGGCGCTGAACTGGCTCTACGGTGGCGACGGCCTGCGCGGCGCACTGGGCATGAATGGCAGCGGAGCACGTTACCTCACGGGCACCAACAAGTCGGAAACCCTGATGGGGACCGGCTTCAACGACATTTTTCAAGGTAATGGAGGTAACGACATGATCTATGGAGGCGAAGGCCGGGATACGGCCATCTTCGGCGGCAGCTACGGCAACTACCGTTTCACCAATCTCGCCAATGGCGACCTGGCGGTGATCAGTGCTGAAGGCGAGACGACGCTGAGCCAGATCGATGTGCTGCAGTTTGCCGACATGAGCGTCGAGCGCGCGAATATCGCGGCAACCGATACCGTGGCGCCGGTGGCACCCGTGCTCGGGGTGACGAAGAACGCGACCGGCTATGCGGGCGGCAACCGACCGGTGTTTACTGGCGAAGCTGAAGCAGGCTCGACAGTGAAGGTCTATATCGGCCAGCAATTGATTGCCACCACAGTGGCCGGCACCGACGGCTTGTGGAGCGCCCGGCCACCCGAGAATGCGCCATTGGCTGATCGCATGGGCTATAGCGCTACCGCAACGGCCACTGATGCCGCCGGTAATGTGTCGTCGCAAAGCGCCCCGATCGTGTTCAATGTCGATGCGACGGCGCCAGCCGCGCCGACCGTCACCGCCAACCTGATCACCGGCGGCAACCAGCCGGTATTCGCGGGCACCGGCGAAGCCGGCAGCACGATCCAGATCATCAAGGCCGGCGACTGGATCGAGATCGGACGCGCGACGGTCGGCGCCAACGGTCAGTGGCAGCTGAACTCGGCACCGCTGCCAAACGGCAACTACCAGGTGACCGTGTCCTCGGTCGACCGCGCCGACAATGCGACCAGCGCCACGCAGGCGGTGACCCTGACCATCAACAATGCGCTGAACCAGAGTGGCACCGCCGGCAACGATACCTTCGCCATGGCCCCAGGCAGCGCCGCGATCCAGGGCGGCGCCGGGCTCGACACCGCAGTCTACGGCGGCGTGAGCGACAACTTTGTGCTCGAGCGTGGCGTGTACGGCTTCACGGTGCGCGATGCCCAGGGCGCGGTGGATAACCTGATCAATGTCGAGCGCATCAAGTTCGATGACACCATGGTGGCGTTGGACATCAACGGTTCGGCCGGTCAGATCTATCGCTTGTACCAGGCTGCGTTCGACCGCGTGCCGGACGGCGGCGGCCTGGCGTTCTGGATCAACCGGACCGACCTGGGCGATTCGATGATGCAGATCGCTAATTATTTCTCGCAAAACAAGGAATACATCGACCTGTACGCCAACACCAGCAACGAGCAGTTCGTCACCAAGCTGTATGAGCACGTGCTGGATCGTCCTCCAGAGGGCGGCGGCTACGACTTCTGGGTCGGCAACCTGAACTCGGGCGCGACCAACCGCGACGAAGTGCTGACCCTGTTCTCGGAAAGCCCGGAAAACCAGGCCCAGGTCATCGGCAGCATCGTCAACGGCATCGAGTATCCATTCCCGATCGCCTGAACCACGCGGGCGGCGATGCGCGCCGGACTGGCATAATGCCTTATTTACGCAGGAAGCCGCCCGTGGACCACGAAGACCGTTTCATCAATCTCGAAATCAAGCTCGCCCAGCAAGAAGACCTGCTGGACGAACTGAACAAGACCATCTATCGCCAGGAGCGCCGCATCGATCAGCTTGAGGCGATGGTGGCCAAGCTGGCCGACCATCTGCGCACCTTGCGCGACGCCGGCCAGGCGCCGCTGAACGAGCGTCCGCCGCATTATTGAGACCGCCACGCATGGCTTGCTGAGCCGTGCATATGCGTGTTTACGCCCGTAAACACGGGGTTTCCGGTTTGATACATTGCTATACTTTTTAATTGTGTCGGTGGGCATGCAAGCCTGCTATGATCTTTAGCGCACTGCTGTCGAGCTAGCCCGACGGTACCTTCCCAAGTTCGCGAAAGACCCCATGACCCGTCCACAACTGCTCATCATTGCAGCCAGCGTGGCGCTGGCGCATGCAAGCGCCATTGCCGCCCCGACCGCCCCCGTGCTCGACGCCTCCAACCCCTTCGCCAAGCCCAGCACCCTTCCGCTGAACTACCCGGCCTTCGACAAGATCAAGGATGCGCACTTCCTGCCGGCCTTCAATGCCGGCATGCGCGAACAGCTGCGCGAAGTCGATGCGATCGCCAATGACAAGTCCGCGCCGACCTTCGAGAACACCATCGTGGCGATGGAGCGCAGCGGCCAGTTGCTCGCGCGCGTGCATGCGACCTTCGCCAACCTGCAGGGCGCCAATACCAACGATACGCTGGACGCGGTCGACCGCGAGATGTCGCCCAAGCTGGCGGCCCACTCCGACGCGATCCACCTGAATCCAAAACTGTTCGCGCGCGTAAAGGCGCTGCATGACAAGCGTGAATCGCTGGGTCTGGACGCCGAGTCGAACCACCTGCTCGAGCGCTACTACAAGGAATTCGTGCGCGCCGGCGCCAACCTGTCGAAGGCCGACCAGGCCAAGCTGAAGAAATTCAACGGCGAGATCGCCTCGCTGCAATCGGACTTCTCGCAGCGCGTACTGAAAGGCGCCAACGCCGCCGCCCTGATCGTGAGCACCCGCGCCGAACTGGCCGGCATGAGCGATGCGCAGATCAGCGCCGCCGCCGATGAAGCGGCCAAGCGCGGCCAGAAGGGCAAGTTCGCGATCCCGATCGTGAACACCTCGAGCCAGCCGGCGCTGTCGTTCCTCACCGAGCGAGCCACCCGCGAGCGCCTGATGAAGGCCTCGCTCGAGCGCGGCACCCATGGCGGCCAGTTCGACACCACCAAGCAGGTGCTGCGCCTGGCCAAGCTGCGCGCCGAGCGCGCCGTGCTGCTGGGTTACCCGAACTTCGCGGCCTATTCGCAGGAACTGGAAACCGCGCGCAACCCGGCCGCCGTCAACAAGCTGCTGGGCGACCTGGCCGCGCCTGCCGTCAACAACGCCAAGAAGGAAGCGGCCGAGATCCAGCAGGTCATCGATAAAGAAGGCGGCAAGTACCAGGTCGCGGCCTGGGATTGGCCGATGTACCAGGACAAGGTGCGCGCCGCGACCTTCAACTTCGACGAAAGCCAGCTGCGCCCTTATTTTGAATTGAACCGGGTGCTGGTCGACGGCGTGTTCTTCGCTGCTACCAAGGAATTCGGCATCACCTTCAAGCAGCGCACCGACCTGCCGGTGTACAACCCGGACGTTACCGTCTATGACATCTTCGACGTCGACGGCAAGCCGCTGGCGATCTTCATCTTCGACCCCTATGCCCGCGGTAACAAGCAGGGCGGCGCCTGGATGAACGAATACGTCTCGCAGTCGCACCTGCTGGGTCACAAGCCGGTGATCGGCAACCACCTGAACATCCCCAAGCCGCCCAAGGGCGAGCCGACCCTGCTGACCTACGACGAAGTGGTCACCACCTTCCACGAGTTCGGCCACGCGCTGCACGGCATGTTCTCGGATGTGAAGTACCCGACCTTCTCGGGCACCAATGTGCCGCGCGACTTCGTCGAGTATCCGTCGCAGGTCAACGAGATGTGGGTAACGTATCCGGAAGTGCTGGCCAATTACGCCAAGCACCACCAGACCGGCGCGCCGATGCCGAAGGACTTGCTCGATAAAGTCGTCGCTTCGAAGAAGTTCGCCCAGGGCTACCGCACCACCGAGTACCTGGCCGCGGCGCTGCTCGACCAGCGCTGGCACCAGCTGACCCCAAGCCAGGTGCCGACGGACGTGCTGTCGTTCGAAGCGAAAGCGCTGCAGGACGCCGGCGTGGCCTATCCACCGGTGCCGCCGCGCTACCGTACCGGCTACTTCTCGCACTCGATGGGCGGCGGCTATTCGGCCGGCTACTACGCCTACCTGTGGAGCGAGCGCCTGGACGCCGAGACCGTCAAGTGGTTCACCGAAAGCGGCGGCCTGACCCGCAAGAACGGCGACCACTTCCGCAAGACCCTGCTGTCGCGCGGCGGTACCGCGGAAGCGATGGACCTGTTCCGCGACTTCCGCGGCCGCGATCCGGAAATCGGCCCGCTGCTCGAACGCCGCGGCCTGGTCGAGACCAAGCCAGCCGCCAACTGATGACCTGACGCCCCATGTGCCGCCACAAGCGGCACATGGGGCGTCGTGTTTTGCACCACCCTTTCCCTACAACGCACAAGAGACACAATGAACCGTCCACAACTGCTGCTGATCGCAGCCAGCGTCGCCATGGCCACCTTCTCCTTCGCCCAACCGGCCGAGGCAGCGCTGGCAGCCTCGAATCCGTTCGCCAAGCCGAGCACCCTGCAATATGGCTATCCGGCTTTCGACAAGATCAAGAACGAACACTTCGCGCCGGCCTTCGCCGAAGGCATGCGCCAGCAGGCGGCCGAGATCGTGAAGATCGCCGACAACAAGGCCGCGCCTACTTTTGAAAACACCATCGTGGCGATGGAGCGCTCGGGAGAATTGCTGGGCCGCGTGCGCACGGTGTTCTACACCCTGACCGGTTCGTACACCAACGACACCCTGCAGGCACTGGACAAGGACCTGGCGCCCAAGTTCGCGGCCCACGGCGATGCGATCCGCCTGAACCCGAAGCTGTTCGCGCGCATCAAGACCCTGCACGACAAGCGTGACACCCTGAAGCTGGATGCCGAATCCAAGTTCCTGCTCGAGCGCTACTACAAGGACTTCGTGCGCTCGGGCGCCAATTTGTCCGACGCCGACAAGGGCAAGCTGAAAGGCTATAACGCCCAGCTGGCCGCGCTGCAGACCCAGTTCAGCCAGAATGTGCTCAAGGAAGTGAATGCCTCGGCCTTCGTGGTCGATACCCGCGAAGAGCTGGCCGGACTGCCCGAGAAAGCGATCGAAGCCGCGGCGAACGAAGCGAAGAAGCGTGGCCTGGAAGGCAAGTTCGTGATCCCGGTGGTGAACACCACCCAGCAGGCGCCGCTGGCCGTGCTGACCAACCGCACCGTGCGCGAAAAACTGCTGACCACGTCGATGATCCGCGGCAGCCGCGGCGGCGAGTTCGACAACCGCAATGTCGTGCTGCAGCTGGCCAAGCTGCGCGCCGAGCGCGCCGAACTGCTGGGCTACGACAGCTACGCGGCCTATTCGCTCGAAGACCAGACCGCGAAAGACACCGCCTCGGTCAACAAGCTGCTGGGCGACCTGACCGCGCCGGCCGTGCGCAACGCCAAGAAGGAAGCGGCCGAGATCCAGGCCGTGATCGATGCCGAGAAGGGTGGCTTCCAATTGGCCGCCCAGGACTGGAGCATGTACAGCGACAAGGTGCGCGCCGCCAAGTACGCCTTCGACGCCAACCAGCTCAAGCCTTATTTTGAATTCAACAACGTGCTGGAGAAGGGCGCCTTCTTCGCCGCCACCCAGCTGTGGGGCATCACATTCAAGCAGCGCACCGATCTGCCGACCTACGACGCCGATGTGCGCGTGTACGACGTGTTCGAAGAGAACGGCGAGCACCTGGCGATCTTCGTGATCGACCCGTATGCCCGTTCGAACAAGCGCGGCGGCGCGTGGATGAGCTCGCTGGTCGAGCAGAGCTTCTTGCTCGACAAGAAGCCGGTCATCACCAACAACCTGAACCTGACCAAGCCGGCCGCGGGCGAGCCGACCCTGTTGACCTGGGACGAAGTGCGCACCACCTTCCACGAACTGGGCCACGCGACCCACGGCTGGTTCTCGAAGGTGAAGTACCCGCGCTTCTCGGGCACCAGCGTGCCGCGCGACTACGTCGAGCTGCCATCGCAGGTCTACGAGATGTGGATGGCCTGGCCTGAAGTGATGGCCAACTACGCCAAGCACTACCAGACCGGCGAAGCGATGCCGAAGGAACTGCTGGACAAGCTGCGCGCCGCCCAACGCTTCAACGAAGGCTACCGCACCACCGAGTATCTGGCGGCTGCGGTGCTGGACCAGAAATGGCACCAGCTTGGTTCGAAGGCGATGCCGAGCGACGTGATCGCGTTCGAGAAGCAGGCACTGAAAGACGCGGGCCTCGACTTCGCGCCGGTGCCACCACGCTACCGCAGCACCTACTTCTCGCATGCCATGGGCGGCGGCTACTCGGCCGGCTACTACAGCTACCTGTGGGCCGAGCGCCTGGACGCCGATGCCGGCGAGTGGTTCAAGGAAAACGGCGGCCTGCTGCGCAAGAACGGCGACGTGTTCCGCGCCAAGGTGTTGTCCAAGGGCGGCACCATGGATGCGGTCGAGATGTACCGCGACTTCCGTGGCCGCGATCCAGTCATCGAGCCACTGCTGGAACGCCGCGGTTTGAACTAAGTACATGAAAGGCCGGCCTGCGCCGGCCTTTCTGCAATTTTCATCATCAGAAGCGAAAAATCAATGAAACGTTCCCACCTCCTGCTGGCCGCCGCCGTGAGCGCGGCAGTCCTGAACATCGCGCACGCCGCGCCCGCTGCGCAAGCCGGCGCACCAGTCGTCGCATCGGCCAAGTTCGACGCCTCGAACCCGTTCGCCAAAGAGAGCACCCTGCCGTTCAACTACCCGGCCTGGGACAAGATCCGCAACGAGCACTTTGCCCCGGCCTATGCCGAAGCGATGCGCCAGCACGCGCTTGAAATCGAGAAGATCGCCAACAACAAGGCCGCACCGACCTTTGAAAACACGATCGTCGCGATGGAACGCGCCGGCCGCATGCTGGCGCGCGTGAGCACCGCCTTCGGCACCCTGTCGGGCTCGTACACCAACGATACGCTGATCGCCCTGGGCCGCGAGATGGCGCCGAAGCTGTCGCAGCACGGCGATGCGATCCGCCTGAATGGCAAGCTGTACCAGCGCATCAAGACCCTGTACGACAAGCGCGACACCCTCAAGCTGGACGCCGAATCGGCCTACCTGCTGGACCGCTACAACAACGACTTCGAGCGCTCGGGCGCCAAGCTGTCGGACGCGGACAAAGAGAAGCTGAAGGAGTACAACAGCAAGCTGGCCGGCCTGCAGACCCAGTTCGCCCAGAACACGCTGAAGGAAGCCAATGCCTCGGCACTGGTGGTCGACACCCGCGCCGAACTGGCCGGCATGAGCGACAAGGCGATCGACGCCGCCGCCGTCGAAGCCAAGAAACGCGGCCTGGACGGCAAGTTCGTGATCCCCGTGGTGAACACCACCCAGCAAGCCGCCCTGTCGGTGCTGACCAACCGCGACACCCGCGCCAAGCTGCTGTCGGCCTCGATGGCGCGCGGCAGCCGCGGCGGCGAGTTCGACACCCGCCAGACCGTGCTGCAGATCGCCAAGCTGCGCGCCGAACGCGCGGTGCTGCTGGGCTTCCCGAACCACGCTGCCTACAACCTCGAAGAGCAGACCGCGAAGACCACCGACGCCGTCAACAGCCTGTTGGCCGAACTGGCCACGCCGGCGGTCAACAACGCCAGGAAGGAAGCTGCCGACATCCAGAAAGTGATCGATGCCGAGAAGGGTGGCTTCAAGGCCGCCGCGCATGACTGGGCCTTCTACAGCGACAAGGTGCGCGCCGAGCGCTACGCGTTTGACGCCGGCCAGCTGCGTCCTTACTTCGAGATCAACCGAGTGCTGGTCGACGGCGTATTCTTCGCCGCCACCAAGGAATTCGGGATCACCTTCAAGGAACGCAAGGACCTGCCGGGCTACAACGAAGACGTGCGCATGTTCGACGTGTTCGACGTCGACGGCAAGCAGCTGGCGATCTTCACCTTCGACCCTTACGCACGCTCGAACAAGCGCGGTGGCGCGTGGGCCAACGCCTGGGTTCCGCAATCGAAGCTGCTGGGGACCAAGCCCGTCATCGCCAACAACCTGAACGTGGCCAAGCCGGCCGCCGGCGAGCCAACCCTGCTGACCTACGACGAAGTGCGCACCACCTTCCACGAGTTCGGCCACGCGCTGCACGGCATGTTCTCGAACGTGCAGTACCCGCGCTTCTCGGGTTCGCGCGTGCCGCGCGACTACGTCGAGTTCCCGTCGCAGGTGAACGAGATGTGGATGGCCTGGCCTGAAGTGCTGGCCAACTACGCCAAGCACTACCAGACCGGCGAGCCGATGCCGAAGGAGCTGCTGGACAAGGTGCAGGCCTCGTCGCAGTTCAACGAAGGCTTCCGCACCACCGAGTACCTGGCCGCCGCGCTGCTGGACCAGGCCTGGCACCAGCTGGCGCCGAACCAGATCCCGCAGGATGTGCTGGCCTTCGAGGCTGAAGCGCTCAAGAAGGCCGGCGTCGACTTCGCCTTGGTGCCGCCGCGTTATCGCAGCACCTACTTCTCGCACACCTTCTCGGGCGGTTACTCGGCCGGCTACTACGGCTACCTGTGGGCCGAGAAGCTCGACGCCGACACCGTCGAGTGGTTCAAGGCCAACGGCGGCCTGACCCGCAAGAACGGCGACCACTTCCGCAACACCCTGCTGTCGCGCGGCGGCACGCTCGATGCGATGCAGATGTACCGCAACTTCCGCGGCAAGGATGCGGATATCAAGCCGTTGCTGGAGCGTCGTGGGTTGACCGGCGAGTGATGCCGGATTGCGCCGGTCGCGGGTTGCGATCGGCGTAATTGGTTTGCCACGTACTTGGGCTCCCACCTGCGTGGGAGCGACGTTGTTTGATGGTGGGGAAGAGTTGACTCCAGCTCTTTAGCCACCAACTCATGCACGTCGCTCCCACGAAGGTGGGAGCCCAATTTCATTCGCGCCCCACCATCTCCGATCCCACCCTTACAGCCGTGTTCCTGCTCCCGCCCCCCATGGCTTACAATGAAATCGAGCCACCACCGGAGAACACGATGCAACCAGAACACGATGCCGACCTGAAGGCACGCCTGAAAGCCCTGCACCGCGAGTTGCAAGAGACGGGCGAGACCGATGTCGAACTGGAAACCCTGCTGCGCCAGCTCGATGGCGACATCGAGAAAGTCCTCGAGCGCCGCGCCGAGCAGCAGCTCGATGCCAACACCTACGGCCTGGGTTCACGCACCCAGGAACTGGCGGCGCGCTTCGCGGCCCGCCACCCGCGCGTCGAATCGGGCCTGCGCGAACTGGGCCAGATTCTCTCGAACATGGGTATTTAAGTAGGCATCCGCGCCACAAGTCATTGATTTTAAGCCATTTTTCGGGGTGCTCAGATGCCCCAAAAATGGTTTTCCGGTACAATGCCGGCCAATGAACTCCCCAGCCAACCTCTTTGCGACGGTCGCCAAGCGCTCCAGCCGCGCCGCTGCCGCACCTTTTCTCCCGATGTCCCGCGCCGAAATGGACACGTTGGGCTGGGATTCGTGCGACATCATCCTGGTCACCGGTGACGCCTATATCGACCATCCAAGCTTCGGCATGGCCCTGGTCGGCCGCCTGCTCGAGGCCCAGGGCTACCGGGTCGGCATCATCAGCCAGCCCGACTGGACCTCGGTCGAGCCGTTCCGCGCGCTGGGCAAGCCCAATCTGTACTGGGGCATCACCGCCGGCAATATGGACTCGATGGTCAACCGCTACACGGCCGACCGCAAGATCCGTTCCGACGACGCCTACACCCCCAACGCCGAGCCGAACAAGCGCCCCGACCGCGCCGTGACCGTGTATTGCCAGCGCGCGCGCGAAGCCTTCCCGGGCGTGCCGGTGATCGCCGGCAGCATCGAAGCCTCGCTGCGCCGCATCGCCCATTACGACTACTGGTCGGATAAAGTGCGGCGCTCGGTGCTGTTCGAATCGAAGGCCGACCTGCTCATCTTCGGCAATGCCGAACGGGCCCTGGTCGACCTCACGCGCCGCATCGCGGCGGGCGAGAACATCAAGGCCATCCGCGACCTGCGCGGCACCGCCTTCCTGGTGCCGCAGGGCTGGCTGCCGGACGAAGAGTGGTCGGTGCACAACTCCACCCGCGTGGACGTGCCGGGCCGCATCGACAAGCAGCCGAACCCGTACGCGATGGCGCTGGAAGACCCGAAAGCCTGCGCGCTGGACAACGCCGCGCCGGAGCCGGAAGTCAAACCGGTGATCATCATGACGCGCGAGCAGCGCCAGGCCGCGGCCCGCGAAAAGGCGGCCAAGACCGTGGTGCGCCTGCCGAGTTTTGAAACCGTCAGCGAAGACCCGGTGATGTATGCGCACGCGTCGCGCGTATTCCACCTGGAGTCGAATCCGGGCAATGCGCGCGCGCTGGTGCAGGGACACGGCGACCGCGACGTCTGGCTCAATCCGCCGCCGTTGCCGCTGGCGATGGACGAGATGGATAACGTCTACGACCTGAATTACGCGCGCGCGCCGCACCCGAGCTATGGCAAGGCCCATATCCCGGCCTGGGAAATGATCCGTTATTCGGTGAACATCATGCGCGGCTGCTTCGGCGGCTGCACCTTCTGCTCGATCACCGAGCACGAAGGCCGCATCATCCAGAGCCGCTCGGAGCCGTCGATCCTGCGCGAGATCGAGCTGATCCGCGACACGACCAAGAATTTTGCCGGCACCATCACCGACCTCGGTGGCCCGACGGCGAATATGTATCGCCTGGCGTGCAAGGAAAAGACGATCGAGGAAAGCTGCCGCCGTCTGTCGTGCGTGTATCCGACCATCTGCTCGAACCTGGGCACCGACCACAGCAAGCTGATTTCGCTGTACCGCAAGGCGCGTGCAATCCCTGGCATCAAGAAGATCCTGATCGGTTCCGGCCTGCGTTATGACCTGGCGGTGCGCTCGCCCGAGTATGTGAAAGAACTGGTGACCCACCACGTGGGCGGCCTGCTGAAGATCGCGCCGGAGCATACCGAGAAGGCCACGCTGTCGAAGATGATGAAGCCGGGCATCGGCGCTTATGACGAGTTCAAGCGCATGTTCGACAAGTACTCGCTCGAAGCAGGCAAGAAGCAGTACCTGATCCCGTATTTCATCGCGGCCCACCCCGGCTCGACCGACGAGGACATGCTGAACCTGGCGCTGTGGCTCAAGAAGAACAACTTCAAGCTCGACCAGGTGCAGACCTTCACGCCGACGCCAATGGCGATGGCGACCACCATGTACCACTCGGGCAAGAACCCGCTGGCCAAGGTGACCGAGGATTCGGAAGTCGTCGAAACCGCCAAGAGCGGCAAGACGCGCAAGCTGCACAAGGCGTTCCTGCGTTATTACGATCCGGAGAACTGGCCGATCCTGCGCGAGGGGTTGAAGCGCATGGGGCGTGGCGATTTGATCGGCAATGGCGACCGGCATCTGATTCCGCCGCCGGGTGGTGAGTTGCCGGGGGCGTCGCGCGAGGAGCGTCGTCCTGCGGGTGCACCGCCGAAGGGGCGTGTGGTCGAGGTGGCGCCGAAGCGTGCCGCGGGGGCTGCTAGCGGCCAGCGCGGTGAGCGTCGCAATGAGCGGGTGCCGGCAGGGACGCCATTCATGGCGCCGCCGTCGAAAGTCAAAACGTCGATCCTGTCGACCATCAAGGCCAAGCCGAAGACCGTCAGGAAGTAATCATTACTTGGACGTCGCGTTCGGCGTAGGCGCCCCACGCCGCTCGCGCGCGATGTCCAGGTCGACGCTGGCCTGCCTGGTCCGCAAGGCCCGTGCATACCGATGCCGCGCCCTCAACCGCGGACTGGTCACCAGCGCCCCCAGCGTTTCGCCAATCACCATCACCACCCCCAGCAACGGCAGCACCAGCATCAAGCCCACCACCCCGGCCAGCATACCGCCAATAAAAATCATCAGCACCGTCACCAGCGGATGAATATGCAGGCTGCGCCCCAGGGTCAGCGGCATGAACAGGAAGTCGTCCAGCAACCTCACCAGCACGAACACCCCGATCGCCCCATACGCCATCAGCGGATTGCCCGGCGCATCGGTCGACGCCACGATCACCACCAGCACGCAACCGGCAATCGAGCCAACAAACGGCACCCAGGCCAGCACCGCCGAGATCAAGCCCAATAACAAGGGCGACGACACCCCGATCACCCACAGCCCCAACGCCAGCACCAGCGTATCGAGCACGGTCAGCTTGAGCAAGCCTTCGAAATAACGCCGCGCCGTCTGGTCAACCTCATGCAGCAAATACAGCGCGCGCTCGAAGTACGCATTCGGCACCGCCCGCGCCAAAAACTTCTTGAAACGCACCCCATCGCGCAGCAGGAAGAAAGTGAGGAAGGGCGCCAGGAACAAGGACGGCACCCAGGTCACGACGCCAACCACGATATCGCCCAGATGGTTCTGCGCGAAGTCATTGGTATAGGTAGTAAACGCCATGTCGACGGTTGAGGTCAGGCGCATCTCGGCCAGGAGCGGAAAGCGCGCCTCGAGCAGGGCCATCGAGGTGCGCACGAAGGCCACGCCGCCGTCCAGGTACAGGCCGATGGTCGCTTCCCACGAATCTTCCTCCGGCCCATCGCTCCAGACCATCGTCGTCGTCAGCACCAGCGCGGCCAGCACGAAGAACAGCGTGCACACCCAGCTGGTGGCCGCATTGCGGCTGAAGCCGGCGCGCACCATGCGCTGCGTCGGGCCCAGCAGGATGTAGTACAGCACGGTGCCGAAGATGAATGGAAGGAATAACCACAGCAGTTCCTTGACGACCAGCAACAGCAGGCAGGTGGCGCCGACGATGCCGGTCCAGACCACCGGGCCGGCGCGCTCGGGGCCGATGGCGATGCCTGGCACCGGGCTCATAGCGCTTCCAGCTGCGGCCGTCCGGTGCCCATCCATTCGCGCAGGCGCAGGCCGATATGGCGCGCCAGCGCCAGCGAGATCTTGTAGCCGAGGACGGCGTCGGTCTCCATCAGGCCCAGGAAGTCGGCGCGGAAGAACACCGCCACCTCGCATGGCTCCATTGCGCGCGCCTGGGCGTTGCGGGGGGAGTTGTCGAGCAGGGCCAGGTCGCCGAAGAAGCCGCCCGGTTCCAGCTCGGCCACTACCTGGGTCATGCCCTCATGTAGGCGGCTGATGCGCACCCGGCCGCTCATCAGGAGATACAGCGCCTGGCCTTCCTCGCCTTCGTCAAAAACGATCTCATCCTTTAGATAGCGGCGCTCGTGCAGCAATCCGTCGACAATCTTCAACTCCAGCGGCGTCAGCGTACTGAACAGGGATGAGCTCTTCAGCCGGTGCAGGCGCGGCGACATCCGAGGGGGCTTGAGGAAACGAAAAATCACGAGATGCTCCGGCGTGGTGCGATATGTTGTCTGTTTGATTATCCCCGATCGGATGCTGCCACGCATCAAAAAGCTGCAGCCGTGCTCGGCAGTGTGGCATTTGTCCATACATTAGCCAAGCGTGCGCACATGCCAATGGGAAAGCGTGTAACATAAATTCTTTAGGGCAATATATATTGCTCGGTTGATATGTGCCACGTGAGCCGTCGCGTGTGGCCCGGCCTGAAGTCCCCGATACAGAACAGGCAATGATCGATATACAGACTTTTCTTCTTGCACTCGGGATCGGTAACGTCGGCTTCGCGATCCTGATGGCAGGATATACCCACGGCGCCGCCCGCAGTCCCGGCTTGCAGCTATGGATGTGGGCGCGCCTGGGCATGGGGCTGACCCAGTTGATCGGTTGGGCCCGTCCCGCGCTGGACTTGCCATTCCTGGGCGGGCTGGAGGGCATTGGCTGGATCCTGGCAGTGTCGCTCGAAATGGCGGCCTATTGCGTGTTCTTCGGTTTCACGCGCTGGGGGCGGCTGCTGTTGCCGATTGCCGTGCTGTCGTCGGCGGTGGTGATCGCGGCCGGCATCCATGGCGCCAGTCACACCCAGCTGAGCGCGCTGGTGGCGGGCGTAGTGGCGCTGTTCGCCGCCGCCATGGCCTGGGTGCTGCTGCGCCGGCGCCATGCTTCGCTGCTGCAGCGGATCATCGGCATCAACGATGCGCTGTTCGCCATTGCGGTATCGCTGTGGGCCGGTTCCATCCTGCTGGGCAAGGGGCCGTTCGACCATACGCTCGCACGCGAGGCGGCCTACCTGGCCGGCTACCTGATCATGATCGTCAACGGCTTCGGCTTCCTGCTGCTGTGCAAGCAGAAGGACGATGCGCGCATGGCCAGGCTGGCCTCGACCGATTGCCTCACCGGCCTGCCCAATCGCCACGCCTTCATGGAAAGCGCCGAGCGCGCGCGCCTGGCCGCCCAGCGCCAGCGCCAGCCGCTGGCGCTGATGATGATCGATATCGACCACTTCAAGCAGATCAACGACCGTTGGGGCCACGCCAGCGGCGACGACGCCCTCAAGGTATTCGCCCGCACCGCGCGCGACGTGATGCGCGAGCACGAGACCATCGGCCGCCTGGGCGGCGAGGAGTTCGCGATGCTGCTGCCGGGCGCCGACCTCGATGCCGCCGTCCAGGCGGCGCAGCGCCTGCGCCTGGCGGTGCGCGCATCGACCGTGATTACCAGTGGCCCGAGTTACACGATGACGGTCAGTATCGGCGTGGTGGTGCTCGATCCGAACGAAGACCTGAGTGCGGCGCTGGCGCGCGCCGACCATGCGCTGTATGCGGCCAAGCGTGCAGGACGCGATCGCGTGGAAGGTGGGGATCCGATACGTCGCCGTGCGTGATGTCAAACACGCATGCTGAAATGGAACGCGGAAAAAGAAAAAGGGCCCGACGAATCGGACCCTTCTTCATTGATGCTGGCGGAGCGGACGGGGCTCGAACCCGCGACCCCCGGCGTGACAGGCCGGTATTCTAACCAACTGAACTACCGCTCCGTTTACTCTGATCGTTACTTCGATCGCCATCGAGATGTTTGGTGGGCGCTGAGAGGCTCGAACTCCCGACCTAATCCTTGTAAGGGATCCGCTCTACCAACTGAGCTAAGCGCCCATCTCGGTGGTTTCTATCTGAAGCTTGTCATTGCTTCCGAAGAGGCCCGAATTATAGAGGCTGGCTTTCAAGGTCTGCAAGGGTTTTTCGAAAAAAATTCAAAAATTTCATGCCGCCCGAAAAAGCGGGGGCCGGAAGGCAGAGCCCGAACCGGCACATCTGCATGTGTTGTAATCAAGACGTCACACGCGATATTTACTTGCTGTTGTATGGACCATTCACGGACAATACCGCTTTTGACAAGTCGGCAACCTTAAAACATCGCAAAGATGCGCGCCTCAGATGCGCGATGCCGAGGGCGGGTCATATCCGCTCGCGCACCCGGCGGGGGTAGCGTCCATAAGAAGAGGAACGGGGACATCGGTTCTTTTTTTAATCACCAGGAAACACTCCAATGACCAAGATGTCCAAGATGCACAAGCGCGTGACCCGCGCGCATGGCGCAATGCTGGCGTTCAGCGCCGTGCTGCCGATCGCACCGGCGATGGCCCAGACCACCGAGACCGCCCAACCCCTGCAACTCCAATCCGTGACCGTCACGGCCCAGCGCCGCACCGAGAACATCCGCGACGTGCCGGTGTCCGTCACCGCCCTGAAGGGGGATAAACTGGACGTGCTGGTCTCCGGCGGCGACGATATCCGCCTGCTGGCCGGCAAGGTGCCGAGCCTGAACGTCGAATCGTCGAACGGCCGTACCTTCCCGCGCTTCTATATCCGCGGCTACGGCAATACCGACTTCAACACCTTCGCCTCGCAGCCGGTCTCGCTGGTGTACGACGACATCGTGCAAGAGAACCCGATCCTCAAGGGCTTCCCGATCTTTGACCTGGCCAGCGTCGAAGTGCTGCGCGGCCCGCAGGGCACCCTGTTTGGCCGCAACACCCCGGCCGGCGTCGTCAAATTCGAATCCGAAAAGCCAAACCTGAAAAAGGTCGAGGGCTACTACAACCTGTCGGCCGCCTCGCACTACACGATGAACGCCGAAGGCGCCGTCAACGTGCCGCTGTCGACCAATGTGGCGATGCGCGTGTCGGCCGTCGGCCAGCACCGCGACGACTACATCGACAATTACAGCGACACCGCGATGACCCAAAAACGCGGTGAACTCGACGGCTACAACGAGCACGCCGAGCGCGTCCAGTTCTTGTACAGCAAGGACGGCTTCAGCGGCCTGCTGGGCTTCCACCAGCGCCAGACCAACGGTAGCGCGCGCCTGTTCCGCGCCAACCTGATCAAGAAGGGCAGCAACACCTTCGCCGACGGCACCGACCTCGACAAGATCGTCACCAACGCCCAGAACTTCCAGAGCCTCAAGACCAACGGCATCAACCTGCGCCTGCAGTGGGACCTCGGCAACTACAAGCTGCACTCGATCACCGGCTACGAGCACATCATCGATTACTCGAGCCGCGGCGACATCGACGGCGGCACGCCGGCCGGCCCGGGCTTCATCCCGTTCCAGGTCGAGACCAATGGCTATATCGAGAACCTGGACCAGTACACGCAAGAGTTCCGCCTCGAGTCGCAGTACACCGGCCCGTTCAACTGGCAGACCGGCCTGTACTTCTTCGATGAAGACGTCACCGGTGGTAGCGACAACTTCAACAGCACCACCTATGCGCGCACCTCGCGCCTGCGCTCGACCCAGAAGAACGAAGCCTGGGCCGCGTTCGCATCGGCGAGCTACGACCTGACGCCCGACTGGACCATCCGCGGCGGCCTGCGCTACACCAAGGACGAGAAAGACTTCCGCACCATCGAAGCGACCAACGTCGTCCAGATCGGCCCGTCGTCGGTGGAAGAGAGCAAGGACAAGATCAGCTGGGACGTGTCGGCCAGCTACAAGCTCACGCCTAACGTGAACGTGTACGGTCGCGCCGCCACGGGCTTTCGCGCACCGAGTATCGCCGCTGCCTCGGCCGAAGTGCCGATCACTGTCGCCGATTCCGAGACCATCAAGTCGTTCGAACTGGGCGTGAAGGCCGACCTGTTCGATCGCCGCGCACGCAGCTCGTTCTCGATCTATGACTACACGATCGAAGACCAGCAGCTGACCGTGGTCGGTGGTAACTCGAACGTCAACCGCCTGATCAACGCCGACAAGACCAAGGGTCGCGGCGCCGAGTTCGACTTCGAAGCCGCCGTCAGCACCGCCCTGCGCGTGAGCGCCGGCGCCAGCTACAACTACACGCAGATCCGCGACGGCAGCCTGTCGGTGAACAAATGCGCGCAGTGCACCATTACCAACCCGCTGAACTCGGTCGGCCGCGTGCTGATCGATGGCAATCCGCTGCCGCAGGCGCCGCGCTGGACCTTCAACGCGACCGCCCGTTACGGCGTGCCGTTCCGCGATGGCGAGCTGTACTTCTTCACCGACTGGTCGTATCGCAGCAAGATCAACTTCTTCCTGTATGAGGCAACCGAGTTCACCGGTGCGCCTCTGACCGAAGGCGGCGTGCGCGTCGGCTATATCTTCGGCAACGGCAAGTATGAAGTCGCCGCATTTGGCCGCAATGTCCTCGACCAGCGCCGCATCACCGGCGCGATCGACTTCAACAACCTGACCGGCTTCACCAACGAGCCGCGCCAGTGGGGTATGCAGTTCAAGGGCAATTTCTAAGCTTGTAGAAAACCCCCATCAGTACCAGGAGGCCGCGCATTGCGCGGCCTTTTTTTCGTCTCGAAACACCTTATGCAGCGCGGATGTGACAAAAGATACCGGAAATATGACATGAACCTTTATCTGCTAATTACTATATTCGCAATGCATATGTGTTCAGTATCTTATTTGTTGCATCAAATATTCTGTGAAATTACCAATATACCGAATAAACTATGTATTTAAGATAATTCAGGATTTAACTGTTGTATGCACGTCGAGCACGGTTGGATTTTTTCCTAACGGCTCTTCCTTTCGCGCTAGGCTGAGTTCGCCGCAATCAGACGGCACCGGCACTGCCGGTTCACAATGACACAAGCAAAGCATCGCTTGACGGAAAATCTTGGACAAGGAAGAACCATGAAGCAAACGCATTCGATTCATCCGACCGTGTTGAAAATGTGTGCAGCGGTCTCGCTGGCGCTGGCATCCGTTTCAAGCCTCGCGGCTGCGGGCGGGGCCGGCGCAGGCACGCCGCAGTTCATCGTGGAGACCGACCGCCTCATCGTGAAATACCGCGACTCCAAGGCCGCCGCCAATGGCGCCATGGCCAAGGTCGCTACCTTGAGCAGCGACCGCAAATCAAAGCTCGACCGCGCCGGCCAGCAGTTCGGCGTGGTGGTGAAAGAAAGCCATGGCATCTCGACCGGCGCCCAGGTGTTCAAGCTCGATCGCAAGCGCCACCTCAAGGAAGTGCAGGCGCTGGCCGCCGAGATGATGGCGCGCGACCCGGCCATCGAGTACGCCGAGCCGGACCGCATCATGAGCCATATGGCGACGCCGACCGACCCGCGCTATACCGACCAGTGGCATTACTACGAGACCGCCGGCGGCCTGCGCCTGCCGACCGCCTGGGACAAGTCGACCGGCAGTGGCGTGGTGGTGGCGGTGATCGATACCGGCTACCGCCCGCACGCCGACCTCTCTGGCCAGCTGCTGGCCGGCTATGACTTCATCAGCACCGCCGCCATCGGCAACGACGGCAATGGCCGCGACAGCGACGCCAGCGATCCGGGCGACGCGGTGGTGGCCGGCGAATGCGGCGGCGGGCAACCTACCCGCGACCAGGGCTCGAGCTGGCACGGCACCCACGTCGCCGGCACGGTGGCGGCGCGCACCAACAACGGCGCCGGTGTCGCCGGCGTGGCCTACAACGCCAAGGTGGTGCCGGTGCGCGTGCTGGGCAAGTGCGGCGGCTATACCTCGGACATCGCCGACGCCATCACCTGGTCGTCGGGCGGCAGCGTGTCGGGCGTTCCCGCCAATGCCAACAAGGCGCGCGTGCTGAACCTGTCGCTGGGCGGTGGCGGCGCCTGCGATTCGACTACCCAGAACGCCATCAACGGCGCCCGCTCGCGCGGCGCGGTGGTGGTGGTCGCGGCCGGCAACGACGCCGTCAATGTCAGTAACGCCAGCCCGGCCAACTGCTCGGGCGTGATCGCGGTGGCGGCGACTGGCCGCACCGGCGGCCGCGCTTCGTACTCGAACTATGGCACCCTGGTCGACGTCGCGGCGCCGGGCGGCGATGGCGCCAATGGCGTGCTGTCGACGCTCAACACTGGTACCGGTGCGCCGGCCTCGGACAGCTACGCGGCCTACCAGGGCACCTCGATGGCCACCCCGCACGTGGCCGGCGTGGCGGCGCTGATGCTGGCGCTGAACACCAACCTGACGCCGGATGATATCGAGAGCAAGCTGAAGTCGACGGCGCGTGCCTTCCCGGCCAGCTGCTCGGGTTGCGGCACCGGCATCGTGGACGCGACGGCGGCCGTCAATGCGGCCACCACCGGCGGCACCGCCGCCACTAACCTGGCCGAGAGCGAGTCGAATAACACGATCGCCACCGCCGATGCGGTCAGCTCGGGCAATACGACGGTGACTGGCAACCTGGGTTCGAGCAGCGATACGGACTACTTCCGTGTCGACCTGCCTGCGGGTAAAACGCTGGGCGCGGTCCTGACTCCAGGGCTGAGCAATGCCGACTACGACCTGTATGTGTACAACAGTTCGGGCACGCAGCTGGGCACCAGCCAGAACGGCGCGGGCGCGGTTGATAGTGTCAGCTCGGCGAATGCGGGCAGCAGCACGTCGACCCGCTATGTGCGCGTGACTTACTACAGTGGCGGCACTGGCGCTACCAATGGCAAGTACACGCTGAAGCTCAGCTGGTAATCATCTCGTACGGATGACGGTGACGCGCGGCTTCGGCCGCGCGTTTTGTTTGCCGATACTGCCCGGGCGCGCAGCCGCTGCTGCGCTTGAACGCGGCGCTGAATGCGCTCTCGGATGCGTAACCGAGACGCCAGGCGATCGTCGCCACCGGCGTGTCTTCAGCGCGCAGCGCCTGGCGCGCCAGTCGCATGCGCCAGGCTTGCAGATACTGCAGCGGCGCCATGCCGACCAACTGGCGGAAGCGCAGCGCCAGGGCCGAGCGCGACATCGCGACTTCGTGCGCCAGCGCCTCGACGCTCCAGCGACATTCGGGTGCGCCGTGCAACAGGCGTAGTGCGGCGCCGATCGAACCGGAGCACGGCTACACCGTGATCGATGCCGTCAAGCGCGTGGCGGCGCGGGTCGAGGCCACGCCGGCCCAGGTGGCGCTGGCCTGGTTGTTGGCGCGTCCCGGCGTGACCACCGCCATCGTCGGCGCGCGCCGTCCGGAGCAGCTACAGGATAATCTGGGGGCATTGGCGCTTGCGCTGAGCGACCAGGACGTGGCGCAACTGGATGCTGCAAGCAGCCTGCCGACCTGCTATCCGGCCTGGGTGCCAGGCGATGACGAATACCCACCGCACCGGTTTCCTGGAACGCCAGCACGATGCCGCGCGCTGAACCGGCCAGAAGATGGATGTAGTGGAGCGCGCTCTACATTTGTGCAAATGTTTTATGCCATAGAATGTCTGCATGAATGGAGGGCGTACGCGCCAGGGTTGACGCCGCGCAGTAAGGCGCAGCGGGCGGTCGCAATGCGAGCATCGCCCCCGGCGCCTGTTCGCCCCCATCCATCAATCCACAAATGCAAGGGAGTTCGATGCAGTACGACATACTGGGTAACGACGCCAGCGCCTGGGCGATCGCACTGGCGGCCGCCGCCGCCGTGAGCCTGGCACTGCTGGCCGTCAAGCATGTCACCATCGGGAAGCTGAGGGGAGTGGCCAAGCATATGTCGACCTGCCTGGATGACCTGGCCATCACGGTATTGGCGGCGACCCACACGCTGTTCATTATCCTGATCAATCCCGAACTGACGCTTCGCCGCAGCCGGGAAACGCCGCACGCAGAACTAGCCTGAGCGCCTCCATGAAACTTCCGAACCAGTTGCAGTTCCTGCTCAATCGCCTGCGTGAGCGGCTGTGGGTCAAGCCGTTGGTGGCTTGCGTATTGTCCGTCGCTGGCGTGGCGCTGGCACATTTTGCCGACAGCATGCCGATCGACTGGAAGATTCCGGAAATCGCCCAGGGCTCGGTGATCGAGCTGCTGAAAGTGATTGCGGCCAGCATGCTGGGGGTCGCCACGTTCGCCGTCGCATCGATGGTGGCCGCCTATGCGTCGACCGGCCAGTCGGCCACTGCGCGCGCCTTCCCGCTGGTGGTAGCCGACGATGTCTCGCAGAATGCGCTGTCGATTTTCGTCGGCACCTTTATTTTCGCGATCGTGGGCCTGAGCGCCACGACCAACGATTACTTCGGCAGGGCGGGGCGATTCACCCTGTTCATGCTGACGCTGGCCTCGCTCGCGCTGGTGATCGTGGTATTCGTGCGCTGGGTCGACCGCATCGCGCGCCTCGGCCGGCTGGGCGCGGTCATCGCCAAGGTCGAGCAAGCTGCGTCCGACTCCATGGTCCGGCGCAGCCGGCGTCCCTGCCTGGGCGGCATGGCCGCCTTCGGCCCGGTGCGCGGCCTGGCCTTCCACAGCGATACCAGCGGCTACCTGCAGCGGGTCGACATGGCGGCGTTGCAGCGCATCGCGGCGGCACGCAAGCTGCGCATCACGCTGGCGGTCGTTCCGGGATCGATGGTGGTGCCATCCCGCCCGCTGGGTTATGTACTGCCGGACGACGAGTGCAGCGATGCGATCGGGCCGGAACTGTTGCGCGGGGCGTTTACCATCGGACCGCTGCGCCATTTCGACGACGATCCCCGTTTCGGCCTGGTCGTCCTGGCGGAGATCGGCAGCCGCGCGCTTTCTCCTGCCATCAACGATCCCGGCACCGCCATCGGCGTGCTCGGTTCGGTGTGCCGGATATTGAGCGAATGGGCGCGCCAGGACGAAGCCGATGCCCCGGAGTACGAGCTGGTGGAGGTGCCTGCATTATCGGTCGACGACATGTTCGACGACGTGTTTCCCGCCATCGCCCGCGATGGCGCCCCCATGATCGAGGTCGCCATGCGCGTGCAGCGGATACTTGGCGAGCTCGGTTGCTGTGGCCAGCAGCAGATGCGCGCCGTGGCGCGCCGCCATGCCGGCCTGGCAATGGCGCGTGCCGAACGCGTCCTCGACTTCGCCCCCGACCTGGAGCAACTGCAGTGGCGCTACCGGGACTTCTGGGGAGCGGCGGCTTCGGCGCAAGGCTGTCACGCGGGCGGGAAGCAGCATGGCGAGCACCAGCCGAGGCCCGATCAGCTTGCATGAAAAGGCGTTTCGGATAATACTGTATGCAATTACAGTAGCCGGCCCCCGACGTGACCCCGCCTCCGGGGCGCCTCCCCAGAGTGAACGCCCCGCTTCGAAAAATCATCCACTGCGATTGCGACTGCTTCTATGCGTCGGTCGAAATGCGCGACGACCCGCTGCTGCGCGGCCGTCCGCTGGCGGTCGGCGGCCGGCAAGACCAGCGCGGCGTGGTCGCGACGTGCAATTACGAGGCACGCCGCTTCGGCATCCATTCGGCGATGGCCACCGCCACCGCGATCAAGCTGTGCCCGGATCTGCTGGTGATCCCGCCGGCGATGGAAAAGTACCGCATCGCCTCGCGCCAGATCATGGACATCTACCAGGACTACACCGAGCTGGTAGAACCGCTCTCGCTCGACGAAGCCTATCTCGATGTCACCGATTCGCCGCATTGCAAAGGCAGTGCGACCCTGATCGCGCAAGAGATCCGGCGCCGCATCTTCGAAACCGTCGGCATCACCGCCTCGGCCGGCGTGGCGCCGAATAAATTCGTGGCCAAGATCGCCAGCGACTGGAACAAGCCGGATGGGCTGTTTCTGGTGCGGCCCGACGAAGTCGACGCCTTCGTGGCGGCGCTGCCAGTCAAGAAGCTGCATGGCGTGGGCAAGGTGACGGCCGAAAAGATGAACCGGCTCGGCCTGCAAACCTGCGCCGACCTGCGCGGCTGGAGCATCGACAAGCTGCAAGAGCACTTCGGCAGCTTCGGCGCGCGCCTGCATGACCTCAGCCGCGGCATCGATCACCGTGAAGTGAACACCTCGCGCGAGCGCAAGTCGATCAGCACCGAAGAGACCTATACGCCCGACGTGCCTGACCTGGCAGCCTGCCTGGCTTTGCTGCCCGATTTGCACGAACACCTGCTGGGCCGCATCAAGCGTGCGAATGCTGAAAAATTCATCAACAAGCTGTTCATCAAAATTAAATTTTCGGACTTCCAGCAGACGACGGTCGAGTGCGTGGGGTATGCGCCACATATTCCGACCTATGCGCGCCTGATGGAAACCGGCTGGGCCCGCGCCAGCCGCCCGGTACGCCTGCTGGGCGTGGGCGTACGACTGGGCGATACCGAGATTGTCGAGCAGCTGCGGCTGTTCGACGACGTTCTGGACGATTCGATAAGGTCCTGAGCTTTTTATACGGCGTTGCCATTGAGCAGCGTAAAATATCGATCCCTCGAAATAGCAAAATTACCGGATAACCTATGTGGTTCAAGAATCTACAGATCTACCGTCTGCCGGCCCCATGGGCCTACACCCCAGAACAACTTGAGAAAGCCCTCGAGCCGCAGAGCTTCGTGCCTGCGACCAGCAATGAACTGCTGCGCCAGGGCTGGGATTCGCCGCGCCCGAATGGCGGCCTGGTGCACGTGGTCAACAAGCAGATGCTGATCATGCTGGGCACCGAAAAGAAACTGCTGCCGGCATCGGTCATCAACCAGGTGGCCAAGGCCAAGGCAGCCGAGATGGAAGAGCAGCAGGGCTTCCCGCCAGGCAAAAAGGCGATGAAGGAACTCAAAGAGCGCGTGGCCGACGAACTGCTGCCGCGCGCCTTCACCCTGCGCAGCAATGTCTGGACCTGGATCGATCCGGTCAATGGCTGGCTGGTGGTCGATGCGGCCAGCCCCGCCAAGGCTGACGATGTCGTGAAACTGCTGCTCAAGGCGGTGGACAAGATGCCGCTGGAGTCGCTGCGCGTGCAAAAATCGCCGGTGGCCGTGATGACCGGCTGGCTGGAAGCCGATGAAGCGCCGTACGGCTTCACGATCGACCAGGACACCGAACTGCGCGCGACCGGCGAAAGCCGCGCCGCCGTGCGTTACGTCAAGCACACGCTGGAACCGGACGACATCCGCCGCCACATCGCCGCCGGCAAGCAATGCACCCGCCTGGCCATGACCTGGAACGACCGCGTCAGCTTCGTGCTGACCGAATCGCTGGCGATCAAGGGCATCAAGCCGCTGGACGTGATCAAGGAAGGCGAGAGCCCGACGTATAACGATGATGAGCGTTTCGATAACGACATCATGCTGATGACGGGCGAGCTGGCCAAGTTGTTGACTGATGTGGTTGAGGCCTTGGGCGGCGAAGCCAAGGCGTAACCTTCATTCGGTGTCGAACCCCGGTAGGGTTGGCGGCTATGCCGCCAACCCTACTTCGCTGCCGCGACTTCTTCACTGGTGGCCGGTTCCCTCGTCGCACCACCCCCAGCACCATTCTCCAACTCCCCGCTGGTATATGTCGCCCCCTGCCGATCCTCATGCGGCGCCGGACGATTCGGCAACGGCGGCAGCGCCTTCGCCTTCTCCAGGTCGATCCCGGCGACTTGCGCCACACGGCGACCGTAATCCTCGTCGCAATGCCACAGATGCCACACCATGCGCAGCTGGATCGGCTCAGGGCACTGTTTTAGATCGCCGCCGACGTTGCCCACCAAATCATCGCGCTCCCAATCCTCGAAGCTCCGATAACGTGCGCCAGCCTGCTGATAGTCGTCGCGCGTGGTCGTGGTCTGGTAACGTCCCAGATGGCCCTCGACCCAGGGACGGTACTCATAGCCCGGCGTATCGGCTTCCTGGTAGCCGCCGATCAGGCTCGGCTCATAGTTGATGTGCTTGTTCTCGCCATCGCCATCCACATAGAAGGTCATCTGGCCATCGCGCTGGTTGGTTTGCGCCTTGGCTTTTTCTTGCGGTGCGTTGATCGGCAATTGCAGGTAGTTCGGCCCCACGCGGTAGCGCTGGGTATCCGAATATGACAGGGTACGTCCTTGCAGCATCTTGTCGTCCGAGAAGTCGATGCCATCGACCAGCACGCCGGTACCGAAGGCCGACTGCTCAGTTTCTGCGAACACATTGTCCGGGTTTTTGTTCAGCACCATGCGGCCCACCGGCAGCAGGGGGAACTGGTCTTCCGGCCAGCGCTTGGTATCGTCGAGAGGATCGAAGTCGAGCTCTGGGTGCGGGCCGTCGGCCATGATCTGCACGCAGAATTCCCACTCGGGATAATCGCCGCGCTCGATCGCGTTGTACAGGTCGCGCGTGGCGTGGTTGGTGTCGCGGCCCTGGATCTCGGCGGCCTGTTGCGCCGTGAGGTTGCGCACGCCCTGCTTGGGCTGCCAGTGGAATTTGACCAGGTGCGCAACCCCCTTGTCATTGACCAGTTTATAGGTGTTGACGCCCGAGCCTTCCATCTCGCGGTAGTTGGCTGGAATGCCCCATGGGCTCTTGACCCAGGTAACCATGTGCAGCGCTTCCGGATGGCTACAGATGAAGTCATAGAAGCGCCACGGCTCTTGCTGGTTGGTGACGGGATCGGGCTTGAAGGCATGGATCATGTCGGGGAACTTGATCGCATCGCGGATGAAGAACACCTTGAGGTTATTGCCTACCAAATCCCAGTTGCCGTCGACAGTCTTCAGCTTGACCGCGAAGCCGCGCGGATCGCGTGCGGTTTCAGGTGATTCCTTGCCGCCGATCACAGTCGAGAAGCGAACGAATACCGGAGTCTGCACGCCCGTCTCGTTGAGCACGCGCGCGCAGGTATATTTGCAGGCCGGCTCGCCACCGATCGTGCCGTAGGTTTCGAAATAGCCGTGGGCGCCGGTGCCGCGCGCATGCACGACGCGCTCGGGGATGCGTTCGCGATCGAAGTGGGTGATCTTCTCGATGAACTGGTAGTTCTCGAGCGTGGCCGGGCCACGTTCGCCGACCGAGCGCAGGGATTGGTTGTCGCGGACGGGATGACCTTGTCGGGTGGTCAGCGTGGGATGCTGTTCGCTCATTGCCTTCTCCTTTGAAGCGGTATCAGAGAAAGCCAGTATAGGAAGTCACGCACGAAGGCAGCGCGCGGCTGCCCTCGCTTTTAATCCCCGTCAAACAGGCGATGGAACTATCGCTTACAGCGGCTGGAACACACCTTCGCTGCGGTTCTTGGTCACGTTATCCCATGGGAAAACCTGGCCATTCATCGCCACATACACGCCGGCCGGCAAGGCCTGCGCTACGCCGCAGGCGAAGCCCAGGTTGAACAGCGCGTCTGAATTAGCAATTGAATATGGGATCATGGCGCCGGTCAGCACGATGGTCTGGTCGAGCTTGGCGGCGCCGAGCACGGCGGCCGTGTCGCGCATGGTGTCGGTGCCGTGGATGATCACGATCGCGTTCTCGCTGGCGCCCTTGCACGAGGCCAGCACGCGCTCGCGGTCGGCATCCTGCATGTCGAGCGAATCGAGCAGCGGCAGCACGTCGAGCGTGACGGGCACCGTCATGCGGCTGCGCTTGATCACCTCTGGCAAATGGCTTTCAGCAAAGCCGAGCACACCGTTCAATTCATTGTAATGCTTGTCGAAAGTGCCACCGGTGGCGATGAGTCGCAAAGTCATGTTGGTTTATCCACTCGCAGAAAAAAGGTGCGTCATGATAGCCGCAAACGGTAGTGTATCCGACGGCGACGCGCTAGAATCGTCCGGATTGGATGAGTACCCTCATCGTTTTTCCTTCTCTCTTTTCCCCTGTACATGAAAGCAGTCGCACCCGGCACTGTCATCTTTCACCGTCATCGCGGCTATGGCGTGATCACCCACGTCAACCTGCTCACCGGCTGGATCTCGGCGCGTTTCAACGACGAGGCGCGCGCGCTCGACCTGAACCTGTCGAGCGACGAAGTCCAGCATGCCGATGGCGAACCGATCCTGTTCAGGCGCGCGCCGCCAGACCGCATGCCGCACGCGCGCCTGATGGCCATGGTGCGTGCGCTGCACGAGGCCGGCTACCAGAAGCTGTACCTGTATTCCTGGCCCAAGCCGTCCGGGCTGCACTGGCGCTGGCATCTGTTTACGGGGCCGCGCAACTGGATGCAGCGCACCTGGCGCGAAGGCTGGTATGGCTCGGGCGCCGAGTACAACAACAATCCCGTGATGGGGTGGGGCGATGTACCTGGGGCGACTACCGAAGAACTGATCCACGCACTGGCGAAATTCGATCCGCAAGGGCTGGCGCAGGCGCTGGGCCGCGACGAAGACCATACCGCCTGGTTCGCGCAAGCCTGCGACCTGCTGCTGCCGGGCTATATGTACAGCCTCAATATGGAACGTCCTGCGGGCGGCGGCCTGGTCGAGGCGCCGGCGGTGCCGGTCGTGCCGGTGCGCGCCGGCCTCAAGCCCTATACCGGTCGCGATATCGGCTGGCCGCCGGGCTGGGCCGGGCTCTGGACCGGCACCCATGTGATGCCGGCGCCGAGGCTCAATCTCACTGGCGAACCCGAGCTGCGCTGATCTTGTTCAGCGTTTGCCCAGCGCTTCCGGATTGAGGATATTGGTCGGTTCGCCCTGCGCGAACTTGACGATGTTCTCGAACGCCGCCTTGAAATAAATTTCGTAGCTGTCCTTTTCGACATAGCCCAAATGCGGGGTTGCCAGCAGCGTCGGGATACGCAGCAGGGGCGAGTCCTGCGCCAGTGGCTCGCTGGTGAACACATCCAGCGCTGCAGTGCCAGGGCGACCCAGCCTCAACGCTTGCTCGAGCGCGTCGTCAGCGACGAGCTCGGCGCGGCTGGTATTGACGAACAAGGCGTCCGGCTTCATGCGCGCCAGGTCGCTGGCCGTGACGATGCCGCGTGTCGATTCGGCCAGCCGCAGGTGCAGGCTCAGCACATCGGCCTGCTCGAACAGCGCTTCGCGCGAGGGCGCCGCCTCGAAGCCGTCGGCAATCGCTGCCGCGCGGCTGGCGTCGCTGCCCCAGACCAGCACCCGCATGCCGAAGGCACGCGCGTAGCCGGCCACCATCTTGCCGATCCTGCCGTAGCTCCAGAGCGCCAGGGTACGACCGTGCAGCACCCGTCCGACGCCATTCAGCGCCGGATTGACCGAGGCCATCTGCCACAAGCCATCCTTCAGGTTATTTGCGTAGGGAACGATCTTGCGGCTGGCCGCCATGATCAGGGCCCAGGTCAGCTCGGCCGGCGCGATCGGCGAGCCGACGCCCTCGGCGATCGCGATGCCATGCCCGGTTGCAGCGGCCACGTCGACATGGCCGCTGACCTTGCCGGTCTGCGAAATCAGCTTCAGGTTCGGCAGCTTGGCCAACAAGGCGGCGGGGAAGGTGGTGCGTTCGCGGATCAGCACCAATACCTCGAATTGCGCCAGGCGCAGTGCCAACTGGCCCAGGCCGCGGGTCGAGCTATTGAAGACCTTGACCTCATGGCCGTCCAGCAAACTAAAGCAGTCAAGACCGCGCACGGCGTCCTGATAATCGTCAAGAATCGCGATTTTCATTGGTGTTGGCAGAATTATATCAATTAAACGTAAACAAATAACAGGATAGGGCATTCGCCCAAATAGCCTACTACATTACTAGGGCATTTTTCCTACTTTTTTGTAATAGAAGGGCCCGAAACACGGTTTTACGGGTGTACAATCGGCCCAGAACTTAAGTGAATGACACGTATCCAACGGTGCTCATGAGACGCACCGCACAGCCTTGCCAGAGGCTGCCAACCCGACCGCTGATCCATCGCGATCCTGAGCCATACCGCGCGCCCCCGTCGACCACGACCGCAGGCGCCGCGGCCAAGCGACGATCCAGACCAGCGATCCACCGAATTCTTAATTGGCATTTGGAGGTATCCCCCATGAACCAGCCCGTGATGGGCGGCGTCGCCGCACTGAACGTTCCAGCTTACATCAAACACCAAAAACTCATCAATTGGGTGGCAGAAGTTGCTGCCTTGACCAAGCCTGACAGCATCTACTGGTGCGACGGCTCGGAAGAAGAGTACGACCGCCTGTGCGCACAGATGGTCGAAGCCGGCACGATGAAGAAGCTGAATCCGGCCAAGCGTCCGAACTCCTACCTGGCCTGGTCCGATCCCTCGGACGTGGCGCGCGTCGAAGACCGCACCTACATCTGCTCGGCTACCAAGGAGCAGGCCGGCCCGACCAATAACTGGATGGAGCCGGCCGAGATGCGCCGCACCCTGCACGGCCTGTTCGACGGCTGCATGGCCGGCCGCATCCTGTACGTGGTGCCGTTCTCGATGGGCCCGCTGGGCTCGCCGATCGCCCATATCGGTGTGGAACTGTCTGACTCGCCTTATGTTGCAGTCAACATGCGCATCATGACGCGCATGGGCAAGGCCGTCTACGATGTGCTGGGCAGCGAAGGCGATTTCGTTCCCTGCGTGCACTCGGTGGGCGCGCCGCTGGCCGCCGGCCAGCAAGACGTGGCCTGGCCATGCAATGCCACCAAGTACATCGTGCACTACCCTGACACCCGCGAAATCTGGTCCTTCGGTTCGGGCTACGGCGGCAACGCGCTGCTGGGCAAGAAGTGCTTCGCGCTGCGTATCGCCTCGAACATGGGTTATCAAGAAGCGCAAGCCGGCGGCACCGGCTGGCTGGCCGAACACATGCTGATCCTGGGCGTCGAATCGCCACAGGGTGACAAGCAATATGTCGCAGCCGCTTTCCCTTCGGCCTGCGGCAAGACCAATTTCGCAATGCTGATCCCGCCTGCAGCCTTCGACGGCTGGAAGGTGACGACCATCGGCGACGACATCGCCTGGATCAAGCCGGGCGCCGATGGCAAGCTGGTCGCGATCAACCCGGAAGCCGGCTACTTTGGCGTGGCCCCGGGCACCAATGAAAAGACCAACCCGAACTGCATGGCCTCGCTGCGCGAGAACGTGATCTTCACCAACGTGGCGCTGACCGACGATGGCGATGTATGGTGGGAAGGCATGACCAAAGAGGCGCCGGCGCACCTGATCGACTGGCAGGGCAAGGACTGGACTCCGGCCTCTGGCACCAAGGCAGCGCACCCGAACGCGCGCTTCACCGTGGCCGCCACGCAGAATCCGGTGATCGATCCGGCCTGGGACGATCCTGCCGGCGTGCCGATCTCGTCCTTCATCTTCGGTGGCCGCCGCTCGACCACGGTGCCGCTGGTGACCGAGGCGCGCGACTGGGTCGAAGGCGTCTACATGGCCGCGGCCATGGGTTCGGAAACCACCGCTGCCGCCGCCGGCCAGATGGGCGTGGTGCGCCGCGATCCGTTCGCGATGCTGCCGTTCATCGGCTACAACATGAGCGATTACTTCCAGCACTGGCTCGACCTGGGCAAGAAAGTCGCGGCGATCAACCCGGCCGTGGTGCCGAAGATCTTCTGCGTCAACTGGTTCCGCACCGACGACAAGGGCAGCTTCGTGTGGCCGGGTTACGGCGACAATATGCGCGTGCTGAAATGGATCCTGGACCGTTCGAACGGCGCCACCGGTGGCGTGGAGCACCTGTTCGGCACCACGCCGAACTATGCCGACCTGAACTGGGAAGGCGTGGAGTTCAGCGAGCAGCAATTCAAGCAGATCACCTCGATCGACAAGGATGCGTGGCGCGAAGAACTCAAGCTGCACACCGAGCTGTTCGAAAAACTGGCTTACCACCTGCCGCAAGAGCTGGTGGCAACGCGTGACAGGCTGGAGAAACAACTGGCTGCCTGAGTTGAGTAACTGAGCGGCCTGAGTGGGGGAGAGGCACGTCATCAAGGCGGCCATATAAAAAAAGAACAGGGGCAACGCCGGTGGCGTTGCCCCTGTTTCATTTGGGCCGTTTGTTTAGATCAACCCTTGAGCAATGGCTTCAGGTATTTTCCCGTCGGGCTATCCTTGACCTTGGCCACCTGCTCTGGCGTACCCGACGCCACGATCATGCCGCCACCCGCGCCACCTTCCGGCCCCAGGTCGACCACCCAGTCCGCGGTCTTGATCACGTCCAAGTTGTGCTCGATGATGGCGAGCGTATTGCCCTGGTCGCGCAGGCGGTGGATCACCTTCAGCAGCAGGTCGATGTCGGCAAAGTGCAGGCCGGTAGTCGGTTCATCCAGGATGTACAGCGTGCGTCCGGTATCGCGCTTGGACAGCTCGAGCGACAGTTTCACACGCTGGGCCTCGCCACCCGACAAGGTGGTCGCGCTCTGCCCCAGCTTGATATAGCCCAGGCCCACGTCGAGCAGGGTATGCAGCTTGCGCGCAATCACCGGCACCGGCTTGAAGAACTCGTGCGCATCCTCGACCGTCATGTCCAGCACTTCGGTGATGTTCTTGCCCTTGTATTGCACTTCGAGCGTTTCGCGGTTGTAGCGCTTGCCATGGCAGACGTCGCATGGCACGTACACGTCCGGCAGGAAGTGCATCTCGACCTTGATCACGCCATCGCCCTGGCAGGCCTCGCAGCGGCCGCCCTTGACGTTGAACGAGAAGCGGCCGGCGCTGTATCCGCGTTCCTTGGCGGTCGGCACGGTCGCGAACAGGTCGCGGATCGGCGTGAACAGGCCGGTATAGGTCGCCGGGTTCGAACGCGGCGTGCGGCCGATCGGCGCCTGGTCGACCGAGATCACCTTGTCGAAGTGTTCCAGGCCGTGGATCGAGTTGTGCTCGGCCGGCTCGGTCTGCGAACCATACAGGTGGCGCGACAGCGCCGGATACAGCGTGTCGTTGATCAGCGTCGATTTACCCGAACCCGAGACGCCGGTCACGCACGTCATCAGGCCCACCGGCAGGGTCAAGGTCACATCCTTCAGGTTATTGCCCTTGGCGCCAGTGATCACCAGCTGGCGCGCAGGATCGGCCTTGGTGCGCTTCTTTGGCACCTCGATCTTGCGCCGGCCGTCCAGGTACTGGGCGGTCACCGAATGCTCGTTGTTCATGATCTGCTCGAGCGTGCCTTCGGCAATGATCTGACCGCCATGCACACCCGCGCCCGGCCCCATGTCGACGATATAGTCGGCGGTGCGGATCGCGTCTTCATCGTGCTCGACCACCAGCACGCTATTGCCGATGTCGCGCAAATGCTTCAGGGTCGCGATCAGGCGATCGTTGTCGCGCTGGTGCAGGCCGATCGACGGTTCATCGAGCACGTACATGACGCCGGTCAGGCCCGAACCGATCTGCGACGCCAGGCGAATACGCTGCGCCTCGCCGCCAGACAGGGTATCCGCGCTGCGGTCGAGCGACAGGTAATCCAGGCCAACGTTGTTCAGGAACTTGAGGCGCGAGATGATCTCTTTGATCACGCGCTCGGCGATGTCTTTCTTGGCGCCAGTCAGTTCCAGGGTTTCGAAGAAGTCCAGGGTTTCGCGCAGGGGGCGATCCGACACTTCATAGATCGCGCGCTGTTGGGCGCCCTGGCCGATCTTCACAAACCGCGCTTCGGTACGCAGGCGCGCGCCTTCGCACGCCGGGCACTTTTTCTCGTTGATGAACTTGGCCAGCTCTTCCTTGACCGCCATCGAATCGGTCTCGCGATAGCGGCGCTGCAGGTTGTTGACCACGCCTTCAAAAGTGTGTTCGCGGATCACCGTGCGGCCGCGCTCGTTGACATAGCTGAACGGGATCGTGGTCTTGCCTGAACCGTAGAGCACGGCTTCTTGCGAGGGTTTCGGCAATTGCTCGAAAGGCTTGTCGAGGTCGAAGTCGTAATGCACTGCCAGGCTCTGCAGCATCTGGAAGTAGAACTGATTACGGCGATCCCAGCCCTTGACGGCGCCGGAGGCCAGCGACAGGTGCGGGAAGGCCACGATCCGCTTCGGATCGAAGAACTCGATATGGCCGAGGCCGTCGCATTCCTGGCAGGCGCCCATTGGGTTATTGAACGAGAACAGGCGCGGTTCCAGCTCTTGCAGCGAGTAGCCGCAAACATTACAGGCGAACTTGTTCGAGAAGACGGTTTCCTTCTCGGTATCCATCTCATACGCCACGGCGCGGCCATCGGCCAGGCGCAGGGCGGTCTCGAAGCTTTCGGCCAGGCGCTGCTTGATGTCCGGGTTCACCTTCACACGGTCGATCACGACGTCGATGCTGTGCTTCTCGGTCTTCTTGAGCTTGGGCAGTTCGTCGATCTCATAGATCTTCGCAGCGTTGACACCGCTGGCGACGCGGAAGCGCACGAAGCCCTGGGCCTGCATGGCCTGGAACAGGTCGCTGTGCTCTCCCTTGCGGCCGGCCACGACCGGCGCCAGGATCATCAGCTTGGTGCCTTCAGGCATGCCGAGCACGGCATCGACCATCTGCGACACGGTCTGGGCCGACAGCGGCTCATGCGGGTGCTGCGGGCAATACGGCGTGCCGACGCGCGCGTACAGCAGGCGCAGGTAGTCGTGGATCTCGGTAACGGTGCCGACGGTCGAGCGCGGGTTGTGCGAGGTCGCCTTCTGCTCGATAGAGATCGCCGGCGACAGGCCTTCGATCAGGTCGACGTCGGGCTTTTCCATCAGCTGCAGGAACTGGCGCGCGTAGGCCGACAGCGATTCGACGTAGCGGCGCTGGCCTTCGGCATACAGGGTGTCGAAGGCGAGCGAGGATTTGCCCGAGCCCGACAGGCCAGTGATCACGATCAGCTTATTGCGCGGCAGGTCGAGATTAATGTTCTTCAGATTGTGCGTGCGGGCACCACGAATGCGAATTTCTTCCATTAACTTGGGCAGACTTTCTATCAGTTTTTGCGGGGCCGCATACGCCAACGTCGCAGTAGGCGGGCCAATCGGGGAGAACCCGTAAGTGTAGCGCGTTTTTGTTTCGGCTGTACATCTATCCAGTAGTTGCTGTACCAGCGGTGCCAAGTTGGCATGCCACTTTGGCAAGCATCCGGGAGCCGGGTCTATGCTATGTGGGCCAATCCCCCGGCGCTTCAATGACAAAGCGTTCAGAACTGGAAAATAATTTTCAGGAGGGTTATTTGTCTGCCTTAATCGACAACGAAGCTGCCGATTCGATGCCATACCTGGACTGAGGCCGGCCAACAAAAACGATTGCTGAAACCGGGTGCCGACCCGCATAATAGTCAGCTGCAACGCCCCGTTCCCTGACGCCTAGAAATACGCAGAGTCAGGGCTACCCATACCCAGCAGGAGTAACATCATGGCATCAGTCAACAAGGTCATCATCGTCGGCAACCTCGGCCGCGATCCAGAAATTCGCTACATGCCGAGCGGCGACGCCATTGCGAACATCGCGGTCGCCACTTCGTACAAATCCAAAGACCGCAACTCCGGCGAGCAGAAAGAGCTGACCGAGTGGCACCGTATTTCCTTCTTCGGCCGCCTGGCTGAAATCGTCGGCCAGTACCTCAAGAAGGGTTCGTCGGTCTACGTCGAAGGCCGCCTGCAGACCCGCAAGTACACCGACAAGGACGGCATCGAGCGCTACGCCACCGACATCATCGCTGAAAACATGCAAATGCTGGGCGGTCGCCAGGGCATGGGCGGCGACAGCATGGGTGGCGGTATGGGCGGCGGCATGGACGACGATTACTCGGCCCCACAGCGTCCGGCACCACGCCAGGCTCCACCGGCACCGGCAGCACGTCCGCAGCCGAAACCGGCGCCGAACTTCTCGGATATGGATGACGACATTCCGTTCTGATTTGGCAGTCGATGAAAAAAGCCGAGGAGCCTTGTTCCTCGGCTTTTTTATTTCCGAATGGCTGCATCAGGCGGAGTGACTAGGTGCCGTTGATATTCAGAATATTGCCGTCTGGATCTTTCACCCAGACGATTTTCATCTTGTCGGCAATATGGATATCGCCTTCGCGCCGCATGCCGTCCATATCATAATGCTCGAAGCGAGCGCCCCTGGACTGCAGCAAGCCAACGATCTCGTCGAACTGGTCACCGACGTCCCAAGTAACGGACGTGGCGCGGTTAGTGCCTGCATATTCCGATTGATAAACCATCACGCGCGTCTTGCCGCTGCGGTAGATCAGCACTTCGGGCATGTCTTCCCCGATATCGACCGGAGACAGTCCCAGCACGTTTTCGTAGAACTCCTTCGCCGCAGCGATGTCGCGTACGCCGACTGTTGCGCTTGCATCCATATTCGTCAACATGATTGCCTCTCGCCTGGGTGCTAGAGCGGATACGCTACTCCAAGGCGGGCAGGCACAGCGCACGCCTCATCGCCTGGATCACCGGCAATAAAGCCTAACGTCGGTCCTGTTTCAACACCAGGCTGTGCGCCGGTGCGAAACTGGCATACAAGGGCAAATAGGCAGCGCCGACCACCTTGGCCGCCGCACCCGTGGTGCCAGCCATGAGCATTGGCCGCTGCGTGCCCTGCCAGCTGTAGCGCGTCATATTCTCTTGCATTGCCTCGATCAGGCGCGCGAGCAAGCCCCGGCTGACGGCGCCGTCCACGATCACGCCATCCAGATCAAGCAGGCAGGCCGCACCAAGGACGCCGAAGGTAATCGCATTGGCCGCTTCCGCGATCCACTGCTGCGTCACGGCTTCCCAAGGCCCGGCCAGCAGGCGCTCGTCGCTGAACGCCAGCGGCGCCAGGCCAGCTTGCGCGTGCATCTCCTCCAGCCGCACCAGCGACGCCGCACCAAGCAACTGCGGCGCCACACCCCGCTCCTCGGTTGCCGCCAGCCCCAAAGGCATCGAGCCGATCGCGCCGGCATTGCCGAACTGGCCGCTATGCGGCTCACCATCGATTACCAGGCCGCCGCCAACCAGGGTGTCGATGAACACATACAGATAGCTCTTCAAGGTCCGCCCACGCCCCGCCACCAGCTCGGCCACGCTGGCCGCGATCGTGTCCTTGGCGAAGTCCACGCGCAGCGGCGTCATGGCCTGCAGGCGCACCCGCATATCGGTGCGGCGCCAGGCTTCGGCGTCCTGCGGCAGCAGGCTTTCCAGCCCGTGCCAGGTGCCCAGCGTGAGCGGCGCGGCCAGGCCGATGCCGGTCAGGCGCGGCGCCAGTTCGGGGCCAAGGAAATCGTCCACCTCGCGCAGCCTGGCGTCAATGATGGCGAATACCTGTTCCACCTCGGCGCTGGCGTAGGGCGTCGACGACTGCCATCGCAGCGCGCCGGTAAAATCGATCAGGACCACGTCCAGCGCGCGCCGCCCGATCTGGATGCCGATCGAGAACGCGCCATCCGGATTGAGCGCGATCGGCTGCGACGGCTGGCCCACCTTGCCGCGCACGGATTCGCGCTTGAGCACCAGCTTCTCGTCCAGCAGGCGGTTGATGATCACCGACGCTGTTTGCGTACTGAGCCTGGTGATGCGCGCCACTTCGGCCTTGGGCAGGCTGCCATGGGCGCGGATTGCCTGCAGCACCACCCGCTCGTTGAACTCGCGCATGCCGACGTGGTTCGAGCCGACGGTAGGCAATAGCGGCAGGGTGGAGGAATCGTGGTGAGGCTGCATGGGCACGGCGTTCGATGGGAGAGGACAGCTGGATTCGCCAGTATAAATCCTTCCCATCGGATCGACCCATGCGCCTTATTTTTCGGGCCGATCCAGGTTGCGCAGCGCCGGCGACAGGAAGCCGCTCAGGCTCACCAGCGCCCCGGCTACGCCGATCACGACGAACAGCCAGCGGATGCCGATCGCCTCGCCCAGCGGCGACGCCAGCGCCAGCCCGACCGGCGCCGTCAGCGCCAGCGTCGCGCACGAAGCGCTGAAACCCAGCAGGACCCAGTGCATGCGGTGGCGTGGCGCGAGCGCGGTCACGAACGTGCCGCCGGCGATCATGCCGACGCCGGCCATCGCTTCCATGATGGAGAAGCTCCGCTTCTGTCCGCCCCGCCGCCAAAAAATAATGCGGTGACAGCTGGTCGCACTTGGCGGTAGAATCGCGCCCAATCAAGTGAATGGTGCCTTCCTGCTCGTCTGCAGGGAGGTGAAACGGGAAGCCGGTGACGTGCGCGATCAACATCGCGCGCCAGTCCGGCGCAGCCCCCGCTGCTGTAAGCCTGACGACCCTGGTCGAACGCCACTGTGCCCCGTGCACGGGAAGGCAGGACCGGGGAAGGAAGACGGCGAGCCAGAAGACCGGCCATTCACGATGCATACGCACGTCCCGGGGTGAGGGCGTGCCTGTTGGTTGTCCGCTGTTCCTTCTTTCTTTGCCAGTGCGATTGCATTCGCGTTTGCATTCGTGTTTCGCCAGCGTGGCGGGTGCGCGAACGTTCCTGTTCATCGTGGAAGGATGGCGGCTGCCTGTAGTCGTGCGCGCCTGGCGCGCAGCTGAAAGGTCGACGTTCACATGAACACATCCCTGCTTGTCCGCATCTGGACCGTGCTGGTGCTCGCCTGCGCATTCATCGGCGCACCCGCGGGCGCCGCCACCCTGTTCGCCGTCGTCACCGAGCGCGCCGCGCCGGGCGCGATCGAGGCCGCCCACCGCCACCTGGCCAGCCACCCGCGCGACCGCATCCTGCTGCGCACCCCGTCCCAGCTGATGGCCGCCAGCGAGCGCGAGGTGGGGCAGTGGATCGCCGGCGCCGACAGCATCCTGGCGGTGTCGCTGTTCGGCGATCCGGCGCGCCGCATGAAGGACGTGCTGGCGCGCCATGCCAGGGCCCAGACCGCGGTGCTGGCGCTCAATGGCGAGGCGACCCTGAACCTGATGACGCGTTCTCGCCAAGGCAGCCTGGCCGGCTTCTCGCCCGAGCTGCTGCGCCAACTGGCGGGCGAAGCGCCGCCGCCGGCCGCGCTGCAGGCAGCCGCCGCCGATCCGGCGGCCCGCCACTGGCTGGCGGCGCGCCGCGTGTGGCAGGCGGGTGGCATGGACAACACCATGGCGCTGATGCGGCACCTGCTCGATCCGTCGACGCCCCTGGCCGGCCCGCAGCCCGAACCGACCCTGCGCCTGCGCGTGGGGCAGCGCGAGCTGCAGGATGGCGCCGCCTGGGGCAAGGCGGCAGCGCTCGGCCTGCGCGACCGGCCGACCGTGATCGTGCTCGACCTGGCGAATATGGATGGCGTGGTGCCGGCCGCACTTTGCCGCCGCATCGAGGAGCTGGGCCAACCCTGCGTGCAGCTGCTCACGCGCTGGGGCGGCGCTTCGCGCGAAGCGCTCGAGCGCTTGCCCGAGCTGGTCGCGCCGGCCAGGCCGGCCGCGCTGGTAGTGCTGCAGGATTTCGTGGTCGGCGCCGCCGAGGGCCGCGAGGCGGTGGGCGAAGCCTTCAAGCGCCTCGATATCCCGGTGTTCAAGGCGATCCGCCTGTCGGACCGCACCGCGGTGCAGTGGCAGTTGTCGCCCGACGGCCTGCCGCCCGATTCGGTCCAGTACCGCGTGGCCCTGCCCGAGCTGCAGGGCATCGGCCAGCCGATGGTGGTGGCGGCCCTGGGCCAGGCCGAGCGCGACCGCCTGACCGGCATCGAGAATCGTCCGCCGGTGGTACTGCCGGCCGAAGTCGACCGCCTCGGTGGCCGCGTGGCGCGCTGGCTGGCGCTGCGCGCCAAGTCGAATGCCGACAAGAAGATCGCGATGGTCTATTACAACCATCCTCCCGGCCGCCAGAACATTGGCGCCGACAACCTCAATGTGCCCGACTCGCTGTTCGACATGCTGCATGCGCTCAAAAGCGCGGGTTACACCGTGGGCGAACTGCCGGCCACGCCCGAGGCGCTACTCGACCTGATCATGGCGCGCGGCGTTAACCTGCCCGAAGACCGCGCCGCCCTGCGCGAACTTGCCGGCACCGTCAACAGCGTCAGCGCCGCCGACTACGCGCGCTGGTTCGCCACCCTGTCGCCGCGGGTGCGGGGCGAGATGCAGGACGGCTTGCTGGGCCGCCTGCATGCCGATGTGCTGACCGCCGAAAAGGCCGGCGAGCGCGCGCTGGGCCGCAAGCAGGCCGCGACCGTGATCGAAGAATTGCTGCACCTGGTCGAGGGTGTCGATCATCCGCAGCGGGTGCAGGCCACGCGCGACCTGCATGCGCTCGAAGACGGCTATATGGCCTGCCTCGATGAAGCCCGGCCGCGTCCCTGCCAGTCGCTGGCGCCCCTGTATCGGCGCCTGATCGGCTACGGCATCGAAGGCATGCGCGGTTGGGGACCGGCGCCGGGCAAGGTGATGGTCGACAGCGGCAAGCTGCTGGTGCCGGGCCTGGTGTTCGGCAACGTCTTCATCGGCCCGCAGCCACCGCGCGGCTGGGAGGTGGACGAAGAACTGCTGCATGCGAATACCAGCATCACGCCGCCGCACCAGTTCCTGGGCTTCTATCACTGGATCCGCGACCGCTTCAAGGCCGACGCCGTGGTGCACGTGGGCCGTCACTCGACCTATGAATTCATGCCGGGCAAGGCGGTGGGCCTGGCGAGCGACGATTATCCGAGCCTGATCGCCAGCGACCTGCCCGGCATCTACCCGTATATCGTGGACGGGGTCGGCGAAGGCACGCAGGCCAAGCGCCGCGGCCTGGCGATCGTCGTCGACCACCTGACACCGCCGCTGGCCACCACGCCGCTGTACGACGAGCTGCTGTCGCTGCGCCAGATCGTCGAGAGTTTTGAAGCCGCATCGTCCGAGTCACTCAAGACGCAGGCCGCGCAGCTGATGCGCGAGCGGGTCGTGGCCCTGAACTTGCGCGCCGAGCTCGAAGCATCGATGTCGGACGTGCTGGAAGTACGCGGCATCGGCTTCGACGCCGCCGACGACGATCTGCTGGCGCACGAGATCGGCCACTATCTGACCAAGCTGCAAGAGAAATTCATGCCCTATGGCCTGCATGTCTTCGGCCGTCCATGGGACCAGAAATCGCTCGACCTGATGCTCGACTCGATGAACAAGAGCGGCATCGACGACCCCGACATCGCGCACAAGCTGCGCGACTCGCCACGGCGCGAGATGGCGGCGCTGCTGGCCGGCCTGGATGGCCGCTACATCGAGCCGGGCAAGGGCAACGATCCGCTGCGCTCGCCCGAGGCGCTGCCCACGGGCCGCAACTTCCACGCGGTCGACGGCGATATCCTGCCGACCCGCCTGGGCTATGGCCTGGGCCAGCAGATGGCGGGCAAGGCGGCCGAGCGCGACAAGGTGGGCGAGGGCAGCGAAGGCATCATCCTGTGGGCGTCGGACGCGGTGCGCGACGAAGGCGTGATGGTCGGTTTCGCGCTGGCCATGATGGGCGCGGAGCCGGTGTGGAATGCGCGCGGCATCGTCACCGATGTGAAACTCACGCCCGGCGCCGTGCGGCGCGACGCGGTGGTGACGACCTCCGGCCTGTTCCGCGACCTGTATCCGAACCTGATCCGCCTGATCGACCGCGCCGGCCGGCTGGCGCTGGCGGCATCGGCGCAGACCCTGGTCGAGCAGGACCCATCGCTCCGCCCAGCCCTGCAGGCGGCACTGGCGCCGATCGAAGGCGCGGCCTGGGGCAGCGAGATGGCAGGCAGCAACCGCGTGGCGCGCGAATGGCTCAAGCGCCAGCGCGCGCTGGTCGCGGGCGGCATGCCGGCCCTTGACGCCGGCCAGGCCGCGGCGCTGCGTGTGTTCGGCGATGCGCCGGGCGCGTATGGCGCCGGCGTGAACCGCCTGACCGAGCGCTCGGGCGCCTGGCGCGAACGCGAGGACATCGGCCGTGCCTACCGCAACCGCATGGGCCATGCCTATGGCCTGGATGCCGAAGGCGAATCGCGCCACCGCGCCTTCGACGTGGCGCTCGATGGCATCCAGCGCACCTATCACGGCCGCGCCAGCAACCTGTACGGCCTGCTTGACAACAACGACGCCTTTGATTACCTGGGCGGCCTGTCGCTGGCGGTCGAGACGCGCACCGGCCGCGTGCCGGAAGCGCTGATCCTGCAGCACGCGCAGCCCGGCCGCGCCGATGTCGAACCGCTTGCCAGCGCCCTGCTGGGCGAGCTGCGCGGACGCTTCCTGAACCCGGCCTGGCTGCGGCCCCTGATGGACAACGGCTATTCGGGCGCGCGCACCATGGGCCAGGAATTCATCGAGAACCTGTGGGGCTGGCAGGTGACACGCCCCGACCTGGTCAAGAACTGGGCCTGGGACGAAGTCAAGGCCGTCTATTTCGACGACCGCCACAAGCTCGGCCTGCCAGAATTTCTGGGCCAGCGTCATAACGCCCACGTCAAGGCGCACATGCTGGCGGTGTTCATGGTCGCGGCCGAGAAGGGTTTCTGGAAGACCGATCCCGAGACCATTCGCCAGATGGGCGGAGAGCTGGCGCGCCTGGTATCGGCCAATGGCTTGCCGGGTAGCGGCCACACCACGCCGGACCATCCGATGTGGGGCTGGCTGGCGCCGCAACTCGATGGCGCGGACGCGCAAAAGCTCAGTGTGACCCTGGCCAAGGCGCGTGGCGAACTGCTGCCGGCGGTTTCCGCTCCCGCTGGCGGGGGCCAGGCAGTCCAGGCACCCCTGGCGCAGCAGCCAGCGGCGCCCGCTACTCGCGATGGGAGCGAACCGGCGCCGCCGGCGCCAGCGCCCGAGCCGATGCGCGTCTACGAACTGACACAGCAACCCGAACCCGCGCAGCCTGCCGCGCTGCGCATCGTGCAGGTGCTGGCCATCCTGGCCGCCTGTCTCGCCTTGTTCTCGCTCGGCCTGTGGCGCGGCCGGCACATTCCTCAACCTGCAAGGAGTCACTCATGATCGAAACCATCTCATACGCCTGGCTGCACGACGCCGTCAGCTGGCTTCTTACGCCATCCCTGGTGGCGCTGTTGATCGGCTGCGCGATCGCGCTGGTCGAATCGGGCATCGCCGTCGGCGAACGCTTCCATGGCCTGGCCAAGCTGCGTGACAGCGGCAATGTCGAGGCGGTGCAGCGCATTGCCCGTCACCGCCTGGAGCGCGCCGACCTGCTGGCGCGCATCCCGCCGATGCTGGGCCTGATGGCGACCATCATCCCGCTCGGACCTGGCCTGGCGGCGCTGGGAGAAGGCGACCCCGCCAAGCTGGCCAGCGCCGTGACGGTTGCTTTCGACGCCACCGTGCTGGGCCTGGTGGCCGGCATTGGCGGCCTGGTGATCGGCAAGCTGCGCCGCCGCTGGTATGAAGAGACGCTGGACGCGATGGAGCCGCAACCATGAATGTGTCGAAACCCGGACGCGGCAAGCTGCGCCTGTATCGCCACCTCGACGCCCGCTTCGACCAGGCCGACGAAGACCCGCGCGCCAGCCTGGTCAACCTGGTCGATGTGATGCTGGTGTTCGCCTGCGGCCTGATCGCTGCCATCGCCGGCGCGCAAGGCGCCCTCAAGACCCCGCAGCCGGTGGAGAAGGGCCGCCAGATCGAACGGCCCGCCAGCGGTGTGACCCAGGACGGCAGCGGCTACGACCGCGTCGGCGAAGTCTATCGCGATCCCAGGACCGGCCAGCTGATGCTGATCGAACCTGCACAAGCCAAGAGCACGCCATGAACCACATTCTCCGACTGCGTCCTTTGAGCGCGGCCATCGCCCTGCTGTGCGCCACCGGCGCCGGCGCGCAAGACCTGCCCACCGTCACCATCCATGGCGCTGCGCTCGAAGAGGGCCTGGCGCTCGACCGGCCACACACCACCGGCAGCCGTCTCGAGATCAGCGCGCTCGACCTGCCGGCCAGCGCCGAGACCCTGAGCGCCGCTACCATCGCCCTGCGCGGGGACTTGCTGGTCAAGGACGCCGTCACCCGCACCACCGGCATGACCGACAGCAGCTCGCCCGGTAGTGGCGTGAGCTATTCGGCGCGTGGCTTCAATGGCAACAGCTCGATCGCCTTGCTCGAAAACGGCCAGCGCCTGCTGGTCGGATCGAGCACCGCCACCTATCCATCCGATCCCTGGGGTTACGAAACCATCGAAGTGTTGCGCGGCCCCGGCTCGGTGGTCCATGGCAGCGGCACCACCGGCGCCATCATCAATGCCATCCGCAAGGCGCCACAGCGCGAAGCCTCGCTCGAGATCCTGGGCGGCATTGGCGGGGGCGAATCGCTGCGCGCGGGGATTGGCGCCACCGGTGCGCTGGGCGAGCGGGGTGCGTTCCGCGTCGATGCCTACGCGGGCCGCAGCGACGGCTTCATCGACCGCGGTGAATCCCGCCACGGCAAGATCCTGACCAGCATGACGACCACGCTGGCGTCTGGCGTCACCCTTTACGCCCAGCTCGATCATGCGCAGCAACAGCCGATCCGCTATTTCGGCACGCCGCTGGTGAATGGTGGCCTGGCCGAGCACCTGCGCGACGAGAACTACAACGCGGGCGACGCCATGCTGCGCTTCGTCGACGACAAGGCGGTCGCACGCCTGAACTGGCAGGTCTCGCCCAAGCTGGACATCAGCAACGAGCTGGCCTATTTCAAGTCGCGCCGCGACTGGCGCAGTATCGAATCGTATGCCTACGACCCAGTGCGTAACGTGGTGGACCGCAGCGATTACATCGGGATCCGCCATGACCAGGAGCAGACCGCGAACCGCCTGGAAGCGCGCTGGACGGACGGCGCCAACCAGCTCGTGGCAGGTTGGGAAGCATCGACCATCAACTTCAAGCACACCAATAACTCGCCGTACGGCGGAGCGTCGACCGTCGCCCCGACCGGTTTCGATCCGGGCAGTTTCTGGGATACGCCGGACCCGTTCCGCCCCAACTTCGCCACCGACACGACCACGCACGCCTTCTACCTCGAAGACGCGTATCGGGTCAACGAACGCCTGTTGCTGACGGCGGGTGCGCGTCATGACCGCTACAAGGTCGACCGCCGCAACCTGCTGGCGGCCAGCGGCCACTTCGCCACGACCCTGCGCTCGAACGCCGTGCGCCTGGGCGCGAGCTGGAAGCTGGCGCCGGACACCTCGCTCTACGGCCAGCTCAGCACCGGCAGCGATCCGGTGACCAGCATCCTGTCGATGAACCTGGCCAACAGCAGGTTCAAGCTGACCGACGCGCGCCAGGTGGAGGCGGGCGTCAAGCAGATGCTGGCCGGCGGCGCCGCCGAATGGACCGCAGCGCTGTACAAGATCAAGAAGGACGACATCATCACGCGCGACCCGAACAATCCAGCGCTATCGGTACAGGGCGGTTCGCAGACTTCGCAAGGTGCGGAAGTCAGCGCCAGCCTGCGTCTGGCCCATGCCTGGCGCCTGGATGCCAACCTGGCCTACACCGACGCCGAGTTCGACGAGCTGCTCGAAGCGGGCAATGTCTCGCGCGCCGGCAACCGCCCGGCCGATGTGCCGAAGGTGTCGTCCAACCTGTGGCTGACGCACCGCGCCGGCGACTGGCGCACCAGCGCCGGCCTGCGCTACGTGGGTGAACGTTTCATCAGCAATGCCAACACGCAGACGCTGCCGGCCTACACCACGCTGGACGCCTCGATCGGCTGGGCCCTGCGCCGCAATGTGCAGCTGCAGCTCAACCTGCGCAACCTGGCCGACAGGCTGTATGCGATCACCTCGTACGGTTCTTCGCAATACCTCCTGGGCGACGAGCGTCACGCCGAGCTGACTGTCCACTGGCGCTACTAAGTGGCCTCCTGGAAGCGCCAGCTGCATTGGTGGCACCGCTGGCTGGGCATCGTCATCGGCCTGCTGGTGCTGCTGTGGTTCGGTTCGGGCATCGTCATGATGTACGTGCCGTATCCCGAGCTGACCGAAGACGAGCGCATGGGTTGGCTGGCGCCGCTCGAGCCAGGCCACGTCGAGGTCAAGGCTGGTGCCGCGTGGGAGGCGGCCGCGCTGCCGGGCATGCCGGATGCGGTGCGCCTCAACACGGTGGCGGGCCGGCCGGCCTGGCACTTCCAGCACGAACGCAGCTGGCATTCGGTCTGGGCCGACAGCGGCGCGCCGCTGCAAGTGAATCATCTGATCGTCAGCAGCAGCGCGCGCAGCGCGGCGCCGGGTGCCCGTTCGCTGGCGATCGACACCATCGACATCGACCAGTGGACGTTCGGCGCCGTGCGCGTGCACCGGCCCCTGTACCGGGTCGCGGCCGACGATGATGCCGGCAGCGTGCTGTATGTGTCAGGCCGCACCGGGGAGCTGGTGCGCGATACCACCCGCAGCGAACGCGCCTGGAACTGGGTCGGCTCGGTCATCCACTGGGTCTATGTGACGCCGCTGCGCAAACATAACGAAGCCTGGCGCCAGGCCGTGATGTGGACTTCCGGCGTCGCCATGGGGCTGGCCGTGACCGGCATGGTGATCAGCATCCTGCGTTTGCGGGTGCGGCGACGCTACGCGGGCGGCAAGATGTCGCCGTATACCGGCTGGAAGGCCTGGCACCACTGGCTGGGGCTCGGTGTCGGCCTGGTCGTCATCACTTGGCTGTTCAGTGGCTGGCTGTCGGTGGGGCCGTTCGGCTTTCCCTCGGGTGGCGGCATCACGGCGCAGGACCGGCTGGCGTTCGCCGGTGGCGTCGTCGACAGCGACGACCTGGCGCTGGATGCGGCGGCTTTGCTGCGCGCGCATCCCGGCACGCTGGAACTGGAATGGCGTCGCGTCGGTGGTGCGCTGTACCTGAGCGCACTCGGACGCGAAGGACGCAAACTGGTCGATGTACGCGATGGGGCCACGCTGACGGCCTTGCCGCACGACGCCTTGCTGCGCGCGGCGCAGGCGATCCGCCCTGGCGCAAGATACCAGGCGGAACTGCTCACCGGGCCGGACGATTACTATTACAGCCACCACCGCCAGACCGCCTTCCCTGTCCTGCGCCTGCGCTTCGACCTGCCGCAGGCGCCGGTGTTCTACATCGACCCGGCTCAAGGCCGGCTGGCCGGCTACGTCGACCGCGATAAGCGCTGGGACCGCTGGCTGTTCAATGGCCTGCACCAGCTCGATTTCGCCTTCCTGCGCACCCGGCCGCTGTGGGACGTGGTGGTGATCGTGCTGTGCGTGCTGGGTTTCGCGCTGACCTTCAGCGGCCTGGTGCTGGGATGGCGGCATTTGCGGAGGAACTGATCAGCGCTGCTGGCCGCGTCCGGTCGCCGCCCAATACATCCCTCCCAGAAGATGCCCCAGGAATTGCGGGTCACGGTACATCTCGCCGTTGTGCCCGAGCGTGGTGACGAACACGCGGCCCTTCTCATGCTGGTGGTGCCAGGCGATCGGATGGTCCTTGCCCATGCCCTTGACCGTCTGCCCCGGCCAGATCAGGGTCGGATCGTAGCTCGACTCGTCCACGTTCAGCACCGGGTTGATCCTGACGTTGTAGGGATTGGTGAAGGTGTAGAACTCGTCGCTCCAGACCCAGCGCTCGGGTAGGCCGAAGGTGGCGGGGAAATTCTTGTCGACCACGGTTACCACGCCGGTCTGCAGCTTCGGATGCAGGCCGACCGTGCGGCCCACCATCTTCTCGAACCAGACCCAGTCGTTCGGCTTGGCGATCGCCGCGCGGTGCACCACGACGGCGTTGCCGCCGCCGCGCATGTACTCCTCGAAGTTGGCGCGCTGCGCGGGGTTCAGTTCTTCACCCGGCGTGTTCAGGAACAGCACCGCGGCATACTGTTTCAGGTCGCCTTCGAACACCTGGGTCTTGTTGGTGTAGGTAAGCCCGAACGCATGCAGCTTGGCCAGGCGCTCCAGGTTGTCGCGCGCGATCGGGATGTATTCGTAGTGGTACTTGCCGGGCGTGGCCAGCACTAGCAGCTTGAACTGGTCTTCGGCCAGGCTGTCCGGGGCGGCGATTGCCATCATGGCCACGCCGAGGGCGAGGGATCGGGTCATTTGCTTCATCGTGTCTCCTGTTATTGTCATGGTGCGGGTACGCCTTCCGGCTTGCGTCCGCCGCGCGGCACCAGCCAGCCGCCATCGGATAGCCAGTCGGCCAGCCGGTCCGGCCAGTGCTGCAGCGAGACGCGCTCGCCACGCTGCCCCATATTGAAAGCGTGGTCGGTATCGGCATACAGGTGCAGTTCGGCCGAGACCCCGGCCGCCACCAGTTGCTGGTACAGGGTGATCGTGGGCGGCATGCAGCAGGCGTCGCGCGAGCCGGCCACCAGGAAGGCCGGCGGGGAGTTCTTCGCATCCGATGCCGGGGTGCCGAGCGGGCCAGGATACACCAGCACCTGGAAGTCGGGCCGGGCCGACTGGCGGTCCAGCGCATCGCCAGCAGCGGCGAGCGCCGGCGCCGGATGATTGGCCACCAGCGCCGCCAGTTCGCCGCCCGCTGAAAAGCCCATCACACCGATGCGTTCGGGATCGACAGCATAGCGCGCTGCATTGGCGCGCACCCAGCGTACGGCGCGCCGCAGGTCGCCGGCAGCATCGGCTTCGATGCTGTAGCCGGACGCACCATCGCGCGCCAGCCGGTACTTGAGCACGAAGGCGGTGACGCCGATCCGGTTCAGGGTCCTGGCCGCCACCATGCCTTCGTTCTGGAACACCAGCATGCGGTGCCCGCCGCCCGGCACCACGATCACGGCGGCGCCGTTGGCGTGGCGCCGATCGGCCTGCGCCACGGTCAGCGAAGGCGCGTGTACATTGCTGAAGTAGACGCCGTCCTTGACCGTCTCCGGCTCGTGCTGGCGGCCCTGGGAACCAGGCGCGCCATCGGGCCAGAGCCGGATCACGGGCGGCGCGCTCTGCTGCGCCATGACGCTGCCGGACAACAGCAGCATGGCGCACAGGATGCGGATGGCGCGCATCAATCACCGACTCGGGTTGAGTACAGCGAGTGATGGGTCAGGATGAACAGCGTGCGCTTGTCGGCGCCGCCGAAGATCAGCTGCAGCGGACGCTCCGGCACGTCGATGCGTCCCTTCTGCTTGCCGTCCTGGCCATAGATGAAGACCTGGCCGTTGGCCACATAGGTGTCGCCGTTCGGACCAACCGCCGCGCTCTCGCCGCCGCGGTTGGCCAGCAGCTTGAGGTCGGTGATGCCGCCGCCCTGGTTCACCACGCCGCTGAAGGTGCGGTTCTCCGAACCGTTGGTGAACACCACGCGTTGGCCGACCGGCGCCGTGACGAAGCCGTGCGCCTGCAGCGAATCGGCCCAGCGCCAGCCGAGGTGGTCCGCCGCACCCTGGCGCAGCACGCGGTAGGCGGGCAACACCAGGCTGCCGTCCGGCGACACGTACTCTTCCTTCTTCGGCAGGGCGACGTCGCGCGCGAACATCTCGGCCAGCGTGGTGAATTCATAGGTATCGTAGTTGAGCTGGTCCTTGAATTCGCCGTTCTGCCAGAAATTGACCGGCACTGCCACTCGTGCGCCCTGGCGCGCTGCGACCGGCGTCGGCTTGATCATCGTAACCTCGGTTCCTGGCGTGCCCGGCTTGAACGCATACACGCTGGCTTGCGGACCGTAATTCGAGATCACCATCAGGTTGCCGCTATTGTCGATCGCCAGGTTGACCGGATCGAGCGCGGCGTCGCGCACCACCACCAGGCCTTCATCCCTGGTGTAGCTGTAGATGCGCTTCCAGTGGCGGTCGACGAAGTACAGCTTGCCCTTGGGGTCGACGGTAGCACCAGCGATCGAATAGAAGCCGCCTTCGAGCTTGTCGACCTTGCCCAGTTGCGCGGGAGCCTTGCGCTGCTTGCCGGTGTAGTCGAACACGGCGAACTCGCGCTCGCGCACCTCGAGCTTGTTGGTGACGTCGCGGATCGCGTTCTCGTAGGCGAACTTGCTGGCGCGCAGATAGGTAGTGCAGCCATTGTCGTCGCAACTGGCGAAGCCGCTCTCGCCATTCACGTGCACATTGCGGAACCGGATATCGCTCGAGTTGGTGATCAGGACCGCCGCCGGCATCGGCTTGTACGAGCGCGTCACGCGGTAGCCGTGGTAGTTCGCGAACAGCACATTCCTGGAGTTGCGGATCTCGAGCGAGACTGCATCGGCGCCGTCGCGGATTTCTTCTTCGGTCTGCGGCGCCAGGAATTCCCAGTTCTCCACATTGTCCAGCACGATCTCGGCGCGGATATGGTGCTCGGCCGACAGCTCGTAGACCTTGCCCGGCGTCTTGGTATTACTCACATAGAAGCCGGCCTGCGCATAACCGCTGGGCGACCAGATGCCGGAGAAGGTGCCGCCGCCGCCATCGGTCACCCACACGCTCGGATACTGGCGATCCCAGTGCGCGGTGGTGTCGAACTTGGCGTCCTTCTGGTACGGATCGGCGCGGCGGCCATCGTACAGCCGGGTGCCGTGGCCGCCCTGGATGCGCACATCGTCCACCAGCGACTGTTCGCCGGCGCGCCATAGCAGCGCCACCGCGCGGTTGTTGATCTCACCGGTGGCCAGCCCAATGCCCGACACGATACCGTCACCGCCGCGCGCGCTCTCGAGCAGCGCCTTGGGGCTGTCGACGCCCTGGTAGTGCGGCGAGCCGTTCGGGATCAGGAGCTGGGTCAGGCCCGGGTGCAGGGCGATGATCACGGTGTCGGGCTTCATGCGGATCGTGTCGTTGACCACGTAGAAGCCGAGCGGCAGGTAGACCACGCGGTTGGCGTCGATCGCCTTCTGGATCGCCGCCGTGTCGTCGGTGGTGCCGTCGCCCTTGGCGCCGTACTTGTGCACGTTGGCCCATTCCTTCGACGGCGGCAAGGGGCGCAGGGCGCGCACCGGCGCCTTTGCGGGGGACGCCAGGGCCGCCGTCTTGTAGTTGGTCGAGAAGGTGCCCGGCTCGCCCATCTGCTTGATGAACAGGCCGTAATTGAATTCGCTGACGGTATAGTCGCGGCCTTTGCCGGCCAGCGTCTTGCCGCTGTCGCGGAAGCGCACGAAGGTCGGCACATTGCGCGCGGTGGCGTTCTCCATGCCGACCTGGGTATAGACGTTGTCTTCATTGCTGACGATGAGCGCCGCCTTGCTGACGTTCTCGAAGCGCACATCCTTGCCCCACAACCAGTCGCCATAGCCGCGGTTGATCTCGACCCCGACCGGGGTGTCCTTGATCTCGGTGTTGATCATGGTGAGGCTGGCTTCATGCTCGCGGATCGCGGCGTCGCGCTGGCCCTCGAAGGTGGAATCCATCAGGGTGAACTGCCAGGCAGGCGACGTCTTTTCGCTCAGGATGCCGTAGCGGCCGCCGTAGAAGCGCAGGTTGTAGGCGAGGTTGCCCACCTGGTAGACACCGGCCAGGCCCGCGCCCACATGAAAATCGATGTGGCTCAGGTTCGAGTGCTGGGCGGTGTGCATGCGCACTGCGGCGGCGGCCGGGTTGCCGTCCTTGATCTCGAAGTCGACATTCGACAGCGCCGAATAGAAGGTCGACGAGTTCGCATTGCGCACTGCCTTGCCTTCCTCGGCGCTGAACGGCACCGCGCTCGGTACCGGCATCGGTACCTTGCCGACGCTGTACTGGTCGCCGCCGGTGAAGATCACCATATTCGCCACGCCCTTCTGGAAGCCGGGCGTGTTCTCGGCCAGCACGAACACGGGACGGGTCGGGCCGACGCCGTACAGGCGCACGGCCAGCGGAATCAGCAGCGAACGGGTAATGCGGTAACGGCCCGAGGGCAGGAACACGATGCCGCCCTGGCCCTTGTTGGCGGCGGCGTCGAGCGCCTGCTGGATGGCGGCCGTGTCGTCGGCCTTGCCATCGCCCTTGGCGCGCACCACGACCGAGCGCGGATCGTCCGGCATGATCTGGTAGGCGGAGACGGAAGGAGAGGGCGCCGCAAACGCGGGAACCAGGGTGCTTGCGGCCAGCACGAAGGAGAGCGCCAGGGCGCGTGGAAGTACAGAAGGTCTTGTCATCATCGATCTTTTCCTCAGCTATTCAACAACAGCGATAAAAGCATCACGAACAGCAGGCCGAACACGCCCACCAGGGTCTCCATCAGGGTCCAGGAGCGGAAGGTATCCTTCAGGGACAAACCAAAATATTCCTTGAACATCCAGAAGCCGGAATCGTTCACGTGGCTGCACATCAGGCTGCCCGCGCCGATCGCCAGCACCATCAGGTTCGGGTCGACGCCCGAGCTATGCACCAGCGGCGCGACGATGCCGCCGGCCGTCACGCCGGCCACCGTGGCCGAACCCAGGCAGATACGGATCACGGTGGCGACCGCCCAGCCGAGCACCAGCGGCGGCACCGGCAGGTTCGACAACAGCGCGCCCAGATCGGCGCTGACGCCCGACTCCACCAGCACCTGTTTCAGTGCGCCGGCGCCGGCGATAATCAACAGGATCGGCGCGATCTCGCGCATCGCCTCGGCCGGTCCCTGCATCACGACAGAAAAACGTCGCCCTTGCGCCAGCCCCAGCGTGCAGATCGCGACCAGATACGAGGCCAGCATCACCACCAGCGGGTTGGCGAGAAACGACACGCTGCCGTTCAGGTCGGGCCGCGCCATGATCAACACCGTGGTCGCCCCCAGCAGCAGCACCGGCAGCAGCGCGGTGGCGAAGCTGTTGAAGACGCCGGGCAGCTGGCCCTCGTGCATCTGGCTGCCATCCTTGAAGATGGCGGTCGGCTGCGCCTGGATGCGGCGCAGCGTCATCGCGAACACCGGCCCGGCAATGATCAGGGTCGGTATCGCCACCACGATCCCGTACAGCAGGGTGGTGCCCATGTCGGCGTGGATGGCCGATACCAGGGCCACCGGCGATGGATGCGGCGGCAAGAAGCCGTGCGCGATCGACAGCCCGGCCAGCAGCGGAATCGCCAGCGCCACCGCCGGCCGCCCCGAGCTGGCAACCAGCGAGAAGATCAGCGGCACCAGCAGCACGAAGCCGACGTTGTAGTACAGCGGGATGCCGACCACGAAGCCGGTGACGGTTAATGCGACAGGGATGCGCGAGGGTCCGAGCGTGTCGACCAGGCAGGTGGCGATGCGGCGCGCGGCCCCGCTGTCGGCGATCAGCTTGCCGAACACGGCGCCCAGGCAGATGATCACTACCAGGGAGCCGAGCAGGTCGCCGATGCCCTTCTCGATCGCGCCGGGGATCTTCGACGGCGGCACGCCGAGCAGCAGGGCTGCCGCGATCGATGCCGCCACGAAGGCCAGCAGGGGCTGTACTTTGCCCCAGGCGATCAACAGCGTCAGCAGCCCCACCGCCAGCAGTACGGAAACGATGTTCCACACGGCTGGCCTCTGTTAAAAGCCGTAGCGCAGGCCGGCCCGGTAGGTGCGTCCGACTACGTCGTACAGCGCCGGGTTGATGCCGTAGCTGGCATTGGTCTGCGGCGCGGCTTCAGGATCGCGGTCGGTCACGTTGTCGATCTTGAAGTAGGCCTGCAACTGCTTCGACAGGTTGTAGCTGGCGCCGATGTCGAGGTAGGCCGCGCCCTTCATCTTGTTGCTGTAGATGGTCGGGTGGATCAGGGTCGACACCGGGCAACCGGTCTGGCACTCGATGAAGTCGTTGCGGTAGGTGCCGTCGCTGATCCAGCGCTCGGTGAAGGTGACACTGAGCTTGTCGTTCTCCCAGGTCTGCTGCGCCAGCACTTTCCACTTCGGCGTATTGCCCATGTTCGAGCCGGCCGAATCGACCGCAATCGTGCCGACCACGCCCGACTCGGTGATGTAGTGCAGGTTGCGGGTGGCCAGCGCACGGAAGGTGAGGCGGCCCGGCAGGTTCAAACGCTCCAGCCCCGTCCTGTAGGCGGTCTCGAGGTCGAAGCCCTTGACCTTGAGCGAGGCCAGGTTGAAGTTCTGCACCGTGACATAGTTGTTGCCAGGGTTGTTGAGCACCATGGCCTGGCAGATCTCCTGGTTGCCGGCCACGCACAGGTCGACTTCCTGCTGGATCGTCAGCGCCGAGATCACGTTTTTCACTTCGATGTCGAAGTAGTCGGCCGAGATACTGAAGCCCGGCGCCCACTTCGGCTGGCTCAACACGATGCCGAAGGTGTTGTTGCGTGCGATCTCGGGCCGCAGGGCGGTGTTGCCGACGGTGCGCTCCTGCACGCTGATGGTATTGCCCTGGTACTGGACCACGTTGTTGACCACCACCGGCGCGGCGAACAGCTCCGAGAGGTTAGGTGCGCGCACGTCCTTCGAGGTCACGCCGCGCAGGCTCAGGCCGTCGATCGGGGTCTTCCAGGTGGCGCCCAGCTTCCAGCTGTTGACGCTGCCGGCGGTGCTGTACTTGGTTTCTCGATCGGCCAGGTTCAGGTTGGCCTCGCCCCAGGTCTCGGACTTGAGCACCGGGATGTTCAGCTCCACATACGCTTCGCGCACGTTGTAGCTGCCTTCGCCGGCGTGGAAGTTACCGGCGTACCAGTTGTTGCCGACCGTGGTATTGAGCAGCGGGTCGGCCGGGTACATGGCGTTGTTCGGCGAGGACGGCATCACGCCGTTGCCGTAGGCGTCGCCGCGCACGCGGTATTTCTCGCGGCGGTATTCGGCGCCGGTGGCCAGCGCGATCGGGCCGGCCCAGCCTTCGGCCACTTCGCCGTTGATATTGAAGCTGCCGACGTCCTGGCTTTGCGTGGTGCGCTGGCGCGGGCCGTTCTCGGGCGCGATATAGGCCCAGGCGGCCGGATCGATCGGGTTGTCGCCGATGATATTGAGCGGCACGCAGCCCGATGCCGCGGCCACCGGGTTGCGGCACACAATGCGCCCGTCCGGCGCGCGCACCGCATCGATCGCGGCGTTATAGCGCGCGTTGAGCGTCATATTGCGCGCATCGAGGTTGGTCTTGTTCTCGCCGTGGGTCACGTAGGCGTCATAGTTCCAGTCCTTGCCGAACAGGGCGAACTTGCCTTCGGCGCCGACCACGAAGCGGCGCTGGGTGCGGGTCGGCTGGACGTCGATATTCTCGGGGAACACCGCGTTCGAGGTGCCGTACTGGAAGCTGGTGATGTTGTTCTGGGCGCAGGCCGCCACGACCGACGCCGGCAGGAAGGGGTTCGAGCACTGGATGTTCAGGTTGGCGTTCTTGGCCGCGCCCGGGTTGGGCGAGAAGCGCGACGCCACCTGGCCGTAGTTGGCGGTGAAGTAGACCTGGTTGTCGGGGTTGATGTCGAACGACATGCGGGTGTAGGCCACCTGGCGCTTGAAATTCATCGCCAGGTTGGTGCCCGAGCCGACGCTGCCGCTCAAGTCGCCGCCGATGCAGAACGGGTTGATGCAGTTGGTGACGGCGCCGGTGCCGGTCGGCCGTCCGCCCGAGCCGTACTGGAACTGGTACGGCGCGCCGCCCGCTCCGAACGCGGTGCCTTGCAGTGGGCCGCTGGTGATCAGGCCATACTTGGCGTACTGGTATTGCTGCGCCTGTTCGATCACGCGGTATTGCGGTAGGCCGTCGCCGGTCTGGTTCAGCGGACGCACCGAATAGGCCGGGTTCTGGTACCAGGTGCGGCCGTTCGGGCCCTGGCCGCCAAAGCCGGGCGACTCGATCCCGTTCTCTTTCGTGAACTCGGCGCTGGCCGTCACGTGGAAGCGGTCGTTCATGAAGGCCTTGCCCCAGGCTGCCTGGATGGTGCCGCCCTTGTCGTCGTCGTACCTGGTCTGTCCGCCCTGGACGTTGGCCTTGAAGCCGGTGAATTTTTTATCGGTGACGAAGTTGACCACGCCGCCCACCGCGTCCGAACCATACGAGGCCGAGGCGCCGCCGGTGACCACGTCGACGCGCTTGACCAGCAGTTGCGGGAACTGGCTGACGTCGGTCACGCCGGTGACGTTGGCGCCCACCACGCGCTGGCCGTCGAGCAGGGTCAGGGTCCGGATCGTGCCCAGGCCGCGCAGGCTCAGGGAACTCAGGCCCTGGATGCCGCTGCTGGTGCTGTTGGTGCTGGTGGTGCGGCCGGTGCTGCCCTGCAGGGCCGGCAGTTCGGCCAGGGTGTTGAATAGGTTCGGCTTGGCCGCCTTTTCAAGGTCGGCGGCAGTCAGGCTGGTAGTCGGCGTCGGCATGGTGAAGCCGCGCGCGGCGATGCGCGAACCCGAGATGCGCACCACGTTCGATGCCTCGTCGGGCGCGGTAGGCGCCGCGGCCACGCCGGTGGTGCTGGTGGCTTCTGCAGGTGGGGTCTGCGCCGCGGCGTCGGTGACGGCGGTGGTTTCGGGTTGCGGCTCGGCTTGGGTTTGCTGGGCGTGGGCGAAGCCGACGCTCCAGCAGGCGCTGGCCACGGCCAGGCTGATTAGGGTCCGTTGAACTGGTGTACGCATGATGTCTCCTCGATGCTTGTTGTATGGGAGCGCGCCGTCTCTATGGATGGCTGCGCGACAGCTTGCAACTGGCTGCTTGCGAAATCTCGCCGAACCGCGGTGCCAGGGGCCGTGGTCCAGGCGTCGTCATTCAGGCGCTACTGGTGATGCGGTCGACCAGCACCGTTGGCGCCAGGGTGATGTCCAAAGTAAGGCCGGCTTCGTCGGCCTGGAGCGGTTCCAGGATGCTCAGCTGGCTGTCGAGCAGCGATGGCGGCATGTAGTGGCCGGGGCGGCCGTGCATGCGCTCGGCGATCAGTTCGCGCGGCCCCGCCAGGTGCACGAAGCGCAGTGCCGGGTCGGCCACGCGCAGCAGGTCGCGGTAGCGCCGTTTCAATGCGGAGCACGACAGCACCAGGCCGCGGCCCTGGGAACGGGCCATGCCGATTTCGCCGGCCAGGGCGTCGAGCCAGCCGGCGCGATCCTCGTCGTCGAGCGGGATCCCGGCCGTCATCTTGCTGACGTTGTCGGCCGGGTGATAGGCGTCGCCTTCGAGGAAGGGGATGGCGAAGTGGTTCGCCAGTGCGGCGCCGACCGTGCTCTTGCCCGATCCGCTGACGCCCATGACGACCCAGCGCAGGGGGCTGGACGGGGTGTTTTCGCTCAATGCTGACATCGTTTCTCCTGGATGACCGTTAGCGCTAACATCGCGCTTTTTTGAAGTGTTGTTCAACTAAGATTTTTTGTAAACACGTTATCGATGTTGCAATGCAATGCGATTTGGGGCTGGATTTGCGGCTTTGCAGCGGGTAGAAAGACAGCCGTCCGCAGATTTCACTCAGAAATGCCCATGAAAATCTGATAGCGCTAACATTGTTGCGTTGCGCAATCTGTTTTTTGGCAGTGTTGTATTTACCCGGCGTTGTATCGTGCGCGCGACAGATGGGCACATGGGAGGCTGCCGGAGCGCGCCGGCAGCAGCGCGCCGGCATCTGGATCGATGCCGGCGCCATGGTCATGGGCTATGCCGGCGTGTGGCGCCGGGCGGCCTGGCGCCTATTCGCGCGTGATGTGATACACCTCGCCCGCGGTCGCCCCGGCGTCGCCGCGCTTGGCGCGCAGGTCGCGGTAGACGGCGGCGCGCATGATCATCATCGCCACCACCGGCGCGGTCAGCAGCACGAACACGGTGATGATGATCTCGTGGACCACCACGCGCGACTGCGCCACCGTGAAGTACAGCATCGAGGCGATCAGGAGGCTGCCGGCGCCCAGGGTGATCGTGATCGCCGGGCCGTGGATGCGCTGGTAGAAGGTGCGCAGGCGCATCAGGCCGAGCGCGCCGATCAGGATGATGCTCGCGCCCAGGATCAGCAGCAGCGAAACGAGCAGGGCGGCCCAGTCGGGCAGGTATTCGATGCCGGTCATTCGATGATCTCCCCACGCATTAAAAACTTGGCCATCGCGATGGTCGAGACGAAGCCGACCAGCGCGATCAGCATCGCCACTTCAAAATAGACCTGGGTGCCGAAGCGGATGCCCAGCACCAGGGCCAGCAGCATGCCGCACATCCACAGGGTGTCGAGGGCCAGCACGCGGTCGTGGGCCGAGGGGCCGATCAGCAGGCGGCCGGCGCACAGCGCCATCGCCGCCAGCACGCACACGAGGGCGTAGCCGATCGAGATTTCAAGCAGGGTCGCCATGGCGGACCTCCGTATCGAAGATTTGAATGAGGGGCTGCTCGTAGCGGGTCTTGATGGTCTCGACCCACCATGCGGCGTCGTGCAGGTCGAACACGTGCAGCACCAGCTCGTTTTTCTCGGGCTGGATCTCGGTCCATACCGTACCGGGCGTCATATTGATCAGGCAGGACAAGGCCGCCAGCCCGTAGGGATCGCGCATGTCCAGTGGAATGCGAATGAACTGCGAATTGATGTTCGCATAGTCGGCGAACAGGATGGCGCGGCTGACGTTGAAGCACGAACGCACCACCTCGACCGAAGCAAAACCCAGCAGGCGGATGGCGACGATGGGCTTGTGCAGGCGCGGATAGCCGAGCGGGTTGAGGTGGCGGGTCAGGATCGGGCCGGCGATGCCGAGCGCCGCACCGAGCAGGATGTGGCCCGGGTACAGGGTCTGGTTCAGCAGCAGCCAAAGGCCGCACAGCGCCAGCGACACGAAGGGATGCGGGAGCCAACGGTTCATGGCGCCTCCTGGGGTGAGAGGGTCGATGGCGCCAGGCCAGGCGCGGAGCCCGGGCCCGGCACGGTCGGCGCGGACAGCACGCGCCCGATATAGCCACCCGGACGATGGATGTCGTCGCTGGCGCGCGCCAGGTAGCCGAACAGCGGATTGGCCTGCACCGTCATCAGCACCGACAGCGCCAGCAGGAACAGGATCGGCGCCACTTCGGAGCGGTGCACCTTGGGTGGCTCGGTCGCGCCGCTGGCCCAGAAGGTGCGCACGCCGAAGCGCATCATCGAGATCACGGCAATCAGGCCCGACAGGATGATCAGCGTCATCAGCACCCATCCCGCAGTGGGGATGGCGGCGCCGGCGACCTGCGGATTGAGCAGCGCATGGAACATGCTGAACTTGGCCACGAAGCCCGACAGCGGCGGCAGGCCGGCGATCATCAGCGCGCAGGCGGCAAACGCCAGCGACAGGAAGGCCATCGCGGCCGGCACGCCGCGCCCGGTGGGTTCATCGGGCGCATCCTCGACCGCGAACGCTTCCATGGTCAGCGCCAGCATCGCCGAGCGCGGGGTGCGGATGCGGTCGATCAGTTCGATCAGCAGCAGGAAGGCGGCCACCGCCACCGTGGAGCCGATCAGGTAATAGATGCCGGCCGTGACCAGGCTGGGCTGGCCGTAGCCGATCACCGCCAGCAGGGTGCCGGACGAGATGATCGCGCCATAGCCCGCCATGCGGCCGGCGGTATCGGTCGACAGCATGCCGGCGGCGCCGAACACGATGGTCGCCATGCCGCCGTACAGCAGCGCATCGCCGCCGAACCCGGCGGCGCCGCCCGCGTTGTCCGAGAAGATCAGCAGCCACAGGCGCAGCACCACATAGGCGCCGACCTTGGTCATCAAGACCAGCATCACCGCCACCGGCGGCGAGGCCGCGGCGTAGGTGGTGGGCAGCCAGAAGCCCAGCGGCCACATGGCGCCCTTGGTCAGGAAGGCCAGCGCCAGCACCGTGGCGCCGACCTTGAACAGGGCCAGCTCGTCGCCCGCCAGCAGCGGCACGCGCGCGGCCAGGTCGGCCAGGTTGAGGGTGCCGGTAGTGGCGTAGATCAGCGCGGTGCCAAGCAGGAACAGCAGCGCCGCGGCCAGGTTGATCGCGATGTACTGCATGCTGGCGCGGATGCGCTCGGCGTTATACCCGTGCAGCACCAGGCCATAAGACGCGGCCAGCATCACCTCGAAGAAAACGAACAGGTTGAACAGGTCATGTGTCAAAAAGGCGCCGTTGATCCCCATGAGCAGGAACTGGAACAGCGTGTGGTAATGCACGCCGATCCGGCCCCAGCGGGTGCGGGTGAAATGCAGCGAGGCCAGGCCGAGCACCGCGGTCAGTAGCAGCATCAGGGCGCTCAGGCGGTCGGCCAGCAGGGCGATGCCGAACGGCGCGCTCCAGTTGGCGGCGAGATAAATGCCCATGCCATCCTGCCAGTGGCCGCCGTCGGTCATGAAGATCAGCGCCAGCGACGTCGCCAGCAGGCCAAGCAGCGAGGCGTAGCTGAGCCAGTACTTGAGGCGGTGCCAGCCCTGCGTCAGCGGGGCCAGGGCGGAGCCGACCAGCAGCGGCAGCAATACCGGCACCAGGATCAGGTGCTGGGTCCAGTGCAAACTCATAATTCAGGCTCCTTGCCATCCACGTGGTCGGTGCCGGTCAGGCCGCGCGAACCGATCATCACCACCAGGTACAGCGCGGTGGTGGCGAAGCCGATCACGATGGCCGTGAGCACCAGGGCTTGCGGCAGCGGGTCGGCCAGCAGTGCCGGATTGGGGGGCGTGCCGGCGGGGGTGAGCGGCGGGGCGTCGACCCACAGGCGGCCCATCACGAAGATGAACAGGTTGACGGCGTAGGACATCAGCATCAGGCCGGCCAGCACCTGGAAGCTGCGCGGACGCAGGATCAGCCAGATGCCGGAGCCGAACACGATGCCGATAGCGAGCGATATGACGAGCTCCATCAGAAGATCTCCTTGGCGGGCGGGATGTTGGCGCGGGTGGCGTCGGCCGCCACGCGGTGGCTGCGCAGCGACTGGTGGGCCAGTGCGACCAGGGTCAGCATGGTGGAACCGACCACCACCAGGAATACGCCCAGGTCGAACATGAAGGCGCTCGGCACATGGATCTCGTCCAGGATCGGCAAGGTCAGGTGGGCGGTATGGCTGGTCAGGAACGGATAGCCGAGGAACCAGGCGCCGATGCCGGTGAAGGCGGCGCAGGCCAGGCCCCAGGCGATCCAGCGGTGCGGCCGCAGGCGCAGGTGCGACTCGACCCAGTCGGTGCCGGCCACCATGTACTGCACGATCAGCGCGGTGGCGAAGATCAGGCCGGCGACGAAGCCGCCGCCGGGCAGGTTATGGCCGCGCATGAAGAAGTAGGCCGCCATCACGCCCATCACCGGCAGCAGCAGGCGCAGGTAGACCGCCGGCACCATCAGGTAGCCGGTGCTGGCCTGCTCGGCCGGGGTCTGGGTGACGGCCGGATCGACGTCGCTGGCCTGCTGCACCGGAATCGCGATCGACTCGGTGGCGGGACGGAAGCGGCGCAGCAGCGCATACACGGTCAGGGCGACAGCCGACAGCACCGTGATCTCGCCCATGGTGTCGAAGCCGCGGAAGTCGACCAGCAGCACATTGACCACGTTCGAGCCGCCGCCTTCGGTCAGCGCGCGCAGCACGAAGAACTCGCCGATCGAGGGCGGCGGCGAAATCTTGAGGACGGTATAGCTGGCGGCGGCGATGCCCAGGCCGCCGGCGATGGCGATGAAGCTGTCGCGGCCGCGCCGCAGCCAGGTACTCGGCGGCGCCTTAGCCTTGAGTTGCTTCGGCGCGAAGCGCGGCGGCAGCCAGCGCAGGCCGAGCAGGATCAGCACCGTGGTCACGGTTTCCACCATCAACTGGGTCAGCGCCAGGTCGGGCGCCGACAGCCACAGGAAGGTGACGCTGGTGACGGCGCCGACGCCGCCCACCATCACCAGCGCGGCCAGGCGGTGGTACTTGGCCTTGTAGGCCGCGCCCAGCGCGCAGCCGGCACCGATGATCCACAGCACCGCGAACAGCGGATCGAGCGAGTGCACGCTCAGCGCCGGGATATTCGGCAGCGGATCGACCAGCAGCAGCGGCGCCGCGACCATGAAGGCCATCAGCACCAGCATCTGCGGCTGCAGGCGGCGGGTGCCGGTCCAGCGGATCAGGGCGCTCGCGCCGGTAGACAAGGCCAGCATGGTGTTTTCATAAGCTTGCGCGCCCTTCAGGCGGTGCAGCACCGGCACCCGGGTACGCTCGCGCAGGTCGAGGCGGCGCAGCAGCACCCAGTACAGCAGGGCGCCCAGCACCAGCGCGGCGCCGCTCATCCCGAGCGCCAGGTTGAAGCCGTGCCAGATCGCCAGGTCGTACTCGGGCATGGCCGCGCCCAATATCGAGCCGGAGGCCACGGCCAGCACGTCGCCGACCACGCGCTCGGGCATGACGCCGACCGCGATGCACAGCACCACCAGGCACTCGACCGGGAAGCGCATCCAGCGCGCTGGCTCGTGGGGCTCTTGCGGCAAGTCCTTGGACAGGCGGCCGAAGAACACGCTGATGAAGCGCAGCGAATAGGCGACGCTGAAGATGCCCATCGCCACTGCCACATACGACAGGGTCCAGTCTTCGCTGCCGCCCACGTGGGCGGTCTCGGCAAAGAACATCTCTTTCGACAGGAAGCCGTTGAGCAGCGGCACCCCGGCCATCGAGGCGGAGGCCACGATCGCCAGCGCCGCCGTGACCGGCATCGCCTTGCGCAATCCGCGCAGCACGCGCATGTCGCGGGTGCCGGTCTCGTGGTCGACGATGCCGACCGCCATGAACAGCGAGGCCTTGAAGATCGCATGGTTCATGGTGTGGAATACCGCCGCCACCACCGACAGCGGGGTGCCGATGCCCAGCAGGCAGGTGATCAGGCCGAGGTGGCTGATGGTCGAGTAGGCCAGCAGGCCCTTCATGTCGTTCTGGAAGATCGCGAAGAACGAGGCCAGCACCAGGGTGGTGGCGCCGGCGCCGAGGATCAGCCAGGTCCATTCCGGGGTGCCGCCCAGGGCCGGGTACAGGCGCGCCAGCAGGAACACCCCGGCCTTGACCATGGTGGCCGAGTGCAGGTAGGCCGACACCGGCGTGGGCGCCGACATCGCGTGCGGCAGCCAGAAGTGGAACGGGAATTGCGCGCTCTTGGTCAGGGCGCCGAGCGCGATCAGAACCAGCGCCGGCAGGTAGAGCGCATGGGCGCGGATCTGGTCGCCGGCCGCCAGCACGGCCTCGAGCTCGTAGCTGCCGACGATATGGCCGAGCGTGAGTACGCCGGCCAGCAGGCACAGGCCGCCGGCGGTGGTGACGGTGAAGGCCATGCGCGCGCCACGGCGGGCGTCGATACTGTCTTGCCAGTAGCCGATCAACAGGAAGGAAGTGAGGCTGGTGAGTTCCCAGAACACCACCAGCTGGATCAGGTTGCCCGACAGGACCACGCCCATCATCGAGCCCATGAAGGCCAGCATGTAGGCGTAGAACCGGGCGACGGGATCGCGCCTGGACATGTAGTAGCGCGCGTACAGAATCACCAGGAGGCCAATGCCGAGCACCATGATCGAGAACAGCCAGGCCAGGCCGTCCATGCGGATGATGATGTCGAGGCCGAACATCGGCAGCCAGCTGTGGCGCGATTGCAACACCTCGCCGGCATCGAGCCGACCGAACTGGGAGATGGCGAAGATGAGTGCTACCAGGGTGAACGCGCCGGCCGCGATCGCGGGACGGTTGCGTGACCCATTGGGGAGGCAGGCGGAGACGAAGGCGCCGGCGAAGGGGAGAAGGACGAGCAGGATCAGTGGCAGTGAGGTCATCGGCATCATCCTTCGGGGCAGTGCGACATGTAACGGCGCGCGCACAGGCGCAAGGCTATTTTAGGTTTGTTCATTCTGTTCTCCAGCGCGCACGAGTAAAGTGTCGCATACGACTTCCTGCAGCAGGTGCTCACTGCGGCTGCCCGTCAGGAGGCGCATCAGCGCCGATTCTTCATGCAGGCCGAATACGGCCAGGTCAATATTATTATCCACTACGTGGCGCGCCAGCTGGGAAGCGGGGTCGCCTTCGCCGATCATGGGCGTCACGCGCGTGCGCGCTTCAAGGTCCAGCGCGCAGCCGTCGAGGAAGCGGATGAATTCGGCGCGCGGCGGCGCATCCGGCGCCAGGATGTCGGCGTCATGGGCGTGGAAGGCCGTGATGCGGGCTTGCGGGAACAGGCGTGCGGCGGTTTCCAGCGCCAGTCTCGAGGCCGGGGTGAAGTCGATCGCCACCATGATGCTGCGGTAGGGACCGCGCATGCGCTGGCGCACCACCAGCAGCGGCTGGGCCAGCGCACGCGCCAGTTTTTCGACGGTCGAGCCGAGCAGCAGGTCGCCGAGCGTGTCGTGGCGCGAGGGACCGGTGATCACGAGCGCGTCCGGCAGGTTGGCCGCGGTGTCGAGGATGGCGCCGGCGGTGGCGCCGCTGCCGAAGCGATGGCTGACGGGGAAGCGGCAGGTGGCGAACTCGCGCGCGAGTTCCGCGCGCGCGCCTTGCTCGCGCTCGCGCGAAGCGTCGTCGTCCATCCATTGGAGTACGTCGCCGGGCGCCTGGGGTGCTTCATGCACCGTCAAGGTCACCAGCGGGACGGATAATTCATCGGCCAGCTGCTTGGCGCGTTCCAAGGGCCGGTCGCAGCGGGCGCTCAGGTCCGTCGCAAGCAACAATCCGGGGGGCGTAGTGGGTTCTGGCATGCGCCGCCTCGTGGAAAGTCTTCTCGGAAGGCGACACTCTACCGTAGTTGACGACCTGACTACAACGCGTTTCTTCAGTTATTTCGAATTTACTTCGTATAACTCCGGGTGCAGCGCAGCATTTTCGCGCATCGTCGACCCGATCCGTGGTCAGGCGGTGACATCGAGTGCCGGCGCGGCCGTGTCCTCATCCTGTCCATACGCAGCGCGCACTTCGGCCTGCTTCTCGTTCTGTTCGCGCAGCCTGGCTTCATAGACGGCACGTTCTTCGTCGCTGACGGTCTTGTCCGAGTTGGTGTCGGCTTCGGCGATGTAGTCGGTGTCGGTGGTGGTTGATGAAGCCGTGCCGCCGCCTTTGGCCGGGGCCTGGGCCGGTGCTGCTTCGGACGTCGCTTTCTCACTGCCCGCTCCCGTGGTCTCGGCCGGCATCTCATCCACGGCGCGCTGCACGCGCGAGGCGTCGGCCTGGGCGCTCAACTGCTCGCCCAGGCGCGCCGTGGCTGCCGATTCTTCGCTCTGGGCCGGCGCCGTCGGCGCTGCCTCGGCCGCGGGGGCTGGCGTCGCAGGGCTGACAGCCGGCGCCTGTTCATTCGTGGTCTTCGGGGTGGTGGCGTAGGCCGCCTGTGCGGCGCTGGCGCCGCCGATATTGCTCACCATGGTGTTTCCTGTTGTGTGTCGTCGTCCATGATTAACGGCCGGGCGGGCCTGCTGGCACAGGGCGGCACATGTAAAGCGACGTAAAACCAGCACGATTAGGGGGGTGAATCTCCCCTCGATTGGGTATAGGCCGAGGCGGTGCCGTTGGCCGACAATGCCCGCAAGGAGAATCTTGATGCGTAAATACCTGCATTACAGCGTGCTGGCACTGGGGGCGTGCGCCGCCGGCGCCCAGGCCCAGACCAACGTCCAGTTCTATGGCCGCCTGAACGTCTCGGCCGAATACGTGAAAGCGTCCGCCGCTTCCGACGGCCCGCGCCTGAGCCAGCAACGGATATCGAACAACCGCTCGGTATTGGGTTTCCGCGGCAGCGAAGACCTGGGCGGCGGTGTGAGCGCCATCTTCCAGATCGAGGGCACGCTCTCCCCCGATACCGGCGCCGGCGAACTTGCGCGGCGCGACACCAGGGTTGGCATCGATGGCGCCTTCGGCACGCTGTTCGCCGGTCACTGGGCGACCGCCTATAACACGTCGACGGCCAGCCTCGATCCGTTCTATCCGACCACCGCCGGCTATATGAGCATCATCGCCAATGGCGCGGCCGCGGCGGTCGACAACGTCAGCAATGTGGTCTCGTTCGACCGGCGCCAGGCCAATTCGGTCCATTACTGGAGCCGCCCGTGGAAGGGACTCGGCCTGCGCCTCACCCACGGGGTGGCCGAAGAACGCCCTCCCAGCGGCGCCAAGCCGTCCCTGACCTCGGTCGCCGCGGTCTACGAACAGGGGCCGTGGTATGCGACGCTGGCGCACGAGCGCCATCACGAATACCAGGGGCCGGGCCGCAACGACAGCGGCACCAAGCTGGCAGTGGCACGCCGCTTCGGCAATACGCGGGTGGCGCTGCTGGCCGAACGCCTCGAGTACGAAACCGCCGCCGGCGGCCTGGATCGCGATGCATACTATGTCTCGGTCAGCCACCAGATGGGCGTCCACGGCCTGCGCTTCGGACTGGCGCGCGCCGGCAACGGCAAGGGGGCAAGCGGTAACCGGGTCGGCTTCGTGCGCGGCGGGGCTGACACCGGCGCCACCCACGTCACGCTCGGCTACGACTACACGCTGTCGAAACGTACCAGCCTGTATGCCTATGTGACCCACCTCGACAACGAAGACAACGCCGCCTACGATTTCGCGATCAACAGCGTAGGCGCGGCGCCCGGGGCCACCCTGAAGGGCGCCTCGCTCGGCATGCGCCACGCCTTCTGATCCAGGCGATTGTCGGACGCTCGTGCGGGCGCTACACTTGGTAATCCTGTCGCCCGTACAGGAATTGAGCCAAGGGGAAAGCCGATGAAAGCGCTGTTCGTGGCAGTCGTGTCGATGTTCCTGGTCAGCTGTGCGAGCGCGCCGCGCACTGCCGATCCCGGTTTTGCTGATCGCGACATCGAGTCCCTGATGGCGCGCGCGCAGGTAGTGGGGCTGGCGCTGGCGGTGATCGACGAGGGGCAGATGGTCAAGGTGGCCAGCTATGGCAAGCGCAAACTCGAACGTGGCCTGCCGCTGCAGCCCGATACGGTCATGTACGGCGCCTCGCTGACCAAGACCGCCTTCGCCTACATGCTGCTGCAACTGGCGAGCGAAGGCCGGCTCGACCTCGACGCTCCGCTGACAAAATTGCTGCCCAAGCCACTGCCCGAATACCGTCTTGGCGAGCGGCGCGATTTCAGCGACCTGGCCGGTGACGATCGCTGGCGCCTGCTGACGCCGCGCATCCTGCTCACGCATTCAGGCGGCTTCGCCAACTTCCGCTGGCTCGAGCCGGACGAAAAGCTGCGCTTTCATTTCTCGCCCGGCGCGCGTTATGCCTATTCGGCCGAAGGCATGTACATCCTGCAGCTGATCGTCGAGCAGGGATTGGGGCTCGATGCCGGCCGCGAAATGCAGGTGCGCGTGTTCGACCGACTGGGTATGCGTCATACCAGCATGCAGTGGCGTGCCGATTTTGCGGCCAACCTTGCCGACGGCTATACGCTCGAGGGCAAGATGGTGCCGCACGACGAGCGCAGCACCGTCACCGCCGCCGGCTCGATGGATACCACCATCGCCGACCAGGCGCGCCTGTGGGCGGCACTCGTACGCGGCGATGGCCTCAGCCCCGCGCTGCGGGCCGAGATGGTGCGCCCGCAACTGCCGATCACCAGCGCCGGCCAGTTCCCGACCCTGGTGTCGCGGCCCGGTGCGCCGGTGCCGCAGCTGGCCGCCGGCCTGGGCGTGGTCACCTTCCAGGACCGCGGCGGCGCCGGCTGGTTCAAGGGCGGGCATAACGACAGCACGGGGAATATGGCGATCTGCCTCGAGGCGCGCCGGCGCTGCGTGGTGATGCTGTCCAACAACGTGCGCGCCGAGCGCCTGTTCCCGGAGATCGCGCGCCTGGCGCTGGGCGAGAACGATATGCCGTGGCGCTGGGAATACGACTGGTACGGCGTTCAGGCGTCGGCCAGGTAGCGCAGGCCGATCTGCTTGCGGATGGTATCGAGCAGGCCCATGATCGCCAGCGTGTCATCATGGGTCATGGCGGGCGACTCGAGCAGGCCTTCGCGCAGGCAGCGGCCGGCCTCGATCGCCTCGTGCGCGTAGCCGTTGCCGATCCAGGGCGTGGAGATGGTGCGTGACGGGCCGTCCAGCAGGTCGACCGTGATGCTTTCTGCCATGTGGAACATGCGGTGCATGCGCACGCTGCCGCGCGTGCCGGACACCACCAGCTCGCTCGGCGCGCGCGCCCGTAGCGAACAGCTGCAGACCGACAGCGTGCCGCCCGCATGGCGCATGGTGAAGGCGGTGGTCAGGTCGACGCCGGTCTCGCCCATGATGGCCTGGGCCTGAACCGTCTCGACCTGGCCCAGCAGGGCGCAGGCGATCGACAGCGGATAGATGCCCAGGTCGAGCAGGGCGCCACCGCCCAGGGTCGGATCGTTGACGCGGTGGGCGGGATCGGGCGTGGCCGAGAAGCCGAAGTCGGCGTGCAGCTGGGTGACCTTGCCGATCTCGCCGGATGCGATGATGCGCTTTACTTCGGCTAGTGCCGGCATGAAGCGGGTCCACATCGCTTCCATCAGAAACAGGTTCTTTGCCCGCGCCAGCGCAACCATCTCGCCTGCCTCGCGCCGGTTCATTGCGAACGGCTTTTCGCACAGCACCGCCTTGCCGGCACGCAGGGCGAGGATGGCGTTGGCCGCGTGCATCGGGTGCGGGGTCGCGATATAGATGATGTCGATCCCGGGGCAGGCCACCAGTTCTTCATACGAGCCGAATACCAGCGGCACCTCGAAGGCGCTGGCGAAGGACGCCGCGCTGTCGACGCTGCGCGAACCGACCGCCGCCAGTACGGCGTCGGGCGTGGCGCGCAGGCCGGATGCGAAATCGCGGGCGATGCGCCCGGTGCCGAGGATGCCCCAGCGGATGATGCGTGTCATGGTTGTTCTCCGATGCCGAGGTGGTCTTTCAAGGCGGCCACCGCCAGCGCATGGTCGTCGGCGCCGGGCAGGCCTGAAACCGTGACCGTGCCGACCGCGCCGCGGCCGCGCACGACGATCGGATAAGCGCCGCCGTGGGCCGCGTAGTCGCGCATGTCCAGGCCGGGCAGGCGGTCATGGTCGCCGCCGGCCTGGCGCACCTCGTTGTGGGTATAGAAAGAGCTGTGGCCGGTGCGCTTGACCAGGTTGTTCTTGCGCCGGATCCAGTCGGCGTGATCCGGCGAGGCGCCCGGCATCGCCTGGGCGAACAGCACCGTGTCGCCCTGCTTGATCTCGACCGTCACCGGCCGGCTGGCGCTGCGTGCCCGCGCCACCAGCGCGGCGCCGAGGGCGCTGGCGGTGTCCTGGTCGAAGCGGTCGAATTGCAGCAGCTGCTCTTCGCGCAGCAGGGCGTCGAGCGAGACGGTGGCATCCTGGTTCATGGTCGTTGGCGTGAGTGCGGACAGCGCCGCGCTGACGTAGACCAGCGGCGCGTTCCAGTTGATGGCGACTTCGTTGGCGGCGTAGCTGCAGTCATGGTCGATGTACGACAGCGCCGGCAGCTTGCTCGGGTAGGGCGGGCAGTCCTTGGCGTCCTGCTGGCCCGGATTCGGCCCACCCGACAACCAGCCCGGCACCGGCGCCTCGATGCCGTCGGCCATCGATGGCCGATGGTGCGGATGCATGAAGGGACGCGCGCCGAAGCCGGTCACGAAGGAATAGCCGGTGGGGTTGCGGCCCAATACATAATCGAGGCTCGATTGCGCCGCCCGCAGGTAGTCCCCGTTCGGCTTGAGCCGGTAGGCTTGCAGCAGCATCATGCCCTGGTTCAGGACCACCGCATTGCTGCCCCAGACGAAGTCCTTCGGCGTCATCGCGAGCCGGTAGCCGCTGCTGCGCCAGGTGCCGGCCAGTTGCGCGGCCAGGCCGTCGATGCGGCGCTCGACCAGTGCACGATCCAGCCCTGGCGCCAGGCGCGCGCGGTGATGGGCCAGCGACATCCAGCCCAGCGCCGCCACATTGCCCCAGGATGGCGTGGACAGCGGCGCGTTGTGCTTGAGGAGCGCCGTGGCATAGCGCCCGTCGCCAGTGGCGATGAACAGCTCGGCCGCGGCCCAGGCGAATTCGTCGCCGAGTTTGTCGTCGCCGTATTCGCCGGTGGCGACGTCCTGCGGGTTCTTGAAGACGGCGTTCGGATACTGCCCGGCCCAGCGCCAGGCCGACTGCGCCGCGGCCAGCATGCGCGCCGACATGCCCGGCCATTTTTGTTCATAGGGCGCCAGCACGCGGCTGGCGGTGGCCATGGTGGCGGCGAAGTCGAGCGCCGCCGCCGTGCTCTTGGCCACCACATAGCGCGGGGTGGTTGACGCCGCATGCGGCATCACGATGCCGTCGAAGCGCAGGTTGGTCAGCTTGTGGTACACGCCGCCGTCCTGCGGATCCTGCATGGTCAGCATCCATTCGAGGTTCCACATCGCCTCGTCGAGGATGTCGGGTATACCGTCGCCGGATTCGGGGATGCCGATGTCCTGCTTGAAGAACGCCGGGTAATGCTCGAAGGCCGCCAGCAGCGTATAGGTCGAGATGCCGGAGTTGACCACGTATTTGTTGTAGTCGCCGGCGTCATACCAGCCCTTGGGGCTGGACAGCACGGTGCCAGCCGGCCGCGCGGTCGATGCGGCGGAGGCGTGCACCTTCACCTTGTCGTCCGGATGGCCGGCGGGACGAGCCCAAGCGCCGGCAATCCGTGGCTCAAGCGCGATGGCGCTGCGGTTGAAATAGAACGCCTTCAGGGCCGCGGCGCTCACGGCGCGGTAGCCGTCGGCGTTGACCGTGAACGGATCCGACAAGGGCATGCCCGCGATCCGGATGCGGTAGGTGCCCGCGCGGGTGAGGCCGCTGAAGTCGAGCACGCGCACTGTCTCGCCGGACGGCTCCCAGCGCAAGGCCGGCCCGGCCGTTCCCTTGAACGCGGCCTTGCCGTCCTCGCCGACGATCTCGAACTCGCCGGCCTGCTGGCTTGCGACGGCCAGCTTTTGCGACTGCGGCAGGAAGCCGAGCTGGTTGACCTTGATCGCCTGGGCCGATGCCGCCCCGGCGACCATGCATAGCAGGGACAGGGACAGGCGCTTCATGCCGGCACCGTCTTGCCGTCGGCATCAGGGTCTGGCTCCGTCTTCGGCTGGCTGCCATCGTCATGGTAGAACGGTGCGAACCAGGTCGCCAGGAACGAAGGGATGGTCGCGACCATCACCAGCACGAAGTAGCCGACATAACCCATCATCTCTTGCAGGTGGCCGCTGATCACGCCGGTGACCATGCCGCACAGGCCCATCAGGCCGGTACCGAAGGCGTAGTGGGTAGTGGTGTACTTGCCCGGCGCCAGCTGCTGCATCAGGTAGATCATGAAGCCGACCGCGCCGAAGCCGAAGAAGAATTTTTCGATCGCCACGCCGAGCGTGATCAGCACCAGGCTCGATGGTGTATAGATCGCCATCACCAGGAAGGTGATGTTGGGGATGTTGATCGCGCAGCACAGCACGAACAGCGTGGCCTTCAGGCCGCGCCTGGCGACATACAGGCCACCCAGGAGCGATCCGACCAGCACTGCGGCCAGGCCGTAGGTGCCGTAGATCAGGCCCAGCATCTCGTTCGACAGGCCCAGGCCGCCTTTGGAGGCCGGGTCGACCATGAAGAATGGCCCGATCTTTTCCAGCAGGCCCACGCTGAAGCGGAACAGGAAGGCAAACGCGATCATGCGCCACACGCCGCGCTTCTGGAACAGGGTGACGAAGGCGTCGAGCAGGATGCGGCCGGCGTCCTTGACGCTCGATGGCGTATCGGCCGCGCGCGCACCTTCCGGCATGGTGCGCCAGTGCCACAGCGCCATGACCAGGGTCAGGCCGCCGACGAGCAGAAAGATGATGCGCCAGGCATCGATCCAGTCCGGACCGAATACGGTGGGGTCGTGCCCGAACACGCTGCTGTGCAGGTAGCCGCTCAGGTAGACCATGCCGCCGGCGGCCACGATCGGGCCGATATTCCACGACAGGCTCTGGATGCCGCAGTACAGCGACTGCGCGCGGGCGTCGAGCGAGGTGACATACACGCCGTCGCTGGCGATATCCTGGGTGGCGCCGATGAAGGACAGGGCGAAGAAGATCGCCATCAAGAAGCTCATGTAGCCGGGCAGCTCCATCAGCAGCGCGACACCGGCGAAGCCGGCCCCGATCAGCACCTGCGCGCTCAGCACGAAGAATTTCTTGGTGCGGTACATTTCGACGAAGGGCGCAAACAGCGGCTTGACGGTATAGGCCAGGATCAGCAGGCTCGAATACTGGGCGGCGCGGCCATTGTCCATGCCCAGGTTCTTGAACATGATGGCGGTGACGCTGGTGAGCATCACATACCCGAGCGCCATCGTGAAGTAACCGGTCGGCACCCACAGCAAGGGGGAGACAGCTTTACGCATGGGCTGCCTCCGTGCTCGAACGCGGCGCAGTCGCGCGGCCCTGCGCCAGGTGGTCGGCCAGGATCGCCGAAGCGCCCTGCAGGGCCGGATACGGCGCCGTGATCAGCCAGGTCGGGATGCGCGCCGTGAATTCGCTGAAGCGTCCCTTGCGCTCGAAGCGCGGACGAAACGGCGAGGCGACAAAATAGGCGCCCAGGCGCGGCACCACGCCGCCGCCGATATAGATGCCGCCGCGCGCGCCGAGGGTCACGGCCAGGTTGGCCGCCACCGTGCCCAGCATGCCGCAGAAGCAGTCGATCGCCTCCAGCGACAGGGCGTCGCCGCCGGACAGGCCGCGGGTGACGATGTCGGATGGCGACAGCTCCCTGTCCTGCACCATGCTGCGGCTCATGGCCAGCGCTTCGCGGATCAGCACCAGGCCAGGGCCGGAAACAAACCGCTCTGCCGAGACGTGGTCGTAACGTTGCCAGGCGTGGCGCAGCACGGTGACTTCGCGCTCGTCGAGCGGAGAAAAGGCGACGTGGCCGCCTTCGCTATTCAATGGAATCCAGCGCTCGCCGTTCGGAACCAGGCCGGAGACACCCAGGCCGGTGCCGGCGCCGACCAGGCCGATGGCGGCGCCGGGTAGCGCACAACCACCGCCGACCGGGGCCAGGTCGCCTGTCCCCAAAGCCGGCAGCGACATCGCCAGCGCCGTGAAATCGTTCACCACCAGCAGCGTCTCCAGGCCCAGCTCGCGGCGCGCCGCCTCGATCGAGAACGCCCAGTGGTGGTTGGTCATGCGGACCGCGTCGCCGTCGACCGGATTGGCGATCGCGATCACCGCGTGGCGCACGCGCGCATTGGCGCCGGCCAGGTAGAAGCGTACCGCGTCCTCGAAGCGGGCGTGGTCGGCGCAGGCCAGGGTCTGCACGGCCTGCACCGTGCCGGGCGCTGGCTCGAGGGCGAAGCGCGCATTGGTGCCGCCGATATCGGCCAGCAAACGCGGGCCGTCGGGATGGTGAATCGTCTGCATTGTCTCCTCCTTGTCGCTTCTATTTTTTATGCGATCAAGTTTTAATACGATTTGCGATGAATTCGCGATACCACAGCGCGCTGTCCTTCAGGGTGCGCTGCTGGGTCGCGTAATCCACGTGCACGATGCCGAAGCGCTTGGCGTAACCCGAATTCCACTCGAAGTTGTCGAGCAGGCTCCAGAGGAAGTAGCCGCGCACGTCGACGCCGGCATCCATTGCCTGTTTCAGCGCCGCCAGGTGGCTGCGCACGTAGGCAATGCGTGCCGGATCGTGGACCCGGCCATTCTCGATCAGGTCGGGATTGGCCATGCCATTCTCGGTAATGTACACCGGCGGCAGGTCGGGGTACTCTGCTTTTAGCTTGATCAGCAATTCGGGCAGGCCTTCCGGGAAGATCTCCCAACCCATGTCGGTGACGCCGTGACGGGCCGGCGCAGGCACCGGCGGGGTCGCGGCGCTGCACCAGCTGCGGAAATAATAGTTTGAGCCGAGGAAGTCGATCTTCTGCTTGATGACGTCGAAGTCGCCGTCGCGAACCTGGGGCGCATTGGCGCCATGGCCGCGCAGGGCGAGTTCAGGATAATGACCCTTGAAGATCGGGTCCATGAACCACTGCACCGAACGCGCGTATTCGAATTCGGCCATGGCGCGGTCTTCAAGGGAATCGGTGGCCGGATCGGCGGTCCACTGGTTCAGCACGATGCCCAGCTGGGCCTTGCTGCCGACGTCGCGCATGGCGCGCATGGCCAGGCCGTGCGACAGCAGCAGGTGGTGCGAGACCTGGATCGACTGGCGCAGGTCGACCACGCCTGGCGCGAACTGGGCGTTGCCATAGCCGAGGTTGGCCGTGCACCACGGTTCGTTGTGGGTGGCGATCGCCTCGATGCGGTCGCCAAAGCGGCGCGCTACTTCGTGGGCGTAGTCGGCGAAGCGGTGCGCGGTGTCGCGGTTGAGCCAACCGCCATCGTCCTGCAGTCCTTGCGGCAGGTCCCAGTGATACAGGGTGGCGTGCGGGCGGATATTCTTTTCAGCCAGCGCGTCGAGCAGGCGGTCGTAGAAGCCGAAGCCGGCCTCGTTCCAGGCGCCTTTGCCATCCGGTTGAACGCGGGCCCAGGCCATCGAGAAGCGGTAGGCGTCCACGCCCAGCGAGGCCATGATGCCGACGTCGTCGCGGTAGCGGTGGTAGTGGTCGCAGGCGACGGTGCCGTCGCTGCCGTCCTTGATATTGGCCTTGTCCTTGCAGAAGGTGTCCCAGATCGACGGGCCCTTGCCGTCGACGTCGTGCGCGCCTTCGATCTGGAACGAGCTGGTGGCCACGCCCCAGGTGAAATCGGATGGGAAGTCGTTGTTGAAATCGAGTTTGGGGGTGTTGGTCATGGAACTCTCAGAGGCAAAGCGCGAGGCAAGGCGCGTAAAAACTAAAAAGCAGGCGCCGGGTGGGCGCCTGCCGTACTGCGGCTTAGAAGTCCAGGCCGGTGTTGATGCCGACCGTGCGCGGCGGCTTGTACTGCGCCAGCCATGGGCCGAAGCCGTTGAAGGCGCTGGTCTTGATCTTCTTGTCGCTCACATTGCGCACGAAGGCGTCGACCCACCATTTATCCTTCGCATAGCGCAGGCCGAGGTCGGCGCTGCCGTAGGCTTTCTGGCGGTCTTCGGCGCCCAGGTCGAACACGCTCAGGCGCACTTCATCCTCATAGCGCGCCGTGATGCGCGGCACCAGGGTGCCGCCGTTAGGCAGGTAGAAGGTGTGCTGGTACTGGACCGTGGCCGAGAACTTCGGCGCGTGCGGCAGCTTGTGGCCGGTAACGTCGAGGCAGGTCGAGATGCGCGGATCGATCGTGCAGGTCGGCAGCGCGTAGTCGTTCGAGCCGGCGATCAGGTGACCGAGCTTGGTATCGAGCACCGCCAGCGCGACCGACAGGCGACCGTCCTTGGCGACGCGCGCCGCGATCTCGGTCTCCAGGCCGTACACTTCGGCGCCCTCGGCGTTCTCGATGGCCAGGCCGCGGCTGCCGTCCGGGAAGCTGACCGGCGAATTGAACTGGAAGTCCTTGAAGTCCATGTAGAACAGCGCGTTGTTGATGCGCAGGGCGCCGTTCAGGAAGGTGCTCTTCGAGCCGATCTCGTAGTTGGTGAGGGTTTCTGGTTGATACGGCAGGCCGCGATCCTGCACGCCGCCCGACTTGTAGCCGGTCGATACGCTGGCATAGACCATATTGTTGCGGTCGATGTCGTAGTTGACGCGCACCAGGCCGGTGGCCTTGTTGTCGCTGTAGCGGCCATCGTTTGGCACGCCTTCGACATAGCCGTTGGCTGGATCGCGCGGATCGATGTGCGGGTTGAGCGGCAGCTGCGGCGCGCTGGCGTCATAGCCCCAGGTGTAGCCACGGCCGCCGACGTGCACGCGCTTGTCGTGGGTGTAGCGCACGCCGCCGGTCAGGTGCCAGGCGTCGGTGATGTTCCAGGTGGCCTGGCCGAACACGGCCGAGGTGTCCACGGTCTGCTTCGGCTGGATGAAGGAACCCTGCCAGTTGACGGCGCCGTCCGGGGTGCCTTTCATGCCGGCGATGTCGAAGCGGATGTCGTTCTTCTCGTTGCCATAATAGGCGCCGACCTGCCAGTCGATGGTGCGGGCGCCGGTCGACTGCAGCAGCACTTCGTGGCTGTGGCTCTTGTAGTTGGAGTCGACCGTGGTGTGTTCCTGGAAGATGCCGCCGGTGGTGATCGAGGTCGGGACCACCGTGCCGCCATCCTGGTCGAAGCGCATGTCGCCGTTGTACTTGGACCAGCCGGCCACGTACTGCAGCGCCATGTCGGGGCTGATGTCCCAGCTCAGGCGGCTGCGCACATTGTGGCTGTCGCGGTTGATCCACGGGGCGCTGTCGGACAGGGTCGACCAGTGCTTCTCGCCGGCGCGCGGGACCTGCATCAGGTTGGCGCTCGGGGTGCCGCGGTCGATGAATTTTTCGTAGGCGATGTCCCAGCGCAGGTTGGGCGCCAGTTGCCACAGCAGCGACAGGCGCGCCGCGCTCTGGTCCTGGGCGCTGTACTTGTCGCCGCCCGCCACGAACTGGTTCGGGTTGATCGGACGGAAACCGGCCGGGTCGGCGCCCGAGGCCAGGTAGGCCGCGCGCTGCGACTCGACCGACGGGTTCTTGAAGCGCTGGTAGTCGACGTAGCCATCGTGACGCTCGTGCACCACCGAGAAGCGCAGCGCCGCGTTGTCGGCGATCGGGATATTGACCGCGCCGCGCGCGCCCAGGCGGTTGTAGTCGCCGATGCCGCCTTCGACATAGCCCGAGCGGCTGTTCAGTTCCGGCTTGACGGTCTGGATATTGACCGCGCCGACGGTCGAGTTGCGGCCCCACAGCGTGCCTTGCGGGCCGCGCAGCACCTCGATGCCCTCGACGTCGAACATCAGGGCGGTGGCGCCTTCGGCGCGCGGCGAATACACATTGTCGACAAAGGACGCGACGGCTGGATCGGCGTACTCGGTCTTGGCGCTGTCGTTGCCGATGCCGCGCAGGGTCATGGTGGTGACGCCGTGGTCGCCCTGGGCCGTGGCCTGGAAGCCCGGCACCAGCGCTACCAGGTCGAGCATGGTCTGCACGTGGTTGTCGGCCAGGGTGGCGGCGTTGAGCGCGGTGACCGCGATCGGGGTGCGCTGCAGCGAGGTCGAACGCTTGGTGGCGGTGACTTTCACTTCGGCGATCTGGCCGTTGTCGACCACGGCCGGCGGCGTGGCGGCGGTAGGCGAGGCAGGATCGGACGCGGTCTGGGCCTGGGCGCTGGCGATGCCGGCGAGCAGGGTCAGGATGGCGAGGCGGATTGGTGCGGACGAGAAGGTGCGAACTGCGGCCCCGGCGGGCGTAGTCTTGGTCATTGCTTGTCTCCGAAATATAGTTTTATGGATGAATCTGGTGCGCGGTGAGAGCGCTAACAGCGAATTTGCGAGAAATCGATTTCACAAACTCTGAAAACGGTTTCATAGTAATTTCGTCCGTAAAATAAAGTCAACAAGAATTTGAACTCACCTTCACTGGGTTTGTTGTACGTCAACGACGGCAGGTTTATGAAAGATTTTCATGGCCGCCCGCATCTATTCTTTTCGGGTGAAGTTCGCGTGATATACTTCAAGCAACAAATTGCCGCGGATGAGTCCAGCACGCCTCATGAAAAACCTTGAAAGCGGTACCAGCACCCTCTACCAGGTGGCCAGCGCTGCCGGCGTCTCACCCGCCACGGTCTCGCGCTTCCTGAACGGCACCGCCAAGGTGTCCGACGACAAGCGCCGTGTCATCGAGCGCGTCATCGATGAGCTGAACTACAAGCCGAACCGCCTGGCGCAGAGCCTCAAGATCGGTAGCACCCGCACCATCGGCGTGCTGACCCAGTCGCTCGAGAGCGGATACTTCAACCGCGCCATGGTCGGCATCGAGGATGCGGTCAAGGCGGGCGGCTATGCGCTGCTGATCATGAGCGGCCATTGGCATGCGGATGAAGAGGCCGAGCGGGTCGAGCTGCTGATCGGACGCCGCGTCGACGGCCTGGCTATCTTGAGCGGGAATATGAGCGACCAGCAGATCCTGGACTTCTCGCGCCGGGTGCCGATCGTCGCCTTCGGGCGCGAAGTGCAGGGTGAGCGCACCCATGGATTTTGCCTCGACAACTACAAGGGCGCCTGCGAGGCGGTGGAGTACCTGATCGCGCAAGGCCATCGCCGTATCGCCCACATCGCCGGACCGGACGACCACCGCGATGCGCGCGCGCGCCTGGCCGGCTACCACGACACCCTGGCCAGGCACCGCATCGAGGTCGATCCGCGACTGGTGGTCGCGGGCGACTTCAGCGAGTCCGGTGGCTTGCTGGCGCTGAACCAGCTCCTGGCGGCCAACCAGCGCTTTACCGCGATCTTTGCCGCCAACGACCTGACCGCCTACGGGGCGCGGCTGGCGCTGTACCGACGCAATATCCGGGTGCCGGAAGATATCTCCCTGGTCGGATTCGACGACCTGGAGAGCTCGATGTACACGACACCGCCGCTGACCACGGTGCGCCAGCCCTTGTACGACGCCGGGATCGGCATCGGACGCAGGATGCTGGCCATGCTGGCGCACCAGCAACCCGAAGGGGAGGTGCCGCAGTTGAGCCTGATCGTGCGGGAGTCGGTCAGGCTGCTGTGAGCATCTTGCGCGGGAGGCCGCAGTTACATCTGGTAACACAAATCGTTTGCAATTAAATCGCGAGCTATGTAATATGCGTTCCATGGCAGCGGCGAACGGACAAGCAAACGAGTCGACGGGCCAAGGCAGCAAACCATTTAAATAGTGCGCTACTAAATAGCGTTTTAATAGAATCGGGCGGATTGAACCGCTGACCACACAAGGAGTCTCATCATGGCAATCGAACAAGTCCTCTACCGTGCAAACGCCAAAGCCACCGGCGGCCGCGAAGGCCGCGCCATTTCCTCTGATGGCGTGCTGGACGTGAAACTGACCACCCCGAAAGAACTCGGTGGCGCCGGCCAGGTCGGCACCAACCCTGAACAACTGTTCGCCGCCGGCTACTCGGCCTGCTTCCTGGGCGCCATGAAATTTGTCGCCAACCGCGACAAGCTGGCGATCTCGCCGGACGTGTCGGTGGAAGGGATTGTCGGCATCGGCGCGATCCCGACCGGCTTCGGCATCGAAGTCACCCTGAAGATCAGCCTGCCAGGCGTGCCGGCTGACCAGGCGCAAATCCTGATCGACCGCGCCCACATCGTCTGCCCCTATTCGAATGCGACCCGCGGCAATATCGATGTGACCCTGCAGCTGGTGTAAGGCTGTACGCTCCCCGGGCAATCGGGGAGCCGGCCTCGCCATCCGCAACTGGCCAGAATGAATAGGTAGTGTGCGATTTAATCGTGAATATAATCACCAGGCCGCACGCCACCAGCGAATGATCCGTTTATGCAATGAAGGCGCGCGGCGCACTGCTAATGTGACAGATGGCCCCCGCCCAAACCGATAGAACCCAACAAGAAAGGAACCACCATGAACACCCTGAGCAAAGCAGTCATCGCAGCCTCCCTGGCCCTGACTTATGGCGCCGCCGCCGCCGCCGACATCGCCCCCACCGTGGAACGTCGTACCGCCGAATTCCTGACCGCGCTCAATTCGGGCGGCGGCAAGCCGATCGAGCAACTGTCGCCAGCGGATGCCCGCAAGGTGCTCGAAGGCGCGCAGACCAGCGTCAAGGTGAATCTGCCCAAGGCCGATGTGTCGGACAAGGTGATCACCGTCGACGGCAAGCAGATCAAGCTCAAGATCGTGCGCCCGGCTGGCGTCAAGGGTGTGCTGCCGGCCTTCATCTTCGTCCATGGCGGCGGCTGGGTGTTGGGTGACTATCCGACCCACGAGCGCTTGGTGCGCGATGTGGTCGAGAGCTCGGGTGCGGTGGCGGTCTTCGTTGACTATACCCGCTCGCCGGAAGCCGGCTACGGCGTGGCGATCAATGAGATCTATGCCGCGACCAAGTGGGTGGCAGCAAATGGCAAGGAGTTGAATATCGACGGCAGCCGCCTGGCCGTGGCCGGCAACAGCGTCGGCGGCAATATGGCGGCTGCGCTGACCTTGATGATCAAGGACAAGGGTGGCCCGAAACTGCGTTACCAGGTGCTGATGTGGCCTGTGACCGATGCCAACTTCGAGACCGGTTCTTACAAGCAGTTTGCTGACGGGCACTTCTTGAGCCGCAATATGATGAAGTGGTTCTGGGACAGCTATACCAAGGATGCCGCCAAGCGCAAGGAAATCTACGCCTCGCCACTGCAAGCGACCCTGCCGCAGCTGAAGGGCTTGCCGCCAGCGCTGATCCAGGTGGCCGAGAACGATGTGCTGCGTGACGAAGGCGAAGCTTACGGCCGCAAGCTGGACCAGGCTGGTGTCGATGTGACCGTTACCCGCTACAACGGCATGATCCACGACTTCGGCCTGCTGAACCCGCTGGCCACCGTGCCGGGTGTGCGTTCGCAAGTACTGCAGGCCGGTACCGAGCTGAAAAAGCATCTGGCCAAGTAAACCCTGATTGATCCCTGTTAGGGCCGCCTGAGGGCGGCCCTTTTTATATGCGCTCGGTTATCGGAGGTAAATCGGTGTCGTATTCGCTCAAGCATTTAACAATTGGCGATACTCTTTTATCGACCTCGGCTGTAAAAGCCGGAATGACACCGGCTGGCTTGATCGGGAAGCTTTTCCTCTTTCAAGGCTTGCTCCTCCACCTACTAAAAGGGTCTCATTTTGCTGCAAATTCACTGCGCCGCAGCATTTTTCGGACTCCTGATCAGTTGGCTTCCAGGCCAGCCACCTCAGCAATAAATAGTTACATCTGCGCCTAAATACCGCCTTCTTCGCTACCTGTTCATGGTGTGCATGCAAGTTTCTGTGTATGCATAGCAATGAAGTTGTCTAATTTGCGTCAGCGCAATACAACGTCTCAAAATATTTTTCCGCATGGAAAAGAAAAGCGAAGAAAGGTGTTTAGAATTGCCGTCCATCAGCTTCCTGACGTAAATATTTCCGATACGTCCGGGCTGTAAAACGCACTCTGGCAAACACTTTACACCTCAAATAATTTAACAATTCGCCGCTCCATGCACACCACTGTTTCAGTTCCACGTCGTTCCTCTTCCGTACTCGTACTCGCGCAGCAGGCTTCGCTGCCGCTGGTGTTTGCCCTGTTCGGTCTGATCATGGGTTCGTGGGCCGGTCGTATCCCGGCCCTGGCCGCCGGCGTCAATGTGTCCCACGCCGCGCTGTCGATGGTGCTGCTGTGCGGCGGCCTCGGCGCTGTGGTGTCGTACCCGATCTCGTCGTTCATGATGAGCCGCTTCGGTGCGCGCAAGACCATCCTGGCCGCGGGCCTGGCCCTGCTGTGCGTGCTGGTCGCGATCGGCATGGCGCCGGACGTGTCGCGCCTGATGATGGCGGTCCTGATGCTGGGCATTACCGCCAGTACCTTCGACGTCGCCATGAACTCGGCCGCTGCCCGCCGCGAAAAAGAGAGCGGCAAGTCGGAAATGTCGCGCCTGCACGGCCTGTGCTGCGCCGGCGGCCTGGTCGGCGCTACGCTGGGCAGCCTGATGGCCAGCATGAAGATCGCACCAGCCACCCACTTCCTGATGCTGGCCGGTCCCGTGGCCGTGCTGTTGTGGCTTGCCGTCAACCTGCTGGAAGCGGATGAAGTCGGCGTCAAGGTCGAGAAGAAGAAGTTCGCCCTGCCGCGTGGTCCACTGGTCTTGCTGGGTCTCCTGGGTTTCTTCGGTTCGATGGCCGAAGGCAGCATCGCCGACTGGAGTGGTCTGTTCCTGAAAGAACACTTCGGCGCGTCGGATGGCCTGGCGCCGCTGGCCCTGTCCTCGTTCTCGGTGATGATGCTGATGTCGCGCATGATCGGCGACAAGATGAAGGAACGCCACGGCGCCAAGCGCCTGGTGACCGCGGGTGCGCTGGTTGCGGCATCGGGTCTGTTCTTCGCCGTGCTGGCGCCGAATGCCTACATCGCCCTGGGCGGTTTCGCGATCGCCGGCGTCGGCCTGGCCCTGGTATTCCCCTTCGTGTTCAGCGCCGCCGGCGCCCAGGGTCCTGCCGCCCTGGCCGCAGTGGCCAGCATGGCCTACAGCGGTAGCCTGATGGGTCCGCCGGCAATCGGCGCGGTCGCCCACTTCGTCGGCATGCAGGCAGCCATCGCCTACGTCGGCGGCCTGGCCCTGGTGATCGCCACGGTGGCTTGCCGTACCCGCCTGCTGAAATAAGCGGCAATTGCGGCCCGCAGCGGCCGCTTTGTGACATGACAGCGCAGACGCATCCGCCAGGACCGTCTGCGTTGTCGTTTACAGGCTGAGTGGGATCGGGCTCAGCCGGTTGCCTGCTTGAGCCACTCGCGTGGCGAGGCGCCCATCATCGTGGTGAAGGCGCGCGTAAACGTGGATGGGCTGGTGTAGCCGGTGCGGCTGCTGACCTGCTTGACCGGCATGCCCTGGCGCAGCAGGCGGCTGCCGACGCCGATGCGCCAGCGGGTGAGGTATTCGCCCGGCGGGATGCCCATCACCTCGCGGAAGCGCTCGGTGAAAGCGGCGCGCGACATGCAGGCGACTTGGGCCAGGGTCTGCAGGCTCCAGGGCTCGTGCGGACGGTCGTGGATGGCGGCCAGCGCCAGCGACAGCTGGCGGTCGGACAAGCCCGCCAGCAAACCCAGCGACAGCCTGCCGCTCTCGAATTCGCGCCGCACGACCTGGATCAGCAAGACATCGCACAGCCGGTCGAGGATGACCTCACGGCCCGGTTCGGCGCGCGCTGCTTCGTCGAACAGCAGGGCCAGCGTGCCTTGCAGGCCGGCGATCTCGCTCAGCGGCAGCACCAGGCACGATGGGAGGATGCGCGCCAGCGGATTGCTCATGCCGTCCTGGAACATGATGTGCGCGCACAGCAGGGAGGCACTGTGGCCGGCGGGCACCTCCAGGCGGTGGCTGGCGCCGCGTGGATAGAACAGCAGGGTAGGCTCAGTAATGTGAGTCACTGCGCCATCGTCATGGATGAAGTCGACCGAACCCTCGCGCACCACATGCAGCTGGCCGGAGACGCCGTCTTCGGTAAATTGATTGGCGTCGCAGAAGGTCCCGTTATAGAAGATGCGGGCATTGAACGAGTGGCGACCGACCAGTAGTGACAGTTTGTCCATGAAGATAAGAATATCGAATTGTTCCAGCTATTCTGGACGAAAAAAGTGTTTGTCGTGTGGAAATTGGAGAGAATTGGGGTGTGATTACAACGCTTGCTGGCGCCGGCCGTGATTTCGCCATTTTCGTCGAAAAATGAAGGACTTGGCTCGCTGGCAGAGCAGTGACAAGCGGGTATGAACGTGTAAGAAACCTTGCAGTCCCTTTAACATAACCCGGAATGTGGAGACATGGTGCCGGACACGCGCACGATACCGGTTCATAGCCAGTTCGTTACCTCAGGTTTGCATTCGGGTCGGGCTGCGCACGGTTGCGCTCGCTGATTCTTGCTTACCAATATGGCCACATTCCCGTCGCCCGTTGCCCGCTTGGCTCGGCGCCGGTGAGCAAGGCGCGCGCATGCTGCAGCACGACAGTGGCGCGCTCGGCGCCAGGATCCCAGATGCAGCGGTGACGCAGGCGGTCGAGCGGCGCCCAGCGCGCAATATCGGCATTGCGAAAGATGACCACGCTGTTCAGCCCGATTCCGGCCGCGATATGCGACACCCCGGTGTCATTGCAGATCAGCAGCCGCGCACGGCTCATCAGGGCCGCCATGGCGCCGATCGAGATCGGCGCGCTGGCGACGATGGCGGGCACGTGCATGCGATCGGCAACCGCCTGCGCCAGCGGCGCCTCGGCGGCCGATCCGGTCAGGACGATGCGCATGCCGAACTCGTCGGCGAGCCGGTCGGCCACGCCGGCGAAGCGCTCCGGCGGCCAGCAGGTGTCGCGCTGGCGCGCTCCCGGATGCACGCAGATATAGCTCCCTGGCGCGAGCCCTTTCACCAGGCCGCTGGCGGCCAGTTCGTCTTCGTCCTCGCGCAGGATGGGAAACTCGAGGTGGGCGCCGGCGGCCGGCGCGCCGAGCTCGCTGGCCAGGTGCAGCAGGCGCTCGGGCTCGGCGCCCGTTTCGGGGTAGGGCGTGAGGACAGTTTTATCGGTGACCATGGGCTTGCCGCGGCAGTGGCCTGCCATGGCCGTGGCGCCGAAACCAGAGACGATGTGGTTGGCGATGTCGCCGCAGCCGTGCAACTGCACAGCCAGGCTGAACTCACGCGCGCAGACCCTGGCGTAGAACGGCGACAGGTCGTCATGGTGCACGGTTTGCTCGGGCAACAGGGGATGGCCGGGGAAGGGCAGGAATTCGTCGAGGTAGGCCGAGAAGCGATCGACGAATTGCGCCGCCCACGGCAGGCCGACCAGGGCAATGTGCGCCTTGGGCAAGGCGGTGCGCAGCGCGCGCAGGGTCGGGACCGCGCACAGCATGTCGCCCAGATGCAACGCACGGAATACCACGGCCGACTGGACATGCAGACGATGCAGCAATGGTCGCCGGTGCATGGCGCTCTCCTCTCAAGATCGTTGTCGTCGCGGCGAATTCTTGTCGTTCGCCGATGTCCTGCCTTGCCGGCAGGCGGTCAGGCATATGCGTATGATGCGTGTAATGCGTTCGATATGGCGGTCGCGCGGTACGACGGATCATGCCGGCAGCCCCGGTTCGTGGCGCTTCATGACGAGATAGGGCGGCATGGCCAGGCCGTGCAGCGGCATGCGGCGGAAAGTGGCGACGGCTTCTTGCGGCGTCTCGACCAGGGGCTCGTCTCTGCCGCACAAGGACGTACTGAGCAAGACCGGCACCCCGGTGCGAACCTCGAAACCGGCCAGCAGGGCGCGCAGTACCGGGTCGTCGCCGGGGCCGACCGTCTGCAGGCGCGCGCTGCCATCGACATGGGTAACCGCCGCCAGCAAGGGCATGACACTGCTGCGCACCGGCACCGCGAAGCCCATGAAAGGCGAGGGCGCCCGCAGGTCGAAATACTGGAAGGCGCGCTCTTGCGCCACCATTGGCGCGAAGGGACGGAACCATTCGCGCTCCTTGACCCGGGCATTGATCCAGTCGCGCATGCGCGCGCGGCGTGGATCGGCCAGGATGCTGCGGTGGCCCAGCCCGCGCGGACCGAATTCGCTGCGGCCCTGGTACAGGCCGACCACCCGCCCCGAACACAGCAGGTCGAGCATGCGCGCACAGAGGGCGTCGCGCCCGCGCGGATGCTCGACGATCAGGTCGCTGGCGCCATCGAGCGCCGCCTCGATATCGGCCAGCTGGGGCGCCGGGCCCAGATAATCGTGGGTCCAGCGGAAGTCGACGCTGCGCCCGGCCAGCTCGAGCAGGCCGTGGATGGCGCAGCCGAGGGCAGCGCCGGCCGCGCTCGGTGCGGGCGGCACGAACACGCGCCGGAACGGGCCGTCGCGCAGCAGGCGTGCATTGGCGGCGCTATTGAGGGCGGCGTCGCCGGCCAGGCACAAGTCGTCGAGGCCGGTGCGCAGGTGCAGCCAATGGGCCTGCGCCAGCAGCGCATGCTCGAACGCGCGCTGGCCGGCCGCCGCCAGGTTGGCGCAGTCGGTGAAGCTGGCCTGGGGCGCGCCGAAGCGAAAGCGCGTGGTTTCTTGCAATACTGCTTGCCAGGCCTGCGGGATATCGACCTGCAGGCCCTCGACCGCGAGCGGCGGCAGGCCGGGCGCATGCGGGTCGCCGTAGGGCGCCAGGTCGCTGACCTTGCCCTCATTGCCTTCGCCCGGGAACAGCGCCTGGGTCAGGCGGAAATAGAACGTGTCGAGCCCGGCTGCCAGGTGGGCGCCGCCGGCCGTCACCTGCCGGCCGATGCAGGTGATGTGCTCGCGGTCGACACGATAGCCGGAGGCGAGCACATGACCGTGGCCCGGCCCCGCGCTGGCCTGACGGCCCAGGACCAGCACGGCCGCCTCGCGAAACGGAGACGGGTGGAAGGCGCTGTAGACGTGGGCCAAGTGCTGCGAGATGCGGGCGCGCCGGGCGCCATGGGCGAAGGCGAGCGCCAGATACGCCTCATTCGCAGCCTCATCCACGGCCTCACCCTCGGCCTCACCCACGCCCTCACCCACGCCCTCACCCACGGCCTCACCGGTGCCTTCACCCGCGGCTGCGCCCGCGTCGTCGCCGTCATGCGCGCCAGCTTCGTGCGTGGCAAGGCATTCGACCAGCACATCGAGCGGACGCTCGAGCCCGGACAGGCGCGGCAGGTAAAAGGCGTCGAGGTCGCCCGGCTCGCCCGGATGGTGCCTGCGGCGCGTCAAGCGTTCTTTCTGGATCGCCCATTGCACGTGGGCGCCGTGCATGAGGCAGATGCTCGCATGCCGATCGTGGTTAATGCCGAGCACAACGGGGGTATCGTCCATCGTATTCTCCTGGTGGTGCAGCGGCAAAGTGGGGCTGGAAACAGCATGCGGCATGCAGTGGTCAGCCTTACTTTGGGCGCGGCCGTTCAGGATTAGTTCGCAGCTGCGCAGCGAATCTGGCGCCGGCTTTCGGTAATGTCGCCAGGTAATGGCACCGGTGCCGGAGAGCAGCGGCAAGGCCGCCTGTAGCCGGCCCGGAAAGGCGGTATCATCGCCAGACTTCAGCCACCATCACATCGATCATGCTCCAGACACCCGCCGCCTTCACGCCGCTGTTCGCCGCGCAGCCCGACCCGGAACCCTTGAGCTTCCTGTTCCACAAGGGGCAGCTGCTGGTGCGCGAAGACGGGCCGGCGCTGCCGGATGCGGCAACTCTGGAGCGCATGGGCGTGAAGCCCGACACCCTGCAAGCGCTGGGTTTACTGGATGGACGTTATTGCCAGGCCGGCTGGTTCGACCTCGAACCCGCGCTGCCGCCGGGCCATGCCTGGCGCGGCCTGCGCGCGCTGTTCGGCGTGCTCGACGAGGCGCAGGTGGGCGTGGCGGGGCGCGCGGCCCAGGTCGCCGAGTGGGCGCGCACCCACCGCTTCTGCGGCGTGTGCGGCAGCGGCACCGTGCTGGCCGTTGGCGAGCGCTGTTTCAAGTGCGTCAATTGCGGCCACATGGCGTATCCGCGCATCTCGCCGGCGATGATGGTATTGATCCGCAAGGGCGACTCGGTACTGCTGGCCAAGCACCTGCTGCATGCAACCCAGCGCTTCGTGCCGCTTGCCGGTTTCCTGGAAGCGGGCGAGTCGATCGAGGAAGCGATCCACCGCGAGGTGTTCGAAGAAGTGGGCCTGCGCGTGCAGAACCTGCGCTATTTTTCCAGCCAATCATGGCCTTTCCCGCATTCGCTGATGCTGGCCTTCACGGCCGACTACCTGGATGGTGAAATCCGGGTCGACACCAGCGAGATCGCCGAAGCCCGCTGGTTCGGGCCCGACGACGAGTGGCCGGAACGGGTGCCACAGATGTCGATCTCGAGCGTCCTGGTGGACGCCCACCGCCCGCCCGGACGCTAGGGAAGTATCGATCAGCGCTTCCCTATGGCTGGGACGCCACCACGACGGTCACGCCGTCGCCTGCACGCCCTGCAGCCGTGAGCTGCACCGGTAACGGCGCAGGTGCCATGGCTTGTTCAACATTGATCGGAGCCGGCTTGGCGCCGGTGCCGCGCAGGTTGATCGCGCGCTGCAGGATGTCGAACCAGAACGGCGCCCCGAACAGGGTGGTGCTCGCGGTGACCAGCCAGCCAGACGCCTGCAGCGCGAAGTTGGCGTCGAGCACCGGGGGAAACACCTGCCAGCCGATCGGCAGCACCCATAACTGCGCCATCACGTCGGCATCGAGCCCGTCGGGCACGGTGGTGATGTGGGCTGCCATGGCGGGATGCTGCCACAGCGTCTGGAACAGCTGGATGCTGTCGATATTGAACAGGATCGTGAGCAGCAGCGAGACCAGGAACGAGATCAGCATCTGGCGCCGTTTATAGACACCGGACAGGCGCTCCATGGCGCTCTCGAACCAGCCGGCCAGCGCCGCCTGGAAGCGCTGCAGGTCGCCGCCGGCCTGCTGGTACAGGGTTTGCAGGGTACGCCGCAGTTGCGGATCGGGGATGGCGGCGATGTCGGCCTCGAGCGAGCCGTGGCCGCCGCGGATGGCGTCGACCAGCGCGATCGCGAAGTTGGCCGGTTCGATGTAGGATGGCCATAGCTTGGCCGGCAGGGGCGCCTCGGGATCATGCGCGCCGGCGCGCGGGTTGGCCAGTGGATGTGCGTACAGCAACCGCGCCGCGCCATCGAAGTGCGGGTCGTTCAGCATCCGCTTGATGGCGTCGTGCAGCATGCCTGCGCGCAGGCGGAAGGTGGCGGCCAGCGCCTCTTGCAAAGTGGTGACGACCAGCGCCAGCGTGCCATAGCAAAATGCCAGGCCGATGGCGACTTCCAGAACCGTACTACCGAACATGGCGCTCTCCCAGGCTGGAACCACGCTCAACGCTAAGTTATCTGTGTCATATCCGGTTTAATTTTGCTCAACAATAGGGCAGTCGCCGACTGGCTACAGAGCTTTTCTATATACTTGCGGCAATCGTTTTTTTAAGGTGCACCATGTCTGACAAAGAAGCTTTCACTGAACACGACTGGCGTCGTCTCCTCACCAGCCTGGGCGAAAATCCAGAGCGTCCGGGCCTGGTCGAAACGCCGGCGCGCGTGGCGAAAGCCTGGAAACACTGGACCTCAGGCTACAACCAGAATCCGGTGGAAGTGCTCAAGGCGTTCGAGGATGGCGCCGAGGAATACAATGAACTGATCGTGGTGCGCGGCATCCCGGTGTACAGCCATTGCGAACACCACCTGGCGCCGTTCTTCGGCAAGGCCACCGTCGGCTACCTGCCGAACGGGAAGATCGTCGGCCTGTCCAAGCTGACCCGCCTGGTCGACATTTTCTCCAAGCGGCTGCAGGTGCAGGAACGCATGACGATGCAAATCGCCAATGCACTGATGGAAGTGCTCGAGCCTAAGGCCGTCGGCGTGGTCGTCAAGTGCCGCCATATGTGCATGGAAAGCCGTGGCATCCGCGCCATCGGCGAAGAAACCATCACGTCGACCCTGTTGGGCGAGCTGCAACCGAACCTGGCGCTGCGCACCGAGTTCCTCGCGCTGGCGCGCGACTGAGATGTCGGGAATGGGTTATGTTGTAAATACAACGGGAACCTGTTCCTGATCAGGACCTCCAAGTTGTTTTGGAGGCCAACATGGATCGTCCAGCCTTTCCCAGCGATATACCCCGCGAGCAGTTCGAGGCAGTCCGCGCCATGCTCGAGGCGGCGCGGCGCAAGACGCGTCCGCGCAAGCACGATCTATACGATGTGTTCTGCGCCGTCCTGTATTTTTTGCACACCGGTACTACCTGGCGCGCGATGCCGCCCGGCTTTCCGCCCTGGCGCACGGTGCACGAATATTTCACCCAGTGGACCATGCAACGCGAGAACGGTCAGTCGTTGCTTGAAAGTGTGCTTGAGAAAGCAGGTAGGCAGCCTGAATTGACCCAGCTGCGTTCCCTGCTGTATAAGCGCTAGGCGTCGACCGCCCCGGCTGTCACTCCTTTGTCACATTCTGTTGCACTTCGCCAGAAGTGCGCACGAATGGGTGGGCTAAGCTATGAGAAATGTTATCAATTTTTCATCTATAGCGCCCGCCCCATGTTCGAACACTTCAATCTCATTCTCTTTTCGAACTTCAATGCCGATGCTGGTCTGAGTGGTTGGCAATTGCTTGGCGCTATATTCGCAGCCGAGTGGCTGATCTTCATGGTGCCGCTGTCCCTGGTACTGCTGTGGGCCAATGGGGCAGGGCCGGGACGCGAGGTCGCGCTGCGTGCATTCTTCGCCGCGACGTGCGCATTGACCCTGAACGCCATGATCGGCCATTTATGGTACAGCCCGCGTCCATTCGTGGCCGAGGTCGGCCATACCTTCCTGCTGCACGCGCCCGACAGCTCTTTCCCCAGCGATCACGCGACCAGCATCTTCTCGGTGGCGCTGGTGCTGGCCTTCAGCCGCGTGCCGCTGGCGCGCAGCCTGGGGGTGTTGATGTTGCCGCTGTCGCTGATCGTGGCCTGGTCGCGGGTCTATCTCGGCGTGCACTGGCCGAAGGACATGGTGGGGGCCTTGTTGGTGTCGGGCTGCTTCGCGCTGCTGGCCTATACCCCGCTGGCGCGCGCCGCCTGCGCGCGGATCTTGCCGGCGCTCGAGCTGGTCTATCACCGGCTGCTGGCGCTGCCGATCGGACGCGGCTGGCTGCGACCCTGAATTATTCCCCGGCGGCGTCGGGCTTCCCGAAGGTCAGCTTGTTGTCGTCGCCAAGTTCGAAGATTCCCAGCGGCAGGCCGGTCACCGCGTCGGCGTCCGGCATCTCTTGTGCGCTGCAGTCGGTGGTGTCGAGTTGCCAGGCCTGGTCGTCGGCGCGCAAGGTATACACGTTATTGCCGTTGCCGAATAATTCGACCTGCAGACCCGACAGCCAGACCTCACCCAGCTCGACCTGACGCTGGCATTCTGGCAGGCGCGACATGATCACGCGCAGTGTTCCATCCTTGGCCCAAAAAGTTCCCTTCTCCACCCTGACCGTGATCGCGTGATCAGTATTGATATCGATGGAATAGGTGGACGTTTCAATGAAGCAGCCGCTCAGCAGCAGCGGAGCCAGGAAGATGAGAGGAAGGCGCATCGGCAGTTTCATTGTTCATTCATGCAACAGTAGGGTGTGCCGAGTATAGCAATAGCGACAAGGGACAAGCCATTTTGGTCAGGCGGACACCCTACTTTGGCGATATGCGCCATCATTCGCCGCATGGAACAGAACGACTACGAAGTGCTCGGCGCCGGGAATCAAACCAGCCCCGCGGATCGCCGCCCGACGGATCGCCGCCCGATCAAGATGTGGACCAGGGGCGTCCCGGTCGAGCCCGAAGCAAAGGAGCAGTTGGCGAAACTGGCGCAACTGCCCTTCATCTTCCACCATGTCGCCGTAATGCCTGACGTCCATGTTGGCAAGGGATCGACGATCGGCAGCGTGATCCCGACCCTGGGGGCGGTGATCCCGGCCGCGGTCGGCGTGGACATCGGCTGCGGCATGATGGCCGCCAAGACCACCCTGCGCGCCACCGACCTGCCCGACAACCTGGGCAAGCTGCGCAGCGCCATCGAGCAAGCGGTCCCACACGGCATGACGCCCAGGACACGCAATGCCAAAGGCCGCGACGTCGGCTCCTGGAACACGCCGCCGCCCGCCGTCGATGCCGGCTGGGCTCGGCTCAAGGACGAGTTCGACGCGATCTGCCGCAAGTATCCCAAGCTGCGCCATGCGAACCACTACAAGCACCTGGGCACGCTGGGCAGCGGCAACCATTTCGTCGAAGTCTGCCTGGACGAGGAAAACTTCGTCTGGCTGATGCTGCACTCCGGCTCGCGCGGCGTCGGCAATGCGATCGGCACCCATTTCATCGAGCTGGCGCGCCAGGACATGCGGCGCCACATGGTCAACCTGCCGGACCAGGACCTGGCCTACCTCGAAGAAGGCACCCAGCACTACGACGACTATGTCGAGGCGGTCGGCTGGGCCCAGAAATTCGCGCGCATCAACCGCGAAGTCATGATGCAGAACCTGATCCACGCGGTACGCAGCGTCATCAAGCAACCGTTCGAGACGCATGTCGAAGCGGTCAATTGCCACCACAACTATGTGCAGCGCGAACGCCACTTCGGCAAGGACGTGCTGATCACGCGTAAAGGCGCGGTGTCGGCGCGCGAAGGCGAGCTGGGCATCATTCCTGGCTCGATGGGCGCGCGCAGTTTCATTGTGCGCGGCAAGGGCAATCCTGAAAGTTTCAACAGCTGCAGCCATGGGGCGGGGCGCGTGATGAGCCGCACCGAAGCCAAGCGCCGCTTCACGGTGGCCGACCAGGAACGCGCCACGCGCGGCGTCGAATGCCGCAAGGACGAAGGCGTGATCGATGAAATCCCGATGGCCTACAAGGACATCGACGCCGTCATGCACGCCCAGCGCGAGCTGGTCGACGTGGTCCACACCCTCAAGCAGGTGGTGTGCGTCAAAGGCTGACCGCACACCTCTCGGCTCACGCCCGCGCCAGCGACAGCAGATCGGCCGGCGCCCCGAACTCGCGTTCCGGCACCTCCCGGCGCAGTATCTCGATCGGCGCATAGCCCCAGCTGACCGCACCGAAGCCGATCCCGGCACGGCGTGCGGCGTCGGCGTCCGTGGTCTGGTCGCCCACATACAGCGCCTGGGCCGGCGGCGTGCCCGCCAGCCGCACCACCTTGCGGATGCGGGCGGCCTTGCCGAAGATCGACATCCCGCATTCGTACTGCCCCATCAATCCCGCCAGGTCGGGCCCAAGCACCGCGCGCACGTTTTCCTCGGCATTCGAGGACACCACCGCCAGCCGCAGGCCAGCCCCGTCGAGTTCGCGCAGGATCGGGCCGATACCGTCGAATAGCGGGATGCGGCCGGTGGTGGTGACGGCGCGCATGCGGTCGATGAAGGAGCGCGAGGCGAACGGCAGCTTCCAGGCCGGCATGCCGACGTGGCGCATGACGTCGCGCGGACCGTAGTGGCGCAGCCGCTCGGCCTGTTCGACATCGATCCGCCGAAAGCCGTGCTGGTCGGCGATATCGTTGAACACGCTCAGGAAGAAGGGCCAGGAATCGGCCAGCGTGCCGTCGAAGTCGAAGATCGCCAGGCGGTAGTGCATGCGTGGGCCGGAAAGGGGGACGGTCATGGCGCGATTATAGAAGACGGCGACGGCGGGACGATTCGATTGCAACCGATTGGCACATATATTGCTTAACGGTAAGTAGATTCTACCCAATCTTCTCATGAACCAAGAACCCGATACCGATCTGGTGGCGGCCTTCCTGCCAACCATGCAGGATGTCATGCGGCGCCAGGCGGCGCTGCACGAGCTGCACCAGAACTGGCGCCTGATCGAGGCGTCCGCAAAAATGCATTGCCCGATCGAGGCGCGCCTGCTGTTGCCGGCCGTGTTGGCCACACGCACCGGTCTAGTGCAGCTGGAGCGCGACCTGGTCGCCAATATGGTGTCCGAAAAGGTGCGCCAGGTGACGCAGGAGGCCGCCACTTGTGCCCAGTATGCGCTCGACCTGTTGGTGCGCAACCTGTTCGAACGCACCGCCGACGTCGGCTTCCTGGCGGCTGACTTCGACCTGTGCCGCTTTTTGGCGCGCCTGGCCGCCGGCGAGGCGCCCGAGCGCGAGGCGGTGCGGCGGCGCCTGGTGGCCTACCGCGACAAGTACACCGTGTACGACGACATCCTGCTGCTGGCGCCGGACGGTACGGTGCTGCTGCGGGCCGACGCCGACCAGGGCCTGGCGCGCAGCAGCGACCCGCTGGTGGCGGCCACGCTGGCGGCACCGGGCTATATCGAAACCTTCCGCGCCAGCGACCTGCGTCCCGGCGCGCCGCGCGCGCTGCTGTACTCGCAGGCCATGCGCGACCCCGACAGCGGCGCCATCCTCGGCGTGCTGTGCCTGAGCTTCCGTTTCGAGCACGAGCTGGCCGCGATCTTCGCGGCCTATGGCAGCGCCGACCGGCGCGCCAATCTGCTGCTGCTGGATGCCGACGACCGCGTGGTCGGCAGCCTCGATCCGCTCTGGATCGCGCCCGGCGTGCGGGTGCCGGTCAATCTCGATGGCGGCGCCGCGCCGTGCCTGTTCGCCGGCCGCGAATATCTGGTGGCCACCAGCGTCTCGCAAGGCTACCAGGGCTATCTTGGCCCGCCTGGCTGGAAGACACAGGTGATGGTGCCGCTCGACCTGGCTTTCCGTGGCGCGCACCCGGATGCGGCGGCGCAGCTGGCGCCGCGCATGCTGCAGGGACTACTGTCGCACGCCCACAGCTTCAGCCCGGCGCTGCACACCCTGATGGCGTCGGTGCTGGGCGCCACCCAGGCCATCAAGCGCATCGTCTGGAACGGCAAGGTCACCAGCAGCGGCGCCGGCACCGATACCGGCCGCCTGGGCCCCGTGCTCGACCAGATCGCCGAGACCGGGGAACGCAGCGACGCGGCGTTCTCGCAGTCGATCCAGGGCCTGTACCAGACCGTACTGGCGTCGAGCCTGCAGGCGGCCGGCGCCACCGCCCAGCTGCTGGTCGACATGCTCGACCGCAGCCTGTACGAGCGCGCCAACGACTGCCGCTGGTGGGCCCTGGCCGGCCAGCTGCGCCAGGCGCTGGCCGATGGCGACAAGCTGGAGCGGGCCGAGACCATCGGCGCGCTGCTACGCCACATCAACAGCCTGTACACGGTCTATAGCCGCCTGTTCGTGTACGACCGCGCCGGGTGCATCGTGGCCGCCACCGGCACCCAGGACGTGGTGGGCAGCCGCATCGCCAGCGACACCCTGGGCGCCGTGTGCGGCCTGCGCAGCGAGATGGACCACTACGCCGAACCGTTCGGCCTCACGCCGCTGTACGACGGCGCGCCCACCTTCATCTATCACGCCGCGATCCGCCACCCGGAGCGCGACAGCGTGGTGGTGGGCGGCATCGGCATCGTGTTCGACAGCGCGGTCGAACTGCGCAATATGCTCGATGCCGGCGTGGCCGGTCGCGCCGACATGCAGGCCTTCCTGGTCGGTCCCGATGGATGGGTCTTGTGCGGAACCGACCCGGCCTGGCCGGCCGGTGCGCAGTTGCCGCTCGAGCGTTCGCTGCTGGACGCAGCGGCGCAGCACGGCGCCGCGCGCCGCATCGTGGAGCATGGCGGCCATTATTGCGTGGCGGCCTGCGCGCGCGCCGACGGCTACCGCGAGTTTCGCGCCGGCGCCAGCCGCGAGCAGCCGGTGCTGTCGGTGCTGCTGCAATCGTTCGGACCGGTGCGCACCGAGGCCGAGCTGGCAGCCCTGGCCGGCGCCGCGCGGGTGCGCACGGAGCACGAGCATGGCCGCGACTACGCGCTGTTCCAGGTGGATGGCGCCCTGATGGCGCTGGACGCCGCGGCCGTGATCGAGGCGCTGCCTGTGGCCCGGATCAAGCGCACGCCGCCGACGAGCAGTGCGCGCATCGGCATGCTCGACGTCGATGCCGACGGCGGCCGGCGCGGCTTCGTGTGGGTGTTCGACCTGGCGCGCCTGGTCTCCGGCCGGGCGCATGCAGCGCGCGCCGACGGCCAGGTGATCCTGGTGCGCCACGGCGCCACCACGGTCGGCCTGCTGGTGGACGACGTGCATTCGGTGCAGCGCTTCGACCCGGCTGCATCGACCACGATCGGGCCGATGGGCGACGGCGCGGCGCTGGCGTCGACGCTGCTCAAGGCGAATGGCGGCGAACTGCTGATCCAGGAGCTCGACGTGGGGCGCATCCTGGCGCGGATCTGCGGGACCGAGGTGGTCGCGGCCTAGCGCATTGCCTGCAGCAAGCCGCCGCCGCCGTCCAGCATCGACTGGCGCAGGCGGGTCGAATCGCGCCCCGGCGACAGGCCGAAGAAGCGCGCGTACTCGCGCGAGAACTGCGAGCTGCTCTCGTAGCCGACTGCATGGCCGGCACGCGCCGCGTCCTTGGCGCCGGTGAGCATCAGGCGCCGTGCCTCCTGCAGGCGCAGCTGCTTCTGGTATTGCAGGGGGCTCATCGAGGTCACCGACTTGAAGTGCTCGTGCAGGGTCGATGAACTCATGCCGACGTCGCCGGCCAGGCGCTCGATGCTCAGCGGGCGGTTGAAGTTGTCCTTGATCCAGCAGATCGCGCGCGTGACCTGGGCCATGCGGCCTTCGCCGCGCGCGATATGGCGCACCACGTCGGCGTGTTCGCCGGTGAGCAGGCGGTAGTGCAGTTCTTTCAGCAGCAGCGGTCCCAGCACCGGGATGTCCTCGGGTGTGTCGAGCAGGCGCACCAGGCGCGCCGCGACGTCGGCCAGGCTGGGCGTGGTCGCGCTCAGGAACAGGCCGCGTGCGGGCGCAGAGCCGCGTGCGCGCGCGGCGCGACGCGCCGGCAGCTCCAGGTCGAGCGCAGCCAGCAGTTGCGGATCGAGATCGATCCGCAGGCACAGATAGGGTTCTTCTTTACTCGCCTGAGTCACGCAGCCGGTCACCGGCAGGTCGACCGACACCACCAGGTACTTGGCCGGGTCGTAGTGAAAATCGCTGCCGGCCAACGACACCAGCTTGGCGCCCTGCGCGATGATGCAGACCGCTGGCGCATGCACCACGTGCAGCGGCTCGGTGGTGCGGTCGCTGCGGATCAGCCACATGCCGGGCACAGGGTGCTGGTGCATGCCTTCTGCTGGCGCGTGGCGCTCGATCAGGGTGGCGAGTTCACGGATCGCTTGCATGGCGGGCGTCTCCTGGCGGTCGGGGTTCGATACTGCCATTACACCGCAAAACGCAGGTCAAATGGTCCGCCAGGATTGCACAATCCTCCGGCGAACTCAGTTTTCGCAGGGGATGAGGTTGTTGGACGGGTCCATGACCACGCAGGCAGTGGCTACTCGCGCGCGTTCCACGTAGTCCGCGGCTGCGGCGGCGCCAGTCTGATCCGGGCAACTGCTGCTCGCGCCATTGCAGGCGACGGCACTGATCCGGTAGATGCGCTTGGCCAGCGGATCGGCGACCTGTTCGGGTTCGCCGCCCGGCCCTGGCAGGCGAATCCGTTCGCCTTCGAAGTAGGTGCTGTACGAGCAGGTGACGGTAACGAGAAAGCCCGACTCTGCCTGGAACTGTGTCAGGTTGACCGACGTCGGCGTCGGCTGGCACTGCGTGCCCAGCACCCGAAACGCCCATTCGACACCGCCGCGCGCGGCCAGACTGGCCTTGGCGCCGAGCAGCGCCCCATTGACGGTGGCCTGCTGGGTCGCGGTCAGGCGCAGCAGCGCCACCGCCAGCCCGGCGACCACCACCAGCAGCACCACCGCCGCGATATAGGCAAAACCTGCCTGTCGACGGATCCGGGTCATGGCACGTTGTCCACGTGGGCGCCGAGGGTGAGCGAGACCGCTTCTTCCTTGCCGCTCAAGGTGAGGTTGAGCTGGACGAAGCCGCTTTCCTGGGTAGCGCCCTGGTTGGCCGAATACACGAAGTCGCAGCCGGTGACGCCGCTGGCGAGCAGCGGGGCATTGGCCGGGACCGTACAACGCGGCGCCAGGCTGGGGGTGGTGTGGGCGATCCGGTACAGATTGCCGTCGCTACACACGTAGGACAAGGTGCGTTCGGCTGCCGGCACGACCATGAAGCGGGCGCCGGTATAGCCTTCCGGGACCCGCAAGCCCTGTGCCGCCTGCAGCGTGATGCGCCGTTCGCCCATTCTGGCCTCAGGCGGCGCAGCGACCGTGTCGACCACGGCGACATTGACCCCGCTGTGGACATCGGCCGGCTCCTGGTTGCCGATGACGATGGCGTCGCCGGGCACGGGTTCCTTGCTGAAGGGCGTGAGCACGTCGAACACGTGGCGCACCGCGGTATCGTCGAGGAAGGCGGCCGGCGGGGCGCTGTTCTGGTAATCCTGGTCGTTGCGATAGCGTCCGCCATCGCTGCTCGGCACCAGCTCCAGGCACTGATTGGAGCCGAGGCGTAGCGAATTGGGCACGGCGCGGCGCACGTCGCCGACGATGCGGCGCAGCGCGGTGTCGGCCTGGTGGGTCAGGGCGGCGCGCTCGGCCACCGCCAGGTAGGCGCGGATCGCGGGCGCCAACTGCAGCGACAGCACGCCGCCGATGATCCCGATCAGGACGATGACGACGATCAGCTCGACCAGCGAAAAACCGGACTGCCGCTTCATGGCGCGGTCCTCCACCCGCTCAGCGTCAGGCTCTCGTTGCCGTGCGTGACCGTGACATTGATGCGCCTTGCCTGGTCCGTGGTCACGTCCGGTAGAAGAGTAGCCAGCGGATCGACCGCGACGCTGACCTTGTAGCGCCCCAGGCCTGGGATGGCCAGGCCGTCGGCATCGGTCACGTCCTGCGCCGTGTAGTTGGCATAGTCGCCGATCTCGTCATAGGTGGCGCGGGTGGCGCCTTTGGTGCCATCGCCGGTATAGGGCTTGAGCATCACTTCTTCCATCATGCTTTCGGCGACTGCCAGCATCTGCTGGGTGATCAGGGGATCGGCGCTGGCGATGCTGGCGCGGTTGTAGGCCGCCACCAGGCCGCCCAGGGCGACGCCGACGATGACGATGGCCACGATCAGTTCGACCAGGGTGACCCCGGCCTGGCGCCTTCTATTGGACATAGCCGGTGCTTCCTTCGAGAGCGATACTGCGCTGGACCGCGGCGCCAAGCTTGATATCGAGGGCGAGCCGGCCGAGCGGCGCACCGTTGGCGCTGGTCGCGACCGTGCCGTCCGGCCGGAAGAACAGCAGCAGCGGCGCGTTCGCCAGCGCGACCTTGGTATCGCTGCTGTCGTAGGCGCCGGCCTCGATGCCCTGCAACGCCGCCGTGCAGGCGCCGGCGCCGGCATTCGCGGCAGGCAGGCTGGTGGCGGTGCGGATATTCAAGCCGACCGAGCGCTCGCCCAGCGACGCGCAGACCAGGCGCCGGTGCGCCACCGCCGACGTTTGCGCATGCCGCAGCGCACTGGCGACCTGGTCGCCGAATACGGCCGCCGCGGTGCTGTTGTCGCCCATCAGCCGCGGGATACCGATCGCGGCCAGCACGCCGAGCAGGATCATCACCGTGATCAGTTCCACCATCGTGAATCCGCCCTGGCGCTTCAATTGAACACCTCGCGCACATGGATGACCCGGCGGTTCTCGATCGGGAAGATGCCGAAGGTGGCGCGCGCGGAAGGATCGATGACGGCGCTGTCCCATTGCCCGTTGCAGGCCAGGGGCGAGCGCAGCCAGGCCTGGGCGGCGCCCGTGCTGGCGGGATGCACCGGCAGGCAGGACGTGTCCGGTTGGCCCGGTCCCAGGTTGACGGCGATGTCGATCCAGCCCGGCACATTGCCCGTGACCGGCAGGATGCCCGCACCATTGACGATCTTCACCTCCGGCAGGCTGTTGGCGGCAGGCGTGGCCCCGCTGGCGCTGCCGGGAGACTGGGCGAAGGCGCTGCCGGGAATGACCGTGAAGCTGTCCTGGGTGTTGAGTACCCAGCTGTTGCCGCTCCAGAATTCGACGGTGACCGGCAACATGAGCGGCTGCGTGCCGACCCGGCCGAAACGCTTGCCGAGACGCAGGCGGCCGGTGCGGATGAAGGGGAGGGCCTGCTCAGGCTTGGCAATCGCCGATTCGGCCGACGCGTGCTTGTAGTCCGAGGTGATGTGCAGGTTGGTGTTGGTGGCAGTGTTGGCGGCGCGCAGGCGGATCTGGAGCGGTGCATTCTTCGCATTGCTGAAGGTGAAGCGCGCACTGGCGTCCTGGGTTTCGCCGGAGACAAAATTCTTTGCCTCGAACTCACCGTTGACGACGCCGGGCGCTGTGGCGAACGGTGTGCCGTCCGCCTGTACCGAGCTGAACTTGATGGTGTCGCCGCTGCCGTGGCCAGTCGGATAATTCTTGGTGACCTGGCCCTGCGCGTTCATGGCGCTCAGCTTGAGCGCGATCGGCTCGCCCGAGTAGAAGAAATTCGTTTTCTTGCGCTTGTCGTCCTTGAGCTCGACCTGGAAATAGGCGGGGACGAAGGGGCCGGCATTGGCCTTGCATGTGCCGCTGGCGGCGCCGCCAGTGGTGCCTGTGGTGTCCAGTGCACTGCTGAGGAATTTGGTGTGCGTTGCCCGCAGGTCGAGATAGCCCGCCTCGCTGTAGCTGAGCGTGGCACTCGCCGCTCCCTTGGCGAACCCGGTTGTCACAGTCGACAGGCTGCCTTGCACGCCGGATGCGATGCAGTCGAATGCGACTTCGGTCTCTGTCGCATTCTTGGGTAGCAGCGCATCGGCATCGAAGTTGGGCGTCACAATGCCCTTGGCGTTGCGGGCCGCGAGGTTGACCTTGAATGGCATGCCGGCGCGCAGCGGTTTCACCGGCTCGAGCGTGAAATGGTCGGGTGCCACGATGAATTCGCTCCTGCCCTTGACTGTCTCGACGTTGGCCTTGAGCGCCATCTTGCCGGCGTCGTGATATGTCAGGTCGACGCTGGCCTTGCCTTCGGCGTCGAATCGGGTATTCAAAGTGGCGGACGCATCGCAGGCGAACGAATCGCTTACGCCTTCGTTCGAGGTCAGGTCCATCTTGCCGCTGCCGCTGGACGGAAGCACGTAGTCGCAGCTGTACTGGACCGGTTTGACGCCGGTAAACGCCGGCACGCAGGCGCTCTGGTTGTCGTTGGCCTTGACTGCCTTGATCAGGGCCGTGACCTGGTTGCCGGCCTTGTGGTCGACCAGTTTTTCGATGCTGATATTGGCACCGCCGGTGAAGTCCATCACGCAGCTTTTCGTGTTGCCGACGACGCACTCGACGCTCGGCGTCGCGCCGCCCTGGGTCAGTGAGAGATTGAGCTTTCCGGTAGCGATGCTCGACACCTCGGCGCGGGTGTTGACGCCGCTCGAATCGATCACGACCTGCTTGCCACCCGGCGCCATCGTGACGGTGGCGCCGCCGTTGTACAGCGTCGAGCAGTCTGCATTGGCGCAGGCGCTGACCTTGACGTATTCGACGGCGCAGGTGCCGGCGCTGCCATCGTGGTTGATCAGGAAGTGATGCAGCCCGGTGGCCGGTGGCTTGGGGCCTTCGCAGCGCGGACCGTTGGCGGTATTGACCGCGTAATCGCTCTGGTTGTCGACGCAGTCGCAAAAGCCGGCCCGCGTGCCCTTCTTGCAGGTGATCTTCTGGCTCACGCGCCCATGCCAGAACAAGGCCGCGAAGTCGACCGCCGCATTGCCGTCGATGATCGCTTCGGATGCTTCGAGCTTGAGCTGGCCGGTATCGACGTCGCCGTTGATGCGTACCGAGGACCCCATGGTGAGGTAAGTCGACGCCGTGACCTTGCCGGTGACGATGCTGCTGGCCGCATACATGTCGACTTCGGGCGAGGTGATATTGCCGTTGACCGTGCTGCCCGAGGCCAGCGTGAAGCGGCTGGTGGCGACGATATCGCCTTTGAGGGTGACCGGCGAATTGGTGGTGACGACGGTGCCGCTGATCGCGCCATCGATGTTCGCGTGCGAACCGATCGTGATCGGCCCTTTCGAGGTCACCGTACCGACGATGGTCATTGGTGAGTTGAGCGTGATCGACGCCGTACCGCTGATCGGTCCGCGGATCGTCGAGTGCGAGCCGACCGTCAGGACGTCGCTGGCCTTGACCACGCCCGTGATCGTGACCGAAGCGTCGGTAGTGATCGACGTGCCAGTAACATCTGACCCGACATTGGTGTTGTAGCCGATGTACACGGTCCCCGTCGACGTCACCTTGCCGCTGATCTTGACCGACGAGTTGGTGGTGACCTGGGCGCCGCTGACCGCACCGTTGACGATGGCGCTGGAGCCGAGCGACACCGTGCCTGTCGATGCCACGTCGCCGGTGACCGTGACCGAGGAGTCGGCGGTGATGGACGCGGCGGTGACCCCGGCGCCGATGGTGCTGCTCGAGCCGATCGATACCGCTCCCGATCCGGCCACGCTGCCGCTGATCTTGACCGACGAGCCGGTAGTGACCTTGGCGCCGCTGACCGAACCGTTGACGGTAATGCCGGTGGCGAGCGATACCGCGCCTTTCGACACCAGGTTGCCGGTGAGCTGGAAATTGGCTTCGTTACCGATCGTCATGGAGCCGGCAGTCACGTTGGCAGTAACGCGGATCTGCCCGCCCACCTTGAATTCGCCGACCGCATCGAACGAGCCGCCCGTGATGCTGATCTTGGCCGGATTGATCCGGCTGAGGTCAATGCCGCCGCTGCTGGTCAGGCGCGCACTGCCCGACATCGTCAACCCATAGTCCCACCCCGGACTGACATCGGATCTGACGTGGACGCTGTAGCCGGTGGCGATCGACATCGAGTCATCCCAGTTGGTCGAGGGCAGGTTGCCGCAGGAGTAGGCCTTGCCATCGAGCTGGCAACCCTTGACCTTGTTACCATCGAACTTGTGCACTTCTCCGGCGTGCGCAGGTGCCTGCAGGAGGCACAGGGCGCATAGCAGCAGCCACGCCCATAGGCGCAGCGCTGAAGTCGAAATCGTCGAGAAGATGGAAGGTAAATGCACAAGGGCCCTGACGCTGAGCGTGATGCCCGAAAGTGTGCACTGAATTGCCGCAAGGCCACAATAAGTTTTTCACTTCAGCAACGATTGCGCAGCATTCCTACCTAATAGTGCGTTACCCTGACAACGGTGTGTGACTATGATGTAAACAGTCTTACAATAGTTTCCACCTTACTAACGCTAGCGGACATCATGGCCCATATCCAACCTGCCGGCTGGCGCGAGATGGCCGTCACCGGCGCCGCCGCGCGCGAGATCGAAACCCTGGCCTATCTCGACGAGCGCCTGGCCGACACGCCCTACGTCATCTACCACGGCGTGCACTGGACTAATGTCGAGCAGGGGTATTCGGTGTATGGCGACGTCGACTTCATCGTGCTGGCGCCGAACGGTCGCATCCTGGTGATTGAGCAGGTCGCCGGCTTCCTGAACGAGACCCCGGAAGGCCTGGTAAAAAGCTACCAGGGCAAGCCGCGCAAGATCCGCAGCCAGATCCTGGCGACCATCGAGGGCCTGGCCAAGCGCTACCACGGCGAGCTGTCGGTCGATTATCTGCTGTACTGCCCCGACTACATCGTGCGTGACCAGCCGTTGGCCGGGATCGACCCCAACCACATCATCGACGCCACCAACAAGCCCAAGCTGGCGCGCGTGATCCGCGAAGCGCTGCCGGTCACCGACCGGACCGACGACTTCGACAAGGTCACGCGCTTTTTGGGCGACACCCTGAACCTGCGGCCCGACCCCAGCGCCATGATCGGCAATGCGGTCAAGATGGTGACGCGATTGTCGGGTGGCCTGGCCACCTGGGCCCGGCGGCTCGAATTCGCGCCGTTCCGCCTGCACGTGATCGGTACTGCCGGCAGTGGCAAGACCCAGCTGGCGCTGGCTGAATACACGGCCGCGATCGACGCCGGCCTGCGGCCGCTGTATGTGTGCTTCAACCGGCCGCTGGCTGATCACATCGAAAGCCTGGTCCCGGCCGGCGGGCGGGTGGCGACCTTCCACATGCTGTCCGATGCCTGGCTGCGCGCGCAGGACGTCACGCCCGACTACGGCGCGCCGGACGTCTGGGACAGGATCGAGACCTCGATGACCGGCGCCACGCTGCCCGAGACCTGGCAGTTCGATGTCGTGATCGTCGACGAGGGCCAGGATTTCTCGGTGGCCTGGCGCGACATCGTGCTGCGCATGCTCAAGGAGGGCGGACGCGCGATCTGGATGGAAGACCCGGACCAGAACCTGTACGGCCGCGCCATGGTGCCGCTGCCGGGCTGGGTCACGCTGCATTCGCACACCAACTACCGCAGCCCGCGCCAGATCGTCGACATGCTGACCAAGATCGGCGCCGCGCGCCAGCCAGTGGAGGCGGGCAGTCCGTTCAAAGGGGCGGACATCGAGGAGCTGACGTATCCGGAAGGGGATGTGGAAGCGATGCTGGCGCAGACCAGGCGCGCGGTGACGTCATGCCTGGCGGCGGGGTTCGGGCGGCAGGATATCGCGATCTGTTCGTTCCGCGGACGGGAGAAGTCGGCGATTTTGAAGCTGGACCGCTTGAGCGATGCGCATACGCTGCGCTCGTTCACGGGGGCTTATGATTTGTTCGGCAATCCGGTGTTTCGTGAGGGGGGATTGCTGGCGGAGTCGGTGTACCGGTTCAAGGGGCAGTCGGCGCCGGCCTTGATCTTTACCGAGATCGATTTCGAGGAACTCGATGATCGCGCGCTGCGAAAACTCTTCGTGGGAATGACGCGCGCGCGTTTGAAGCTGGTGCTGGTGATGAGCGAACGGGCTTCGGTGCAGATGCTCGACAGGATGACTGGGGGGTGATGGTGGTTGTGGTGGTATGCCGGCAAACTTGGGTCCCCGCCTGCGCGGGGACGACGTGGTGGTACGGTACCGTATGGGGTAACTGCTAGCTGTGTATGTGGTAGCTGCTAGCTGCGTATGTGGAAAATGCTAGCTATGTACGTGGAAACTGCTAGCTATGTATGTGGAAATTGCTAGCTGTGTATGTGGTAATTGCTAGCTGTGAAACCGTCGCTCCCGCGCAGGCGGGAGCCCAAGTTCAGATGCACACCACCAGTGCAGAAAATTACGCGGCCAGTTCGCCGGCTTCAGCGCCCGTTGCCTCCACGTGCCGGTTCACCGCCGACAACACCGACTTGAACGACGCCGTCACGATATTGCTGTCGATGCCCACTCCGAACAGGGTCGGGCCATTCCCCACCCGCAGTTCGACGTAGCAGGCCGCGCGCGCATCGGCGCCCGAGCCGATCGCATGCTCGTGGTAGTCCATCAGGCGAATCTCCAGCCCCAGCGCACTGACGAAAGCGTCGATCGGACCGTTGCCGGTGCCGGCGAAGCTCTGCGGCGCATGGTGGCGCGCCACGTTCACGTCGAGCTGCACTTCGTGTTCGCTATCCTCGACCATGCGGTGCGAGATGTAGTGATACGGCTCGTCCTGCTCCAGGTACTCGCGCGCAAACAGCGCATGCAGGTCGCCGGCGTTGATCTCGCGGCCGCTCTCATCGGCCACGCGCTGCACGGCGCGCGAGAACTCGATCTGCAGGCGGCGTGGCAGTTGCAGGCCAAATTCCTGTTCGAGCAGATAGGCCATGCCGCCCTTGCCCGACTGGCTGTTGACACGGATGACGGCGTCGTAGCTGCGGCCCAGGTCGGCCGGGTCGATCGGCAGGTATGGCACTTCCCACAGCGCATCCGCCTGCTGCTTGGCGAAGCCCTTCTTGATCGCATCCTGGTGCGAACCCGAGAACGCGGTGAACACCAGGTCGCCGGCATACGGATGGCGCGGGTGGACCGGCAGTTGGTTGCAGTCTTCCACCAGCTGGCGTACGGCGTCGATGTCCGAGAAGTCCAGGCCAGGGTTGACGCCCTGCGTGTACAGGTTCATCGCCAGGGTCACCAGGTCGACGTTGCCGGTGCGCTCGCCATTGCCGAACAGGCAGCCTTCGACACGGTCGGCGCCGGCCATCACCGCCAGTTCGGCGGCGGCGACCGCGGTGCCGCGGTCATTGTGCGGGTGAACGCTGATGACCAGCGATTCGCGGTTGTTCAGGTTGCGGCACATCCATTCGATCTGGTCGGCGTAGACGTTGGGCGTGGCCGCTTCGACCGTCGACGGCAGGTTGACGATCATCTTGTTGTCGGGCGTCGGCTGCCACACGGCGCTGACCGCATCGGTGATCTGCTTCGAGAAATCGAGTTCGGTGGTCGAGAACGATTCCGGCGAATACTCAAGGCCCCACTGGGTCTGCGGATGCTGGCTGGTGAGTTCCTTGATCAGCTGCGTGCCCTTGACCGCGATCTGCACGATCTCGTCGCGCTCCATATTGAACACCACGCGGCGGAACACCGGGGCCACCGAGTTGTAGACGTGGACGATGGCGCGCTTGGCGCCGACCGCCGAATCCACGGTGCGGCGGATCAGCTCATCGCGCGCCTGGGTCAGCACGATGATGGTGACGTCGTCCGGGATGTGCTTGTCGTCGACCAGCATGCGCACGAAGTCGAAGTCGGTCTGCGAGGCGGACGGGAAGCCGACCTCGATTTCCTTGATGCCGATCTTGACCAGCATCTTGAAGAAGCGCAGCTTCTTTTCGACGCTCATCGGCTCGATCAATGCCTGGTTACCGTCGCGCAGGTCGGTGCTCATCCAGATCGGCGGCGTGGTGATGCTGCGGCTTGGCCATTGACGGTCGGTCAAGGGGACGGCGGGGAAGGGACGGTATTTGGTGGCGGGGTTGTTCAGCATGATCGGAGCTCCTGATGGGGTGGTCACTGGGCGACCTTGTGGGTCTATGAGGTGGCGGAGGCTGCCGGGCGGGCCACGAAGACGCTAGGCCCGGCAACCGATCGGTAGCTGTAGCAGCAGGCAGCTGCCTGCGCGCGAGCCGGCCGCCAGGACGAACCCGGTGGACAAAATCGATGGTGCGAAAAATGGGGTGGTAGACATCGGTCGAATCCTGCTGCTGCTGTTGAAACCGGCGGGGCCGGGACGTACGGCGGAAATTACGCGCGTAGTAGCAGTGCCGCGAGCGATAGCGCGCCGGCGGCTGGTAGGGTGGTCGACAGATGCAGGATGAAAGACATAATTTCGACTTTAAGCAAGTCTTGGCCGTATGTCAAGCGGGCAATTGGCTATTGTGGAAAAGAAAGTACGGAGATTTCACTGGGTATTTGCGGGCGGATCGCGCGGCGACGCTGTCGCTTTGATGCTCAATGGCGTGATGCGCGCCGCAGTTTATGCGCTCAACATGGCTGAGATCGGGGGCGAATAGTTTCATGCGTGATAGCATCGAAGACGGACCTTTCAGGAGAGCTTCATGATTCGCCGAACCGTTACCGCCCGACTTCGACTCAAGCTGTGTGGCGCCGCCGCCCTGATGCTGTTGTGCGCCGCGTGTGGTGACGGCATCCCGAAGGACAAGGACGACGAGGACGATGGCGATCCGCCGCCGGCGCCGGTGGCCGCGCTGTCGATCCTGGCCGGCGATCCGATAGCCGAAGGCACGATGGACGGCACCGGCACCGCCGCGCGTTTCAGGTCACCACATGGCCTCGCCATCGACAGCAGCGGCAATGTGTATGTCGCAGACCGCTACAACTACGTCATCCGCAAGATCACACCAGAGGGTGTGGTCACCACCGTGGCCGGTGCGGCCGGCGATAGCCAGGTCGTCAATGGCAGCGCCGGCAACGCCCGCTTCGCGGCGCCGGTCGCGCTGGCGGTCGGCGGAAATGGCACGATCTATGTCGCCGACCTGCTCAATATCCGGGCCATCAGTTCGGCCGGGCAGGTGAGCACGGTGGCGACGATGCCGGTCGGCAGCAATATCGATGGGCGCAGCATGGGACGGGTCAACCCTGGCGCGATCGCGGTCGACGCGAATGGCAACCTGTTCCTTACCAACTCCTATGGCACGCGCAGGCTGTCGTCGTCGAACGTCACTACCATCCTCGAAGGCCAGAATACGCTCAACGATCTATGGGGCACGCAAGACATGGCGGTGCGCGGCGTGGCGCTTGATAGCAGCAATAACGTGTTTCTGTTCGACCTGGAGCGCGAGATCAGCCGCTGGAATCCGAATGGGCTGATCGGCGCCAACGGCCTGATCACCCTGGCCGGTGCGCCAAATGCGCGGGGCGCGGTCAATGGTACCGGCAACGCGGCGCGCTTCGAGCAGGTGGTGGGGCTGACGGTCGACCCGCAAGGCAATGTATATGCGGCCGATGCAATCAATAACCTGGTGCGCAAGATCACCCCGGCCGGCGTGGTCACGACCGTGGCGGGGACGACGCGCGCGACGACCCTGCAAACCGGCAACCTGCCCGGAAGCCTGGCCAATGTGCGCGGTATCGTTACGGATGGCAAGGGCATTCTGTATGTGACGTCGGGGAATGCGGTGGTCAAGATCAGGTTGCCATAAGCCTGGTGCTTGCATTGCCGGATGATCGTGCATTGTTCACGGACTTTTTGACTATCGCCTGCTTGCAGTAGCGTCGCACACTGTCGGAAGGTGGACGGGCTTCGGATGGTCCGTTCCTTCAACGATCATCAAGGAGTGCGACATGAAGTTCTTTCGATATGGTTCGGGTGTTTCGTCACGTTGGGCTGCAGCCGGGATCTTGATCGCGGCGCTGGTGTGGTCCGTGTCTTTGGCCCGCGCGGACAGCAGCGCGACTGAAACGCAACGCAACAAGGAAGCGGTCGGCAAGGCGTTTGCCGCCTGGGCGGCAGGCGGGCAGACCTTCTTCGACGATATGCTGGCGCAGGATGTGGTGTGGACCATCAAGGGCAGCAGCCCGACCGCGGGTGTCCATCGCGGCAAGCAGGCCTTGATCGAGAAGGCGGTGAAGCCCTTGTCGACGCGCTTGCAACGCCAGATCCGGCCCACGATCCGTAACCTGTGGGCCGATGGCGATCGGGTGATGATTGAATGGGATGGCGAGGCGGTGGCGAAGGATGGCAAGCCATATCGCAACAGCTATCTGTGGATCTTCCGCATGCAGGACGGGCGCGCGACCGAGGTGACGGCTTATCTCGATCTTGCGCCCTATGATGATGTGCTGCGGCGGGTGCCGGCTTCGCAGTAGTCGTGATTATGCGGGCATCACGACAGCCTGCTTGCCATATTCGACCATCCGTCCGCCGTGTTCACGTTGCCAGGCCGCTGCCGTCGGCTTGTCCGCAAACCAGATGTGCTCATGGTCGTTGAACGCGCCGAGATCGAGGCGGAAGCGGTCCAGGATTTTTGATGGGTGGCGCTCGATGTCGCGTTTGCAGGCGTCCCAAGTCGCATAGCCCAGCTCTGTGGCGAGGGTGCGGAACATGTGCTTGAGTTGCAGCGCGGTGCGCGCGTGGTAGAGCTGCGTGATGCGTGAGCCGGCTACCGCTTCGGCAGCGTGCACGCGACGCACGATGGGCAAGGCCCTGCTGGGCTGCTCCGAATGCGCGCTGCGCAGCATGCCGCGGGCGTAGCGGCGCAGGAAATCGGTATTGGTATCGGGAATTGCAGTTCGACGGGGATGCGGGTGCATGCCAGTTCCTTTCACATGGATTCGGCCGCTCTCGCTACGGCATCGGTGAATGAACAGGTATGAAGTCCTGAAAAAAGATCACGTCGTGGACGTTGGCAGGTGCGCTGGCTTTCGCGAGAGTGGGCGTCCTGCACAGCCCGAGCGGATGGTAGCACGAGTTTTGCGTCTTGTAGTCGTCATGTTGCGAACTTGCCATGGCAAAAAATGGCGCAACCCTTGGCTGGTGCTCTTTGATACCATCCCGAAATGAACGTTACCTCAACTCACCTGGTTGCCACTTCGCGCATCCGTTATCGCCAGAATATGGCGCTGGTTCTGCTGGTCGTTACCGGCGTTATCAACTATCTGGACCGCGCCACGCTTGCTGTCGCCAATGAATTCATTCGTGCCGACCTCGGCCTGTCGCTGGGCGAGATGGGGGTGTTGCTGTCGGCGTTTTCATGGAGCTATGCGCTGTGCCAATTGCCGGTCGGGGCGCTGGTCGACAAAATCGGGCCGCGTTGGCTGCTTGGCGCGGGACTGGTGATCTGGTCGCTGGCCCAGGCGGCAGGTGGACTGGTTTCTACCTTCGGCTGGTTCGTGCTGGCGCGCATTGTGCTCGGCGTCGGCGAGGCGCCGCAATTCCCGGCGGCGGCGCGGGTCGTGAGCAACTGGTTTCCCATCCGAGCGCGCGGCACGCCGACTGGCATCTACAACTCGGCGTCACCGCTGGGTTTCGCGCTGGCGCCGCTGTGCCTGTCTCCGCTGATTGCCGCGACCAGCTGGCACTGGGCCTTTTTCATTACGGGTGCGTTGGGTATTGTCGCGGCTATTGTCTGGGTCATGCTGTATCGCGATCCGGTGCGCGAACAGCTGACCGAGGCCGAGCGCGCTTACCTGGACGAAGGCCAGTCGCTCGAAGCTGCGCCAAAGACTGATTTCGCGTCCTGGCGTGCATTGTTCCGCCAGCGCGCTACGTGGGGCATGCTGCTCGGCTTTTTCGGATCGGTCTACCTGAATTGGGTCTTCCTCACCTGGCTGCCGGGTTACCTGCGTACGGAACGCCACATGGACGTGGCCTATGTCGGCGTGGCGGCCACGATTCCCTTCGTATGCGGTTTCCTGGGCGCCCTGAGCGCTGGCTGGGCTTCCGACCAGATCACCCGTCGCGCGAAATCCGTTGTGGCGGGCCGCCGCACTGCAGTAGTGTTGTCGATGCTGGGCATGGTGGCGTTCACGATTCCTGCGGCGCTGGTCGAGAGCAATACGGCGGCCATTGCCTGCATCTCAGTCGTCATCTTTTTAGCCAATGCCGCCTCGGCCTGTTCGTGGTCGCTCGTGACGGCTGTGGCACCCCGTAGCCGTATTGCTTCGCTCGGTGCGATCCAGAACTTCGGCGGCTTTATCGGTGGCGCCCTGGCGCCAATCTTTACCGGCTATATCGCGCAAAGCTGGTCGTTCGTCCCAGCCCTGCTGACTGGCGCCGGCATTGCTTTCCTCGGTGCGATGTCGTATCAGTTCTTGGTCGTGCGTCCGATTCCAGAGCAGGACTGACAGCTGTGTTCTAGCGCAACGCATTCCATGCAGAGCTCATCTTTAATAGATAGGTCTTCTTGTGTGGAGTGATTATGTCCAGTAATCGAACTGTCGGATCAAGAGAAAGAGTAAGGCCAGCAGGAAACTTAACGCTCAGTGGCCACCGTTGGGTTTCCCAGTTTCGTGGAGAAAATCGTTTTCACGATTTGAGACAGCCTTTCCGCGGACATGCTGAAGCTTTCATCGGTGCTTTACGCGCTGCCGGAGCGACTGTGAAGATCAATGCTACATTCCGGCATCCGAGGCGTGCTTATCTGATGCATTGGTGTTGGAAAATATCAAAAAATCGCGTTAGTCCAGAAGATGTACCCGCCATGGATGGCGTATCCATATCATGGAAACACTACGATAAGAACCACAAATACTCGAACGATCAATCTATTGAGGCCGCACGCGCGATGGCCCGTGCATTCCAAATGGAGCGACTAGGCGTGGCACCGTCACTCGTTTCGCGACATACACTTGGATTTGGTATCGATATGACGATCACCTGGAATGGGGCGCTGGCATTGGTCCGACACAGGAGCTTGACAATGAATCTCATATCGAAAGCCGTAGTCGTCATGCTTTGCCTGATCGTTGATTCTGTAAAAGCCGCAGAAGAAGGCCTTCCAGCCGATGTGACCAAATATGTGGAACAGCGCGAGGGATGTGACCACTTCCGCGGCGAGGTTCCAGATCCACCCGATGCACAGCGGATGAAAGAGATCGAGCAAGAAACCCGCAAGCTCTGCACAGGCACCGATAAAAAGCTCGGTAAGCTCAAGCGCAAGTATGCCAAAAACCAGGCGGTATTGAAGCGCCTGAATGAGTTCGAGGAAACTATCGAGGCTGCGCCATCGGAAAACAGGTCGTAAGGCGAGCCCGGTCCAGGCCATTGCCGCGTGACTCAACCAGCAATAAAAACGGCCTCACAAAGAGGCCGTTTTGACTTGAAACACAGTACGATCAGACGTCGATATTCCCCGCCCGCAGCGCATTGGCCTCGATGAAATTACGACGTGGTTCCACTTCATCCCCCATCAACGTCGTAAAGATCTGATCCGCCGCAATCGCATCCTCGATCTGCACTTTCAGCAAACGACGCACAGTCGGATCCATCGTGGTCTCCCACAACTGCTCCGGATTCATCTCGCCCAGACCTTTATAACGCTGCTTGGACACGCCACGCTCAGCCTCTTCACGCAACCACTCCATCGCCTGATGGAAGTCGCGCACCGCAAACTCCTTCATGCGCTCGCCTTCGCCACGGCGCACGATGGCGCCTTCGCCCATCAGCCCCTGGAAGGTCGCAGCCGAATCGGCCAGCAGCGCGTAATCCGCACTCGCCACAAAGTCAGCATCGATCGACGTCACCTGCACGTTGCCGTGATAGATCCGCTCAATCCGCAGCGCATGCTTCTCGGACAGCTCATCCGACCGCACCTTGACCTGCACCGCCTTGTCATTGATCGCCGCTTCCATCGCCTTGGCCGATGCCTCGGCATTCTCGAGCGTGGTCAGGTCCAGCGCCACGCCGCCGCTGAAGATCGCGGTCAGCGCAGCGCGGTCGATCACGCGCGCCAGGCGCAGCATGATGGCGTTGGCCAGGTTGTACTTGCGCGCCAGCTCAGCCAGCGCTTCGCCGTTGACCGGCTCCGCACCATCACGTGGAATCATCGAAGCGGTATTGAGCGCGAAGGTCATCATGTAGCTGGCCTCTTCGGCGTCATCCTTCAGGTAACGCTCGTCGCGGCCGGCCTTGACCTTGTACAGCGGCGGCTGCGCGATATAGATGTGGCCACGCTCGACCAGTTGCGGCATCTGGCGATAGAACAGCGTCAGCAGCAGGGTACGGATGTGGGCGCCGTCGACGTCCGCATCGGTCATGATGATGATGCGGTGATAGCGCAGCTTGTCGACGTTGAACTCGTCCGGGCCGATCGAGGTGCCGAGGGTCGCGATCAGGGTCGTGATCTGCTCCGACGACAGCATCTTCTCGAAGCGCGCCTTTTCCACGTTCAGCACCTTGCCGCGCAGCGGCAGGATCGCCTGGAATTTACGATCGCGGCCCTGCTTGGCCGAACCACCTGCCGAGTCACCCTCGACGATGTACAGCTCGGCCAGCGCCGGGTCGCGTTCCTGGCAGTCGGCCAGCTTCGACGACAGGCCCAGGCCGTCCATGATGCCCTTGCGGCGGGTCAGGTCGCGTGCCTTGCGCGCCGCTTCACGGGCGCGTGCTGCTTCGACGATCTTGCCGCAGATGATCTTGGCATCGTTCGGCTTTTCCATCAGGAAGTCGGTCAGCGTCTTGGCGACGATTTCCTCGACCGGGCCGCGCACTTCGGACGACACCAGTTTATCCTTGGTCTGCGACGAAAACTTCGGCTCAGGCACCTTGACCGACAGCACGCAGGTCAGGCCTTCGCGCATATCGTCGCCGGCGATCTCGACCTTGGCCTTCTTGGCGAAGTCGTGCTCGTCGATGTACTTGTTGATCACGCGCGTCATCGCCGCGCGCAGGCCGGTCAGGTGGGTGCCGCCGTCGCGCTGCGGGATATTGTTGGTGAAGCACAGCACCTGTTCGTTGAACGAGTCGTTCCACTGCATCGAGACGTCGACCGAGATATTCGTGTTCTGGTCCGACATGCGCTCGCCCGTCGCCTGGAACACGGTCGGGTGCAGCACGGTCTTGGCCTTGTTGATGTATTCGACGAAGCCGCGGGTACCGCCTTCGAAGGCAAACAATTCTTCCTTGCCGTTGCGCTGGTCGGTCAGCTTGATGCTGACGCCATTGTTCAGGAAAGAAAGTTCGCGAATACGCTTCGACAGGATTTCGTAGTGAAATTCAACGTGGGTGAAGATGGTCTCATCGGCCCAGAAGTGCACTTCGGTACCGCGCTTGTCGGTTTCGCCGATCACCTTGATGGGCGAGACCTCGAAGCCATTGCGAATTTCGATTTCGCGGTTCAGCGGAACGCCGCGTTCAAATTCCATCTGGTGCACTTTGCCGTTCTGGCGCACGGTCACGCGCAGCAGCTTCGACAGTGCATTCACGCACGACACGCCGACGCCGTGCAGGCCGCCCGACACCTTATAGGCGTTCTGGTTGAACTTGCCGCCGGCGTGCAGCTCGGTCAGGGCGATCTCGGTCGCCGAGCGCTTCGGCTCGTGCTTGTCGTCCATCTTGACGCCGGTCGGGATGCCGCGGCCGTTGTCGGTGATCGAGATCGAGTTGTCGGAGTGGATCGTGACGTGGATCTCGGTGCAGTAGCCGGCCAGCGCTTCGTCGATCGAGTTGTCCAGCACTTCGAACACCAGGTGGTGCAGGCCGGTGCCGTCCGAGGTGTCGCCGATATACATGCCAGGACGCTTGCGCACCGCTTCCAGGCCTTCCAGGATCTGGATCGAGGCTTCGCCGTATTCTTCCGCGACTGGGACGGGATTTTCTGCTGGGATATTCTCGGACATGACTGCTTTCTATAAAACGGATGGATCCGGTTGCGTAGAGCCTGCAACCTGGAGCCGTCGTTCCCGCGTAGGCGGGAACCCAATCTTGCTCGATACGCCGAGAAACTTGGGTTCCCGCCTACGCGGGAACGACGAGTCAGGGCTAACTAATCAAATGCGCATCGGCATGACGACATACTTGAAGTCGCCATTGTCGGGAATCGAGATCAGGGCCGACGAGTTCGAGTCGCCCAGGGCGATATTCACCTGGTCGCATTTCAGGTTGTTGAGCACGTCGAGCAGATAGGTGACGTTGAAGCCGATGTCGATGGCGTCGCCGCCGTAGTCGATCTCGAGTTCTTCGACCGCTTCTTCCTGGTCGGCATTGGTCGAGCTGATCTTCATGACACCCGGCTCGATGATGCAGCGCACGCCTTTGAACTTGTCGCTGGTCATGATCGCAGCGCGCTGCAGCGAGCGCAGCAGTTCATCGCGGCTGATCGTGAAGTCGTTTTTGTAGCCCTTCGGGATCACGCGGGTGTAGTCAGGGAATTTACCCTCGACCAGTTTCGACACCAGCTCGATGTCGGCGAACGTCAGTTTGACTTGCGACGCCGCAATATCCAGGCGCACGGTTTCATCGCTTTCTTCCAGCAGGCGCTGCAGCTCGATGATGGTCTTGCGCGGGATGATCACTTCCTGGCGCTCGAACTGCTGCTCGGTCTCCACCTGGCAGAACGCCAGGCGGTGGCCGTCGGTCGCCACGGCGATGATGTTGCTGCCATCAAGCACCAGCAGCAGGCCGTTCAGGTAGTAACGGATGTCCTGCTGGGCCATCGAGAAGTACACCATATTGAACAGGTGCTTCAGCGTTTTCTGCGGCAGCGTCACCGAGGCGTTGTAGGTGTCGGCCACCGAGACGGTCGGGAATTCCTCGGCCGCCAGGGTTTGCAGGGCGAAGCGCGACTTGCCGCTCTGGACTGCCAGGCGCTTGTTCTGCAGGGTCATGGTGACGTCGCCGGATTCCGGCAGCGCGCGCAGGATGTCAAGCAGCTTGCGGGCCGCCACGGTGGTGCCGGTCACATCATCGCCGCTGCCGATATTGGCAAGCGTGGTGATCTGTACTTCAGTGTCGGTCGACAGGAAGGACACGCTTTCGCCGTTCTTGCGAATGAGGATATTGGCCAGAATCGGCATAGTGTGCCGACGCTCGACAATACCGCTCACGATCTGCAGTGGCCGGAGAAGCGTATCTCGGGTGGTTTTGACCAATTGCATAGTTATCCTCAGTACGTTTTGAAAGGTGATGTGTTACTAAAGCGATATTGTGCCATTGCCTGGGGCAAACACAAAAAAACTGCTCGAGGGCAGGGGATCAGCCCTTGAGCGTTTGTTCCAGCACGTGCAGCTCGTGGTTGCACTCCGGGTTCTTCTGGCGGTCGCCGGCAATCTTGCGCACCGCATGCAGCACGGTCGTGTGGTCGCGGCCGCCGAACAGTTCGCCGATCTCCGGCAGACTCTTTTGCGTAAGCTCTTTCGCCAGGTACATGGCGATCTGACGCGGACGGGCGATATTCGCCGGCCGGCGCTTCGAGTACATGTCCGCGACCTTGATATTGAAGAAATCGGCCACCGTCTTCTGGATGTTTTCCACAGAGATCTGGCGGTTCTGCACCGACAGCAAATCCTTGAGCGCCTCTTTCACCACATCGATGGTGATGTCCTTGCCGTGGAAACGCGAGTAGGCCAGGATCTTGCGCAGCGCGCCTTCGAGCTCGCGCACGTTGGAGCGCAGGTGCTTGGCCACGAAGAAGGCGACGTCGTCCGACAGGGTCACATCCTCGGACTGCGCTTTTTTCAACAGAATCGCCACCCGCATCTCGAGCTCGGGCGGCTCGATCGCCACCGTCAGGCCCGAATCGAAGCGCGAGATCAGGCGGTCGTCCATGCCCGTAATCTCCTTCGGATAAGTATCCGAGGTGATGATGATCTGCTTCTTGGCCGCGATCAGCGCTTCGAACGCATAGAAGAATTCTTCCTGCGTCCTGCTCTTGCCACCGAAGAATTGAATATCATCGATGAGGAGCATGTCGAGCGAATGATAGTAATGCTTGAAGTCGTCGAAGCCCTTGCGCTGATAGGCGGTGACGACGTCGCGCACATACTGCTCGGCGTGGATGTAGCGGATGCGCGCGTTCGGCTGGTCGGCCATGACCTGGTTGCCGATCGCGTGGATCAAGTGGGTTTTACCCAGGCCGACGCCGCCGTAGAAGAACAGCGGGTTGTACGACACGCCCGGATTATTGGCCACCTGGATCGCCGCAGCGCGCGCCAGCTGGTTGGCCTTACCGGTCACGAAGCTGTCAAACGTCAGCTCGGTGTTGATCCGGCTTTGCTCGCGCTTGGGCGAGTTGGCGATGTTCAGGTTCTGCGTGTGGTTCGGGCCGGCATTCTGGCTGGGGCTCGGGTGTTCGGCGCCAGGCGCAGGGCGCGGGGCGTTGAAATCGACCGTGGCGGTATTGCCCGACGCGCCTGCGCTGGGCGCATTGCGGGTCGGGTGGTTCTTGGGGTCGAGCACGAACTGCACCTCGACCGGCGCTTCCCAATACTGGGCGGCCAATTCGGTGATGCGGGTAGCAAACTGTGTTTTGACCCAGTCGAGCTTGAAGCGGTTGGGCGCAGCGATGCGCAGCTTGCCGTCTTCGTAGTCGAGGGCGACCAGCGGTTTGATCCACGCGCTGTATTGCTGCGGCGTGAGCTCGAGCTCAAGCTGCGCGGATGCGGTCTGCCAAAAATTTTCCATACTTCGCTTTTGATTCGTAACACGCTATTTTACCTGTCTCAGCCAAAGTTATCCACAGGCGCTGCACATATTTTCCACCGGAACGGGGGCGCAAGCCGTCCCCTTGCCAAGCTGGAAACGCGGGTCGACAAGGCCGGCCTTTACAACACCTGCCTTGACAGTGGCAACCGAAATAGAGTCTAATTCAGGGTTCCCCGTCCGTGCGCCAGGCCAGGCTGTCTTTTTTCAGCGGCTGGTGGTTGGGCGAAGAGAGACTTGCTGTGGCATGACGCTGGCGTAACATCGAGCGAAATTGTCATCGGCACCGAATCTGACGATGACGTCAGACCCGATTTTGCATCTTATTTTGCTTTAAGCGAGACCACCATGAAACGTACTTACCAACCTTCCGTCGTCCGTCGCAAGCGCACGCACGGCTTCCGCGCACGTATGGCTACCCGTGGTGGCCGTCAAGTCCTGAACGCTCGCCGCGCCAAGGGCCGCAAGCGTCTGGCTGTCTAAGTCACGTACCGCAGATCGATTGCGGTCGGTGATGACAGGCGAAGGTTCGCACGACTTCGCGCGCGTTCGGCGCATCGTTAAAACGGATGAATTTTCATCCGTTTTTCGTTTGCGGCCAACGCAAAAAACGGCGCATTTCGTGCTCTACACGCGTCCTAACGGCCTGCCGCATGCGCGGCTGGGCGTCGTTGCGGCCAAGCGTTTCGCGCCGCGCGCCGTGACCCGCAATACGATCAAGCGCATGACACGCGAGCTGTTCCGTACGAGCAGCCTGGCGCAGGTCGATTGCATCGTGCGCCTGTCGCGTCCCGTCAATACCAAGGACGGTCCGGCCACCACGCGCGCCCTCAAGGCCGCGCTCAAGGTGGAACTGGCGCGTCTGTTCGCATCGCAACAACGGCCGCGTCCAGCGCCCGTGAATTCGCCATGAAAACGCTGCTCGTCTGGTTGCTTCGCGGCTACCAGCTGCTGCTGTCCCCGATGCTCGGGCCGCGTTGCCGGTTCTATCCCAGCTGTTCCAATTACGCAATCGAAGCGCTGCGCGTCCATGGCGCCGCACGCGGTTCCTGGCTGGCCGCGCGCCGCGTGGGCCGCTGCCATCCGTGGAATGCGGGTGGCGTCGACCCGGTGCCGCCCAAAGAAGGCGGCCCCAAGGAATCCCATTCAGCCGCTTGCGGTTGCAACCACTCCTGAAGACTCCAATGGAATTCAATAAACGTACTGTCCTGTGGATCGTGTTCGCCATCTCTCTGATTGTTCTCTGGAACAATTGGATGGTGGCTAACGGCAAGCAGTCGCTGTTCTCGGCGCAACCACCGGCGCAAGTCGCCCAACAGAACAAGCCGACGGATGTCCCAGCCGCGCCGCAGCCGGGCAGCACCGCCGTGCCGGGCACACCGGCTGCCGCTGCTACTGCGGTGCCGGGTGCTCCAGGTGCTCCGGTTGCGCCAGCCGCACCGACCAGCCAGACCATCACCGTCACCACCGACGTCGTCAAGGTCGATATCGACTCGGTCGGCGGCGTCATCAAGCGCCTCGAGCTGCTGCACTACCCGGATCACTTCGACAAGACCAGGAACCAGGCCCTGTTCAACGTGAACGGCCCGAGTGTCTACCTGGGTCAGACCGGCCTGATCGGCACCAGCGCCGCTGGCGTGCTGCCGAACCACACCACGCCATTCACCGTCAAGTCGGCCCAGACCACCCTCAATGGCAACAACCAGGCGCAAGTGGTCCTGGAAGCCGAGCAGGGCGGTGTGCGCCTGACCAAGACGCTGACCTTCCGCAAGGGCGATTACCTGGTCGGCGTGCGTCATGACGTCACCAATATCAGCGCCGCGCCAGTCCAGCCTTCGCTCTACCTGCAGCTGCAACACGACGGCAACAAGCCGGCCACCGATTCCTGGTTCATGCCAAGCTACACCGGCCCGACCCTGTACACCGACGCCGACAAGTACCAGAAGCTGACCTTCGAAGAGATCGAAAAAGGCAAGGCGGATCACTCGACCAAGGCCGACAACGGCTGGGTCGCGATCTCGCAGCACTTCTTCGTGTCGGCCTTCATCCCGGCCGACAAGTCGCCGCGCGACATCTTCACCAAGAAGATCGCCAACAACCTGTATGCGATCGGCACCGTGCAGTCGCTGGGCACCGTGGCGCCTGGCGCGACCGTGTCGAACGACACCCGCCTATATTCGGGTCCGCAGGACGAGCAGATCCTGGAAACCATCACCCCGGGCCTGGAGCTGGTGAAGGACTACGGCATGCTGACCGTGATCGCCAAGCCGATCTTCTGGGTGATGACCCAGCTGCACTCGATGCTGGGTAACTGGGGCTGGACCATCGTTGCCCTGACCATCCTGATCAAGCTGGCGTTCTTCCCGCTGTCGGCCGCCGGCTACCGCAGCATGGCGAAAATGCGCGTCGTGACGCCGAAGATGCAGGCGATCCGCGAGCGCTACAAGAGCGATCCGGCCAAGATGCAGCAGGCCACCATGGAGCTGTACAAGACCGAGAAGATCAACCCGCTGGGCGGCTGCCTGCCGATCCTGGTGCAGATGCCGGTGTTCTTCGCCCTGTACTGGGTGCTGCAAGCCTCGGTCGAAATGCGCGGCGCGCCTTGGATCCTGTGGATCCAGGATCTGACCCAGCCTGACCCGTTCTACATCCTGCCGGTGATCTACGCGGTGTCGATGTTCATCACGACCAAGCTCAATCCGCAGCCGACCGATCCGGTGCAGGCCAAGATGATGCTGTTCATGCCGATCGCGTTCTCGGTGGTGTTCTTCTTCTTCCCGTCCGGCCTGGTGCTGTACTGGGTGGTCAATAACATCCTGTCGATCGCCCAGCAGTGGGTTATCACCCGCAAGTTCGAGACTGCCGCGGCCAAGTAAGCTGCGTGGTTCTTCGCAAAAGCCCGCGCCGTGTGCGCGGGTTTTTTTTTGCGTATGTGGTTTGCGCAGTGCTTGGGTTCCCGCCTGCGCGGGAACGACGTTTTGCAGTAGTGGACTACGGCCGATGCCTTGGCCCGCTCCTTACGCACGTCGTTCCCGCGAAGGCGGGAACCCAAGTTTGTCCGCAAGCCCACACTGCCCGCCAGAACCGTCAATCCCTTACAATCCCCCCATGAAACTCGACTCCTCCCCCATCGCCGCTATCGCCACCGCCCCAGGCCGCGGCGGCATCGGCGTCGTGCGCGCCTCCGGCAAGTCGCTCGCCGCGCTCAGCGACGCCCTGTTCCCCGGCGTGACCCTGGCGCCGCGCCACGCCACCTATATTCCGTTCAAGGCCGCCAACGGCGACATCATCGACGAGGGACTGGCCCTGTATTTCAGGGGACCGCACTCGTATACCGGCGAGGACGTGCTCGAGCTGCAGGGCCATGGCGGTCCGGTGGTGCTGCAGATGCTGCTGGCGCGGGTGCTGGAAGCCGGCGCGCCATTCGGCCTGCGCCTGGCCGAACCGGGCGAATTCACGCGCCGCGCCTTCCTCAACGATAAGCTCGACCTGGCCCAGGCCGAGGCGGTGGCCGATTTGATCGACGCTTCCACCGAGGCTGCGGCGAAATCGGCTTCGCAATCACTGTCAGGGGCCTTCTCGCAAGTGGTGCACACGCTGGTCGAAGGCACGATCAATCTGCGCATGCTGGTCGAGGCCACGCTCGACTTCCCCGAAGAAGAGATCGACTTCCTCGAGAAATCGAATGCGCGCGGCCAGCTGGCCGGCATCATCACATCGCTCGAAAACGTGTTCCGCCAGGCGGCGCAAGGCGCCTTGCTGCGTGAGGGGCTCAATGTAGTGCTGGTCGGCCAGCCGAATGTTGGCAAGTCCTCACTGTTGAATGCACTGGCCGGGGCCGAGGTTGCGATCGTCACGCCGATCGCGGGCACCACGCGCGACAAGGTGAGCGAGACGATCCAGATCGAGGGCATCCCGCTCAACATCATCGATACCGCCGGCATCCGCGCGATCAGTGAAGAGATCGACGTCGTCGAACGGATCGGCATCGAGCGTACATGGGGAGAGGTCGGCAAGGCCGATGTGATCCTGCATCTGCTGGACGCCAACCTGGGGCCGAGCGCGGCAGACGAAGCGATTGTCGCGGCTTTCCCGGCCAATGTGCCGGTGGTGCGCATCTGGAACAAGATCGACCTGTCGGGTCACACGCCGTCGAAGGACGAGAGTGCCGATGCGGTTCACCTCTACCTGTCGGCGCACGAGAAGCTCGGCATCGACCTGCTGCGCGCCGAGCTGCTGCGCATCGCCGGCTGGCAGCAAACCGGCGAGTCGCTGTACCTGGCGCGCGAGCGTCACCTGATCGCGCTGCGCGCTGCGCGCGAACATCTTGAGCTGGCGCGCCAGCATGCGATGCAGGATGACCAGTCGCTCGATCTGTTCGCCGAAGAGTTGAGGTTGGCGCAAGATCAGCTTTCCAGCATCACAGGGCAGTTTACGCCGGACGATTTGCTGGGCGTGATCTTCAGCCGCTTCTGTATCGGCAAATAGCCGCCATCCTTGCCAGTACGTCGCCAGTCCCGGCAAAAAGAATCCCAAAATCCGTGCAGCGCCGCGTTATGGAGTCAGACGCGCCGCCACGGTGGGGGTGCCGTGACGGGAGAACAACAATGAGCGACACCAAGGCGATGCTCGAGGCGCGGGCGCAGCAATACCAGGAATGGATGTGCGAAGAAGGTTATCGGGCCCGCGATCCGGTGTGGGACGACCAGGCCAACACCTGGGACGTGCACGTCAAGTATGAAGGCGCCACCCTGCTCGTCGTGTTCGACGTCGACGACGCCGGCTTCGTGCGCATCCTGATGCCCAATTTCTGGACCATCGAACCGGCAGCGCTGGAGCCGGCGCTGGCCGCCCTCGACCTGGCCAACAAGAAGTGCAAATGCGCCAAGGTGCACCTGAACGCACGCAGCGACGACACCATTGCCTCGGTCGAATTCCTGGACCAGGGCGAGCAAATGCGCCCCGCGACCCTGCTGCGCTACCTGGCAATGGTGGTCAACGCAGCCAAATTCTTCGCCAGCGCCATGCGCGAAGAGTCGGTATCGATGCAGCCCGCATGAAATGATCCCGCCGTACGCTTACTGGCCCCGGACGAGGTTAAGGTTGCGATGATTTCACAGGAATGCACGACGACATGAACAAGAACGACGGATTCGATTACGGCAACGCCCGGATCGTCGAGTACTGGAACCGCAGGCGCCAGGGGCTCGACAAGAAGGAGTGGGAAGACTTCTATCGGCTGATCATGCCGGTGCTGATGCGCACCCGGCTGCCGAGCGACTACAACGACGACCGCAAGCGTCTGGAACTGGTCAACGACTTCTTCCAGGACAAGGTGCTGGTCAATGCCGCGACCTCTACCGCCGGCGCGCTGCAGAACGTGCATGCGCTGCACAGCTACCTGAAGAACTACGCGCTGCAGTGCCTGCGCTCGCCCGATCCCGGGCCGCAATTTCCCGAGGAAGTCGAGGACCTGGCCGCCGCCGACACTCCCGTCGCACATGCGCGCCTGCTGGACGAGGCCGGCATCGATCCGCTGGCCGTGATGCACAGCGCCGACCGCTTCGTCGAAGCACTTGAGCCGGGCGAGGTCGCGCTGCTGCGCAGCCATTCCTGCGCCGAGGGCGACAAGCCCGAGCCGATGTCGGCGATCGCCACGCGCAGCGGCATGCCGACCACCTGGTTCAGTCGCGCCAAGGCACTCGGCGTCACCCGCAGCAAGGGCGAGACCTATCGCGGTTACGAACGCACCAAGATCGGCCGCTGGCTGGTGTCGAACGGCGCCCAGCTCCACCCCGACTGGCGCGAGGAGGTGGCGGCCCTGATCCTGCTGCTGTGCCAGCGCGTCCGCATGCATCGCCGGGAGGCACCATGAAGCACAATCTGTATCCACCGCTGCCGCGATTGAAGGCAGACTTGTTCGACCCGGCCGGCGACGACACGCCGCAAGCGCCGGATGACGTCGCGGAGGCGGTGCAGCAGCCGGCGCCACCCGACCTGGCCATGCCCGCCTACCTGCAGGAGCTGGTGCAGCGCCGGGTCGACGCCGACGCCGCCTATCCACCCGAACCACCGGCGGTCGGCCAGGTGCGCCGCCTGGACGCAGTCCCGGGCTTGGGCGGCGCCGGCCGCGCCGTCGGCCGCAGTTTCGGCGTGCTGCTGGGCGCCAGCCTGGGCGGGCGGCGCTGGTCCGGCTGGCTGGTCGCGCAAGAGGGCGAGTATGCGGGCGAGCGCGACCTGGTGCTGCAAGAGGACGACGGCATCGCCGATCCGGTGGCGGTGATGGTCCAGGCCTGGAACCCGGTCGAGGTGGCGCTGCGCGGCGACGAGGCCATCATCGGCAAGCTGCCGGCGGCCACCCTCGGCGCGGTCGCGCGCCTGGGCGACCCTGGCTTCGCGCCGCAGGACTTTGTCGCATCGCGCCCTGGCCGCATCGGCGCCTGGGACCTGGACCGCGACACCGCCGTGGTCACCGGCACGCCGCTGGGCGAGCAGGACGACCCGCGCCATGACTACCAGGTGCTGTACCGCGCGCTGGCGCAAGAGGTCAGCGCCGCGGCGCAACCGGCGCCGGCACAAACAGCGCCGCGCCGCGCGGGCTTCATGCACTGGCTGCAGGATACCTTCGTGCGTCCGGCCTGGACCTTCGGTGCGCTGGCCGTCGTCGTGATGCAGGGCGCCTGGATGCTGGGCCTGCACGGCCCGCAGCCGGATGACGCCCTGGTCTATCGCAGCGGCCCGGCGCCGCTGGCCCAGGCCTGCGAGCCCAGATTACGCGTCATGTTCAGACCTGATTCCGTATATGCCGATGTGATCGTGACCCTGCGCCGCGTCGATGCGACCCTGGTCGACGGCCCGTCCGAGACCGGCGAAGTGTGGATCGCACCGGCGCGTGACCAGGCGCCGCAGGAACTGGCCGCGATGCTGCGCCAGAGTCGCCTGGTGGAGCAGGTCGACCTGGTCGAGCCGGATCCGCGCCTATGCCGCCAATGACGCTGTTCGCCACCATGAAGGCGCTGGTGCTGTGCGCCTTGTTGCTGGCAGGGACAATCGCTCAGGCGGCGCCCGCCGTCGGCGCCAGGATGGCGCTGGTGATCGGCAACGGCGGCTATGCGCCGCCGTCGGCCTTGCCAAATGCCGGCAACGACGCGCGCCTGATGGCCAGGACGCTGGCGGCGCTTGGCTACACCGTCACCGAACGGCATGACCTCAATCGCGCGCAACTGGACGAGGCGGTGACGCGCTTCGCCAACGGCCTGCCGCAGGGTGCTACTGCGTTTGTCTACTACGCCGGCCACGGCATGCAGATCGAGGGCAGCAATTACCTGACGCCGGTCGACATGGTGCTGAGCAGCCCGGCCGCGGCCCAGGTGCATTCGTACTCGCTCAAGGGCATGCTCGACCGCCTGGCGCGTTCGCGGTCGGCGGTCAATATCGTGGTGATGGACGCTTGCCGCAACAACCCGTTCCGCCCCTCGGGCGAGCGCTATCGGAGCTTGCGCGACCTGGGGCTGTCGCAGGTGGCGGCGCCGCGCGGCACCTTCATCGCCTATTCGACCGCGCCGGGACAACTGGCCCCTGACGGCAAGGAAGGCAACAGCATCTACACCCGCACCCTGGCCGGCGTGATGCGCGAACCGGGTCGCGACCTCGAGACGGTATTCAAGCGCACCGCCGAACTGGTCAGGCGCGCCACGCTGGACGACCAGATGCCGTGGTACGAGTCGTCGCTGGCCGGCCGCCTGCTGCTGTCCGAAGGCGCGCCGCTGGCCGCGGCGCCGGTGCGCGCCGCGGGCGGCCGCCCTGGCGCACTGCAGGCCAGCCGCAGCATGGCGCCACCCGAACAGCAGCCTGCCTGGTACCGCGAGGTCGGCGCCGCCGAGTGGAGCCGGGTCGACTGGGAAATCCAGCAGCGCGTACGCAACCTGACGCCGGACGAGATCCCGGCGCTCAAGCACAAGGCCGGCGCCGGCAGCGTGGTGGCCCAGACGGTGCTCGGCCTGGCCTACCGCGAAGGCATCGAGCGCGCCAAGAGCGGCGCCAAGACAATCCGGCTGCGCGCCAACAATACCGTCGCCTGGTCGTGGCTCAACAAGGCCGCCAAGGCTGGCTTCCCGGTCGCCCAGGCCGAGATCGGCGAGATGTACTACGGCGCCCACGGCGTCGAGCGCGACCTTGTCGCCAGCCGCCACTGGCTGGAGCAGGCCGCCGCCGCCGACTATCCGCGCGCGCGCCTCGATTTGTTCCAGCTTAATCTCGAGGCCAACCCCGACCCGAGTCGCCTGGGGCCGCAGGCACAGGAAGCACTGCGTTCGCTGTTCGACAGCATGGGCGTGCCGCCACCGGTCCGGAAATGACGATCGGGCAGGCCTGTGCTACGCTGGCCTGCCCGACCGTCGAAGAGACTGCATGAAACCGTACCCATCCAACAATCCCCGCCGCACCTTCGCCAGGATCGTGGCAGGCGTCGGGCTGGCCGGCCTGCTCGCCTCCTGTTCCAGCCTGATCGGCCCGCGCCAGGTCGAACTGCCGCTGCACAAGCTGCAAGCCGGCCTGGATAAGCGTTTCCCCATCAACGAGCGCCTGCTGGAATTGTTCGATGTCCAGCTCACGCGGCCGCAACTGGCGCTCCAGCCCGACCAGGACCGGGTCGCGCTGGCGGTCGACGCCTCGGTCGCGCCGCCGTTCGCGCGCGCCTGGACCGGCAATATCGCGTTTTCGGGCCGCCTGTACGTCGATCCCGGCCGCGCCGCGGTGATGATGGCCGAACCACGCGTCGACCAGCTGCGGCTCGGTAATCCCGAAGCCGAACGCCACCTGACCCGGGTGGCCAATGGCCTGATCGATACCGTCGCGCGCGACATGCCGGTATATACCTTCGATCAGAAGGAGCTGCGCTACGCGGGCGTACAGTTCGTGCCGACCCGGATCCAGACCACGCGCAACGGCCTGCTGGTCACGCTCGAGCCGGCGAAGTAAAGCGTCGCAGGCGCGCACTGGCAGTTGGCTTTACACTACGTTTTTTTAAGATGCACTGTGGCGCATGCGGCGCCAAACGTTGCACACATGTCAAATCGATCCACGGGAGCAGGGCAGGGGATTGCACCGGTTTGGCATTGGGCGCACACTGATACGCAAATGAAAGTCGTGATGGGTTCGCCTGTCGCGACCCGGCTTGCGCTTTCTCATGCACACGGAGTTCCGCTGAAGTAATCTTTCTCTGACTTCAGGCTGCCGTGTTAGGGGGTGGATCTTGGAAACGACACACGAGAGTTTTCCGGACAGTGGGCTGCCCGCCGAGCCGTCCATGGCCGTCGCAGTTGCCGCCACAGGCGCCATGCCTGCGCGCGCCAGCCTTCCGCCCAAGGGCTCGTGCTGGTACTGCGAAAAGCCGCTCGACAGCGTGCGGCGTTTTTGCGGCAAGACCTGCGCCGACTCGTTCGACGAAGAAGCCGAATTTACGCGCTGACCTGCGCTTGCTCAGCGCCGGTCGCCGTGCTCCAGCAGCGCCAACGCACCCTCGAAATCGAAGCGCCTGATCGCGGCGTCGAAGATCGCCATGCCTTCGCTGCCCACGCTCGCCAGCAGGCGTGGGCGGAGCAGGGTGGCCAGGTCGATGGCGCGTCCATCGCCAATGTCGAGCATGCCGCGCAGGCGCGCCAGGTCGTCCGCATCGGCAGGCGCAGTTGCTGCCACCGCCGCCTCAGGCGCAGCCAGCAGGCTATCGACTTGCGCCAACACCCGCGCCAGTTCCTCGTCCAGCGCGGCAAGCAGCTGCGGCGCCGCCACGCCGCCATCCTTCAGCGCCAGTTCGGTGTCGAGCGCCAGCTGGCGCAGGCGGGGCGCCTCGATCATTCCGGCCGCCCCCTTGAGGGTGTGGACGATACGGTGGGACAGCTCGGTGTCGCCGGCCTCCAGCGCCGCATGCAGGCGCGCCGCCAGGTCGCGGTAGTCGCCGGCGAAGCGGCCCAGTATGCGCAGGAACAGCTCGCGGTCATCCATCACCCGTTCCAGGCCGGCTGCCAGGTCGATCGCCGGCCCGCCCTGCATCGCGGTTGCGCCGCTCACCGCGTCGTGAACGACCAGGCGCGCGTGACCGCCACACCATTGACCGTACCGGTGAAATCGACCTCGTAGGTCGTGGCTGCGCGCAGCGGCAGCAGCGGCACGATCGAGGCCGCGGTCTTGTTGGCCGCGAGCGGATCGACGCGCAGCACCTGCAGCGTGACGCCGCCGCGCGGGCGTACCGTGAAGCTGGTGACCGTAAGCTGCGCATCGAGGTTGGCGTGTACGCTGATCGGATAGCCTACTTCGTTGCGGTCCGGCACCGGGTCGGGCTGCTCGGTATCGCTGAAGAAGTTGGGCGCGACCTGGGTCTGGCCGTTGAACGGCCAGGTGACAATCGCGTTGCGCGCGATGCCGGGACCGTAGCCGTTGCGGCTGGCGAAATCGGCGGTGAAATAGTGGTAGCCCCTGCTGTTGGTGGCGGCGCCGGTGCCGATCTCGCGGAACTTCGGTTCGAAGATCACGAAGCGGTGGTAGATCGCCGTGATCAGCTCTTCGACCATGAAGAAGCCCGAGCCGTTGTTGGTGCCAGAGATGACTTCACCGAAGGCGTAGCCGGTGTTCCGGTCCAGGGTGTACCCGGCTGCATTCAGGCGATCGCCCAGCTCGGCGCCGGTAAAACCCTGGCGGCCGGCTTGCTGGTCGTGGCTCATCAGGTTGTTGACGCGCTGGTATTCCGAATGTCCGAGTGCGGCATTGTCGATCTGTGCGTTCTGGGCAACGGCCGGCACGCCGACCTGGGAACGCCGGTAATTGATCCAGTTGCGGCCGTCGAGGGCGATATTGCCGCTGAGGGAAGGCGCGACGGTGCCCGGCGTGGGCGTGGGTTCCGGCGCGGCCGGGTTTGGCGCAACGGACGTGCCGCCGCCAACCTGGTCCACCGGGCTGTCGCTCACGCCGTCGCCGCATGCCGCCAGGGCCAGGGCGGCGCCGAGGATTGCGGCGATTGCGCGCCAGCGGGGCATGTAGCTCATTTAGCAACTCCTGTCAATACGTATGCGAGGAGCATCATTCTAGGCTAAAACCGACGGTCGTGAGCGGACCTGCGACCATCGCGCAACACCGATATATGCCACCCTGTAGAATAAGCCAACCTTTCCCTTGTCGAGTCGACCATTGAAGCTAACTAACCAGCAACGCCTCGCGCGCGCCAAGTTCGCCCTGCCCAGTTTGGTGACGCTGCTGTCGATCGCCTGCGGCTTCGGCAGTATCGTGATCTCGGTCGATAACGCACGTATCGGCGACCCCGGCGACTTCCGCCTGGCAGCGATCCTGCTGGTGCTGGCCGGCGTGTTCGACGCGCTCGACGGTTTCGTGGCGCGCGCCACCAATACCCAGTCCAGCTTCGGCGTGCAGCTCGACTCGATCGCCGATGTGATGAACTTCGGCTGCGCGCCCGGCCTGCTGCTGTACTGCTACGGCTTCACCCAGCTGGGCGACATGCACCCGACCCTCGAGCGCATGGGCGGCCTGGCCTGCTTCGTGTTCGTCACCTGCGGCGCGCTGCGCCTGGCGCGTTTCAATATCAGCCATGGCCGCACCGACCCGCGCTACTTCGTCGGCATGCCGATCACCGCCGGCGCGGCCTGCGTGGCTTCGGTGGTGGTGGCCTGGCCCGATCCCGTGGTCTCGCTGGCGCCGGCCTTCATGGTGTGCGCGCTGATGGTCTGCGTCGGCGCGCTGATGGTGTCGACCATCCGTTTCCCGAGTTCCAAACACCCCAAGGGCAAGGTAATGCTGGCGCTGCTGGGCGTGTGCGTGGTGTTGCTGGCGCTGTTGCAAGAGCGCTTCTTCGTGCTGTTCTTCCTGGTGTATGTGTGCGTGACCTTGCTGCTCAATATCGGCTGGAAATTGGGCTGGCGCGGCGTGGCGCCGCCGAAGGTGTTCGACTGACGCTACCGTCGTTCCCGCGAAGGCGGAAACCCAAGTCCTACGAGCCGCCAGTATTGTCAAACGTACCGTCAGCGCATGCAACTTAGGTTCCCGCCAAGGCGCCCGGCGAAGGCGGGAACGACGTTTTTACGCTATTTTTTCACGCGAACTTGTCGAGCATCGCCGCCAGGTGAGCGGCGCGGGCCCGCGCGTCTTCCAGGTCCTCGGCGTCGCCGGTCTGGGTCAGGATCGATGAGGTCAACAGCTGCACGAATGAACGGTCGAGCGCCTTGCGCGCCGCCGCCATCTGCTGCGCGACCGCGTTGCAGTCCGAGGGCGAGTCGGCCAGCGCGATCAGCTTCTGCACACCGCGCAACTGGCCTTCGATCCGCGCCAGCCGATTCAGCAAATCCTTCTTCTGCTGCGCGCTGAGGGCCTTGCCCTCGACGATGCGGAGCGGGCCCTCGACCATCTCAGGCCACCTCGTGGCCGCGCGCGGCGCGCAGGATGCGGAACCAGTCCTCGCGCTCGAGCTCGAAGCTGGCGCCCAGCACCGCCTCGCGGATCGCCGCGATGCGTCCGCTGCCGGTCAGCGGGATCGGGCGGCAGGGCAGGCGCATGATCCAGGCGAACACCACGCTGCAGAACGGCTGGTCGATGCGGTTGGCGATGTCCTGGATGGTCTGGCGCAGCGCGGCGCCGCGTTCATCGCTCGCGTCGAACAGGCGCCCGCCGCCCAGCGGCGACCAGATCATCGGCGCGACGCCCAGGTCTTGCAGGCCGTCGAAGGTTTCATCGAACATCGGCGCGGTGTGCAGCGGCGAGAACTCGACCTGGTTGGTGCACAGCGGGATGCGGCGGTTGAGCGACTCGAACTGGTGGCGCGTGAAGTTCGAGACGCCGAAGTGCAGCACTTTGCCATCCTGCTTCAGGCGCGCAAACGCCGCGGCGATCTCGTCGAACTCCATCAGCGGATCCGGGCGATGGATCAGCAGCAGGTCGAGCCGGTCGGTGCCCAGCTTGCGCAGCGATTCCTCGGCGGACGCCATGATATGGCTGGCGCTAGTGTCGTAGTGCTGGATGGTGTGGCCCGGGTGCTTGCTCGACAATAGCTTGATGCCGCACTTGCTCACCAGTTCGATGCGCTCGCGCAGCGAAGGTTGCGCACGCAGGGCTTCGCCGAACAGCTCCTCGACGCCGTAGCCGCCATAGATGTCGGCGTGGTCGAAGGTGGTCACGCCCAGGGCGATGCACTGCTCGATGAACTCGACCCGGGCCGCGACCGGCATGTCCCATTCGGTCATGCGCCACATGCCGGCCACGATGCGCGACAGCTCCAGGCCGCCCTCGCGCGTCGGAATGCGGGGGAAGGAAAGTTCGACAGGCGCTTGCGACATCGCGGTTCTTTCGTCATGACAGGATCACATGATTATAGCGGGCAGCGCCAAGCATTGCGTCAGCCGCCCTGCATGAAAAAAGCCCGCCCGGCATGACGCGCGGGCGGGCTCTCTCGTAAGGCGGACAGGGAATTACTGCATCCAGAGACGCATCGAATCCCAGGCGCGGCCGAAGATGCTCGCTTCCTGCACTTCTTCCAGCGCCACCACCGGCAGTTGCAGCAGCGGCTTGCCATCGACCGTCATCTTGAGGGTGCCGACCGGGCCATTGAGCGCCAGCGGCGCGACCAGCGGATCGCGGCGCTCCAGCACCGGTTTGAGCTTGCCCGCCACGCCTTTCGGCACGGTGACCAGGATGTCGCGCGTGAAGCCGATCTTGACGGTCGACTGCGTTCCCTTCCAGATCGACGGGGTCTGGATCGCCTGGCCCTTCGAGTACAGCTTGACGGTGTCGAAGTTCTGGAAGCCCCAGTTCAGCAGCTTCTGGCTTTCTTGCGTGCGCACGTCGGTCGAGCTGGTGCCCAGCACCACCGAGATCAGGCGCCGTTCGCCGGTGCTGCCGTTGGGGCGGCGCGCCGAGGTGATCATGCTGTAGCCCGACGAGTTGGTGTGGCCAGTCTTCATGCCGTCCACGGTCGGGTCGAGCCACAGCAGGCGGTTGCGGTTCTGCTGGGTGATCTTGTTATAGGTGAACTGCTTGATCGAGTCGATCTTGTACAGCTCGGGGAAGTCGCGGATCACGTGCCTGGCCAGCTCCGCCAGGTCGGCCGCGGTCGAGTAGTTGTTCGCGTCCGGCAGGCCGTGCGGGTTGGCGAAGCGGGTGCCTTTGAGGCCCATGCGCTGCGCTTCGCGGTTCATCAGGGTGACGAAGGTGGCTTCGTCGCCGGCGACCGCTTCGGCGATCGCCACCGCGGCGTCGTTACCCGACTGGATCATCAGGCCGTGCAACAGGTCGTCGATCGAGACCGGCACGCGCGGATCGATGAACATCTTCGAGCTGCTCGAGTCGACCTTCCAGGCGCGCTCGGACACGTTCACCATCTGATTCAGGGTAATGCGCTTGTCGCGGATCGCGGCGAAGGCGACATAGGCCGTCATGACCTTGGTCAGCGATGCCGGTTCGATGCGCATGTTCTGCTCTTGCGAAGCGATGACCTGGCCGCTCGTCGCGTCGAGCAGCAACCACGATTTGGCGGCAATGGCGGGCGCGGGAATGGTCTGCGCACTGGCCGAGACCATCACCAGGCTGGCGGCGAATGCCGCTAACAGTTTTTTCATGGGGAAAATTTCGTCATTAAATAAGGCGGTGGTAAAGCGCAAGGCAATGTCCCTAACGGAGCATTGCCTCAAGAGAAGGGAAATATTATAGGGGACTGTGACGACTAAATGTCACGTCGCCACAGTTGAATCACAAGATTTTTAATGTGGCCGAGCTTGCGATGGAAGAAGTGGTCCGCGCCTGTAATGACGGTGACAGGCAGGTCGAGCGGTCGCGCCCAATCAAAAACTTCCTTCAGAGTAATTGTGTCATCCAGTTCGCCGTGGATCAGGATGGTGTCTTCGGGCACTTGCGGCATCGGCCATTTGCCGGCCGCGGTGCCGACCAGCACCAGGCGCTCGGCCGGCTGGCCTTCGGCCGCCAGGCGCTGCGCGAATTGCGCCTGCACGAAGGTGCCGAACGAGAAGCCGGTGAGCGTGATCGGCAGGTTCGGGTATTTTTCGCGCATGTGGGCGTACATGACGGCCATGTCGTCGACTTCGCCGCGGCCTTCGTCGTGCACGCCTTCGGATTCGCCCACGCCGCGGAAATTGAAGCGCGCCGCCGCATAACCCAGCGTGACAAAGGTGCGCGCCAGCGTCTGGGCGACCTTGTTTTCCATGGTGCCGCCATACAGCGGGTGCGGGTGCGCCACCAGGGCGATGCCGCGCGGCTCGCCGTCCGGCAGGTCGAGCAGGCACTGCATCTTGCCGGCGTGGCCGTCGAGGGTAAACTTGTGCGAATGGATATTCATGGGCCTTCTTGTTCCAGGATCAGATCTTGAGGCGGTCGACGACCTTGCCGCCGACCAGGTGGGTATCGATGATGTCGTCGATGTCTTCGTTGTCGACGTAGGTGTACCAGGTGCCTTCAGGGTAGACCACCAGCACCGGGCCTTCTTCGCAGCGGTCGAGGCAGCCGGACTGGTTGATGCGCACCTTGCCCTGGCCGCTCAGTTCCAGTTCCTTGATGCGCTTCTTGGCATGCTTTTGCGCTTTCTCGGCGCCGCACTTGCCGCAGCTCTGGCGTGCATCCTTGCCTTCGCGTTCGTTCATGCAGAAAAATACATGATGCTTGTAATACTGCTCGTCGCTTACATGATCGGTCATGTCGTTCTCATTGGAAAGAGTGGCATGGCATTGCGCCAAAATGCCATGATACCCGCTAGCGATTCAGTTTATGCGACGGCAGCAACAGGAACCAGAGGGCGACGAAAGGCCAGGCCAGCGCCAGGCCCTGGGCTGCCCCATTGAAGTTCAGGAACTTGCCTTGCACCCAGCCCTGCAGGGTCGCCGAAAAATACGGGTTGACCGGGATGGTGTTGACCACCACCAGTGCCAGGATCAGGGTCACCACCGCCAGCCGGCGCTGCGCCACCTGCGGCGCGAACACCAGGCCGGCCAGCATGATCAGGCCGATCAAAAAACCGCCTTCGGCGCCCGGGGTGACCCAGACAAACGCGTTATCGGGGCGGAACAGCAGCGAGCTGGAAAAGGCCTTCACCGCCAGTGCGCCGGCCAGCAGGGCCAGCATCAGCCAGAAGCGCGGGGCGCCGCGCCGCACCAGGCACATCAGGGTGAGGGCGGCGCCGGTCATGCCACAGGCGGTGATGATGGTCTCGGATAGCCAGTACTGTTCCACGCTCATGATGTCGCTGCCGGGACGCAGCAGGGCCACCAGGTCGATCTCGGTATCGAACCAGGACGAGATCCAGCCCGACAGGATGGGCAGCACCTGGCCGTGGCCGAACAGGTAGCTCTGGGGGTAGATCTGGGCCAGCGGCCACAGCGCCACCAGCACCAGGCCCTGGCTGGCATGCGGCGCGAACCAGCGCTGGCGCAGCTTGAACAGGCGGCTGCGGTCGAGCAGGCCAGGCGCCCACAGCGCGCCGAGGATGGCGCCGATCAGGCAGCCGCCGCCATTGGTGGCGAAATCGAGGTTCGACGGTACGCGGCTTGGCAGGTAGGTCTGCACCGCTTCCATGGTGCCGGTGGTGAGCAGGCCAGCCAGCGCCGCCAGCAGCACCGCCCACACGCCGCGTACGCGCGGATACACCGACAGCACCAGCAGCATGCCGAACGGGATATAGCCGGCGATATTGACGCCGGCGTCGAAGCCGGTCCAGTAGCGCTGCTTGACCAGGTTCAGGAAGGCGAACGGCGAGATGCCGCTGTCGCGCCAACCGGTGAACGGGAACCAGCTGGCGTAGATGATCAGGAGCAGGTAGGCCAGCAGCGCGGCGCGCACGATCGGCGAGCCGCGCGAGCGGCCGGCGGCGACATCTGCAGGGACTTCCGCTTCGGTCATTTGCCTTGGGTGTCGAGCGACGCCAGCCAGGCCATCAGGTCGGCCGCTACCTGGTCGGTGCCGGCGGCCAGCGCCGCCACGCCGCCGGCGGCGTCCGCACTCGATGCGGGCGCATTGCGCTGGAAACTGCGCTGGTCGACCAGGCGGTGCTCCTGGAATACCGAGGCGCGCAGCAGGATCTGGCCTTCACTTTGCCCCGCACTGGCGAAGGCGTGCACGAAGTCGTCGATCTCGATGCGCAGGATCGGCACGCCGGTGGCGGCGTCGGTGGCCGACAGCACCTTGATGCCCGACTGCGCCAGGCGCGCCTTGACACGCTGGGTGACCAGGCTGACCGGGGTCGCACTCCAGCGGCTGTTGGCATAGGTGCGGGCCTGCTGCGCATCGGCGTAGTTCAGGCGGTAGAACATGCGCTCGGTGTCGAGGGTAGCCGGGCCGGTAACGTCCATCACCACGACGGCGGCCGGCTTCGGCGCTGCGGCCGCCTGCACGGCGGGGGTGACGGGGCCAAAGTCGAAGATGGTGTTCGAAGTGCGCTCGGTGCTGCCGCAGCCGGCCAATAACAGCGCGCAGGCGATGGCGACAGGGAGGTGGAAGGGGTGACGATTCACGGTGATCCTCATTTGGTCGGTGGCGCGAAGCCCGCTTCGCCGGGGCCGGGCGCATCGCCCGGGTTACCGAACAGGATGCTCTGCGGGCGATCGGAGAACGAGTTGGCGGTGCGCCTGACCGCGCGCAGCGAGGCGCGCGCCTCGTCGGTCATCTGCACCACGTGCGGCAGGGTTTCCAGTTCGAGGTGGCTGGTGGCGGCGCCGAGCGCGCCGATGGTGGAGTTCAGGCGCTCGATCGGACCGTCGGTCGCCTGCAGGCGGGTGGCCAGCTGGTCATAGTTGCGGGTCATCGAGGTGGCGCTGTTGGCCAGGGTGTCGATCGAATCCATGCTGCGATTGACCTTGTTCACCAGGCCCGGCAGCTGATTAAGCACCGGATCGAGGCGCTGCGGAATCGCCGCATAGGCTTCGGCGGCGCGGTCGACGCTGTCGAAGGCGCCGATCATCTTGGCCCGGTTATCTTCGCTCAGCAGCTCGTCGAGGCTGGCGGTGACCTTCTCGGCCTTCTCCAGGATCGCCAGGCCGCGGTCTTCGAGCTGGTCGAGCAGGCCCGGACGCAGCGGGATGCGCGCGATGCCTTGGCCGCCGGTGGCCAGGCGCGGCGAACCGGTGCGTTCGTCGTCGAGCTGGATGAAGGCGATCCCGGTCACGCCCTGGTAGCCGAGGGTGGCGTAGGTGGTGCTGGTGATCGGCGAGGATTCGTCGACCGATAGCCGGATCAGGATCTGGCCGGTGACGCGCGGGTCGAAGATGATCTCGTCGACGCGGCCGATCTCGAGGCCGCGGTAACGCACCGTGGCTTGCGGATTCAGGCCGGGGATCGACTGGGTGGTGACGATCTCGTAGGGCACCAGCTCGGTCTTGTCGCGATTGAACCAGAGGCCGATCAAGATGGTGGCTACCAGCAGGGCGATCGTGAAGACGCCGGTCATCAGGGCATGTGACCTGTTTTCCATAACTATCGATTCTCCGATTCATGCTGGGCGTGGCGCTCGTCGAGCACTTCCAGCGCTCGCTGGCCGCGCGGGCCCAGGAAAAAGTGTTTGATGAAGGGATGCTCGACCTGCAGCACGTCGCACGACGGCCCCACCGCCAGCACGTGTTTTTCGGCCAGCACCGCGATGCGCGAGGATAGCGCGAATAGGGTGTCCAGGTCGTGCGTGACCATCACCACCGTGAGTTTCAGTTCACGGTGCAGGGTCTGGATCAGGGTGACGAAGGCGTCCGACAGGTCGGGATCGAGCCCGGCGGTCGGTTCGTCCAGAAATAACAACTGAGGCTCGAGGGCCAGCGCGCGCGCCAGGGCGGCGCGCTTGACCATCCCGCCCGACAGGTCGGCCGGCATTTTGTTGGCATGCTCGGGGCCCAGGCCCACCATATCCATCTTGAGCAGCACGGCGTCGCGGATCACGTCCTCGGGCAGCGAGCGCAGTTCGCGCATCGGCAGCGCGATATTGTCGAACACGCTCAGCGCCGAGTACAGGGCGCCCTGCTGGAACAGCATGCCCCAGTGGTTGCGCATGCGCTGCAGCTGCTCGGGCGAGGCCGCGCTGATGTCCTCGCCGAATACGTTCACGCTGCCCTGCGACGGGCGTTCGAGGCCGAGCATCTGGCGCAGCAGCACGGTCTTGCCGGTGCCGGAACCGCCGACGATGGTGAGAATTTCGCCGGCATAGATCTCGAGGTTCAGGTCCTGGTGCACCACGGTGCGGCCGAATTTGGTCCATAGGTTGCGGATCTGGACCACCGGCGCGCCGACTTCCTCGTCGGGGCGCAGGTTGAGCTCCTGCTTGCGCGCTTTCTTCAGCAGTTGGTCAGTAAGCGGCATCAGAAACCCGTCCCGCTGAAGATGATGGCGTACACCGCGTCGGCCAGGATCACGACCGTGATCGCGGTGACCACCGAGGTGGTGGTGCCGCGGCCCAGGCTCTCGGTATTCGGCTTGATGCGCAGGCCGTAGTGGCAGGCGATCAGGGCGATCAGCACGCCAAAGGTCGCACCCTTGAGCAGGCCGATCGTGTAATTGACGAAGGGGACCGCGTCCGGCAGCTTCTGCAAGAAGTAGCGGAACGACATGCCCATCTCGATCTTGGCCGAGACCATGCCGCCCAACAGGGCCATGGCGTCGGTCCAGACCACCAGCAGCGGCATCGAGATCGCCAGCGCGACCACCTTGGGCATGATCAGGCGGTAACCGTGCGAGACGCCCATCACCAGCATGGCATCGAGTTCCTCGGTCACCCGCATCACGCCCAGTTGGGCGGTGATCGAGGAACCGGAACGGCCGGCCACCAGGATCGCGGCCAGCAGCGGGCCCAGTTCGCGGATCACCGCCATGCCCAGGATGTTGACCAGGTAGGCGTCGCCGCCGAACATGCGCAACTGCTGCGACGACAGATAGGACAGCACGATCCCGATCAGGAAGCCGACGATGGCCGTGATGCCCAGCGCCTGGAAGCCTGAATGATAGATATTGGCCGAGATTTCGCGCCAGGGTCCGGTGCGCGGGCGGCGCGCGAAGCGGCCCAGGTCCTGGATCACGATGCCGATCAGGCCAATGAAGCTGCGCAGGTGCTCAAGAAAGCCGAGGATGCCGGCGCCCAGCTTGATCACCCAATCGAAGGGACTGGTCTTATGGCGCGGAAGCTTGATGTGGCTGGCGTCTTCGATGCGCTTGAACAGGTCTTCCTGGCGCGGGTCGAGCTTGAGGCGCTTGGGGCGCTGTTTGTTCCAGGTGTTCCAGAACATCTGGGCGCCGATGTGGTCGAGGCTTTCGATGCCGGTCAGGTCCCAGTCGCAGGTTCCCTTGTCCTTCAGGCCGGCCAGCTGGCGCGTGATGCCCTTGAGGACGCCGCGCTGCGACAGGCCGTGCACCTGCCAGACACCCTCGGCAATGACAGATTGGCCGGCACCCTGGCCGGACTGTTGAATGGTTAATGTTGGCGCATTTTCAATCTGCATTACGCCAGTGTAAAAGAGAATCGTTACCCGTGCCACCCGCGCTACAGTACGGGGTGTTTTGGACCGTCAGGCGGCCAGGTGGCGCGCCTGGCGTGCGGGGGCGACCGGACGGGCGGTATCGATCGGTTTCACGTTGCGGCTCGGGGCGTCGACCTTGCCGGCGTAGTCGCTGGCCAGCAGCGCCGCGGCTTCACTTGCCTCCATCCCGCGCAGCTGCAGCCACTGGGCCACCAGCTTGGCCAGACGGTCGAGGGCGATGCGGTGGGTGGCGTCGGTATGGGCGTAGATCCAGTCCGAGAAGGCCATGAAGTTGTCGAACGGGGCATCGCCCAGTAAAACCGGGATGGTATTGGCGAAGCGGCCCGAGTTGGCCACCAGGTCCCAGTAGCGGGCGAAGCGCACCAGGCGCTGCATGGTGGCGAAGTCGATCCTGTTCGTCGCCAGGACCGTGTAGGGCGGGTACGGGTCGTAGACCATGCCGAATTCCTGGGTATGGCGGATGATCGGCGTGCCGCGCAGGCGCTTGAGGATGCCGAACTGGATCTCTTCGGCGCCCAGGCTCACCAGCTGGTCGAAACCGCGCGCGAAGCTGGCCACGTCCTCGCCCGGCAGGCCGGCGATCAGGTCGACGTGCAGGTGGGCGGTGGAGTTCTGCGTCAGCCAGCGGATGTTCTCGGCTGCTTTTTCATTATTCTGGCGGCGGCTGACCAGGGACTGCACTTCCGGGTTGAAGCTCTGGATGCCGATCTCGAACTGCAGCGCGCCGGACGGGAACTTGGCGATGGTTTCCTTCAGCGCTTCGGGCAGGTGGTCGGGCACCAGCTCGAAGTGGGCGTAGACCGGGTCGTTCGGGTAGGCCTCGATCTTATCGAGGAAGAACTGCATGATGCGCAGGCTGGTCTTGACGTTGAGGTTGAAGGTGCGGTCGACGAACTTGAACAGGCGCGCGCCTCTTGCATACATCGTCTCCATCTCGGCCAGGAAGGCGTCGAGCGGGAAGGGCCAGGCGGTCTTGTCGAGCGAGGACAGGCAGAACTCGCACTTGAACGGGCAGCCGCGCGAGGCTTCCACGTACAGGGTGCGGTTGGCGATGTCGTCCTCACTATATAGAGTGTAGGGCAGGACAATGTCTTCCATCGGCGGCTGCACGCCGGCATGGACCTTCATGATCGGCTTGGGGCCGTCCAGGATCTCGCGGCACAGCTTGGGGAAGGTGACGTCGCCCCAGCCGGTGACGACGTAGTCGGCCAGCTTCACGATTTCCTGCTCGCCGGTCTCGTGCGAGACTTCGGGGCCGCCCAGGATGATGGTCACCTGCGGCGCCACGCGCTTGAGCATGGCCACCAGGCGGGTGGTTTCTTCCACATTCCATATATAGACGCCGAAACCCACCACGCGCGGTGCATGCGCCAGGATGCGCTCGACCAGGTCGGTGGTCTTGGCGCCGGTGACGAATTCCTGGATGGTGGTCTGGTCCTGCAATGGGCCCATATTGGCTGCTAGGTACCGCAGGCCCAGCGAGGCGTGCGTGTAGCGGGCATTGAGGGTCGAGAGCAGGATGGTCATGATGGCTGGGGGCGTGCGGCGGGAAAGGCGGTATTTTACTGTGATTACAAGCACTTGCCTCTACTGATGGCGTGGTTAATGCGGTGTTTTTGCCGATGTCGCTGGTAATTGTTTGAATTGCTTGATAGAATGCACGCCGGAATTCAGGAAGCCTGTTGCCCAGTAGAGGAACAGTTTTCCAGCAAGTTATGCCTGATGACCATAGCAAGTCGGTACCACCCCTTCCCATCCCGAACAGGACCGTGAAACGACATTGCGACGATGATAGTGCTGCAACCAGTGTGAAAGTAGTTTATCGTCAGGCTATTCAATAGAGAGAAGCCCACCAGATTGTCTGGTGGGCTTTTTTGTTTTCCGGGTCTGGAATAAGCGCTCAGGCTGCGATCGCGTTCAGCTGCGCCAGGGCGTCGTCAGGCAGTGTCAGTTCGGCCGCGGCCAGGTTTTCGCGCAGGTGGACCGGCGACGAGGTGCCGGGGATTAGCAGGATGTTCGGCGAGCGCTGCAGCAGCCAGGCGATCGCTACCTGCATCGGCGTGGCGCCGAGCTGGGCCGCGACGGCCGACAGCGCGTTCGACTGCAGCGGCGTGAATCCGCCGAGCGGGAAGAACGGCACGTAGGGAATGCCCTGCTGCGCCAGCGCATCGATCATCGCTTCGTCATTGCGGTGGGCCAGGTTATACATATTCTGGACGCAGGCGATCGGCATGATGCGCTGGGCTTCCTCGAGCTGGCGTGGCGTGACGTTACTCAGCCCGATGTGCTGGATCAGGCCGCGCTGGCGCAGTTCGGCGAGTGTCGCCAGTTGCGCTTCGAGCGAGCCCTCGGCCGGCTTGTAGGGATCGAACATGGCGCGCAAATTCACCACTTCCAGTGTCTCCAGCCCCAGGTTGCGCAGGTTGTCGTGCACGGCTTGTTCAAGCTCTGGCGCCGAGAAGGCGGGCAGCCAGCTGCCATCGGCGCCGCGTCGCGCGCTGACCTTGGTGACGATGACGAGCTCTTCCTTGTAAGGGTGGAGCGCTTCGCGGATCAATTGGTTGGTGATATGTGGACCGTAGAAATCCGAGGTGTCGATGTGGTTGACACCGCGTTCCAGCGCTTCTCGCAGCACCGCATGCGCGGTGGCCACATCCTTGGGCGGGCCGAAGGCATTGGGGCCGGCCAATTGCATGGCGCCGTAGCCAAGACGGCGCACTGTGCGGTTGCCGAGGGTATACGTGCCGGCTTGATCGATGGTGGACATGCTGTTCTCCTGGATTTGGGTGAGCAATCAAGATAAGGCGTGGCCATCTGTGTGACAATCCAGGTAAGTCCACACGGGTTGTACGAAAAAGCGAACAATGAAAGTTGAGCTAGGCGATTTATCGGCCTTTGTCGCGGTTGCGCGGGCAGGGGGATTTCGGGAGGCGGCGCGCGCGACCGATAGCAGCGCGTCTGGGCTGAGCGAGGCAGTGCGACGGCTGGAAACCCGGCTGGGCGTGCGTTTGCTCAATCGGACGACGCGCAGCGTGGTGCCGACGGAGGCTGGCCGCAGCTTGCTGCTGCGCCTCGATCCGGTGTTGAGCGAGATCGATAACGCTTTGGATGTGGTCAATGGCTTTCGCGACAAGCCGACCGGGACCTTGCGTTTGAATGTGTCCATGAGTGCGGCGCGGCTTGTGCTGCCGGCTATCGTGCCGCGCTTCCTTGCTGCGTATCCGGAGATCCGATTGGAAGTCGTGGCCGACGAGACCTTCGTCGATGTGCTGGCGGCCGGTTGCGATGCCGGGATTCGGTATGAAGAGCGGCTGGAGCAGGACATGATCGCGGTGCCGATCGGTCCGCGTGTCCAACGCATGGCGGCGGCGGCATCGCCAGCGTTTCTCGCCAGGTGCGGCGCGCTGGAGCATCCGCGTGACTTGCCACTGGGTTCGTGTATCAGGGCGCGGTTTGCAAGCGGCGCGATGATTCACTGGCAGTTCGAACGCGATGGCGAGGCGGTCAGCATCAAGCCGGATGGGCAGTTGCTGGTGCAGGTCGGCGGCGCGCTCGACCTCGCTCTTGATGCGGCAGTGCAGGGGCTGGGTGTCATCTATCTGTTCGAAGACTGGCTGGCGCCGTACTTCGAGCAGGGTGTGTTGCAACCGGTGCTGCAGCCGTGGTGGCCGAAGTTTTCGGGTCCCTTCCTTTACTACCCCGGACACCGGCTGGTGCCGGCGCCGCTGCGGGCTTTTGTGGATTTCATCCGTAATGAGCGCTCCGTCGCGACAGATTCGTCACACAACTGAAAAATAAGGTGTTGACGAAGCTCAGCAGCACCGGCATAATCTCATTCCTCTGCTGCTGACGAACAAAACGATTCGAAGCAAACGGCAGATGAAGCAGTACCGAATAAAGTTCTTTAAAAATTAACAGTCGATAAGTGTGGGCGTTTGATGAAGGTGCCAAGAACCTCGGTTCTTGATTACTTAAGTTATCAAATGTTCACAAAAAAGAAATACGTTGCTCAGCAATGAGTAACGGTCAGTATTTTGAGTGAGCGACCCCTGCAGCAATGCAGGGTGGCAGAAATGCCAACAAACAGAGATTGAACTGAAGAG